>Ga0209467_1000823_pt1 | contig 34221 bp, 29 predicted proteins | sample Higcelwee11metaG_FD_187175 | JGI IMG/M metagenome (GOLD analysis project Ga0209467, IMG submission 187175) | Freshwater pond sediment microbial communities from the University of Edinburgh, under environmental carbon perturbations - High... | ecosystem: Environmental > Aquatic > Freshwater >... | reverse complement strand
GCCGGGAAAATAGACGCTTCAGTGCGCCGCGCAGCCAGCCAGCATTCCGCCGCCGGGCACGCCAGCCGTCAGGAACAATCAGCGTCTCAGACAGCGTCAACCGGGGAAAACATTATTTCTCCGGAAATGAACCGGATTGAAAAACAAATTGTGACCATGATGCTGAAATTTCCCGATATCATTCCGGAGATTCAAAAACGGCGGGTTTTGTCGTATTTCGGCGATAAACATTTGATAGATATGGGGAATATGATTTTAGAACACCCGGTTGTCACCCCGGAGGATTTGTCCATCATGATGAACCGGCTCCCAGGCCCGGATGCGCAGAAAATCATGGCGGGGCTTGCCATCTGTGATGACTGCTGGGATTATGAAACCGCGAGTAAACTGATTTGCCAGTTTATGAACAGCCGCCAGCGCCGCCGGGGCAGTCTGCTGAACCAGATCAAAGCGGCTGAAAAAAATAATGACGACGCGTTGCTGTTTGAACTGTTAAGACAAAAACAGGCCCAGCGCGCTGGCCGCTGACCGAAAAAATTGCATATTAAACCGACTATGGATGAGGTTCCTTTTTTACAGAACGAAAATCATTCTCATGACAGGGTAAATTCCAGGAGGCATTGATTTATGGCAAAAAAGCCCACGAAAAAAAAAGGTGAATCAGAAGAGATTTTAGATGACAACACGGATATGAATCCGGACAATAATAACGACAATGATATGGACAAGCTGGTCACCAAGGGCAAGGAACAGGGCTATCTGACCCTTGACCAGATCAGCAAGGCGCTCCCGGATGAAATGATGACCCCGGACCAGATCGATGAGACCCTCATGTGGTTTGATGAGCGGGACATTGAAGTGGTGGAAAAAAAGAAAAAACTGAGCGCGTCGGAAACAAAGGATGATGATGATCCCGATAAAATTTCCGATGCGGATGAAGTGGATTCCCTGTCCACCTACGGAACGGTGACGGATCCGGTGAAAATGTACCTTCGTGAAATGGGCATGGTCACCCTGCTGTCCCGGGAAGGGGAAATCCTTATTGCCAAAAAAATTGAGGCCGGAGAGCAGGAAGTGCTGCGGGCCATGCTCGAAACAACCCTGGGCGTGGACAGCATCATCAATCTGGGCGACCAGATCGCCGCCGGAACCCTTCGCCCCAAGCACGTTCTGCGGGATATTGATGAAGGGGACACCATTGTGGATGAATCCATCCAGATTGAAAAATTTCTGGAAATGATTGACGCCATCAAGCAGATCGACGAGGAAAACCAGGAACTCCGGGAAAAGCTTTTTGAGGCCGGAGAGATGGATTCGGAAGAATTACGAAGGATTAAGCGGTCAATCCGGCGCCGCAACCGGAAAATTTTTGAGCATTTTAAGGAATGGCGGCTGGAAAGCAACGTGATTGACGGCATCGAAGAAATGATTCTTGAACAGGTGGAATGGTTTGACACCACCACCAAGGTTTTATGCAAATGCGCCGCGGTATTTGACGCCCCGGTTGTGGATGTCCGGGATAAACTTCAGGAAAGCGACAAAAAATTTACGGCATGGGCATGCACCTGCTGTTCGCTGCCGAAAAAGGAAATCGCCGATATATATAAGGACATCAAAATGCTGGATGCCCAGATCGCGGAAAGGGAGTCTGAGCTGAAGGCTGATATCCGGACCTTAAAAAGGGTCATCGCCAGCATCGAGGAGGGCCGTCTCATGGCCAAAACCGCCAAAAGCGAACTGGTGAAAGCCAATTTGCGCCTGGTGGTGAGCATCGCCAAAAAATACACCAACCGAGGATTGCAGTTTCTGGATCTCATTCAGGAAGGCAATATCGGGCTTATGAAAGCGGTGGATAAGTTCGAATACCGCCGGGGCTATAAGTTTTCCACCTATGCGACGTGGTGGATCCGTCAGGCTATCACCCGGGCCATCGCCGATCAGGCCAGAACCATCCGGATCCCGGTTCACATGATTGAAACCATCAACAAGCTCATCCGCACTTCCAGATATCTGGTCCAGGAACTCGGGCGCGAGCCCACGCCCGAGGAAATCGCCGATAAAATGGAAGTGCCCCTGGACAAAGTCAGAAAAGTACTCAAAATCGCTCGTGAGCCCATTTCTTTGGAGACGCCCATTGGCGAGGAAGATGACAGCCATTTGGGTGATTTTATCGAGGACAAGGCCTTTATGCTGCCATCTGACGCCGCCATCAGCATGAACCTTTCCGAACAGACCCGGAAAGTGCTTGCGACCCTGACGCCGCGTGAGGAAAAAGTGCTGCGCATGCGGTTCGGCATCGGAGAAAAAGCGGACCATACCCTGGAGGAAGTGGGCAGTGATTTTGCCGTGACAAGGGAACGCATCCGCCAGATCGAGGCCAAGGCCCTGCGAAAATTGCGGCATCCCACCCGGAGCCGGAAGCTCAAACATTTTATTGATTCATAATATCGGCATATAAAAATATACCGCTTGACAAAAGAATGATAAACCATATAAAAATTTTGATTTCCACAAATCCTTATGACGGGCCCATAGCTCAGTTGGAAGAGCCACCGGCTCATAACCGGTCGGTCCCTGGTTCGAACCCAGGTGGGCCCATTCTTTATCCATGATTTATTTTAAACATCATATTTATCAGCATCGCAGTCAACGTCGAATCGACAGTTTTTTTCAGGCGTGGAGGGGCATAAGCACTCCACGCTTTTTTTATGCGCGCATGCGGAAATATTGAGAATCGGTGAACCGGAAAAATGGGTGTGCTTTTATGGCCAATGTTAACGATATGATCGCCTTGATGGAATCCGTGGCGCCCCTGCGTCTTGCGGAATCCTGGGACAATTCCGGACTTCAGTGCGGGGACCGGACCTGGCCGGTCAAACATGTTGCGGTGGCGCTGGACCCCAGTCTTGCCGTGGTGCAGGCCGCGTGTGAAAAAAAAGCGGATATGCTTATCACCCATCATCCATTGATCTTCCGGGCCATTAAAAATATTGTGCTGGATTCGCCGGTGGGTGAGATTATTTCTCTGTCCGTCCGCAACCAGTTGGCCATTTTTTCCTCCCATACCAATCTGGACAGTGTTAAAGGCGGCTTAAACGATCTGTTTGCTGAAAAATTAGGGCTTCAAAATTGCTGTTTTCTGGAACCCGCCGCATCAAGCCAGGAAGGCCCGGAAAATCCGCACGGAATGGGCCGGGTGGGGGAATTATCCAAGCCCGCGACTCTGGGCATTTTGGCGGAAACCATCAAAACCACTTTTGGCCTGAACTCTCTTAAAATTTCCGGGCACTTGTTTATACCGGTGAAAAAAATTGCCGTCTGCACGGGCAGCGGCTCTGGCCTGATGAAACAGTTTTTTTCAACCGATGCAGATGTTTACGTTAGCGGGGATTTAAAATTTCATGATGCCAAAGATGCGGAAACCCATCATCGCGGGTTAATTGACGTCGGGCATTTTGCGTCCGAGCAAATCATGATTGACCTTGTGGCCCGCCAGCTTGCGGGCCGGATAAAGGAAAAGGGGCTGGATGTCACGGTGGAGGCATTGCAGGTGGAGGCGGATCCGTTTCAGTATGTATAAGAGGCTGTTTGCACTTAATTTATTATAAATAATGCAACAATATTGGATTTAACGATGACAAAAATTTCAAAAGAACAGATTGCGCTGCTGGTTGAATTGCAGGTCAAGGAGATCGCGGCTGCTAAAATTCAAACCGCCCTGGATGCCCTGCCCGTGAAAAAAGCCGAGATCGCCGCTGTGTTGAAAACATTTGAAGCGGCTGTTGAGGCCCAAAAAGAGCAATTGGGGGAGTTAAAAAAGGCTTATCGTTTAATGGACACCGATATCCGGGCCAACCAGGAGCGCGTCAAAAAGCGGGAGGAACAGCTTCGGGCCTGCACCACCAATAAGGAATACCAGGCCATATTAAAGGAAATCGACGAGATCAAAAAGGCCAGTTCCCGCATGGAGGATGAAACCATCACCTGTCTGGAAAAAATTGATGCGGCGGAGAATGGGGTCAAGGAAAAAGAAGCGGAATATGCGTCTGAGGCTGAAGATATTGCCCGGCAGACAGCGGAGCTGGAAGCGGAGGCAGATGTCAAACGGCAATCTTTGGATGAAATATTATCGGTTCGGCAAAGTCTTATTGAAAAAATTGTACCGGCGCTTTTCAAGGATTATGAATTCACCAAATCCCAGGCCCGGGGCATTGCTATTGTTGAAGTAAAAGAATGCATCTGCTCCGGCTGCCACATGAATATTCCGCCGCAAATGTATAACGAGCTGCACCGGGGGGATGAATTGCGGAATTGTCCCCATTGCCATCGGATGCTTTATGTTATACAGTAAGATTATAAAAACGGTTGGCGCCGTCTAAACGATCGCCGGATGCATGATTTGGTCCGGAGGAAAGTCCGAACACCACAGGGCAGGGTGCTCCATAACGTGGAGTCGCGGCAACGTGAAGGAAAGTGCAACAGAGAGCAGACCGCCCCGCCTGGCAGTTTACTGTCAGGCGGGGTAAGGGTGAAACGGTGCGGTAAGAGCGCACCAGTTTTCCGGGCGACCGGAAAAGCTTGGTAAACCCCACCCGGTGCAAGACCAAATAGGGGAGTGCTTGAGGGCGGCCCGTCCGAGCTCCCGGGTAGGTTGCAAGAGATGATGGGCAATCATCATCCAGAGATGAATGATCGTTGCCCGGTCGCGGGGTAACTCGCGCCGGGAACAGGATTCGGCTTACGGATTGCGCTGACCGTTTTTATATTTTATCTTTTTAGAGAAAAAATTACGAATGAATGCATAAAAAAACATTTTTAAATCCGCCATTCGTGATTCGTAATTAACAATTCGTAATTCAATGAGAATTATTTCAGCAAATTTTTTGGGAATATAACCATGCTTATTATCGAAGATCTGGCAGTGGAAGTCGGCGGAAAGCCCATATTGAACCATATCAATATGCACATCCCCGAAGGGGAAACCCATATTCTTTTCGGTCCCAACGGCGGCGGAAAAACGTCTCTCATGATGACGATTATCGGATTTTCCGGATATACCGTCACCAGCGGAAAAATTACGTTTAAGGGCGAAGACATCACCCACATGCCCATTCATGAGCGCGCCCGCCTTGGCATCGGCGTCTCTTTTCAGCGCCCCCCCACCATCAACGGGCTCAAAACCCGTGACATGGTGGCCCTGTGCGGCCGAGACAAGGGGGCCGATGTTGAACGTCTTGCGGAAATGCTCAATTTTACGTCATTTCTGGACCGGGACGTGAACCATCATTTTTCCGGCGGAGAAATTAAACGCTCGGAAATGCTTCAGTTGCTGGCCCAGTCGCCGGATCTGGTGCTGTTAGATGAGCCGGAATCCGGCGTGGATCTGGAGAATATCGTGCTTCTGGGGGATACGGTCAACACCCTGCTGGAGAGAGGTATTAAATATCCTCGTGGCATCCAGGAGCATACGCACCTGAAAAAAAGGACCAAATCCGCCCTGGTCATCACCCATACCGGCCATATTCTTGACTATATAACCGCCGATAAGGGCCAGGTGCTGTATAACGGGCATTTGTGCTGTTCGCGAAACGCCAGGGAAATTTTAAAATGGATCCGGGAATACGGGTATGAGGAGTGTGTGCGATGCGCGATGTAGATCAAAAAAATAAATTGAACATTGATGTAAATGATTATCAGGCCGAGGCCCCGGCCCATGAATATATTGATGACCTGTCCGTGGTGGACCCGGCTGATAAAAGCCACTGGCTCAACGTGGGCGTGGATATCAAGGAAGCTGACCGGGCCGGAACATTTATACAAAAAGATTGTTCCGTGATTCATTCCCGGTCCCAAAATCCCGATGTCGAAGTCATGGGCATCGCGGATGCCCTTAAAAAATATGACTGGCTCGAATCATATTTATGGAAATATATTTCCCCGGAAAAAGACCAGTTTACGGCGGCTGCAAAAAAGCTGCCTGCTCAGGGGTATTTTATCCGTTCCATGCCAGGCGTTACCGTGCAAAAACCCGTTCAATCCTGTCTTTATATCGCCAAAGAGGGGTTTGTCCAGAATGTCCATAATGTGGTGATCGCGGAAGAAAATTCCACCATGCATATCATCACCGGATGCGCCACATCACCCCATCTTTTGACCGGTCTCCATGTGGGGGTTTCGGAAATTTACGTAAAAAAAGGCGCCACCCTGCATTTTACCATGATCCATAACTGGGGAGAAAAGATTAACGTCCGGCCCAGAACCGCCATCCATGTGGAAGAGGGCGGCGTCATTGTCTCCAATTATATTTCCCTTCACCCGGTGGGCTCTTTGCAGATGTCGCCCACCACCTACCTGGACGGGCCAAATGCGGTGGCGCGGTTTAACAGCATTCTAGTGGCGCCGGAGGGCTGTTATCTGGACACGGGCTCCACGGTTTATTTGAATGCGCCCGGAACAAAAGCGGAAATCATTTCCCGTGCCATCACCGTGGGCGGCACCATTATCGCCCGGGGTGAAATGATTGGCAAAGTTGCGGGCTGCAAAGGCCATCTGGAATGCAAGGGCTTGATATTAAAAGACGGGCTCATGCACGCCATTCCCGAGCTTCAAGGGCTCACGCCGGGGGTGGAAATGTCCCATGAAGCGGCCGTGGGAAAAATCGATCAACGGGAAATAGAATACCTTATGGCCAGGGGCCTGGATGAAGATGAGGCGGTGTCCACCATTGTCCGGGGGTTTTTAAACGTGGACATTGAAGGGCTGCCCGCCGGCCTGGCTGCTGAAATTGACCGGGCCGTGACGGAAACCCAGAAAGACATGATGTAGGATATTCGATGGCGCACGATCATCAGAAAATAATTCCGGAAAACGATTCATTCGCGGAAAAAGCACGTTTTTTCTCCCATGAATACCTTCGGTGTTTTTTGTATATCAATACCAATGGCTGCGATGAGCCGGAACAGGTGTTTACCAAAAGCTTGTATTCCAAGCTGATCACCACGTCGCACCTGCTGGAGGACTTTTTGGATTTCCACGGGGCCAAGAACAATTCGAGCTGGTATTTTTACCGGGAACTGGCGGCCGCCGTCCGGCATATCAGTCTGGGGGGATATGCCCAGAAGCATATCAACAATCGGCTTAAGTTTTATGATATTGATAATGATGAGGATTTTAGGGCAAACGGAGAGGTGACCCTTGCGTTTATGACCTCTTCCCTGATGAAGATGGCCCCGGCTATTCTTGAAGAGGCGCGGCGGCTGGGTATCAAACTGCCGGAGAAAGGTTTCAAGGCTCGTCATTTTCCCGTAATCACCAGCAGCGACATGCTGGACCATGATTTTGAGGATGAACAAAAAGACCAGTACAACAAGTATATCGTACGTGTGGCCAATGATTTTATTTCCCTGGCCGGTGATTTTGACGCCTTTGAATTTGTGGAGGCTTATGACCAGGTGGGCCTGAAAGAGCTGGTGCCGGAAAGGGTTAACGAGGTGGAGATCCGGCGGTTTGAAATGCGGGTCCACAATCTGCAATCATCCTTTGATTCTTACGTGATTCATGGCGGTTTTTTATACGGCGACCGGAATCTGAAACGGTTTCGTTCTTTTTTTTCGGTTATTTATCATTTGCTGCAGGTGATGGGGCGGCTCCTGCATTTTTATGAGCGCCACCTCATTGATATCGGGTATAAATATATTTACACCCAGGCACGGGAAAAACTGGCCGCGCTGGTTGACCCGGATGCGCTGCTGGACTGCACCATCAATTACGGATTGTATTATGTGAACCATTTTTTTTCTTCCGGCAAGGAAGTAGCCAGGGAAATCCTGAAAGAAAATATTGAACGCACCTCCATCACGGTGGGCATCCCCAAAAACATGGGGTTCCATTGCCGGCCGAGCCTTATGGTGGCCAAAATCGTCCAGAACTATGGGGGAGAAGTCAAATTGATCGCCGGCGGAGGCCAGTTTGACGCAAGCAGCGTGCTTGATATTCAATGGGCTGGTGGAAAAATCCAGAAGGAAAATATCGAGCAGGTGACGTTTGAAGGGGATGCGCGGGCTTTAAAAGACATTGAGACCCTTGCCAGCGTCAATTATGGCGAGGACCGGATGGGCAAGGGCATTCCGCTGCCGAAAAGCCTTCAATACCTTCGGTAGCGGCGTGTCGCCCCTTTGGTGAAAGGCGTGTTTATGGCTTTTTCCACATCAGCGGTCATTGTCGCCGGCGGCAACGGCGCACGGATGCAGTCGGATATCCGGAAGCAATATCTGGTTCTCGGGCAACTGCCTGTTTTGTGTCATACCCTTGCCGTTTTTGCCGCAACCCCCCTTATTAATCATATTTATCTCGTTGTTCCGGAAACCGATTTTACATTCTGTGAAAAAGAAGTGATCCCCGCAACTCCCGGCCGCCTTCCGCCCGTTCATCTGGTTCCTGGCGGCGGAACCCGCCAGGAATCCGTTTATCACGGCCTTTCCGCAGTGAGCGAGATGGATGGCATTGTGGTTATTCATGACGGAGTCCGGCCGTTTGTGACGCCCATGGAGGTAGATGCCTGCGTTAAATGGGCGGAAATTGAAGGGGCATGTATTCTGGGCGTCCCGGAAGTGGATACACTAAAGAAAGTGGACGAAGACGGGCATATCATCCAGACCGTGGCGAGGCAGCATATCTGGCGTGCCCAGACCCCGCAGGCCTTTCAATATCATTTAATTAAAAAAGCCCATGATCTGGCCATATCAAAGGGAATTACCGGGACGGATGACGCTTCCCTGGCGGAGCGTATGGGGTTTCGGGTCCGGATGATTCCCGGCAGCCCCTGCAATATTAAAATCACCACGCCGGAAGACATGATGATGGCCTTTGGCATACGCCACGGGCGCTAAAGGCGCGCATGGCAAGGTTATATAAAAAGGAGATGGCATGATGGACACCTTGATGACGATCATTAAAGAAAGGCGGAGCGTTCGTAATTTTACCGATCAGCCGGTCCCGGCGGAATATCTTCAGACAATCATGGAAGCAGTGCGGTGGACCCCTTCCTGGGCCAATACCCAGTGCTGGGAAATTGTTGTGGTGAAAGACTTGAACGTTAAAGACAAGATCCATGAGGCCGTGCCAGGGTCCAATCCTGGGGCCAAAGCCATATTAAAGGCCCCGGTGCTTCTGGCCTTGTGTGCAAAGCGAGGCGCGTCCGGTTATTACAAGGATCTGGTGACCACCAAATTCGGTGACTGGTTTATGTTCGATCTCGGCCTTGCGGCCCAGAGCATCTGCCTGACCGCCCATGCCTTGGGGTTGGGAACCGTTATTCTGGGCTTATATGAACATGACAAGGTGAATGCGGTTTTACACCTTCCGGAAAATATGGATAACGTCTGCCTGATTCCCCTAGGGTTCCCCGAACGCGTGCCGGGAGCGCCCAAACGGAAAACCCCGGAAGAATTTGTGCATGATGACAGGTTTTAAAAAGGCGGTTTTCCTGACGGATGACGGTTATGAGTGACATTAAAAAATCAAAGCAGGAGCTTATTGACGAGCTGCGGCAATTGCGCCGCCAGATTGATGAGCTTTACGCTTTGGCTTCCGATCGCCTGTCAACCCGCTCGGAACTGGAAAAAAGCGAGGAAAGATACCGGACCGTATTTGAAAACACTGGCACGGCAACCATTATTATCGAAAATGACATGACCATTTCCATGGTCAACGCCAAATTCGAGGAACTCACCGGGTATTCCAAACAGGAAATCCAGGGCAAGATGAAATGGACGGATTTTGTTGTCAAGGAAGACGCCGAGCGCATGCGGCAATACCATGTCAAACGCCGGAAAGACAAAACCCTGGCCCCCACCGAATATGAATGCCGGGTGTTTAACCGTTTCGGTGAAATCAAGGACGCTTACGTGAGTATTGATATTATTCCCGGAACCTTGTGCAGCGTCGGATCATTCAACGATATCACGGCCTTCAAGCAGACCGAAAAAGCCCTTATTGAAAGCGAGCGCAAACTCTCGAAGCTCATGGGCAACCTGCCGGGCATGGCATACCGGGCCATCAACGATCCTTTCCGCACCATGAAATATGTCAGCGCGGGATGCAAATGGCTGACGGATTATTCCCCCTTTGAGCTCATCGATAATTCGAAAAAAGCCTATATGGACATGATCCACCCCGATGACAAGGATGATGTGTTTCATCAGATTCAATCCGCTCTTGCTTCCGCACGGCCGTTTCAGATGGAATACCGCATTACCACGGCTTCCGGAAAGCTGAAATGGGTGTGGGAGGAAGGCCTTGGAATTGTGGCGGAAGACGGCTCCGTCAATGAAGTTGAGGGATTTATATCCGATATGACGGAACACAAAATGGAGGAACAGCAGCTTAGAAAAGAAAATATCCGTCTCAAGTCCAGCATCAAGGAACGGTATAAATTCGGGGATATTGTGGGCAAAAACCGGTCCATGCAGGCGGTGTACGAAAATATTTCCAAAGCCGCGGCAACCGACGCCAATGTCATTATTTATGGCGAGTCCGGCACCGGCAAGGAACTGGTGGCCCGGGAAATTCACCGCCTGAGCGATAACAGCGAACGGCCGTTTGTGCCCGTCAATTGCAGCGCCATTCCGGAAAATCTGTTTGAAAGCGAACTGTTCGGGTATAAAAAGGGGGCGTTCACCGGCGCGGTCCAGGACAAGCCCGGCTATTTCGATCAGGCGGACGGCGGCACGCTGTTTTTGGATGAAATGGGGGAGATCGGCCTTTCCGCCCAGGTCAAGCTCCTTCGGGTGCTGGACGGCGGCGGGTACACACCCGTGGGGGGCAGCGAGGTCAAAAAGGCAAGAGTCCGCATCGTGGCCGCCACCAACCGGGATTTAAAAATAGAGGTTCAGAAAGGCCGGATGCGGGAGGATTTTTTTTACCGGATCCATATTATTCCCATCACCCTCCCGCCTTTGCGGGAAAGAAAGGATGACCTGCCGCTGTTAATCGAACATTTTCTCACCATTTACGCCACCAGCGAGAACATGCCGGTATTGGACGGCAAGGTGCTGGGGATGCTTTATAATTATGACTGGCCGGGCAATGTGAGAGAGTTGCAAAATGTTTTGCAGCGTTATATCACCATGAAAACACTCGATTTTATGCCGCCATCGGTTTCAAAATCCGCTTCCCTGGAAGCCGCTAACCCGGTTCTGCCGCAAGCGGGCGCGGAATCATTGGATCAGGCGGTGGCGAATTTTGAGAAGAACATTCTTCTGGGCATTCTTGAACAGCATCGATGGCAAAAAAACAAGGCGGCGACGGTGCTTCAGATTGACCGCAAGACCCTGTTCCGCAAAATGAAAAAATATGGTCTATTGTAGCCCCTTTTTGCCCGTTTGTGCCCCATTGATATAATATCGTTTAAATTCAATGAGTAAAGCTCGATACCAAAAAAAATAATGGGGCAAAATTGCCTTTATTCTGTTTCCGAGCCGGAGAGCCCGCAGCCAATCCATTGCCGATATCCGCCTTTCTGCCACATTGTATTATCCGCCAAAATCATATTTATCCTGCTATTTAAGGGAGTTATCTTTTTTATAAACCGTGAATCCTCAGAAAAGTTAAATTTCATTTAAATATGGCATTCGTATTGCATTAAATAATGCCTTATCGAAATTGGACATTCAATTGCGCTGCAATGAATAATTGCGCGTTTATTGTAAAAATCGGATTCAGTGGTTGTTATATAATAAGGAGGTGACTTATGTTTAATTTTATTAATTATCGCCGTTCGACTCGCCGACAGGACATTCTGTCAATGGATTTTCTTCCCCGTTATTTTTTATACCCTTCGGAAGACTGCAATTATATTGGATTCCGTTCAACCGGCATCATGGACAAAATGATTCATTTGGCCAAGTCCGTGGTCCCGAAACAAAATAAAACCGATGCGGATCTGGCGTATTACAAGTCCGAAACAAATTCTTTTTTCTAAATACAGACCAGGCCATGGCGCCCTGAATTTTCCGGCCTCCAAAACCTTTGTTTAAGTGGGTTTTAAAAATACCGGGATATACTGCTTTTTTAGCGGTATATCCCGGATTTTTTTGCGGTGGTAAGCTAAACACCACTATTACCTCCATTGCCCCATTCAACCGCATCTTCCTGCTCTTTAGAAATATCTTGCATGCCATGGCGATTATTTATAGTGATTATAGGCATGATCATTATTTAGAGAATTAAAAATCAACAATCTATACACATTGGGCGCTGCATCCCCAGCACATCCGTTTAACTAAAAATCAACATCATGAAAATTTTTTCAATTCAAAATTTTGGCGACGTGCTGGCCTGCAAGCTTGGCTGGTCTCCGGTGGGCCGTCCGCTGATGACGGTGAACTGCTATATTGCCGGAAACGTGCTCATTGACACGGGGCAGCCCCACATGCGGGAGGCCGTCATGTCACTGGTGGCGGACCACCATATTTCGGCTGTTCTGCTGACCCATCATCATGAAGACCACAGCGGCAATATCGCGGCCATTAAGGCGGCTTATGATCTGCCGGTCATGGGACATCCGCTTACCATTGAAAAAATGCGGGTTCCTTATAAAATATTGCCCTATCAGCATCTGGTGTGGGGCGCGACCACGCCGGTGCCGATGGACCCGTTTCCGGAGGTTTTTGAAACTCGGAATCTCTCATTTACAGCAATTCATACCCCAGGGCACAGTAAGGACCATACGGTATTCCTCGAATCCCGCCACGGCTGGCTGTTTTCCGGTGATTTGTATCTTGGGAAGCAGATTAAATATTTTCGTGCGGATGAAAAAATGGATGATCAGATCCAGTCGTTGAAGCATATACTAACCGTTGATTTTGAAGCATTGTTTTGCGCCCACCGGCCCCGGCCTGAAAACGGGAAGCGTCATTTGCAGTTAAAGCTGCAATATCTGGAAGATTTTTTCGGCAGTGTTTCCACTCTGGCGGAGCAGGGGATGGATGAGAAAACCATCATGCGGGAACTGAAACTGAAAGAACAATGGCTGGTCAAGCTGATTTGTTTTGGCAACGTCAGCATGAAAAATATGGTGCGGTCGGTGATGGCGGCTAACGGGAGAGGGGACGCTCCGCCTCTGTAATTTTATGTGCGGCAGCCTGAAATTTTTCCACTTGTTGCTGGTAATATGCCCGGTTGCCGGAGGCGTTCGCCAGAGCCTGAATTGCGGCCGCCAAGGCGTTTTCCATATCATTATTGGCGTAGTAGCTTTCCGCCAGCGTGTCCATGATATAAGGCTCCCTGGACAATGCCGCCGCACGACGGGCCAGATCCAGGGCTTTTTGGGGGTTTTTGAATGCGCTGTCCTCACAGGTCGCATACAGCCAGGCCAGATTGTTGAGAACCTGGGCATTTTCCGGCGATAATTGGATGGCCTGCTCATAGGCCTCTATTGTCCGGGGGTAATTTTTTTCGCTTAGGTATATGTCTCCCAGCAATTGATACAGCTCCGGGTTATTTCCATCGGTTTTCATCTGATTGAACACAGCCACTTTCAACACCTTTCTGCCGAGCATGTCCCCTGTGCTGCTGTAATGAATCTCCCATCCCATCAGTCCCGCCAAAAGCAGACAAACAAAATAGGCGGCCATGCTTTTTTTGATTTTTTGGTGGTGCCGGGCTGAAAGGGAAGGGTCGGCCTCAATTTTTCTTAAAAAATCAATCCGCTCCGTGATACTGAAGTGATGCCAGTTGGGCCTGTCCGGCGACTGGCCGCTGGTTTGGGTGATTTTTACAAATGTGGAAATCAGGGGCCTTGCGGTGCGCATCATCTCAAAAGCGAACAGGTCCGCCTGACGCTCAAAATTGCGCATGAAATAACCGAAGAGATACCGGAAATAAAGGATGAAAATGCCGATCATCATCAGGCTGAAGCCGATGGCGGTTATAGCGGCATATTGTGTGCCGGAACTGTTGCCGGGGCTGCCCCAGGCCGCCTCGGTGTAGACAATGGCATAGCTCATGAGATCCATCACCGTTAAGGTGACCACCAGATATCCTGCAAAAAAAATTAAATAATAAAAAAGGTGATGCTTTTTAATATGTCCGGTTTCATGGAAAATAACGGCGTCCAGCTCATCCGGTGCCAGATGTTGCAGCAGGGCGGGGGTGACCAGGACGTATCGAAACCGTCGGATCAGCCCCATCACGCCGGCGGTTATCATGCGGCCTTCAAACAGCGGCCAGATCAGGATATCCTTGTATTCCATGCCGGCGGTTTTGCATAGCGATTCGATCCGGAACCGGGTCACGCCATGGCGCAGGGGACGGCAGCCCCAGAATTTCTGCATGAAAAATGGCCCGGCAACCGCGATGGCAACCAGAAAAAACATGAAATAAGCGATTTGGCCCGCATCCGACATCAGTATCCGGCGGGGGGCTTCAAACGGCAGAATCTGGATTAAATCCGCGGTAATGGAGAGAACCAGCCACGGCAAGACCACCGGAATCGAGAAAGAGATATTTGAAATCACATAAGATTTCATGGAAACCGGGTTCCGGTAAATTTTGACAAACAACGGGTATCCGCATATCCAGATCATGGAAAGGTAAACGATGAACAGGAATAAAAAAACCAGGGCCTCAAGGGTGGGAATATTTTTAAATATCCACCAGTGATTAAAAAAATTGCCAATTTGAAGAAGATAAATATCAATGGCGTAGAGGATGATGGCAAGAATCGACTGCCGGGTGACGATGATTTGAAAAAGATCGTCCTGCCGGGAAAGGGAATATTGGCCGATTTGGCGCGCAAACCGGTTAAACCGCCACCAGGTGATGACAAAAAAAAGAGCGGACAGGAGACACAACAACAGCGCGGACCGGGTTCCGGAAAATTCGGGTTCAGGGGCTGGCTGGTAGGTGGAATAAATCAGCAGAACGATAATATAATATAAAAAATTGCCAAACATGGGTTATGGTTTCAGCTTACTGTATCGTTCGCTCTCGCTGTAGATGCACCCGCAGTATTGCTGCCGGTACATATTGAGTTCTTTGGATACGGCAATACCTTCCTTCCATCCTTCCCGGAAATCCTGATAAAAAAATTCAAGGCCAAGGGAGCTGCCGATGGCTTCGCCCATGGACCGGATCAGATCGTGATTTTGAAATTTGCTGTAAAGCAGGGTGGAGGAAAAACAGTCGAATCCGCCTTTTTTCGCCACCATCGCGCTGGACATGAGACGGTCGTGATAGCACACCGGGCACCGGGTTTTTTCCCGAAAAACGACTTTTTGCAAAAACCCTTCCATATCATAGGTTTTTTGATAAATTACCGGCAAGTTGACGGATTCGGCCCAAGCTGACAGGGTGTCGCGTCGTCTGGCCCATTCGGTGAGCGGGTGGATATTGTTGTTATAAAAATGGCCCATCACCTCAACGCCTTGTTCCCGAAGGGATTTCAAGGGATAGATGGCGCAGGGTCCGCAACAGATATGCAGCAGCAGCTTCATGCGCGTTCTCCAAAAATGGCGGTGCCGATGCGGACCAGGGTCGCGCCTTCTTCAATGGCCACCTCAAAATCGCCGGACATGCCCATGGAAAGTTCATTGATTTGATTGCCGGGCGGGGACTGATTTTTTATCTGGTTTTTCAAACCCGCCAGGGCCTTAAAATAAGGCCGCGCTTTTTCCGGCTGATCGAAAAACGGGGGGATGGTCATGAGCCCTTTGACCGACAGGTTTTCCATCCACCGGATGGCGTTTACCAGCGCGATTGCTTCCTCCGCGGCGGTTCCGGATTTGGTGGATTCCCCGGAGATATTGACCTGGACGAGGATGTTCTGGATTTTGTGGATGGCCTCGGCCTGACGGTTCAGGGCTTCGGCAAGGTTTAAGCTGTCCACCGAATGGATAAGGTCAAAATATCGCACCGCGATTTTTGCCTTGTTGGACTGCAAATGGCCGATAAAATGCCATGATACATTTTTATCGGCAATGGCGTCAATTTTGGCGGATGCTTCCTGAATATAGCTTTCGCCAAAAACCCGGAGCCCCGCATCCATTGCTTGCCGGATAAGTTCCGGCGGGACCGTTTTGGTGACAGCCACAAGCTTGACGGTTTCCGGATCCCTGCCGCAAGAAACCGCTGTCTGCCGGATTTTTTCCCATATATGTGTGATTTTATTTTTCATGATGAACGGTTTCCCGCCACGGCATTTGGGGTGGCCAGCCTGATCTGCCGTGAGATGACGCCCAGCCGGTATAACTGGTCCAGCACTTCACATACAGGCAGGCCCACGACATTGGTGTAAGACCCTTTAATCTGCCTGACCATGAACGACCCCAGACCCTGAATCGCATATCCCCCGGCCTTGTCATAGGGCTCGGGGGTCTCTATATACCATTTCATTTCTTCATCGGTCATGCGCTTAAAGGTGACCTCCGTGATTTCCACATCGGAAAATGCATGGGCGTTCCCGGCGTGAACAATGGCATAGCCGGTCAGAACCTGATGGGTATTGCCGTTTAAGAGCCCCATCATCCGGCGGGCGTCGGATATAGAGACTGGTTTTTCAAGGATTTCTCCGTCGATGAGTACAATGGAATCCGCGCCAATGACCCAACAGCCCGGATGTTTTTTCGCCACATCGTTTGCTTTGGCCATGGCCAGTGTTTTCGCGTATGCCGCCGGGGCCAGAACCTCAAAATCGGATTCATTCACCTGGCTTGGGACCACCCGGAAGTTCAGTCCCGCGGCTTCGAGCAGGAGGCGCCGCCGGGGCGACTGGGACGCCAGAATAATGGGCGCTGAGATGACGGGAACTATTTGAGTGGGGCTTTTCATGAGTATATATAAGGCTTAAAGGTTAAAATGATTTGAAAAAATCGTCTCTTACCATACCGCATACCATATTTGAAATATATTTTTTGAATTTTGTTGACTGGGGACGCAATAATTTGTAATGGAAACCAACTGCAAAATGACGGTTTGAGCAGATTTGAAAAAGATCACTAATCTGAAATAAGCCCGCAAGTCTCCGAAAACAGAGATTTTATCCAATGCGCCTGGGTGGCGGAACTGGTAGACGCAAGGGACTTAAAATCCCTCGGCTCCTGTAGCCGTGCCGGTTCGATTCCGGCCCTAGGCACCATTTAAATAAAGGGTTTACAGAAAATCTCTGTAAACCCTTTATTTATGAAATCGCTTACGGTACCTGTATGACACCCAAAAAAAAAGAAAACCGGGCCGATGTTTCCGCATCAACCCGGTTTTTTAACTTCCACGTTTTTTATATTTAAATCAATAGTCGTTCATGCCCGCAAAACGCATTGTCGTTTTCAAAGAGGAAATACATCCATTCCTGGTTAAAGATCCGGTTGCAGGGCCGCTCCTGTACGTTTAAAATTGATTTCGATTTTGAACCCCAGGGCGTTTGCGTATGCTTCAATGGTGGAAATCTTTGGCGAACTTTTTGAATCCACATTTTCAAGCCGGGAAATATTGCCTTTTTTTGTATTTAAAATTTTCGCCATTTCCTCCTGCGTAAGTCCGGATTCCTTCCGGATGCGGATTAACTGTTTTCTTAATTCATAGGCAGGGGAGAGCAGCTCATATTCTTTCTTTACATCCGGATTTTGCAGCACTTTATTTTTAAGCTCTTTCAATGATGGTCTCATGATTTTACCTCTTTTAATCCTTGCCGGGCGAGCTGGATTTCTTTTTTTGGGATTTTCTGTGATTTTTTGATAAATGAATGCAAAATAATCACTTCTTTTCCTTTGACGGTACAGAAGAATGACCGCCCGATACCTTCCTTGCCTTTTGCCCTGACCTCAAACAAACCGTCTTTTAATGCTTTTGTGTACGGACTTCCCAGCGCCGGGCCAAACTCTTCGATCATTTCGGCAATATGTAAAAAATTAGCCAGAATGCCAAGTGGAAACGACATGGTTTCCACCTCTACTTTGGTATTGAAAAATGTAACCCGCCATTTCATGCGTTAAAGTTATCCTTTTTGATAACTTTGTCAACCCTGTTCTGAAATTTCAGGATTATTATTGATAGTATCTTCAAATTCTGGCGGGATGTTTGCTATTTAACCGTTTTGTTGATTAACATCATTATTATATAGACAAAAGCCACTGAGTCCACGCAAACGATTGTACGCACCATCCCCCAAGCCTCATGCGTTACGACACAGTCTGCAATTTTTGTCAAACCGAATGCCGGATGCATGAAAGTGATTGCTCCGGATGGATAAATCATGATACCCAAACCCGGTTGAGAATCATCGAGTTTTTTTGGTTGAATCTGCCCCGAGACTCCCAAAGGCATCAAAAAAATGACAGAAAACGGACAATTATTCAAGAACGGCCGGGCAGGGAATTCCCAATATACCGCCGCATCCGTGGAGGTTCTGGAGGGTCTGGACCCGGTCAGACGCCGGCCCGGCATGTATACGGACACCTCCCGGCCCAACCATCTGGCCCAGGAAGTCATTGACAACAGCACGGATGAGGCCATTTCCGGTTACGCCAGCCGCATCGATGTGGTGCTGTTTGAAGACGGCGCCATCCAAGTCACGGACAACGGGCGCGGCATGCCCGTGGACATGCACCCCACGGAAAAGGTTTCAGGGGTGGAGGTCATCATGACCCGGCTGCATGCGGGCGCGAAATTCTCCAACAAGGATTATCGTTTTTCCGGAGGCCTCCACGGCGTGGGCGTGTCCGTGGTCAACGCCCTTTCCAAACGCCTTGAAATGGAAATTTACCGGGATGGCAGGCTTTATGAAATGGCATTTGAGGGCGGATACAAGGCCCGGGATTTAGAAGCCACCGGCACGGTGGGCCAGCGGCGCACCGGCACCAGAATAAAATTCTGGCCGGACCCCCAATATTTTGACGCCATCACCTATTCAATCCCCAAACTGAAGCACAATCTCCGGGCCAAGGCTGTCCTCTGTCCCGGTTTGACGGTGACATTTGAAGATAAAAGTTCCGGTGAAACCGAGACCTGGCTGTTTAAAACCGGGCTGGGTGAATACCTTGCCAACAGCCTTGCGGGATACGAAAGGGTTCCGGAACTTCCCTTTTCCGGTGAATTCGAAGGCCAGGATGAATATGTCTCCTGGGCCGCCGTCTGGCTAATGAGCGGCGGGGAAGCTGTTTGTGAAAGCTATGTCAACCTGATCCCCACGACCCTTGGCGGCACCCATGTCAATGGTTTCCGGCAGGGGCTTTTGATGGCGCTGCGGGATTTTTGCGATTTGCGCAAACTCCTGCCACGAGGCATTAAACTGGCCCCGGATGACGTATGGGTAAAATGCGCTTATATCCTGTCCGTGAAAATGACGGAACCCCGGTTTTCCGGCCAGACCAAGGAACGGCTGTCGTCCCGGGAAAGCGCGGCCTTTGTCTCGTCAGCGGTCAAGGACGCCTTCACTTTCTGGCTGAATCACCATCCGGAAATCGGGGAGCGGATCGCCGAGATCGCCATTGATTCGGCCCGGCTGCGCATCAAGTCCGACAAAAAAGTGGTGCGAAAGAAAGCCACCACCGGTCCCACCCTGCCGGGTAAACTCTCCGACTGCATCAGCCAGGAGTTTGACCAGTGCGAGCTTTTTCTGGTGGAGGGGGATTCCGCCGGCGGATCGGCCAAACAGGCTAGAGATCGCAACACCCAGGCGATTCTGCCGCTGCGAGGGAAAATCTTAAACACCTGGGAGATCGATTCCGAAACGATCTTATCTTCAAAAGAAGTCCACGACATCAGTGTCGCCATTGGCGTTGATCCCGGCGTATCCGATATCACCGGACTCCGGTATGGAAAAATCATCATCATGACCGATGCCGACTCCGACGGCCTTCACATCGCCACCCTGCTTTCCGCGCTTTTCCTCAAACATTTCAAACCCCTGGTGATTGCCGGGAATGTTTATGTGGCCCTGCCGCCGCTCTATCGTGTTGATATCGGAAAGCAGGTCTATTATGCGCTGGATGAAATCGAAAAAGAGGTAATCCTAAAAAACGCGGATAAAAAAAAGCAGAAACCCAATGTTCAGCGGTTCAAAGGGCTTGGGGAAATGAACCCGAGCCAGTTACGGGAAACCACCATGGACCCGGATACCCGGAAGTTGGTGAAACTGACCATTGATGAAGCGGACACGGAGGTGTTGTACGCCATTATGAATATGATGCTGGGCAAAAAACATGCCGGGGCGCGTAAGGAATGGCTGGAAGAAAAAGGAAACCTGGTGGAACTATGAGCGACATCGCACAAAACGGAACCGAAGCCATCCTGCTCCATGAATACACGGAAAAGGCCTACTTGAACTACGCCATGTCCGTGATTATGAACCGGGCCCTGCCGTTTATCGGTGACGGCCTGAAACCTGTCCAGCGCCGGGTGCTGTATGCCATGTCCGAGCTGGGTCTCAAGAACACGGCCAAATATAAAAAATCCGCCCGCACCGTGGGCGATGTGCTGGGTAAATTCCACCCCCACGGAGATTCCGCCTGTTATGAGGCCATGGTGCTCATGGCCCAGCCGTTTTCCTACCGGTATCCGCTCATTGACGGGCAGGGCAACTGGGGGTGCGTGGACGACCCCAAATCTTTTGCCGCCATGCGCTATACCGAATCCAGGCTGTCCGCCTTTTCCGAGATATTCCTCTCCGAGGTGGGCATGGGCACGGTGGAATGGGTGCCTAATTTTGACGGCACGCTCCGGGAGCCCGGCACGCTACCGGCCCGCCTTCCCAATATCCTTTTAAACGGCACCATGGGCATTGCCGTGGGCATGGCCACGGACATTCCGCCGCACAATATTTTTGAGGTGGTGGATGCCTGCGTCCATCTCCTGGACCATCCAGAGGCAACGGTGGATAATCTGTGCCAATATATTCAAGGTCCGGATTATCCGGGAGGCGCGGAGATTATCTCGTCTCGTGCGGATATACGGGATATTTATCGCACCGGCTATGGGACCATCCGGCTGCGGGCCCTGTGGAGCGTTGAAAACGGCGATATTGTGATATCGGAAATGCCCCACCAGGTGTCGCCGGCAAAAATTATTGAGCAGATCGCGGCCCAGATGGAAGCCAAAAAACTACCCATGGTGACGGATATCCGGGACGAATCAGACCACGAAGACCCGGTGCGGATTGTCCTTACCCTGACCTCCAACCGTGTGGACGTCGAGGCCCTGATGCTCCATCTGTTCGCCACCACAGACCTTGAAAACACCTGCCGCGTGAACCTCAATATGATCGGCCTGGACCGCAAACCCAAGGTAAAGGGTCTTTCGGATTTGCTCTCCGAATGGCTAAAGTTCCGCATTGAAACCGTCCGGCAGCGGCTTTCCCACCGTCTGGAACAGGTGATGGAACGGCTGCATATTCTGGAGGGTCTGCTCATTGCCTATCTGAACCTGGACCGGGTGATTGCCATCATCCGCGGCAACGATGAGCCAAAGCCCATACTCATGGCGGAATTTAACCTTAGCGATGTCCAGGCCGAAGCCATTTTGCAGTTAAGGTTGAGGAATCTGGCAAAGCTGGAAGAATTCAAAATCAGGGGCGAGCGCGACGACCTGGAAAAAGAGCGCCTTGGGATTGAGAAAATTTTACATTCAGAGGCCCGGCTCAAAACCCTTGTCCGAAATGAGCTGCTGACCGATGCCAAAACCTTTGGCAATCCCCGCCGGACAAAAATCGTGGCGCGCGAGGAAGCCAAAGTCATCGCCGCCATTGACCATGGGCCGGTGGAGCCGGTCACCGTCATCCTGTCCCGTCAGGGCTGGGTCCGGATGGCCAAGGGCTTTGATATCAAGCCCGAGGAATTGAATTATAAGTCCGGCGATGGTTTCCTGGCCGCAGCCCAGGGACGGAGCAACCAGTCGGCCATGTTTTTGGATACCACCGGCAGGTCTTATGCCGCGCCGGTGAACGGTATGCCGTCCGCCCGCAGTTATGGCACGCCCCTGACTGGGTATTTTAAAAATCCGGCCCAATCCCAGTTTATCGCGGTCCTGATGGGGGCGCCCACGCAAAAAATTCTGTTGGCCAGTACCGCAGGTTACGGGTTTGTGACCGAGCTCCAGAATTTCCACACCCGGAATCAGAAGGGAAAGGCCCTTATCAGCTTATCAACAGGTGCCCTGCCTCTGGTGCCGATTCATATCACCAGCAATCTGGGCGGCCTCTATGTGGTGGCTATTACTAACGACGGCCGCATGTTGGCGTTTCCGCTAAAAGACCTGCCCGAGCTGCCCAAAGGCAAGGGAAATAAAATTATTAATGTATTGGCAAAGGATTTTAAATCCGGCGCTGATTTTTTAAAGCACTTGCTCCTGGTCCCCGAAGAAGGCCTGCTGACGCTCTTTTCCGGCCGCCGTCATTTTAAGCTGACCCCCGGAAACTTCAGCGAATTTAAAGGCAACCGGGCCCAGAGAGGCAAAGTCCTGCCCCGGGGTTTTAGAAATGTGGATTCCCTCACAGTGGACCTGCCCGCCCAGCAGACACTTTTTCCGCCCGGTGACCCGTCTGCGGAACAGCCATAGATGGATGGTCAAATATGTGTTTCAGATCTGCGTTATTTCAGCCTTAATCCATCTGAAGTATCAGAATATTATCTGTTGCTGTTTTTAAAGGTTTTTGTTCTATAAAAGCGGATTGTCAAAAGTACGGATACAAAAATGTCAATATATAAACAACAGGAGAAAAGGAATGCTTAAACTTGGAGAAAAAGGGTCAATTATTCAAAAAGACAAAGAAACCTATGCCATTGCGCCCCATATCCCCTGCGGCGTGGTGACGCCGGAACTCTTGCGGAAAATTGCCGATACGGCTGAAAAATACAACGCCCAGGCCTTGAAAATTACCGGGGCCGCGCGCATTGCCATGGTTGGGATACGGGAAGAAGATATCGATGCTGTGTGGAAAGATCTGGGCCTTGCGCCCGGCGCGGCTGTCGGGCTGTGCGTGCGGAGCGTGCGGGCCTGTCCGGGGACGACTTTCTGCAAGATGGGGCAGCAAGACGCGCTGGGCATGGGCATGAAACTGGATGAAACCTATCACGGCATGGAGCTGCCGGGAAAATTTAAAATGGCCGTGTCCGGATGCCATATCAACTGCTCGGAATCCTGGATCCGGGATGTGGGATTATTTGGAAAACCAAAAGGATGGACCCTGGTCATTGGCGGTAATGTAGGAGTCACGCCCCGCATCGCCGATGAACTAGCCGGTGATCTGAGCGATGCTCAGGCGATTGAAAAAATCGGGCAGGTGATTGATTATTATAGGGAGAACGCCAAAAAAGGGGAACGCCTGGGAAAGATGATCGAGCGCATCGGGTTTGATGTGGTCAAGGCTGCATTGGCATCATAAGCAATAAACACGATCATCGTTTCGGCCATTGTAGGGGAGGGCTTTACGCCCTCCCATTAATGTCTGTTTTTACAGTGTTTTTGCCCCAAACGTATCGCCGTCTTTGACACTGCCGGATTTGAACCCTTTATAAAACCATTCTTTCCGCTGGGCGGAAGTGCCATGGGTAAAACTGTCCGGCACCACATAGCCCCGAGCGCTTTTCTGAATGCGGTCATCACCCACCATGCTGGCGGCGTTCAGGGCTTCTTCGAGATCGCCTTCTTCCAGCAGGTTCATCCGCTTGGCGTAATGGGCCCATACGCCGGAAAAATAATCAGCCTGCAATTCAAGGCGTACAAGGTATTTATTAAAGTCTTTTTCACTTAGCCTGGATCGCTGGGCCATTAGTTTTTCAGTAATGCCGAGTAAGGTTTGAACATGATGCCCCACTTCATGGGCAATGACATAGGCCATGGCAAAATCGCCCGGCGCCTTGAATTTTTCCTGCAATTCTTTATAAAAACTCAGATCAATATAGACTTTGTGATCACCCGGGCAATAAAACGGCCCGGTGGCGGCCCCGGAAATGCCGCATGCAGACTCAACGCTGCCGGAATAGATCACCAGTTTGGGATACGTGTATTCTCCCAATCCTTCCCTGCGGAACAATTCCGTCCAGACATCTTCGATATCCGCCAGAACCACCGATACGAATTTCGCCAGTTCTTCCTCTTCCGCCGTTCCCTGATATGGCGTGCTGATTTCCTGATCTGAAACCTGTATGTTTTCAATTAGTTGTGTCGGGTCTCCCCCCAGAAAATAAATGGCAAGGATAAGTACAATGGTCCCGATGCCGCCGCCCACCATGCCTTTTACCGGACGTCCCCGCCGGTCTTCAACATTATTGCTTCCCCTTCGTCCTTTCCATTGCATGATAGCCTCCGTAAGCTATATTTTTACATATTGCGCCGGTATTGCCCCCCCACCTCATGGAGCGCATGGGTGATCTGCCCCATGGTGCAATGCCGGACGGTGTGCATCATCTCGCCAAAAATATTGTTGCCGGACAACACCGTATCCTTGAGGCGTTTTATGGCCTCCGCCGACTTGCCTTTATTATATTCCACAAAATGATGGCGTCGCGCAAGCTGAGATTGTTTTTCTTCTTCCGTGGCCCGGGCCAGTTCCAGGTTGCCGATGGCGGTATCCGCGTCGGCATTGGGGTTGATAAAGGTGTTGACCCCGATCAGCGGCAGCTCGCTCGAGTGCTTCAGGTATTCGTAATGCAGGGATTCTTCCTGAATTTTGCTGCGCTGGTATCCGCGCTCCATGGCGCCCTGGACCCCGCCCCTTGACGTGATCCGGTCAAATTCGGCCAGCACCGCTTCTTCCACGAGATCGGTGAGGGTGTCGATGAGAAAGCTGCCCTGGTTGAAGTTTTCGTTTTTGGTGGTGCCCAATTCGCGGTTGATGATCATCTGGATGGCCAGGGAACGCCGCACCGATTCCGCCGAAGGGGTGGTGATGGCTTCATCATAAGCGTTGGTGTGCAGGCTGTTGCAGTTGTCATAAATGGCATAGAGGGCCTGCAGGGTGGTGCGGATATCATTGAACTGAATTTCCTGGCTGTGCAGGGATCGTCCCGATGTCTGGATATGGTATTTGAGCATTTGCGAACGGGGAGAGGCATGGTATTTGTGCTTCATGGCAACAGCCCAGATGCGGCGTGCCACCCGTCCGATGACGCTGTATTCGGGATCCATGCCCGAGGAAAAAAAGAAGGAGAGGTTCGGGGCGAAACTGTCGATGGGCATACCTCTTGACAGATAATACTCCACATAGGTAAATCCGTTGGCCAGGGTGAAGGCCAGTTGGGAGATGGGATTGGCCCCGGCCTCCGCGATGTGATACCCGGAAATGGATACGGAATAAAAATTTTTGACATTGTTATCAATAAAATACTGCTGGATATCCCCCATCATTTTCAGGGCGAAATCAATGGAAAAAATGCAGGTGTTCTGGCCCTGGTCTTCTTTTAAAATATCCGCCTGCACCGTGCCCCGGATATTTGAAAGCACCGTTTGTTTGATATCGCGGGCTTCATTTTCATCCGGAATTCTTCCATTTTCCGCCATGAACCGGTCGATGCGCTGATCAATGGCGGCATTTAAAAACATGGCCAGCATCATGGGGGCAGGGCCGTTGACAGTCATGGACACGGACGTGTTTAGAGCGGCCAGATCAAATCCCGCATACAGGGCCTTGACATCATCCAGGTTGCAGACGCTTACCCCGGAAGTGCCGATTTTTCCGTAAATATCCGGCCGGGTTTCCGGGTCAAACCCATACAGGGTGACCGAATCAAAGGCAGTGGAGAGCCGGTTGGCCGTATAAGCGCCGGACAGCAGCTTGAACCGCCGGTTGGTGCGTTCGGGATCGCCTTCGCCCGCAAACATCCGGGTGGGTTCTTCTTCCTTGCGTTTCAAGGGGAAGACGCCGCCGGTATAGGGGAACCGGCCCGGGATGTTTTCCTTGCGCATCCAGGCGTAGATTTCGCCGGGATCGGTATATCCCGGCAAGGCGATGCGGGGAATCCGGGTGCCGGAAAGCGACTGGCTGTATAGAGGCTGGCGGATTTCCATATCCCGGACATGGTAGACCAGTTCATCCTGGGCATAGGTAGTTTTGATTTTTTCCCAGTCTTTCAGCAGTTTCGCTGTCTCCGGCTGGATTTCCGCCTCGGCCGCCCCGATTTCCGTTTTCAGGCGCGACAGCAATGCAGTTCTATCGCCAGCAAGTGGTGATTCCGACAATCGCTCAACGGTTTTCTTAAGATGCCAGGCAGTTCTGATGGCGTTGGTCTGATTTTTCGTGTGCTGGTGGTAGTTTCTGACTGTTTCCGCTATTTCCGAAAGATAGCGAATACGTTCCGGAGATACGATGATGCTTTTTGTGGAAGACGTTTTATTCCCCACTGCCGCAAGGGACGAAGTCAGTTTGATGCCGGTTTTTTCCGCAAGCAAGGCCAAGAGAAACTGATACATGCCAGTCACGCCATCATCATTGAATTTGGCGGCGATGGTACCGAACACCGGCATGGCATCAGCGCTGACGTCAAAGGTCTTGCGGTTCCGCTGCACCTGTTTGCGGATGTCTCTCACCGCGTCCTCACTGCCCTGCTTGTCGAATTTATTGACCACCACCATGTCCGCAAAATCGAGCATATCGATTTTTTCCAGTTGGGTGGCCGCGCCGTAATCGCTGGTCATGACATAGACCGACAGGTCGGCGAGGTCAAAAATATTGGAAGCGCCTTGGCCGATCCCGGCGGTTTCAATAATGATGAGGTCCATGCCGGCGGCTTTCAGAATATCGACGGCATCGGGCAGCACCACCGGCAGTTCAAGGCTGGTGCGGCGGACGGCCATGCTCCGCATGAAAACCCTGGGGGTATTGATGGCGTTCATGCGGATGCGGTCTCCCAGGAGCGCGCCGCCGGTTTTTCGGCGGGACGGGTCGCAGCAGATGATGCCGATATGAATATCCGGGTTGTCATGAAGCAAGCGCAGCACAATCTCGTCCGTGAGGGAGGATTTGCCCGCACCCCCGGTGCCGGTAAGACCGATGGTGGGGATGGTGCGGTCCGGTATCCTTGATTTGATGATTTGTCTTAAAGATGCAAGGGATTCAGCATCTTCAGCAATGGCTGCTTCGGCGGCCGTTAAAAGCCGGGCAATGGCCAGGGGGTTGGAGATGGAGACTTCATCCGGATCAACCGGGGCTATTTTTCCCGGCGAAAAATCCATATTTTCCATCATGTGGTTGATCATCCCCTGAAGTCCCATTCTGGCGCCGTCCGCGGGGGAGTAAATTTTGGTGATACCGTAGGCTTCCAGCTCTTTGATCTCTTCAGGAACAATCACGCCGCCGCCGCCGCCGAATATTTTGATATGGCCTGCCCCTTTTTCATGCAGCCTGTCCGCCATGTATTTGAAAAATTCCACATGTCCGCCTTGATAACTGGACACCGCGATGCCCTGGACATCCTCTTCAATGGCGGCCTTGACGATTTCATCCACCGAGCGGTTGTGGCCCAGATGAATGACCTCGGCCCCGGTGTCCTGAAGGATGCGCCGCATGATATTGATGGCTGCGTCATGCCCGTCAAACAGGGATGTGGCGGTGATCACGCGAATGGGGTTTCTGGCCTTATAGAATTCTGCCTTAGTTGCCATGAAATCTCCTTTTATTATTCCTGACGGTTTCAATTGCTTCCATATCCACCATTTTATTAATATTGCATTATCCATACCATTTAGCAAATCATGTGTATTTTTGGACTTTGAATAAACGGTGCGTCTGTAGGGGAGGGCTTTACGCCCTCCCTTTCCGGGCGGGCATAAACCCCGCGCCCTACGGACGCATTGGCCGAAACGGTGATTATGGCCAATAAATTTTCCATACCATGGCGCAGAAAAACCGAATTATTTTACAGTTGAAGGCAAAACTGTAAAATGGTATGGTTTTAATATGTGTGAAAAAAGAATGGCTTGGCCTGATGGCAATGGGAGATCAAGACCCGATGACAGTGGATGAAAAAGATTTTTTCCGTGAATTTACCTTAAGAATCTGCGGCAGCCTTGAAATTGAAAAGGCGCTTTGGCAAAGCCTGGTCTATATACAGGATTTTATGCCGGCCCATCAAATGAGTCTTCATTTTTATCACCGGGACTCCGGCATTGTGGAAACCGTCGCCCATGCAACCCTGGTTTCCGGAGAGGCCTTGTCCATCAAAACCCCGCTTTCCCAAAAAGCCCGCCGGCAGGTAGCGGCCCAGCGTTCCATTCGTGTCCGGGTATTTGACCGGTTGCGGGATAATCCGGTGACGCGCCCGGTGGCTGAAAAATTCAATGCCCTGGATTTACCGTCCGTGTTTATGGACCTGGTGCTTGAAAAGCAAATGCTGGGGGTGCTCTCCGTTTACAGCAACGGCCTGGAAAAGTTTTCCCCGGACCACGTCCGGCTCTTGAGCCTGCTGAACGAACCCTGCGCCATTGCGCTTACCAATTTTTTGCGATACAGGGAATTGAAAGCGCTCAGGGATCAACTGGCTGATGATAACCGGTACCTCCAGGACGAGCTGCGCCGCCTGTCCGGCGCGGACGTGGTTGGCGCGGATTTCGGTTTAAAAGGGGTGATGGATCTGGTGCATTATGTATCTCCTTTGGGCAGTCCGGTGTTGCTGCTCGGGGAAACCGGCGCCGGCAAAGAGGTGATCGCCAATGCGGTTCACAAGTCCTCCGGACGCAGGGACAAACCGTTTATTGCGGTGAATTGCGGGGCCATCCCGGAAACCCTCTTGGACAGCGAATTGTTCGGATATGAAAAAGGGGCGTTCACGGGCGCGCTGTCACAAAAACGCGGGCGCATTGAACGCGCCCATGGGGGAACCCTGTTTCTGGATGAAATCGGGGAGCTTTCCGCCGACGCCCAGGTCAGGCTGCTGCGGGTGCTCCAGGAAAAGGAGATTGAACGAATCGGCGGAGCGTCGCCAGTGAAAGTGGATATCCGGATTATTGCGGCGACCCATCGGAATCTTGAGGAAATGATGGCTATGGGAAAATTCCGGCATGACCTCTATTTTCGCCTCAAGGTATTTCCCATTGTCATTCCCCCGCTCAGGGAACGAAAAGAAGATATCCCGGCCCTGGTGCAGCATTTCATACTGAAAAAATGCCGGGAAATGAAGCGCGTGACAGTGCCGGTCCCCTCCGTTGACGCCATCAGCCGCCTGATGGCCTATCATTGGCCCGGTAATGTCCGGGAACTGGAGAATGCTGTTGAGCGTTCCCTGATTCTCAGTCAAGGCCAGCGTCTGGATTTTATCGAGATCAGTGCGGGAGCAAGTGAAAAACCATTCCATGCCCAGATGGCGGTGCCGGCCAGGACCGATGGCCCCTTTGGCCTGGATGACGTTATGTCCCGCCATATTCGGCAGGTACTCGACATGTGCGGCGGCCGCGTGGAAGGCCCGCACGGGGCCGCGCAGGTTCTTGCCATCAAAGCGGGCACATTAAGAAAAAGGATGAAAAAACTCGGCATCCCCTTTGGCCGGATGGCCGCGACGGTTTTCCGGACGGCTTAGTTTGTTCTTGCTAATTTAGGTTAAAAATGATGTTTTAAAAACATGAGAGGAAGTTTTTTTAAATTTTAATTTTAATCTTAAGGAGGAATTGTTGATGAAACGTTTTATGGTGATGCTTGGGGTTATTTGTTTTGTGTCGTTTATGATCGCTGGATGCAGTGATGCGCCCGACAATAAGGATGCCTCGACGGAGAAAGCCGCCGAAGACACCATGAAGGCGGCGGCGCCAGAGGTTGAAAAGGCGGCAGGCGCTATGGAAGAAGCCCAGCAAGTGGTAGAGGACGCTGCTGAAAGCACGGAAAAAACGGCCGGGGAAGCGGTTGATGCAGCCAAGGAAACGGCCACGGATGCGGCCCAGAGCGCGACGGAAACAACGGGCAATGCCGTTGACGCCGTCAAGGAAGGTGCTGCCGGTGCGGTTGATGCAGCCAAGGAAACAGCCACGGATGCGGCCAAGAGCGTGACGGAAACAACGGGCAATGCCGTTGAATCCGCTAAGGAAGGCGCTGCCGATGCGGTTGATGCAGCCAATAAGATGACGGCTCCGGTCACGGCCCCGGCGGCCCCATAAAAAGGGCTGGCAGTTCATATTGTTTGATAATATTTCGTGATGCGCTTTTTTGATGGCGTCATGTCCAAGGTGAAAATAAGAAAGGCGCTGCTCTGATGTTGCAGCGCCTTTCTTATTCCATTTTGCATTCAAGATGACATCAAGGCGGCAAGGAGGAGGCGATGCAGGCTTACTGCCTGTAAGTTGAGGAGCCGACGACGCAGCCAACGAAGATGCTGCTTGAATGACGAATTGGAATTATTGAGGATTTTGATAACGTCCAAGCTCACAAATGCCAAGGGCTATGGCCATCATTCATTTGTGATTTTTACCGGATGAACCCAAAAAAAGAAAAAGGATCGCTGCCCATGACCGCGAATATAAAATTTGTGAAACATCTTCAAAAATCTATTTTTTACAACCCGCTTAAGAACAATGAACTAGATACCCAGGAACTGGAAATCCGGCGAGACCCGCTCACCCATGTTCAGAGTGTTTTTAATCCAGTGCTGGAAGATAAGGTCGCCATGTTTTATGGCAGCAGCGATGCGGCGCTGATGGAGAAAATGGCTGCGGAAAGTGAGCCCCGATGTTTTCTATGCGAAGACCGGTGGCGGGCCATGACTCCGACCTATCCGTCCGACCTTGTGCCCGGCGGGCGCATCCAGGTGGGGCAGGCGGTTTTGTTTCCCAATATTTTTCCGGCAGGGCAGATTCATGCTGTAATCCGGGTGGGCCAAAAACATTATGTGCCTCTGGCCGAATTTGACCCGGTGTCCGTCACGGAAGCCTTTCAGGCGGCTTTCCAGTTTGCGGAATGTCTTTCCAAAGACAAGAGTGTTCAGTACCTTACCATCAACGCCAATTACCTGGGGCCGGCCGGGGCGAGCATCGCCCATCCCCATTTTCAGATTGTGGGGGGAGACCTGCCGTGCACCTATCTGGAGTCGGTTTTAAATAGTAGCGCGGCTTATCATAAGTCCAACGGGAGCTGCTACTGGCCGGATCTCGTCAATGTGGAAAAAGCGGCCGGGGAGCGCTATATCGGCGCTTCCGGTCCGGTGGAATGGCTGGCGGCGTTTTCTCCCCAGGGAGCCAATGAAGTTGTCGGCGTGTTTCCTAAGCGAAGCCATTTCCTTGAAATGACTGACGCGGATATCAAGGGCCTTGCCGCCGGGATCGTCAACGTCCTCCACGGGTATGCGGATATGGGGATCTCCACATTTAATTTTTCCGTTTATTCGGGGCCGATGGGAGAGCACGATGACACCATCCGATGTTTTGTGCGCATCATCTCCCGCCAGAACGTCTACGAAAATTATCGAACCGACGATTATTTTCTGCAAAAGCTTTTAAGAAACGAACTTATCGTCATCACTCCGGAGGCGCTGGCCAGTAATCTGCGGCTGCAATTTAAATAAAGTTCGAAGGAAGGTCATCAGCAACAATTTTCGTCTATTTATAGCCGTGTCCATTTTTTTGGTGGACACGGCTTATTTTTTTCCTTTCTGAAATTCGAATTTTCTGATAACAAGCATTATCCCATTTACCCGCAACATTGCAAAAATTTACATGACATCATTTTTTTCTATGGCAGGCTCCCGTTGAGTTCCCATCCGCCCTTGACCGCACCGACCTGACCTGACTTACGATGGGATTGCGACAAACAATTCTTGCCAATATCTGTTCTTCAGCCCGGTGCACCGATCCGACCTGACTTACGAAGGGATTGCGAATTCTTGGGCAAGGCGGTTTGTGTGAATTTCATGTTCACCGATCCGACCTTGTGCGCCTTTCAATGCGCGCTCATGGACATTGTCAAATGGTGTGATGCCGATTGGGTAAAACCATGTATTCACCGGTTTCAGATTGACATCTCGGAATAGTTGGCATAGGATATTGGATATCCAATATCTAAAAAAGGAGTCCAACATGCAAAAAATTCTGGTGTCTTTGCCCGATGACCTGGCCGTGAAGATGAAGCGCATGATCCCGCCCAAGCAGCGAAGCAAAATCATTGCCGGCATGCTGGCGGCTGAAATCAACAGGAGAGAGGATGCCCTGTATCAGTGCGCCTGCGAGATTGAGGAAGACAATGCGTTGAACAGCGAAATGAGCGATTGGGAGGCGACGGTTGGCGACGGAATTGAACCTGAATCGTGGTAATGTTTACTGGGTGAATCTGGACCCAACTCAGGGGTCCGAAATCGCCAAACTTCGCCCTTGCGTATTGGTGGGGGCCACACCCATCAACAAAGCCAGACGCACGGTGGTCGTGGTGCCGCTTTCCACAGCGGGAAAGCCCCGCCCGCCGCTGGCGGTAAGCGTCCGGTGTCTCTCAAAAGACGTCATTGCCGTCTGCGACCAGATCCGGGCCATCGATAAAACCCGGCTGGTCAAAGCAGCCGGGGCGCTGTCCCCGGAAGATATGGAAGTCGTGGAGGAGGGGCTGCGGCAGACTCTCGCCATTTAACCTTTATCGATGAAAACAAAGCGGTTCTGATTGATATCGGCGGCCATGATTCGGAAATGGAGAATTATATAGGATTGGGTCATTGGGCCAAACCTGATCAATAGTCAAGGTCTGGCCCCATCTCAATGCTTGTATTAATTCCATATATTGTGTAAGAAAATCGCATTTCTCATGAAAAGCGCGGTGCGGTAATAATTTCTGTAATCAATCAATGAAACCCGAGAATCGGAGTCTCTTAAATGAATGTATGTATTGTAGGCACGGGATATGTGGGGCTGGTGGCGGCCGCATGTTATGCGGAAATGGGCAATCATGTGATTTGTGTGGATGTCAATCCGAATGTGGTCGACATGTTAAGACTTGGCAGGATTCATATTTTTGAACCCGGCCTTGAGGACCTGGTGCAGCGCAATTTGGCGGAAAAACGCCTGGCCTTTACCACCAGTATCCGTGATGGCATGGCGGATTCCCTGTTCGTGTTCAATTGCGTGGGAACGCCCCCGAAAGATGACGGGTCCTGCGATTTGTCCTATGTTTACGGGGTGGCCGAGGATATCGGCAAAAATATGGACGATTACAAAATCATCATTAATAAGTCCACGGTTCCGGTGGGCACCGCCGATGAAGTGAAAGCCATTATTGGCCGTGAGCTGGCGGCCCGGAACAAAACCATTGATTTTGACGTGGTGTCCAACCCGGAATTTTTAAAGGAAGGGGACGCGGTCAATGATTTTATGAAACCGGACCGCATCATTATCGGGACAAACAATCCCAAGGCCGCCGGTCTGCTGTCGGATTTATACGCGCCGTTTGCCCGGAGCCGGGACAAGCTCATCATCATGGGAACACGCAGCGCGGAAATGACCAAATACGCCGCCAACTGCATGCTGGCCACCAAAATATCCTTTATAAACGAAATGGCCAATATCTGCGAGTCCGTGGGCGCGGACATCAAGGACGTGCGCACCGGCATTGGCTCGGACCACCGGATCGGATACCATTTTATCTATCCGGGGGTGGGGTATGGCGGTTCCTGTTTTCCCAAGGATGTGAATGCGTTGATAAAAACCGCTCTTTCCAGCCATTATACGCCGGAACTGCTGACGGCGGTGGACAGGGTCAACAATCGTCAAAAGCAGCTTCTTGCAGGGAAAATCAAACATTATTTTTCTTCACGCGGGGGCGTTTCAGATAAAGTTCTGGCGGTCTGGGGTCTTTCGTTTAAGGCCAATACCGATGATATCCGGGACTCGGCAGCCTTGGTGCTGATTCATGAACTCACCGCTCTCGGAATGCGGGTCAAAGCCTATGATCCGGCGGCGGGTGAAACTGCCGGAAAGGTGTTGGCGGGTAACGGTTTGGTTGAGATCGTGGATAATCAGTATGATGCCATAAAAGGCGCGGACGCCCTGGCCGTGATGACCGACTGGAACCAGTTCCGCAACCCCAATTTCAACACTATCCGGAATGCTCTTGCCGCACCGGTGATTTTTGACGGCAGGAATCTCTATTCCATCAAGCAGATGAAGGCCCTGGGGTTTACCTATTTTTGCGTGGGCCGGGCGCCTGTTGACTGATGATGAATACTGATGATGAACATTGATAATGCCAATTAAGGGTTAAAAATCATGATAAACATTGCTGCTGCGAGTCTGCCAAAAATATGAACCATTAAACCATGATAGGATCGTACTTTGGAG
>Ga0209467_1000822_pt1 | contig 34309 bp, 28 predicted proteins | sample Higcelwee11metaG_FD_187175 | JGI IMG/M metagenome (GOLD analysis project Ga0209467, IMG submission 187175) | Freshwater pond sediment microbial communities from the University of Edinburgh, under environmental carbon perturbations - High... | ecosystem: Environmental > Aquatic > Freshwater >... | reverse complement strand
TGTTCCTTGCCCTTAAAGCTCTTGCCAGCTTATTGGCACTCTCATTAAGCTCTCTATATGTAAGTCTCCTGTCTTCAAAAATAACGGCAGTACTGTCCGGGTTTCTTTCCGCCTGTTCCTCAAAAAGTACATGTATCCCTTCCACATCAAATTCTTCTTCTTTTGTGCGGTTATATTCTTCTATGAGCCTATATTTTTCTTCCCCTGACAGCATATTTATTTCAGATAGCGTAACTTCCGGATTATAAACTGCTGTTTCCAGTATCTTTCTATAATGTCCGGCCATTCTCCTGATTGTCTCTTCCTTGAACAGGCTTGTACCGTATTCAATTTCAATTTCAATTCCATCATGTTTTTCCAGTGCACTTAAAGTAATGTCAAACTTTGATGTATATCTTTTCAGTTCATACTCTCTTATTGTCAATTCACCTATCGCTAACTTTTCAATATCCATATTCTGCAATGCAAACATTACATCAAACAGCGGATTGCGGCTCATATCCCTGTTTACCTTAAGCTTCTCCACCAGTTCCTCAAATTGATAGTCCTGATTCTCAAATGCCCTTAAAGCATTTTTCTTTACTTCTTCTAAAAACTCCCTGAATGTCTTTTTCCCTTCCGGATAGTTTCTCATTGCCAAAGTATTCACAAACATTCCCATGATATTATACAAATCAGCATGGTTTCTTCCGGCAATTGGGCTTCCCACTACCATGTCCTCCTGACCGCTGTATTTATACAATAGTATATTAAGCCCGCTCAAAAGTACCATATACATGGTTGATACGGTCTCTTTTGCTATCTTTCTTATTCCTTTTGTTATCTCACTATCTAATTCAAAGCGTATCCTGTTTCCTTCAAAGCCCTGTATTGCAGGTCTTTTTTTATCGGTGGGCAGGCAGAGTACCGGTATCTCCCCATGAAAAGCACCAAGCCAGTATTCTTCCTGTTTTTTTATTATCTCACTGTTTACCATCCCGTTCTGCCATGCTGCATAGTCCTTGTACTGCAGTCTTAAATCCGGCAGTTTCTGACCTTCATACAGCTTCACAAATTCGTCTGTCAGTATTCCCATTGATGCTCCGTCTGATATGATATGGTGCATGTCACACATAAGAATATGTTTTTCCGGGTGCACTTTAATTATCCCCACCCTCAGTAGCGGAGCTTTGCTTAAGTCAAACGGTCTTATGAAGCTTCTTACTATTTCTTCTGCATTTTCCGCTTCCTTATGCTCTATCTCAAACTCAACTTCTTTATGTACCTTCTGTACTACTTCTTCTCCTAGAAGCTCAAAGCTTGTTCTTAAAGCTTCATGCCTTTTAATAAGCTTCCTGAATGCAGCCTTCAGTCTTTCTACATCCAGTTTCCCCTCTATCTCCATTGCTCCCGATATGTTGTAACCTATACTTTCCTTATCAAACTGCTGCAATGTAAAAAGCCTCTTTTGCGCTGACGACAACCCGTAATATGGTCTCTCCTCTATAGGTTCTATAGCTGCAAACAGTTTTTTCTCCTGAACCTCTATATATTCCGCTATTCCTTTTATTGTAGGCGTACTGAAAATATCTTTTAACGGTATTTCTACGTTCAGTTCCTTGTGTATCTTTGACACCATACTTATTGCTTTCAGGGAATGTCCTCCCAGGTCAAAGAAGTTGTCATTTATTCCTATTTTCTCTGCTCCGAGTACTTCCTCCCATATCTTTACCAGCTTCTTTTCTATGTCATTTCCCGGTGCCTCATATTCTACTCCTGTTATCATACTTCCATCAGGCTCAGGCAGTGCCTTTCTGTCTATCTTTCCGTTGGGTGTCAATGGTATTTTGGGGAGTTGCACAAAGTGTGACGGTATCATGTAATCAGGCAGTTCTATTTTAAGGAATTCTCTCAGCTCCGTTACCGTTAGCTGCCTGTCTCCCACTATGTATGCACACAGGTATTTGTCACCGGTTTGATCCGCTCTTGCTGTAACCGTTGTTTCTTTTATATCCGGATACTTGAGTATCTGGTTCTCTACCTCACCTAGTTCTATCCTGTAGCCTCTTAGCTTTATCTGGTGGTCTGTGCGTCCCAGGAATTCTATATTGCCATCAGGCAGCCACCTTGCAAGGTCTCCTGTTTTATACATTCTTTCTCCGGAAAAGAAGGGGTTTGGTATGAATTTTTCCGCCGTCAGTTCCGGTCTGTTAATATATCCTTCTGCCAAAAGTTCCCCGCTTATACATAACTCTCCAGCTATGCCTACCGGCACTAAATGTTTATTACTGTCAAGCATGCATATTCTGGCATTATTCACAGGCTTGCCTATAGGCACATTTCTGCCGCCGGGAATTTCATTTCTAAGCTTGAACATAGTAGCACAAATGGTTGCTTCTGTCGGTCCATATCCGTTTACTATCTGCATTTTTCTATTTAACTTCAGATATTTATGGAGTATATAATCTTTTATCGGTTCCACTCCTACAAAAAGCTTGTTCAGAGATACATTTTTCCCTGATTCCGTCAGCAAATCACATACTTGGCTTAATATTGCGGGAGGTATATATGCAAAGGTTATGTTCTCTTCCAATAATGTTCCTGCAATCTCATAAATATCATTTATTGCTTTATTTTTAAGCAATACTAACCTTGCCCCATTTATAAGGGGCAGGAATATTTCTCCTACGCTTACATCAAAGGATATATTGGTAAGGCTGAGACAATTATCTCCGGTAGTTACCTTACCTTCATAATGCCTGTAAAGACTGCATAGAAAATTATTAAGTGCCCTATGACTTACCGCTACGCCTTTGGGTCTTCCTGTGGAGCCGGAAGTATATATTATATAAGCTCTATTGCAAGCTTTATTTACATTTTGATGGTCTATATACCCTGCTTTATAAGTATCATTGTCCTCCAGTACTAACATTTCCCCACTGAAATCAACCGTATCGGAAAAATGCCTTTGAGTTAAAAGTACTCTTGTCCCGCTGTCCTCCAGCATAAACCTTATCCTGTCGGAAGGATACTCCGGATTTATGGGCAAATATGCTCCCCCCGCCTTAAGTATCCCCATTATCCCTATTATCAGCTCAAGCGAACGTTCTGCCATGATACCTACTATGCTGTCCGGAGCTGCTCCTTTCTCCCTCAGCAGCCTTGCAAGCCGGTTAGCTTTCTCGTTCAGTTCGTTATAGGTTAATTTGCTGTCCCCGCATACAACTGCAATATTGTCCGGTACCCTAGCCGCCTGCTCCTCAAACAGTTCATGGATAGCCCTATCCCTTTGGTACTCTGCATAAGTATCGTTAAATTCAATCAACAATTGTTTTTTTTCAGTATCTGTCAACATTTCTATTTTAGAAACCTTTGTATCTGCACTTTCTGTCATATTTTCCAATATGGTAATGAAATGCCCGCATATTCTCTCAATGGTCTTTGCCTCGAATATATTTCGATTATAAATAAAATTCAGTTCTATACCGTCAAATAGCTTTATCCCAAAAGTCATGTCATAGTTGGTAGTCTCAAATATTGTATATGAATCCGCTTTGAGCTTGCCGAATATTCTGTTTAAATCTCTATCCAGCGGATAGTTCTCTATTACCACTATCGAATCAAAAAGCTCAGCACTCCTGTCAATTTCGCTGTATGCTTTAATATCCAAGAGCGGCGTATCTTCATATTCTTCCCTTTCTCTCAGCGTATTTGCTGCTCGATCCAGCAATACGCCTACCGGCTCTTCTGAATTTATATTTATTCTAAACGGCACCGTATTTATAAATAAACCTACTATTTCCTCTATTCCATTTATATTAGCCGTTCTTCCCGACACAGTCGTTCCGAATATTACATCATCAGTGTTATTATACCTTTGCAGCAATACCCCCCATGTGCTGTACAATAATGCTGCCATAGTCACCTTATGTACTTCTGTAAATTTCTTTATTCTCTGTACCCATTCATTTGGAAGTATATGACTGTATACTTTTGTCTCACTGATTTTTCTAACTTTTTTATAATCACCTGACAGTGAAGTCTTTGCATTAAATCCGCTTAAATATTTTCTCCAATATTCTTCCTGTTTGCTTTTGTCCTTCTTTCTCTGCCATTTAAAAAACTCTTTGAATTTATTTTTTTTAACTATCTTTGGTTCTTTACCATCACATAAGTTATTATATGTTTCAAACCATTCTTTTAATATAATCCCGTTGCTCCAACCATCATATAGTATATGGTGGTTGCTTATTATCATCTCATATTTATCTTCCTGCAGCTTACATAGGGCTACTCTTAAAGGTTCTGAGCCTATATCTATATTTTTTTTCCTGTCCTTTTCCCTGAATGCGCTGATCAGCTCTGCTTTTTCCGCATCGTTTGAGTTAGAAAAATCATATTGTTTTATTGGTATCTGATGCTCCTTAAGTACTATCTGAACCGGTTTTTCAACCTTATCCCACCTAAACACAGTTCTTAACATTTCATTTGTTTCAGTTACAAAGTGCCATGCTTTTTTGAATGCTTCAATATCAATAATACCTGTTAAGGTTATACTAAGCTGTTCAAAATACTGGTTACTTTCAGCATCCGACAAATAATGAAATAACATGCCTTCCTGTAAAGGAGTCAACGCTAAAATATCCTGTACATTGTTTTTATTTATAATGTACTTTTCATTCAAATTATTCGTCTCCCCCTCCATCTATAATCTTTAACTGCACTTTATTTAAGCAAGCATTTCATATAAACGTTTTCTGTCCAATTTACCATTCGGTGTCGTAGGAAATTCCTTTAACTGAATAAAGTTGTTCGGAATCATATACTCTGGAATCTGAAATGCCAGGTACTTTTTTATTTCATCTGCATCCAAAGCTTCTGACGCTGCAAAAAAGCCATGCAAATATTTGTTCCCATTACGGTCTTCCTTTACTAATACAACAGCTTGTTTCACATATTGATGTTTGCACATCTGAGCTTCAATTTCTCCAAGTTCTATCCTAAGACCCCTTATTTTTACCTGGTAATCCAATCTTCCTAGAAATTCTATATTTCCGTCTTCCGTCCACCTTGCAAGGTCGCCGGTTTTGTACATTTTTGCACCATTCAGAAATGGATTTAATATGAACTTTTCTTCAGTCAATTCCGGACGGTTTAAGTATCCTCTTGCCAGGCCAATTCCGGCAATATGAAGCTCGCCGTATACTCCAACAGGCTGAAGCTTATTTTCTTTACCAAGTATATAAATATAGGTGTTGTCTATAGGCTTGCCAATGGGAACACTATTGCCTGATTTGAACTGTGTACAGTCATAATATGTTACATCTATGGTTGCCTCCGTTGGCCCATAGAGATTGCATAATTTTGCTTTGAAGCTTTCATCCATTAACCTGTTTAGTCTCTCAACCTGTTGTATACTTAAAGATTCACCACTGGAAAAAATCCAGCGTAAACTTTTTATTCTTTCAAGCTTGAATTTGTACTCTATATAATCAATAAATATATTCAGCACCGAAGGTACAAAATGCAAGGTTGTAACCCCGTATTTTTCAATTACTTTAACAATTTCTCTCGGATTCTTCTCATGACCGGGCTTTATCATGCAGACTCCGGCACCGGAAATAGCCCACCAGAATATTTCCCAAACCGATACGTCAAAAGTAAATGATGTTTTTTGCAGAATTACATCATCTCCTGATATAGGATACATTCTCTGCATCCAGTTCAGCCTGTTGACTAATGAAATATGCTCGATCATTACCCCTTTTGGTTTTCCTGTTGAGCCGGATGTATATATTACATATGCCAGGTCATTAACACTATTAATATTATTAAGGTTTGAATCATCGCCCCCATATAAATCTACTCTGTCAAGATTCATATGCTCTATGCAAATATCCTGAATTTTATCAATAAATTTATCCTGTATCAGCAGCAGTTTAGCTTCACTGTCTTCCAACAGAAACTTTACCCGCTCTGTTGGATAATTAGGGTCTATGGGAAGATATGCACCCCCGGCTTTTAATATTGCAAATATACCTATGAACATTCCAATAGAGCGTTCTGCCATTATGCCTACTATTGAATCACGGGAAATATGTTTATCCCGTAATTTTCCAGCAATTTGATTAGCTTTCCTATTAAGCTCATCATATGTAATTTCCTCATTTCCGTACATTACAGCGATTTTTCCCGGCGTCTTCTTTACCTGCTCTTCAAAAAGTTTACAAACAGTTACTGTATCCGGAAATTCGGTTTTGGTTTCGTTGAACCTGTTTAATAACTGATCAATCTCTTCATCCGGTATAATTTCTATATCAGATAAATTTTGTCCCGGATTTCTCATACAATTTGATATTATAGTTTCATAATACCGGACAAATCTTCGGATCAAATTCTTGTTGAACAATAAGGAATTATATTTAAATGAACATTTCATACTATTATCTTTATGTTCAAACAAACATAGTGTAATTCCGGCAGTATCCTTGATAATGCTATTTTCTTCTTCAATATATACAAATGATATATTGAATGTCTGAGATTTTAGAATATCAGTTCCTGAAGACCGGTTAGAATCATCGCCCTCTTTATTAAACCGCTTTTTTGCGGATGTATCACATATAAGCTCAGTAAGTGTCTTTAAAAGTTCCAAATACGTAATATTTTCATCTTTATGATATACAAAATCAAATCCCCCGCTATTTGGGGACTCATATCCGACAATTATCTCATTTTGTTCATAATATTTTGTAAGCAGAATTACATAAAAAGAAAGCATTATTATATTCTTTTTGAAACTAATACCAACAAAAATTTTATTATCAATATTAAACTCCAGTGTGTCATTGGTAACTACGTAATCTGCTGATTCATCATGATTAACTGTTTGGCTCATGCTGCCTCCTTCTCTATTACTGATTCAATCCTCTTAGTATGCTCAAAGCAATTTGTGTCTCATATATCTGAGTTGCGCCTTCAATTATTTCCATAATTTTTGCGTCCCTCATACACCTTTGAACATGATAGTCACTGCTGCATCCATTGGCACCATGTATTTGAACTGCATTGCCTGCTACTTTATTGACCATGGTAGACGCATAATATTTGGCTATTAATGTTTCTGTTATAAACTGAGGGTCACACGTTTCCCTTAAATAGCCTGCGTTAAAACAAACCAACCGGGCAGCTTTAACATCAACAATCATGTCCGTAATCATCTTCTGTATAAGTTGATGCTCTTTCAGATACACTCCAAACTGTTTCCTTTTTCCTACATAATTTAATGAAGCTTCCAGACATGCCTGTCCTAGCCCTATGCATCCCCATGCGGTTGTATACCGTCCTAAATCAAGTGAAAAAGCGGCTACTTGAGATATACCTATCCCTTGTTTACCTACAATATTTGATTTTGGGATTCTGCATCCGTTGAATTCAAGTTCTGCCAACATATTTCCTCTCAAACCAAGCACATCTTCAATATGCTTAATTGTGAAACCCGGAGTACCATTTTCAACAAGAAAAGCTGAAAATACGTTGTTGCATTGTGCAAAAACCAAGAATAAATCTGCAATTTGTCCTAATGTAGTCCATTTCTTTCTGCCATTAAGGACAAATGCCTCATCTTCTTCTGTATAAGTTGTCTCTATTCTGTTAATATTACTTCCTATATTGGGTTCTGTCAGAGCAAAAGCAGCAATCGTTTCTCCTGAGGCAATCTTAGGAAGCCATTTTTGTTTTTGCTCTTTTGTCCCGAACCGAACAATCCCTTGAGAAGCCATACCAAAAACAGTAATTATGTTCTGAACGGAAGCATATCCTCTTCCAAACTCTTCGTGCAACAATCCTAAAGTAATCATATCTAATTCTGAACCGCCATATTTCTTAGGAATTGTTGCACTTAAGCAGCCCCTGGAAGCTATTTTCCGGATAAGCTCCACCGGGATATATTGTTCTTTATCAAATTTGTTTGCAAACGGAATTACTTCCTGGTTCACAAAAGCTCTGCACTCATTCTGAAATTCCAATTGTTCCTTTGACAGTTTTAACTCCATAATCCACCCTCCGGCTTCTCATCTGAAAATACTAGTTCATCCTTGATTCTACCAATGAGGCTATTGCATTAATCGTTCTGAAATTGCTGAAGTCAAGTCCTTCATCGTCAATCTCTACATCAAACTCTTTTTCTATGAATAGCAACAACTGTATTGAAAATAGTGAATGTACCAACCCCAGTTCAAAAATATCATCATCATCATTCAATTTAGAATCTCCTACTAAACGTAACAAATATTCTCTGATTTTATCTTTCGTGCTTTCCATGCTAATTCTCCTTACTTTACCAGTTTAGTTTTTTATGACATATATGAGTAAAAACCCTTACCGCTCTTCATGCCATTCAAACCTGCCGCTACCATTTTCTTTAACAACGGACATGGCCTGTATTTGCTGTCATTAAAGCTCTCATATAATACATCCAGTGAATATAAAACAGTGTCCAATCCGATTAAGTCTGCTGTTTGCAGCGGTCCCATCTTATGCCCGAAGCAGGTTTTAAAAAGCTCATCGACTTCCTCAACAGATGCTACACCTTCATAAACCAGGAAAATTGCTTCATTTACAAAAATCATCATTGCCCTGTTAGTCACAAACCCTGGAGAATCATTGACAACGATCATTTTTTTACCGGCAGCAGCCAATACTTCCTCAGTTATTTTTAAAGTCTCTTCTGCTGTATAGTAGCCTCGTATAACTTCAACTACCGGTTTCATAGGTGCCGGATTCATAAAGTGAATTCCTACTACATTCTGCGGCCGGTTTGTTACTGCTGCTACCTTTGTAATTGAAATTGCAGAAGTATTAACCCCAAAAATGCAGTCTGGAGGGCAAATTTTATCGAGCTTTTCATACACTTTTTCTTTAATATCCCAATTTTCCGTCACATTTTCTATAACAAAATCGACATCACTTAGTTCTTGATAATCTGTTGTAAAGTTAATACGACTTAGTATCAAGTCTCTGTTTTCACCTTTTTCACCTTTTTTGTACATAACGTAAAACCTTAGGTTATCTTTTATTTTCTTCTTCGTATCTTCTAAAATTTGTTCTTCCAAGTCAACCAGTATAACCTTATAACCGGCTTGTGCCATAGTTTGTGCTACTCCACATCCCATAGTACCTGCACCTACAACACCAATTTTTTTCATTATTTCTCCTGCCTTTCATTTGAAAATTATACCAGTATTATTGCTTTCATTAATTTTACTTTTATAAATTTTCCAATTACTGGTTTATAATAACTCCACTGAGTTTAATTTCTGAAACCACTAACTAATTCTCCAGAATAATGGTACCTTTTTACTTGTCCGGCTTCTTAAAACAACCCTTTCGCTTATCACATATGCTTCCTTCTGAAAGTTAATTTACATGCCTTGCTTACCAATTTTGGCATAAATGTATTTTAATGTTATATTTAGTATGTTTATACCTATTTATGTATTTTATTATATTTATTTCTATATTCAACATATATATACACAATCCTCCCTAAAATTTAGTTTCCCGAAAAATTATTCTTTAATAGAAAAGAACATTTATCTCATAACTATATGTTTCGCACTAAACATTTTACATTGAATTAATATAGTGCGAAACATTTTCCTTGATTTATATGTACTTTTCACGACATATATAGAACAAAATGTCGTTTAAAATAAAAAAGCCCCTTGGACAGGCATTGAACCGTACAGGAGGTTTCTTCCCTATTCTGATATAACTTGTTCTAAAGCATCTCTTGCAATAATAAATGGACGCTAACTGTCTACTGCAAATACGCTTACCTCATTGACAGTATAAGGGTTATTGCCAAAAGCAGGCTAATTATTGTTTTCTTCAAAGAAAAGCCCTTCTTTCTCACTGGATTTATTTGCCTCCTGCATGTACTCGCGTATATTCTCCAGGCATCTTTCCGATTCCTTCTTATATTCAAAGTTCTCTGCATTTCTTCAATAAATATTCCCAACTATTCCACCGTCTATTGTTTTTGTATTTTAATGTATATTATGCAACATATACTCACACAAATAAATACATTTGCCTGTATGTCAGAGGTACTAAGTATACAATTTATTATACATTATTCATGTATTCTCATATATACATTTTAAAAACACACATGTGGAACTTGTATGTTTGCTTAATTATGGTAAAATATATATAGTTTACCTATTTATCTTAGGAGGTGAAACAGTGGTCAGCAATAAAACTATCAAAGCTATAGTATCAAATATGGAAAAGGTCATAATTGGGAAAACACCTGAGTTGTATCAGATACTTAAGGGTATCTTTGCCGGAGGCCACATACTTATTGAAGATGTGCCAGGAGTCGGCAAAACTACTTTGGTAAAAGCTCTCGCAAAATCTCTGAATCTTTCTTACAGCAGGATACAGTTCACACCTGATTTGCTCCCGTCAGATATCCTGGGAGTCTCAATTTACAATAAAAACACAAGTGCATTTGAGTTTAAAAAAGGGCCAATTTTTGCAAACATAATACTTGCCGATGAAATAAACAGAACTTCCCCCAAAACTCAGTCTGCACTGCTTGAGGTTATGGAGGAGAGCCAGGTATCTGAGGGAAATAATACCTATCACCTGCAAAAACCCTTTTTTGTATTAGCTACACAAAACCCGGTAGAGTATCAGGGTACCTTCAATCTTCCGGAGGCACAACTGGATAGGTTTATGATTAAGACTAAAATCGGCTATGCAGATGAAAAGAGTGAGTCTGATATACTCCAGATATACAGCCATAGAGAACCCCTCTGTGATATAGGTAAAGTAGCGGAAGTCGGCGAGATTATTGATATACAAAATAGCGTAAGAAATATACATGTATCCAAATCCATTACTGAATATATTGTAAGGATTGCCAAGGCTACAAGAGAAAGCAAATATATAACCCTAGGAGCCAGTACCAGAGCTTCCATGTCACTTCTCCGAATTTCCCAGTCCAGCGCATTTATTGATGACAGGGACTTTGTAATACCAGAAGATGTAAAATCTAATGCAGCAGCAGTATTAGGCCACAGAGTCACGATATCCTCCCTTGCAAGGGCAAATGGACTTGACGGAGAAAAAATAATAAACGAAATCCTGGATAAAACTTATACACCGAGAGTATATATAAATGATTAGGGTTGACAAAAGATTCATTATCGTGACTGTTTTTTTTCTTTGCTTCTCACTGCTTCTGGGTGGCAGCCTGCCTTTCTTCATATTTTACACTATGCTTTTTATGCTCCTGGCTTCTTATTTATATATAAGAACTTTGCATTCAGCTTTTAATGTGGAGATAACGTGCTGTAAAAATATTCTAAGCACCGGAGACTCTTCTAATGTGCTTACCAAAATAAAATTCGATATAACTCTTCCCGTACCCTACGTTGAAATACAATGTGATGCCTTTAGTAAAGGTGACAGCGGATACTCAGGCTTTCTTAGGGGCACTACCTGGGACGAGAACATCTGGATTGAAGATAATGTAAGGTTCTGTCAAAGAGGAGAACACAGTCTCTGCAGTGTTTATGTGAAGGTGTCAGATCTTTTTCATATTACCAGTTTTGAAGAAAACATAAGTACCGGAATTAAAATAAAAGTCTATCCCCGGATATATAAAATAAAGCCACTGGTCCTGAGCGGAATTGACATATACCGTGAAGCTGCTGATTTAAAGAGTCGGAGTGAAGATCAGCATACCGTAAGGGATGTGAGGAAATACCGTGAAGGCGACAGCATCAAGAAGATTCATTGGAAACTCAGTGCAAAGCAGGACAATTTGTATGTAAAAAACCTTGATACTATATCAGGTGAAGAAATTGTTCTTTTCGTCGACATGAACCAAAAGAATTACTCCTTTGATACAGATGGAACTGTTGAAGAAAACATTATAAACTTCTCAGCCTCCGTCATAAATCAAATGATTACCAGGAACCTCAGCATTAAGGTTTTCCTGAACACTTCCCCTGGCAGGTACTTCGAATTAAGTGACAGAGCTGATTTTAACAAGCTCATGGATTTCCTGATGTCAGAGAAAAGCGATGGAACCCGGGATTTGTTCCAATACATCTATGAAAACTCCTTACGTCTTCATAGAATGAATAAAATTGCCATAGTAGTTTCAGAGTTAGATGACTGTCTTGTTGAAGCATTAATGCGGATGAGCAGTTCAGGCTACTCAATTTCTGTATTCTACTGTGTTAAAAAAATGCAGCAGGATTATTCGTCATCACTTAGGAAAACACAAATAGAATGCTGTTATTTCAGCGATTATATCGAACCTTGAAGGAAGGTGAGATTATGGAACTTCAAAAATCAAATAATTTTCTTTACAAACATTCATATCTGATTTTTCTTTATGCGTATGTTATTCTTGTATGCAAAGCAATGGTTACCTGCTATAAAATCGTTGATTTCAACTATCTCCATGTGTCACTGCTATTCCTTTCAGGAATTATTATTTATAGGCTGTATTTCATCCTTACATTAAAAATTTCTATCAAGACAGCAGTGTATCTTTTGTTGTTGTCTGCCTTGGTGCTGCTTTTAATATTTAACCTTAACCATTTGAAACCTCTATGGGATAACTTCATAGTACAAAACTTCTATAGAATCAACCAAGGGATATATTATGGAAGCGAGACATATTATTATCAATTCCTCCCCTTTCTCATTATGTTAATACCTATTATTTCAGCTGCCTGCTATGCTCTTTCCTCTAGGGGTTATGCAGTATTTTCAATATTCTTAATGTCAATATTCATGTTTTCCTTCTGGAATAACGGGCTTGACAGGTTTTTGACCCGATACATACCCTGCTACATATTCTTAAGCCTTTCATATTATAGTGTAAGCAAATATGATAAATTAGTAAGGAAATTCAGTAATACTAATATCAAAGTCACAGTCCGCTTCAATACCATTTTCTTATATGCTCTTATTTTATCAGTGTCCGTCACTCTTGCAGCAGTTGCGTCATCACATATATTGGGAGTCAAAAGCATAGTGCAGTTGAAAAACGACTATGCCGGCAAAGAAGCAAGACTAGCCTTTGCCGTAAGGAAGTCTGCATTTGATCTTGCAAATACCTTCTACAGTTCGGAAAATGGAAAGCTTGGCGGCCCGATTCAAATAAATAATTTGCCGGCATTAAAAGTAAAAGCTGATCGTCCCATGTATCTTAGGGGTACAGTAGAGGATTATTATGACGGTCACAGTTGGAGCAAAAGCTTTGATGACTTTGTTATAAAAGGATTGGAGGCACTTATAGTACCTGACAATAATTTCAATTTCAGAATGACAGGTCATATCAACAAAAAGCCTGATACCAGAAAAATGTATATATATAACTACAGCTTCGCAACTTCAACATTGTTTACCCCCAATAATACGATAAGTATAAATACAAAAGAGGGGAAAGTGATGTATGATTCTTCCCATACATTTATGCTTGCAAAGGATGATACTGTAAATGAGTCCTATATATTGGAATATTACATAAGCAGTACAGGTATAGAAAACTTTAATGAAATAAATGGCACAGATTATAGTATAAGTTACGAGCCCGGAAGCTATGACGAAGCAAAATTGGAATACTACAGAAATAATGTATTAAAGCCATTTAAAGCATACCTTCAGGTCCCTCAAAGCATAACTTCCCGTACCTATGAACTGGTTAGCGAAATAACAAAAAACTGCAGGACAGCAGAGGAAAAAGCAGAAAAAATAATGAGTTATTTATCACGCAGTTATCCTTACTCTCTTAATGTATCTCAAGTACCTGATGATACTGATTTTGTAGACTATTTCCTTTTTAGTGAAAGGAAGGGCTACTGTACCTACTTTGCCACCGCTGCTTCAATAATGTGCAGAATTGCGGGAATACCTGCACGGTATGTCGAAGGCTTCAATATGGATGAAGAAAAAGGCTCGGACGGTTTGTACGTTGTCAGGAATAACAGAGCTCATGCGTGGACAGAGATACTTGTATCCCCCGAAAGCAACCTCTGGTGCATTGTAGACTGTGTTCCCCAGGGAGTCTCAAGCAATGAAATAAGTAATTCAAGCCAATACAGGGATAAATTTGCTGATGACAGATATAAATATAGCGATAATAGATATTCTAATTTAGAGACCGGAAAAACCAATACTAGCAGCATATGGAATTATGCTTCACTGCTTTCCGTACTGCTCTATCCGCTTTTTTTAATCCCTGCTGTCATACTACTGCTATTAACAATATACATAATATATAAACTGGTAAAATTCAAGAAAATGACAGCCAAGCTTCTGACAGAAGAAAGCACTATACCTTTATACAAACACTTGGCAACCAGACTTAAGTCGATTGGTGAAGACTTTCCGGAAGGGCTGTGCGAACTGGAATATGTAAGAAGCCTGAAGGACAAGAAATTATCAGAATGCCTGGAGAAAATAATAATAGAATGCTATGCAGAGCATTATGGAAATATCAATAATCATAAAACTATAGACAAGAAAGCCTGCAATCTTATTATTGAGAATTATGCCCGAAGAAAGCAAGGATTCCTTAAGTATTGGTATTACAGAATAATCTATTCTCAAGTGAAAAAGAAGATATTGTAATGTGTTTTAATATTTATAATGCATGTCATAAAAAAAGCTTCCCATTTGGGAAGCTTTTTTATCTTAGAAGCTTCTGCATTCCCGTATGGTCTATATAATAATTCTCTTTGTATATAAGCTCCGATATGGGTACTACCTTGTACCCCTCCTTCTGGAGGTTTTCCAGTATCACCGGCAGTGCATCCTTTGTATAGGTTGCATTATTATGAAAGAGTATGATTGAGCCGTTTTTTACCTTTGAAAGTACTCTTTTTGCTATTGCATCAGCTCCATAATCCTTGTAATCGAGAGAATCAACATCCCACTGTATTACCTGTAAGCCCAATTCCCTCGAGGTCACAATAAGCCTGTTATTATAATCTCCAAAGGGGGGACGGAAAAGAGCAACCTTTTTATTTGTAATTGCTTCTATTTTATCCGAGGTTTTTGTAAGCTCCTCTACAATCTGCTCCTTTGAAAGCTCTGACATATGCGGATGCTTTGAGGAGTGATTGCCTATCTCATGACCCTCCTCATCAATTCTTTTTACCATATCCGGATATTTATCCACCCAAAATCCGACTAGGAAAAAGGTGGTCTTTACATCGTACTTTTTAAGTATCGCAAGCAAGTTTTCAGTATAATCGGCTCCCCAAGCAGCGTCAAACGATATAGCTGCCTTTTTTTCCGGTGTATCTACACAGTATACCGGAAGCTCCCTGCTGTTGTTTCTGAAAACATTCAGAAGCTGGCTGTAGCCTATATAATTATATATGAGTGAAATACTAACTACCAACGCTACCAGCATTATATTCAAGTAATAGCTATTTTTCTTTAAATTCAGCTTCATGTCACACCTCCAAAATTATACTCTTATATAAATAATTTATTCAGCGGATTTGGAAGTAGAATATAAAATAATACCTTTGATATTTATCATAAGAAGTAACTTCATAAAAAAAACGGAGCTACCGCTCCGAGATTTCTTTCTGATTATTATAGTGGGCACTCACTTCATCGCATTGTTATCTTAGATAGCAGTGCCGGCCTTGCCATATTAGCCGCCGTCACCCGACAGCAGCACAGACTCCTCCATGAGTGTCCAAGTTCTATGTCTCAAACATTTATCAAGTAATGATTGTATGTATTAACTCAATAACTTCCTTAGGCGTAAATTTTGCATAGTTTACCAACATAAGCGCTGCTAATGCTATAGCAACCAACCTGATCAATGTTGAGAACGTAAGGGTGTTTATCACTTTAAACACATTCTGCGATGTTCTTTTACAACTGCGTTTCATAGTGACCTTTTCCCTCCTTTCACACCAGGCCGGGAGGCGCTAAACAAAACTATGGTTCCTAATATATATTATATGCTCAACCAGTCAATAATATAAGCATATCAGGTCCTATTTTTAATGAGACTTATTTACTAATTTTACATTTATTTACTGTTTATTATAATATCCAATATAATGGCTGCAACAACAGGTAAAATGAGATACATTAAAATAATCCATACAATACTTCTTCTTTTCGTCTGATACTTCTTTTCTGCTTTAACTATCTCTTCAGTGTTGGTTTCTTCAAGCGCATCTATCATTTCGGAGTCCAAAAGTACCTTTGCCAATGGAGCAGCATCCTCCGGCACAAACAAATCAATACCGTACCGTGACATTCCCATGTATACCTGCATAAAGCCCCCACCCGCTTTATGTTTCCTCAGTATAGGTATACCCTCTTCCCTAAGAATTGACTCCACCAGGACGGCTTCCTGCTCGTCAGCCACGTTCTTTAATAAAGTCCAACCCTTCATGTTATTATTTACCCCTGACATATATGCACCGCCTTATTTTATGAACTCTTCTCTATACATACAGCTATAGGAGGACAATTTATCTGGTTTACAAAATCACTTACAAGTACGGAATATTTCCTGCAGTCAATTGTCTTTAAATATTCCAGAACTGCTTCCTTCTCATAAAAGCCGCTGTCGCCGCCATAATAAATTACCAACATAATTATTCCGCCGGTAATAAGCAATTCCATGGATTTTTTCAAAGCTTCTATGGTAGTATCTGCTTTTGTGCCTATACTATGGTCTCCCTTCGGCAGATAGCCTAAATTGAACATTACTGCCTTAATACCGGTTGGTACATAAATATCGATATTCTGGTGGCCATCGCTTATAAGCTCTACACAGCCTGTAATTCCTGCCTCATCAAGTCTGCGCCTTGTATTTTCCAAGGCACAAGCTTGTATATCGAAGGAGTACACTTTGCCCTTATCCCCTACCAGTCTTGCAAGAAAAAGAGTATCATTTCCGTTACCCATTGTGGCATCAACTACTGTATCCCCTTGCCTCACCACTTTTTTAACGATTTCATGTGAAATTGCCAGTGAATTGCTAAGCAACATATCTGATTATCTTCCTTCCTTTAGTACAAAACTCTATATTTGCAGCATTTCATTTACTGCACATATCACTAATACCCGTACCTTCCTGAATACTGAAAAGCATCCTTGATAAGATTTATCCGGTGGTTATTCTCTTCATCAATTACTATTTCTATTACATCAAACCTGCACATATAATCAAAAAGCTTATTGTTCTGCATATAGTAAAGAGCTGTCTTTAATATTCTCCCTTGTTTTACCCTGCTTACTGCCTCTGAGGGCAAGCCATACTCCTCACTGCTTCTTGTCTTCACCTCAATAAATACAACGCTGTCACCTTGTATTGCTATAATATCAAGTTCTCCAACCTTGCAGCTAAAATTTCTTTCTATCACTCTATAGCCGCATTCTGAAAGATATTCACATGCCAGGTTCTCGCCAAGAGCTCCAAGTATTTTATTATTACCCATTCATATCACCCTTGAGTCTGTCAATATTGGAGATAAATACTAAAACCTCAGCCACAACGTTATAGAGCTCCGGAGGAATCTGCTGGCCTATTTCGAGCTTTAAAAGCGTTTCAACCAAAGCACCGTTTTCAAATACAGGAACATTGTTCTTCTTTGCGGTTTCAATTATTCTAAGAGCAACCTCACCCTTGCCTAAAGCAGTTATTTTTGGCGCTTCGTCTCCCTGTTCATAAGAAAGTGCAGCTGCCTTTTTAAGCTTTTTATTCATATTACACCCTCATATCAAAATGAATTTTTTCTGTGCTGCTTTCATTTATCATCGCTTCAAGAGAAAGCAGGCTGAAAGGCTGCTCTATACTTATTACCCTTACAGGGTTAAGACTGTAACCCTTTCCTTTCAGTGCACTTTTTAACGAAGGGCTGTTATTATCTATAATAGTTCCTATAGTTTTATTTTCAACTCTAAATGTTATATTTACAGTTTTACCCGTAACCTTTATCATGCTTTCCAAATGTCCAAGGCTTTTTAAATCCAATGCAACAACAACAGTAGCATCCTCCGGGTTTATAGCTTTACCCCTCTTGCCTTCCTTAAATACATAAAGCTTGGCCGTTGCCGTATCACCGTTTATTATTACCGGAAGCTGCATGAAATTATTATATTGATTTATATCACGTATGAACTCAATATTATCTCTAAGGTTAGATAATGCATCCCTTATTTCAGGGTCAAAATTATCTGCACTTGAAAGATAGCTCTCCAGCTTTTCCCCCAGCTTTGCTATATCTTTAAACTGCTCATAAAGTTCTTTACTGTCCTCTAAATGCTCTGGCTTCAAAAATATCTTCTTAATAGTCTCCTTTATTTCTTTAAGTTCGGGATTATCCTGAGTATCTACTCTCTTCTGAAGTTTGTCAAGGAACTCTGCTATCCCGTCCTTATTCTCTATGTTCTTTATAAGAAAACTCAGGTTTTTAGGAGTTATCTTCATTTCCTTGGAAACAAGATAGGTAAGAGCTTCCATATTAGCACTTTCTATTGAAGACAAAATATCAGTAACTTGGCCTGTAAGCCTTTTTACTTCACTTCCTGTTTCAATTCCCAGCTTATCTAATATTTTAAGCAGCTCAGTACTTTTACTATTGTCTATATCAGTACTGTTATCATTTTCAACTGTCTTTATGTTTTCTTCTATAGCAGGCTTTATTAGTCTGCTAATATCCTTATGCATCTCCGTTCTGCTTTGTTCAAGCATATTTTTTATTTCTACCGTATTTTCTGTTCTGCCCTCATTATTTTCTTCCTTCGCTGACACCAGCCCTGCCTTATTATCCACCGGCTTTTCTGCCAACTTCTCTGCTTCCAGTCCTTTTACTTCCGGTTCAACAATATGTGCAGCTTGATTATCCGACTTTACAAAATCTGATTCTGCCGCCTCCTGCTTAACCAAATCGGAAGACCAGTTTACTACAACCTTATTCAGCACATCAACAGGCGTGTTCTTTAAATCTAGTCCTGAAAGCAGCAATCCGATTCTTCCCTCACTGCTCTGATTCAGATTGTCTATGCTTTTCTGAAGTCCTACAATGTTCATAATTGCTTCCTTGTCCACCGGAAGTTTATATTTAATCAAAAGCTTGGCAGCTTCCATATTTTTTTCATCAACAGGCAGGCTGAGCTGCCTCAAAAGCTCAGAGACCTTTGTGTCCACATCAACTGCTTTATTCTCAGTTTTTAGCTCCGCAAAAATCTTTCCATCAGCTATATTGCTGACAGAAAGCTCTACAAAAGTACCCTTAGGTATCTTTTCTCCTTCCTGCAGTAGGGCAGTAAATACCTGACCGCTTGAAGCCCTTATAACAATACTGCTGCCTAAGGCTTCCAGCACCCTTCCTTTTAGGGTGTCTCCTACATCTATATTTTTCAGAAGCTCCATCAGCTCCGGTTTTATGGATAATAAGGTTGAAGCATCAATCCTCATATACTATCACCCCTGAAATTTCCTGGTAAAGGATCTCCTATGTATTGGCAGCAGTCCATATTTTTTTATGCATTCAATGTGTTCGCTGGTTCCATATCCCTTATGCTTTCCAAATGAGAAGTTAGGATATATCTCATCATAACCGGTCATAAGTCTATCCCTGTATACCTTGGCTATTATTGATGCGGCAGCTATTGAAAGGCTCAGGCTGTCTCCCTTTATTATTCCCTTTTGAGGTATATCTATATCTTTTAATGTCACGGCATCAAGCAAAATATATTCTGGTTTGTAAGTTAAACCCTCCAATGCCTTTTTCATTGCGAGATATGTAGCGTTTAAAATATTCACTTCATCAATAGCCTTCTCGTCAACCATTCCGATGCTGCAGCACAGTGCCTTAGCCTTTATCTCATCACATAAGTATTCCCTTTTCTCTTCTGAAAGCTTTTTAGAGTCGTTCACCCCCGGTATGAGTACCCCCTCCTCAAGTATTACTGCGGCTGCAACAACAGGTCCTGCCAATGGACCTCTTCCCACCTCGTCAACTCCTGCAACCAGCTTATAACCCATCTTATAGCATTCCCGTTCATACACAGTCATCCTAAGGAGCCGTTCCTTTTCTTTATCATCAAACTTTATCCTGACAGCCATTTTCACACCTCATTAATCTATATATAATAATCTATCGGAATTTTTCACAAAAAAAACAAGCACGTACAATTCTACATGCTTATTATATCATAAAGAATCAGAATTCTTCAGGTGATTCTAAAGATATCGCTCCTATCTTGCCTCCGCGGAACTCATCCAGAAGCATCACGGAAGTCCTTTGAATATCCACTTCTCCGCCTGCTATTATGCAGCCTCTTTTTCTTCCTATTGTCTCCAGAAGCTTTATCGGCGTTATATCCTCCGGTATCTCCTCAAGCTTGTATCTTGACTTAAGCTTTTCTGGAAATTTGACTGCAAGGACATTAAGGAGGCTCTCTGCCAGTTCATTTACATCCAATATCTCATCCTTTATTGCTCCTGTAAATGCGAGACACATACCTACCCTTTCATCCTCAAACTTTGGCCACAAAATTCCCGGTGTATCCAGTAGTTCAAGCTCCGGACCCACTTTAATCCACTGCTTTGCTTTTGTAACTCCCGGCCTGTCGCCAGTCTGGGCTACGCTTTTTCCGACAAGCTTGTTTATGAACGTAGACTTTCCAACATTGGGGATACCTATTATAAGCGCTCTGGTAGTCTTTACAAGCAACCCCTTGCTCCTAAGCCTATCAAGCTTTTCCTTCATAAGCAGCTTTGATGCAGCCAATACTTCCTTTAGTCCGGTGCCGCTTACCGAATTTGCCAATATGATTTTTGTGTTTTCGCTCTTGAAATAGGAAACCCACTTCTGATTAACCGCAGGATCTGCCAGATCGCTTTTATTCAGCACAATTATACGTTTTTTATCTCCTACAATCTCATCTACCTCCGGGTTTCTGCTGCTCATGGGTATCCTTGCATCCAGAAGCTCTATGACAACATCAACAAGCTTCATATCTTCTGCTATTTTCCTCTTTGCTTTGACCATATGACCTGGATACCATTGTATGTTCACATACACCACACTCCTATACAAATGCGGCCTCATGCCGCATTTGAAGCCCATGTGCCTTTTCCGAATCTAATGAGGAATTTCCGGCACGGACATTTAAATATAGTTTTTTATAGTATAGGAAAGTTATACTTTTCTATACTATAAAAAAAGGGGCTATTAGCCCCCTTTTACCTGATTTCTTTTATCTTCGCTCTCTTTCCTACTCTATCTCTCAAGTAGAAAAGTTTTGCTCTTCTTACTTTACCTCTTCTTACGACCTCAATTTTATCCAATCTGGGTGAGTGTAAAGGGAAGGTTCTTTCCACCCCTATACCGTAAGAAATTCTCCTTACAGTGAAAGTCTCTGACAGTCCACCACCCTGCCGCTTTGTAGTTACACCTTCATATGCCTGAATTCTTTCTCTGTTGCCTTCTACAACCTTAACGCTCACTTTAACAGTGTCTCCAACGTTAAATACAGGTATATCACTTCTAAGCTGTTCATTTTCAATAAGCTTTATCAAATCCATCGTAATGTCCCTCCTTCCATCATAGACGTTCATGTACATAAAATAATCCACATAATTGTGATTTATTGCTTTGGTGCTCTGACAGCGGAACGCCCGTTATAACGTTAAGATTATACCATATGGCAAGCTCTGTTGCAACTAAATATTTCACAAATATATTTCCTTGGTATTATTGAATTATTTATATTCTTTTTTTATTTTATCCAAAAGCTCCCTGTCTTCTACTGATAATTCAGCTTGTGACAAAAGCTCAGGCCTTTTCTCAAGGGTTCTCTTCAATGACTGGTATCTTCTCCACTTCTCTATGTTTTCGTGATGTCCTGAAAGCAGCACCTCCGGAACCTCCATATCCATGAACACAGGTGGTCTGGTATACTGTGGAAACTCAAGCAGCCCTTCAGCGAAGGATTCAACCATATAAGATGCATCCTCCTTTAAAACTCCCGGAATCAGCCTGCAGGCTGCATCTACCACTGCCATTGCAGCTATTTCGCCTCCGGTCAGTACAAAATCCCCTATAGAAACCTCTTCATCCACAAGGACTTCTGTCACCCTCTCATCAATTCCCTCATAGTGACCGCAGATAATCATAAGGTTTTCATAATTGCTGAATTCCTTGGCTTTAGACTGATCAAAGGTTCTGCCTTGAGGGCTCATTAATATTGTATAGGGTTTTTTCCCAAGCTTTGCCGTAATGTCCTCCACTGCGGTAAATATAGGCTGGCATTGCATTATCATTCCCAACCCGCCCCCGTACGGATAGTCATCCACCTTCTTGTGCTTGTTCTCTGAATAATCCCTTATATTATGAAATTCAAGTTCTATAAGCTGCTTAGCTACTGCTCTCCCAATGATGCTTTCTTTAAGTACTGCTTCAAACATCTCAGGAAAAAGAGTCAATATATCTATCCTCATTTAAATCAAGCCCTCTGGCAACTGCACCACAATTTTCCTATTATTTAAATCAATCTCTCTCACAACTTCCCTCAATGCTGGAATCAACAAGTCTTTTCCACTATTCTGTACTACATATACGTCATTGCTACCCGTTTGAAGCACATCCTTTATAGTGCCGAGTAACAAGCCTTTTTCATCAAATACCTCTAAATCTATCAAATCACAGATGAAATATGAACCCTTTGGAAGCTTTACGGCCGACTTCCTGTCAACCTTCATATAAAAATTTCTCAGCCTGTTTGCCGCTTCCTCTGTATCAACCCCCTTAAGCTTCACTACAACAGTATTGCTTAAGAACTTAATACCTTCTATCTCATATCTCACCAGTTGGTTATTTTCCTCCACATAAACCATTTTGAGATCTTTAAACCTGGTAATGTCATCTGTAAGGGGATAGACCTTCACCTCACCCTTAAAGCTATGTACATTAACTATTTGTCCTATACTCAGGTACTCAAGCATACTATCTATCCTCCCTGCAAAATGCGGAACGGTCAAGACCGTTCCCTGCATACCGTGTTACCGGTTCTTGCAGGGATGGGTCTTGACCCATCCTATAGTATCTCTACAATTACCTTTTTATCCAGCTTTGCTGCACTGGCTTTTACAACGGATCTTATTGCTCTTGCAATTCTACCGTTCTTACCTATAACCTTACCCATGTCTTCAGGAGCAACTGTAAGTTCTAAGATTATTGATCTGTCACTTTCAGTTTCCTTAACCTTTACCATTTCTGGGTAATTTACAAGGGCTTTTGCAATTACTTCTACAAGCTCTTTCAATTGCAACACTCCTTAAGGATATTTAACTACAATTAAGCCTCAATTATCCCGCTTTTCTTTAAAAGTGATCTTACTGTGTCTGATGGTTGTGCTCCAGTACCAAGCCATTTCTTCGCCTTTTCAGCATCTATCTTTATTTCAGCCGGTTCTGTTATAGGGTTGTAATATCCTAATTCCTCAATGAACTTACCATCTCTTGGGGATCTTGAATCAGTAACTACCACTCTATAGAAAGGCGCCTTTTTAGCTCCCATTCTTTTTAATCTGATTTTAACTGACATTGAATTCACCTCCTTACAAAACTCATTCTTTATCTAAAGAAAGGCATTTTCGTTTTACCTTTCTTCATATCTTTTTCCATACCTGCAAACTGCTTCATCATCTTCTTTGACTGTTCAAAATTCTTCATAACCCTGTTGACGTCCTGTATGCTTGTGCCGCTTCCTGCTGCAATCCTCTTTCTTCTGCTGCCGTTTATTATATCAGGATTCTGCCTCTCCTTCTTCGTCATCGATCTAATGACTGCCTCCACCCTGACAAGCTCTTTATCGTCAATCTCCATTCCCTTGAGCTTGCTGGAATTCATTCCTGGTATCATTTCAATTATTGAACTTAAAGATCCCATCTTCTTCATCTGCTGAAGCTGCTCCAGAAAGTCATCAAAGGTGAACTGCTGAGTCCTGATTTTCTTCTCCAGCTCCAGTGCCTTCTTTTCATCAAAAGCTGACTGGGCTTTCTCGATAAGACTCATTACATCTCCCATTCCAAGTATCCTGGAAGACATTCTATCCGGATGGAAAGGCTCCAGTTCATCCATTTTTTCCCCCATACCTGCGAACTTGATAGGTTTGCCTGTGATTGCCTTGACAGATAATGCCGCACCGCCTCTTGTGTCACCGTCAAGTTTAGTAAGAATAACTCCGTCAATTCCAAGCTTATCATTGAAGCTTTCGGCAACATTTACCGCATCCTGCCCCGTCATGGAGTCAACAACAAGAAGTATTTCTGTTGGCTTTACATTTCCCTTAATATTTGCCAGTTCATCCATAAGCTCTTCATTTATGTGAAGACGCCCGGCTGTATCTATTATCACAACATCATTGCCACTTTTTAAAGCATGAGCAACCGCAGCTTTTGATATATCCACAGGGTTCACTTTGTCACCCATATCGAACACTTCAATTCCTACCTGTCCGCCTACTACCTGGAGCTGTTTTATTGCAGCAGGCCTGTATACGTCGCAGGCAACCAGCAGAGGGTTCTTTCCCTGCTTTTTTAGAACCAGTCCGAGCTTTCCGCAGCTTGTTGTCTTACCTGCTCCCTGCAATCCTACCATCATAAGAATAGTAGGAGGCTTTGGAGAAAACATAATTTTGCTGTTGGTATTTCCCATTAGCTCTGTCATCTGCTCGTTTACTATCTTTATTACCTGCTGTCCAGGTGTAAGGCTTTCCAATACTTCATGCCCCACTGATTTTTCGGTAACTTTATTTATAAAATCCTTAACTACCTTGAAGCTGACATCAGCTTCCAAGAGTGCCATTTTAACCTCTCTCATGGCATCCTTAACATCTTTTTCATTTAACTTTCCAGCGCCTCTGAGCTTTTTCATAGTCTGCTGCAATTTATCCGCCAAACCTTCAAATGCCAAATGTATCACCTCAACTTTTGGGATTATACAGTACTTGAATATTCCTTATGTGTATGTGTACCTATAACCGTTCTTTAAAAAAAGTTTAAATTATTCTACTTACGTATTCCTTGATATCGTTCAATTTCTCTTTTAAACCTTGTTTGTCGGTTTCATCTTTATTTATTAATTCATCAATCATTTCGATTGTTTTCTTCATGCTCTCTTTTTGCTTCAAAAACCTGTCTACCAAACCAAGCTTTTCTTCATACTCATATAGTGTCTTTTCAGCCCTTTTCAGAGTGTCATAAACGCCCTGCCTGCTAATTCCTTGCTGCTCGGATATCTCACCTAAAGAAAGGTCATTGTTGTAGTACATATCAACTATTTCCATCTGTTTATCCGTAAGCAACTGACCGTAAAAATCAAACAATAAGGCTATTTGTACAAGCTTGTCATACATATTGACACCTCTTTATGAAGCAATGTAAAGGTCAAAACCTTTACATTGCTATTTTATATTAGTGCTGTCTATTTGTCAACAATTTTATTCTTCAAACAGCGCATTTACAAAGTCAGCAGGTACAAACTCCTGTAAGTCGTTAACCTGTTCTCCTACTCCGATAAATTTAACCGGTATATCCAATTCCGACTTTATGGCAATAATTATGCCGCCCTTCGCCGTGCCGTCAAGTTTGGTAAGCACTAGGCCGCTTATGTCCGAAGCTTCCTTAAAGAGCTTTGCCTGAGAAATTGCATTCTGTCCGGTAGTAGCATCGAGTACAAGTAAAGTCTCCTTAACTGCCTCTGGATATTCCCTTTCAATTACTCTCGAAATTTTCTTAAGCTCATCCATCAGATTTTTCTTATTATGAAGTCTTCCTGCCGTATCGCATATAAGCACATCGGCTTTTTTTGATTTTGCAGAGCTTACTGCATCAAATATTACCGCTGCCGGATCTGAGCCTTCCTGATGCTTTATTACCTCGACTCCGGATCTTACGCCCCATATTTCAAGCTGATCTATAGCTGCGGCTCTAAAGGTATCGGCTGCCGCTATTATAACCTTTTTACCGGACTTTTTTAGCTTTGAAGCAATTTTACCTATGGAAGTCGTCTTACCTACTCCGTTTACACCTATTACAAGTATTACTGCCGGTGTCTTCTCATCAATTTTTTCTCCACTGTCTCCCATGATGCTTAGTATTTCCTGCTTTAAAAGCTCCTTTACACCAGCAGGCTCCTTTACATTTTGCTCCTTTACCCTTTTTCTCAGGTTTTCAAGAATCTTTAATGTCGTTGAAACACCTACATCTGAGGTTATGAGTATTTCCTCCAGTTCCTCAAAAAGCTCCTCATCAACACTCTTGAAGCTGGACAAAACATCATTAATCTTCCCTGTGATATTATTTCTGGTCTTTGTAAGTCCATCTTTAAGTCTTGCGAAGAAAGACCCCTTTGCTTCTTCTGCTTCTTCCTCTGTAGCCTGCTCTGCAACCTGCCCGGATTCTTTTATACCGCAGTCTTCTGCCTCCGGAAGCTCCTCGTCTGCTTCCTCAAGAAGCATAGCTTCTATTTCTTCGTCAGAAAGCTGCTCTTCTGATTCTTCAACCAGCTCCTCCTGCTTACTCTCATTTTTCTCTTCTTCATTGCCCTTTTTAAATAATTTTGAAAATAACCCCGCCATAACTTATACTCTCCTTTATGTAATATAATCCAACAAAACTCCCATTATGCAATGTGCGGGCGAACAGTGTTCGCCCCTGCTAACTAACTTTATCCTCTAATTTTACAGAAACCAGCTTAGATATTCCATTCTCCTCCATGCTTACTCCATAAAGGCAGTCTGCTGACTCCATTGTTCCTTTCCTGTGAGTTACAATAATAAATTGTGTAGCCCCTGAGAAGTTGACCAGGAACTCTGCATACCTGTCAACATTAGCATCGTCCAGCGCTGCATCAATTTCATCCAATACGCAGAAAGGAGCCGGCTTCATCTTAAGTATCGCGAAAAGCAATGCTATTGCTGTAAGCGCTCTCTCTCCTCCCGAAAGCAGCATTAGATTCTGCAGTTTCTTTCCTGGGGGCTTAGCTATTATTTCTATCCCTGATTCCAATATATTATCTTCGTCTGATAGCACCAGTTCAGCATGTCCACCGCCAAACAACTGTTTGAATACCTCATTGAAATTCTCATTAATCTTATTAAATTCTGTTATAAATTGAAGCTTCATACTTTCTGCTATCTCATTAATAACCTCAATAAGGTTATCTCTGGCTTTTGTAAGGTCCTCCACCTGAATGCTGAGGAACTTATAACGCTCATTAAGCTTTTCATATTCCTCAATAGCATTCACATTTACAGTGCCCATGGACCGGATATCATTCTTAAGCTCCTCACAGTGCTTTGATGCCCATGCTATGCTCAGACTTGGATCCCTGTATTCCTGCGCTTTATTGTAATTCATATCATAAGTTTCTAAAAGCTTCATTTCCGTGTTTTCAAGCTCAATCTCCAGCCTTGCATACTGCATCTCAACCTTATGCAGGTCTGTCTGCAAGGCAGCTATGTCCTTGTTGTAGTCTTTTGCAGCTGTCTCTATTTTCTGAAGTTCGCAGGATACATCAGTTTTCTCCTTCTCCTTACCAGAAAGAAGCTCATGCTTTTCCACTGCCTCCGCAATAACCTTGCCAATTTCTGCTTTCTTTTCATCAAAGTCAGCTTTTAATGCTGTGATTTCTACCATTTCTCTTTCGAGCTCACAATTATTGGCTGATATTTCCTCCTCGACAATTCGGATTCTTTCCTCCATATCTTTTTTTGAGCTTTCCGTAGTCTTTTTATTATGCTCGTAAGCTGCCAGTTTTATTTTTAGTTCCGTTATCTCTTCGTTATAGGAATCTCTTACCTCCTTGAACTGCTTCATCTGCTCCTGAAGCTCGGAAATCTCAGCTTCAACCGAAGCCTTTTCCTTTTCAACTGCTTCTGCTTTTTTTGTATTATCATTTACTATTTTGCAGGTTCCATTGTACTCATTGTCCAAGTCACCCAAGTCCTTAATGTTTATAGAAATCCTGTCTCTTATAACCTGGATATCGTTTTTAATGTTTTCGCACCTGTTTCTATAGTTGTTAATGTCTATCTCCAGAGAATGCAATATCTCAGTTTTGAAGTCAATATCGCCGCTAATATCTGCTGCCTGCCTTTTCAGTTCCTCAAGCTTTAAGTTATGCTCCTCAAGTTCTTTCTGCTTTGCTTCATGTTTAGTTTTCAGAGCTTCTATCTCACTTTTTCTTGATAAAACCGAGGTTGAGGATGACATAAGGCTTCCCCCTGTCATAGACCCCCCTGCGTTTACTATTTCACCTGCCAGAGTTACTATTTTGTATTCATATCCTGCTTTTCTGGCAAGCTTTATGGCAGCATCAATATCCTTTACAACAGCAGTCCTGCCAAGCAGGCTATTCATAATATTGCTTATTTTTGGATCATACTCCACAAGGTCTGAAGCAATCCCGACAAAACCCTCCATACTAAACAACTGCTTTTCCCTGTCATTGAAATATCTGGGCTTCACTGAGCTTATAGGAAGAAAGGTTGCCCTGCCTGCCTTATACGCCTTAAGATATTCTATCAGAAGCTTAGCATCATTTTCTGTATTTGTAACTATGTTTTGCACAGAGCCTCCAAGCGCAATTTCAACCGCCGTCACATACTGAGACGGTACTTTTATCATTTCTCCCACTACACCGCAGAAGCCTTTTGTTACCTTAAGGGATTCAGCCATAAGAACCTTTACAGCTCTGCTGTAACCGCCATGATCTCTTTCCATATCCTCAAGAACTTTTAATCTGGAAAGTAATGCTTCCCTTTCAGTCTTCACAATTTCTAACTCATGCCCAAGTGCCTGGGTGCCGCTCTCATTTTCCTGCCTTCTTCCTTTCAGTTCCTCAATCTGTCCTTTGCAGTCTTCTATCTTCCTGTCAAAGTCCTCCCGCTCCAGAACAGATTTGTTGTACTGTTTCTCCTTGTCCTTCTGCTGCAGCTGAAGCAGGTTCACATCCCCTTCTACCTGTTTTTTTCTTTTATTAATATTGTCTATAAAGACATTGGCACTGTTTATCTTACTTTTAAGCTCTGAAAAGTTGTTTATATGATTAATAAATTTTTGCTGTTTATCACTTAAATCTGACTCAATATTATTTATAACCTTGAAATTATGTTCAAATTCAGCCGTCTTTTCATTAATTTTTTCGTTTATTTCAAAGAAAGCAGAATTAAGCTCTATAAGTTTTGCATTATTCTGCTCAATATTCTGTTTTGATTTCACTACCTCATCTTTTAGCTCAATATCTCTCTTATTGTGTCTTTCAGAATTCTCATTAATGTTCTTTATTCTTTCTTCAAGCAGATTGCATTCGCCCTCCAGTTTCTCCTTGTTGTTCTCCAAATGGTGAATCAACTCACTAAGTCCATTAATGCCGACTTCTAAATCACTAAAGAGCGTCTTAAGCTCATTATGCTTAAGCTCTGACTGTGCTGCGAGAGAGGTTTTCTCATTTATAAGACTCTGTATGCCTTCTGCCTCCTGCTGAATATTAAGGAGCTTGCTCCGGTATTTGTCTATATTGCTTAGCATAATGTTAATTTCTATTGTTTTCAGCTCTTCCAGAATACTCCTGTAACGCTTTGCAACTTCTGCCTGCTCTTTAAGAGGCTCTAGTTGTGTCTGTATCTCTTCTATGATATCCATTATCCTTATTATGTTCTGTTTAGTCTGCTCCAGCTTTTTCTCGGCTTCCTGCTTTCTTGTTTTATACTTTACTATACCTGCGGCTTCCTCAAATACATTTCTTCTGTCTTCTGATTTATTGCTCAGTATTTCGTCAATTCTTCCCTGCCCTATTATCGAGTAGCCGTCTCTGCCTATTCCGGTATCCATGAAAAGCTCATAAATGTCCTTTAATCTGCAGGAAGTTTTATTTATAAAGTACTCGCTTTCTCCTGAACGGTACATTCTTCTCATTATGTTTATTTCTGTAAAATCCACCGGTATCTTTTTATCACTATTGTCAATACATAGGGATACTTCTGCAAAGCCCAGGGCTTTCTTGCTGTCACTTCCGGCAAAGATGACATCCTCCATCCTGCTCCCTCTTAATGCTTTTACGCTTTGCTCTCCTAATACCCATCTTATTGCATCGGAAATATTACTTTTACCGCTTCCATTTGGGCCGACTATAGCATTTATAGTGTTCCCGAATTCGAGCCCGATTTTTTCTGCAAAAGATTTAAAGCCATGTATCTCAAGTTGTTTTAAATACAAATCCAGTCACTCCCGAACATTAATATAATTCTAATTACTAATTTTAACACAACTTGTCTATATATGCTATAGGCTGCAAACACTAGTGCCTCGTAACGTAATTTTCTTTTAGGGCATGCGAGGCACTAAACAGATGAAGTACATTTTTAGCACTTGAAGACTAGAAATAAGTTGTGTTAAAAAGTACTAGATACTCAGACTTTGCACATGAAAAAAGCAAAAAATAAAAACCCACTACAAAATAGTAGTGGATTCCTATAAAATAGATCTATGCATAATTATTGAAATTTTATCTTGGTTCTACAATGAACTTTATTGCAGTTCTATCCTCTCCGTCTATTTGGATCTCAGAAAATGCCGGAACCACTACAAGGTCTATACCGTTAGGTGCTACAAACCCTCTTGTAATTGCTATTGCTTTAACTGCTTGATTTACAGCACCTGCACCAACAGCTTGTATTTCTGCCGTCGTTCTCTCCCTTAATACGGCAGCAAGTGCTCCGGCAACTGATTTTGGTTGTGACTGAGCTGATACTTTTAGTATATCCATTTTTGAATACCTCCTATATCTGTATAAGTGTCTTATATAATATTCTATATAAGTTTTCCAATTCCTTTATTTCGATGATATGGAATAAAAGTTATTTTCTGACATATTTATGGCTATTTCTTCATTTATCAGCACTATTGTATCAGCTTCAACATTTTCATCCTGTAATATTACAAGTTTGTCGATAAAAAACTTCGATTTAATATAATTAATGTTGCTTTTTTTGTGGCCTATAAGCTCAGAAATGTTCTTAGGATTTACTTTTAAAGTAATATTTTCGTATTTTCCTATAGTTTTATTAAAAAGATATGCAATTATGTCTCTATAGACAAGCGATTCGACCAATTGCCTGAAAGCCGGATGGAAAGGTCCTGCAACCACATCTTTGCCCAGAAGAATGTTCTCTGTAGGCTGAAGTCCTATTCTTATTACCTTTATCCCGTTTCCCTCAAAAAGTACCAGCAGTTTCTTTGATAATTCGACAGCAGCCTCAAGTGTCAGAGGCTTATACTCATCACGGAGGTACATTTTCTCCATATATGTGTTCTTTATTACTAAAGCCGGATATATCCTTGCTATATCTGGCTTTAAGTTAATAAGCTCCCTTGCCGTCCTTAAAGCCTTTTCCTCACTGTCCGCCGGCAGGCCTATCATCATCTGGATACCGATAACAAAGCCATACTCTTTCAAAAGCCGCACGGCACGAACCACGTCTTCTGAGGTATGACCTCTATTGCATAGTTTCAATACATCTTCGTCCATTGATTGGACACCAAGCTCTACTATCCTTACTCCATATTTTTTCAGATTCTCTGCTATATCTGTGTTTATGCAGTCAGGTCTTGTTGATACTCTTATGCTCTCTATCCTGCCCTCTTCCATATAACCGAAGGCTGCTTCCAATAGCTCCTTCTGATAATCTATAGGTATAGCAGTAAAGCTCCCACCGAAAAATGCAACTTCAATATGACTGCCTTCTTTCGGTATTGTAGAAAGATTCTCCTCTATTCTCTCCTTAACCTTCCCGGCAGTTACTTCTTCTATCTGCCCTGTTATCTTTTTCTGATTACAGAATATACAGTCATGAGGGCAGCCTTTATGTGGTACAAATATTGGAATTATATAATGCTTCTTACTCATTATCAGCACCAAGTCCTGCTATAGCCTTTCTGGCTGCTGCCTGCTGCGCATCCTTCTTGCTGTGCCCCGTTCCTTTTCCAATCAAAGCATTATTCAGGTATAATGCAATTTCAAAAGTTTTATCATGGTCCGGACCTTCCTCCTTAAGCAGCTTGTAGCTCAGCTTGCCCAAATTGTCCTTTTGTATATATTCCTGTAGAAAGGATTTGTAATCACTGAATATTTTGTTTTCTGCGGCATCATTGATTATATCGTTAAGATTGCTTAAAATGAATGTTTTAGCCTTTTTTATACCCCCATCAAGGTAAATTGCAGCAATAAGTGCCTCAAAGGCATCAGCAAGAATTGAAACCCTGTTTCTTCCTCCCGTATTCTCCTCACCTTTGCTTAAAAGCAGATACTGGCCAAGCTTTAAGCGCTTTGAAGCATTATAAAGGGACTGTTCACACACAATACCTGCTCTGAACCTTGTAAGATTACCTTCCGGAGCATCCTTGCACTTGCTGTACAGGTGAAGGCTTATCACCATACTGAGAATAGAATCTCCAATGAATTCAAGCCTCTCATTGTGCTCGTGAAAATCTGCCTTTGATGCTACAAAAGAGCTGTGGGTTAAGGCATTATTCAAAATATTGATATTCTTAAATGAATACCCTATTACATTCTCAAACTCATTCAGTTGTTTCAACCTATTAGTATCAATAACACTCACTTCTATTCCTCCATATGAAAATAAAAGATTGGGACATATTCTTCTGGAATATTATTCCCAATCTCTACTATAATCATTTATTCATATTTTTTCAATATAATACTGGCATTATGCCCTCCAAAGCCCAGAGAATTTGACATTGCATATTTTACTTCCTTGTTTCGCGCCTTATTTGGTACATAGTCAAGATCGCACTGTTCATCGGGGTTCATGTAGTTTATTGTTGGAGGTATTACCCCATCATTTATCGCCATTAAACAGGCTATGGCTTCAACTGCTCCGGCTGCTCCCAGGAGATGCCCCGTCATGGATTTTGTGGAACTTATTGCAACTTTACAGACATCATCTCCAAACAGTTTCTTCATCGCAAGAGTCTCCAACCTGTCGTTCATCTCTGTAGAAGTTCCATGCGCATTTATATAGTCTATCTCTTTTGGTTCTATGCCTGCATCCTTTACCGCCTTTTGCATTGCTTTATATGCGCCATATGCATCCGGTGCCGGTGCTGTTATATGATACGCATCTCCGGTAGCTCCATAGCCTACAACTTCACCATATATTTTGACACCTCGCGATTTTGCATGTTCAAGTTCTTCAATAATCAGCATCCCTGCGCCTTCACCCATTACAAAGCCATCTCTGTCCTTGTCGAAAGGTCTTGATGCTGTTTTAGGATCATCATTTCTTGTTGACAATGCTTTCATTGCACAAAACCCAGCCAAAGCCAACGGGGTAATGGGAGCTTCCGTTCCTCCTGTTATCATTATATCAGCATCGCCTCTTTCAATTATCCTAAATGCTTCACCTATTGCATTTGTACCTGATGCACAAGCTGTCACTATCGTAATACTAGGGCCTTTTGCATTTAAAGCTATGGATACATTGCCTGAAGCTATGTTGGCAATCAACATAGGTACCAAAAATGGGCTAACCCTGCCCGGGCCTTTTTCTCTCAAAATATCATGCTGCGCTTCAAGTGTTTCCAAACCGCCCATTCCAGCACCTATACATACTCCGAACATGTCTTTGTCCACCGAGTTTATATCAAGCCCTGCATCAGAAACTGCCAATTTAGAAGCAGCAACAGCATATTGTGTAAACCTGTCCATCCTTCTGCATTCTTTTTTGTCAATATACTCGCATGGGTCAAAATCTCTTACTTCACCTGCTATTTTTGCATCAAAGTTCGTTGTGTCAAACCTGGTTATATAGTCAATTCCGCATTTTCCTTCCTTTAAGCTCTGAAAAAATTTGTCCTTGCCGATGCCAATAGGTGATATTACTCCTATACCAGTTACAACTATTCTTCTCTTGTTCAAATATTTCCTCTCCTTACACTATTATATATTATCACTAATGAATAACCATTAGGTTTCTCGGCATTAATTAGAATATGTCCCATGTCTGGTTTCGGGTAAAACCCCAAAACCTAGCTTCAATACACGCAGCTTACAGCCTGCAGCCAAATAAGTAAGAAAAAAGTCCCGTTTTTCGGGACGTTTTTTCTTATTTATTGTTTTTTATGTATTCTACCACATCGCCAACTGTTGAAAGCTTTTCTGCTTCTTCATCTGGTATTTCTATATCAAATTCTTCTTCAAGTGCCATTAATAGCTCAACTATATCAA
>Ga0209467_1000817_pt1 | contig 34585 bp, 24 predicted proteins | sample Higcelwee11metaG_FD_187175 | JGI IMG/M metagenome (GOLD analysis project Ga0209467, IMG submission 187175) | Freshwater pond sediment microbial communities from the University of Edinburgh, under environmental carbon perturbations - High... | ecosystem: Environmental > Aquatic > Freshwater >... | reverse complement strand
TTCCGTGTCATATAGGCACAGAGGTACTTATCCCCGTTTTCATCCTCCCGGGCGGCTACTACCGCTGCTTTTACGGCTTCATATTCCATAAGCCGGCTCTCTATTTCCCCCAGTTCTATCCTGTAGCCTCTTATCTTAACCTGCTGATCTATACGTCCCAGGTACTCTATATTACCGTCAGGCAGCCACCTTACAAGATCCCCGGTTCTGTACATTTTTTCGCCTTGGATAAACGGGTTAGCAACAAACTTCTCCGCTGTCAATTCCGGCTTGTTCAAATATCCTGCGGCAAGCCCGCCTCCGCCGATGCACAGTTCTCCAGCTATCCCTATGGGCTGTAGGCTATTGTTCCTGTCCAATATGTATGCCTTTACATTCTGCACGAGCCTGCCTATCGGTATGCTCATTCCTTCCGCTATGTTTTCATTTCCTACCGTATATCTTGTTACATAAATGGTGGTTTCCGTCGGCCCGTATATATTCACCAGCCTTACTCCCTCTGTTACCTTAAGGAATCTTTCTGCCAGGTTTACTTTCAATTCCTCTCCGCCCGCAAATACATACTTTAGCTTACCCAGTCCTTTTTCTTTTCTGTTCTCCAGTTCTTCAACAAATACATTCAGCATTGACGGTACGAAGTTTATATGGGTTATGTTATTCTTAACGATTGCCGCAATTATTGCCTTTGCGTCTTTTTCATTTCCGTTCGGAAGTATATTAATCCTCCCATTGCCTATGAACCATCCGAAAAGCTCCATTACGGATACGTCAAAGGTGCAGGTCGTCTTTAATAGATATGCATCTTCTTTTTCGAGCGGGTATTCCTTTTCCGTGTCAGTCAGTGTATTTACCGTGCTTTGATGCTTTACCATTACTCCTTTTGGTTTTCCTGTTGAGCCTGATGTATATATTACATAGGCCAGGTTATGCGGTGCGGCAGTATGCTCCAAATTGCCTGCATCCCCCATGCAGCACGCTTCTTCATCCAGCTTTATCTTTTCTATTAAGGTATCCGATTTGTCACCCCAGCTTTTATGGGTCAGCAGTATTTTTGCCTGGCTGTCTTCCAGCATATACCGTATCCTGTCGGCAGGGTATTCCGGGTCTATGGGCATATATGCCCCGCCTGCCTTCAATATCCCCATAATACCTATAACCATCTCCGGGCATCGCTCTGCCATAATGCCTACTATGCTGTCCGGACCTACGCCCTTTTCCCGGAGCAGTCTTGCCAGTTGGTTCGACTTTTCGTTCAATTCCCTATATGTCAGTTGTTTATCTTCATATTCGACCGCAATTTTATCCGGTGTCTTTTCCGCTTTCTCTTCAAACAGTTGGTGTATTGTCTTACTTTTCGGATAGTCCGCCACGGTTGCATTAAAGTTCTCCAATATCTGCCTTTTTTCTTCTTCCCCCAGAAGCTGTATTTCTTGAAGCTTCTTTTCCGGATTTTCCGACACATCCGCCAGTATATTGCTAAAGTGTTCTAAAAGCCTTTCCATGGTCTCTTTCCTGTAGATCATGGGATTGTAGGAAAGGATCAGCATCAAATTTTCTCCTTGTTCCTCCACTGTCAGTGTCATGTCAAACTTCGATATTTCACTTTGCCTGTCTTCTGGAATTAGCTTTATGTCTCCGACGGTTATTTCTTCTTCTCCCCTACTTTCTACGGCAAACATTACATCAAACAGGGGGTTTCTGCTTAAATCCCTCTTTATATTCAGTTGTTCCACCAGTTCTTCAAATTGATAATCCTGGTTTTCATACGCCTTTATTGCATTTTCCTTTACTTCCTGCAAAAACTCACTGAAGCTTTTTTCTTCTTTTGGATAGTTCCTCATTGCCAGCGTATTTACAAACATACCTATGATGTTGTCCAGATCCCCATGGGTTCTCCCCGCTATGGGACTTCCTACGATTATGTCTTCCTGTCCGCCATATTTTGAAAGCAGTATGTTAAGCACGCACAGCATATACATGTACAACGTGCTTCCGCTTTGTTTCATTCTTTCCCTGAGCTTTTCCACATGCCGGCTGTTTAGCCTGTGCCTTGCCATTTCACCTTTAAAGGTCTGTACTGCCGGCCTGGCATAATCTGTAGGCATATTAAGCACCGGCAGCTCCCCGCTTAGCCTTTCTACCCAGTATTCCTTCTGCTTCTTCATGCTGCCGCTTTTCAACTGCTTATTCTGCCATGCCGCATAGTCCTTGTACTGCACCTTCAATTCAGGCAGCGTTCTTCCTTCGTACAGTGCCGCAAATTCACGGGTCAATATTTCTATAGACATTCTATCGGATATGATGTGATGCATGTCAAAAAGCAGAGTGTATTGTTCTTCTGTCTTAAAAAGCCCTACCCGCATTAATGGTGCAGTGCCTAAATCAAAGGGCCTTACAAACTCTCTTATCCGTTTTTCCAGCCCGTCCGCGTCCTTTATTTCCCTGTATTCTATTTTTATTTCTGCTTCCTTGTGTATCCTTTGTATGATTTCTTCCCCGACAGCTTCCCTATACACCATTTCAAAGGTTGTCCGGAGGGATTCATGCCGCCTTACAAGCGCTTCAAGTGTTGCTTCCAGCCTATCCTTGTCCAGCTTTCCTTTGACATTTAATGCCATAGGCAAATTGTATGCTGTACTGCCTGTATCAAACTGCTGCAGTGTATATATCCTTTTCTGTGCGGAGGACGCGGGATAACAATTGGGCATTTCATTCTTTTCTTCTTCTGCCGCTGCTATCCCTTTATATCCGCTCTGTGCCTTACCTTCTATGTTCTTCGCCAACTGTTTTATCGTGGGTGCTTGAAATACATCCTTTAGTGAGACCTCTATATTCAAATCCTTATGAATCTTCGATACCATACTGATTGCCTTCAGTGAATGTCCTCCCAGCTCAAAGAAGCTGTCATTTATCCCGATCTTATCTATCTTCAATATTTCCTGCCAAATAATGACCAGTTTCTCTTCTGTCTCATTCCTTGGTGCTTCATATTCCTTACCTGTGTTTATACTGCTATCAGGTTTTGGCAGTGCTTTTCTATCCAGTTTTCCGCTGATCGAGAGAGGCAGCTTCTCCAGTTCTACAAAATACGAGGGCATCATATATTCCGGCAGGACTTTCATCAGATGCTCCCTTATCTTGCTCACCTCAAGGATTTCATCTTTTCTCTCCGGCGTTATATAGGCACAGAGGTACTTATCACCATTTTCATCTTCCTGAGCGGCTACAGCTGCTTCTTTTATCCCTTTGCATTTCAATAGCCCGTTTTCTATTTCCCCCAGCTCTATCCTGTAGCCTCTTAGCTTCACCTGCTGGTCAATACGCCCCATGAATTCTATGTTTCCGTCAGGCAGCCATCTTGCAAGGTCTCCGGTTCTGTACATTTTTTCGCCTGAGATAAATCGATTCGCCACAAACTTCTCTGCTGTCAATTCCGGTTTGTTCAGATATCCTCTTGCCAATCCTTCTCCTGCTATACACAGCTCCCCTGGCACACCAATAGGCTGTAGGTGATTATTTTTGTCTAATATGTAGACTTTTACATTTTGCATAGGCTTGCCTATGGATATGCTGCCATGGTTTTTATCCTTTTCTACCGAATACCTTGTTGCATAGATTGTTATTTCTGTCGGTCCGTATATGTTTTTCAGTCTTACCTCTTCTACTGCTACTTCAAACCGTTTTACGGTTTCTATTCCCAATGCTTCTCCGGCTGCAAATAGATATTTTAGCTTACCCAGCTTCTTTATTCCAGCCTTTTCAATTTCATCTATAAATGCATTCAGCATTGAGGGTACGAAGTTTACATGGGTTATGTTATTCTTACCAATTGTCTCTATGATTGCTTTTGCGTCTTTTTCATCACCGTTTGGAAGTATGACAAGCCTTCCATTCCCTATAAACCATCCGAATAGTTCCGTTACTGATACATCAAAGGTGTAGGCTGTCTTTAGAAGATAGGCATCTTCCTTTTCCAGAGGGTGTTCCTTTTCCAGGGCGGTTAGTGTATTTATCACGCTTTTGTGTTCTATCATAACTCCCTTGGGTTTTCCCGTAGAACCGGAGGTATATATGACGTAAGCCAGGTTGCAAGGCATGGCAGTATGCTCCAAGTTGCTTGCATCACCCTTATAGCACGCTTCTTTATCCAAGTTTATCTTTTCTATTCCACTCTCCAGCTTGTCCCCCCATTTCTTATGGGTCAACAATATTTGTGCACCGCTGTCTTCCAGCATGTAGCTTATTCTGCCCTCAGGGTATTCCGGGTCTATGGGCAAATACGCGCCCCCTGCCTTTAGTATGCCTATGATGCCTATGAGCATTTCCAAGGACCGTTCTGCAATGATGCCAACGATGCTGTCTCCCTTTACCCCTTTTTTCCGGAGTATCCTTGCCAATTGGTTTGCCTTTTCGTTTAATTCTCTATAGGTTAGCTGTTGTTCCTCATAAACTACAGCAATATTATCCGGCATTTTTTCTGCTTGTTCTTCAAACAACCGGTGTATTGTCTTGTTTCTCGGATAATCTGCCCCGGTTGCATTAAAGGCTTCCAGTATCTGCTTTTTCTCTTCTTCCCCCAGCATTTCTATTTCTTTTACTGTCTTGTTACCTCCTTCTGTCAGTGCTTTTATTATATTTTTCAAATGCTGTGCCAGCTTCTTTATTTCTTCTGTCTCATACTTGTCTTCTCTGAAGATTGTTTTTATTTCTATTCTTTTTTCCAGCATGACGCTTATTGTTATATCATAGTTTGTAACTTCTCTTATACCGCTTATTTCTATCTGCATTATTTCAGCTTCCGCTTTAAGCGCCTTATCTATCGGGTAGTTTTCTATGACCATCAGGGTGTCAAACAGCTTTTCTCCCTGACGTATCTCTCTTGCTGCCTGTATTTCCGTCAGAGATACCGTTTCATCGTTTGCCCGTGCTCTTTTCTCCTCTTCTATCCGCCTTACCAGCTCTCCTATCTTTTCTTCTTTGTCTCCCCTCACCCTTAATGGCAGGGTATTGATGTATAAGCCTACGGCTTCTTCTATTCCCACAAACTCTGCATGCCTTCCCGATACAGTTGTGCCGAAAACAGCATCTTCCTTGTCATTGTATTTTTGCAGCAATATGCCCCATGCGGTGTTTATCACCGTGGCTTCTGTTACTTCCTCCCTCTTGCATATTTCTGCCAGCCTTTTTCTTGTCTCATTGTCCAAATCCGTTTTATATACTCCTATACTTTCCTTCTTCTCTTTTATCTCTGTGTATCCCATAATTCCCGACTTGTCTTCATAGTCCTCAAGATATTTTTTCCAGTATACCAACTGAGCCTCTGTACTTTGCTTCTGCTGCCACCTGATGTACTCTTTAAACTTTGATTTTGTTCTTTTCTTAATTTCTTTCCCCATACTTATAGCCTTGTATGCTTCCAGAAATTCTTTTATGATGATTCCGCTGCTCCATCCATCGTATAGGATGTGATGATTGCTTATCACCATTTCACTTTCTTCTTCTGAAAACTCTATCACCGTTATTCTGAACGGTTCTTTGCGGATATCAATTCCCATATTGATGTCATTTTGCTTTATATCTATTATCAGCTTTTCTTGTTCTGTGTGATCCTTATCTTTTATATCATAAAGCTTTATAGGTACTTCATAGCTTTTAAGCACGATTTGAACAGGCGCTTCTATCTTGTCCCAACGGTATACAGTCCGAAGCATTTCATTGCACTCGGCCACATGGTTCCATGCCATTTGTATCGTTTTTATATCAATTTTTCTACAAAGCCTACGGCTTTGGCAATGCAGCAGGCTTAGCTTAAGACTCAATTGTTCAAAATACTCACTGCTTTCTGAGCCCTTTAAATAGTGGAACAGCATACCCTGCTGCATTGGTGTCAATGCTAATATGTCTTCAACATTTTCTCTTTCTATATTGTTCCCCATTTTACCATTCCTTCCTGCATTTAATTAATATGTAGATTTATGTTTTATTTACATTTTATTATATCATTAAACATTCAATCGTTTAATTTTTTTTACTATAAATTAAAAAATGTTACAAAGTAACATTAATAACAAATTAAATAGTTGTATAGTAAATTGTAGTAAGCTGGGATATTATGATATTTTACTGCACATCCCTAGTAAATATATAGAAAATAATTAACACATTTTGTTAAAGCTAATCAAAAAAAAGAAAGAGCCTCCAGCCTTATCCTCAAGGCAAGAGGACTCTCCTTCTTCATAAGTATTTGCCTACCCTTACACACACCTTGCAATAGAAATGTTAAAATTCAACCTTCACATTCTGTCTTTCAGTTTCATCAGCCTTGAAGTAAGGCTCTTCCTTAAAGCCGAACAAGCTTGCAATTATATTTGACGGTACTACCTGTATTGCGTTGTTGTACATCAGCACTGTATCATTATAGAACTGCCTTGCATAGGCTATCTTCTCTTCCACCTGTGTCAGCTCACCTTGAAGCTCCGAAAAGTTTGTATTTGCCTTAAGCTCCGGATAGCTTTCAGCTAATGCGAATAATTTGCTTAACGCTCCTGTCATTTCTGTATTTGCTTTCATCATTTCTTCCGGATTGCCTGCGCTTATATACTGGTTCCTTGCCTTGACAACAGCTTCCAGAGTTCCTGCCTCATGCTTTGTATAGCCCTTTACTGTTTCTACAAGATTCGGTATAAGATCAAACCTTTTCTTAAGCTGTACATCTATCTGAGCCCAGGCATTCCTCACCCTGTTTCTTTTTACCACCAGACCGTTATATGTGCTTACACAAATTAATGCAAGAAGTAACAGTACCACAAAAGCTATAATATTCACGAGTTTACTACCTCCTTCATAAATCCCTTATGATAATTCGTAGGCACTAAAATGCGCCGGCTCCACCGCCGCCACCGCCTCCTCCTCCGCCGGAGAAGCCTCCCCCGCTTCCGCTTCCGGAAGACATCTTGGACATTGCTTGCGTATAAACTGATTCAGTTGTCTTCACCATAGTGTTGGTTACGTTGTCTATTGTATCGAAGTAATTGTAATTATGCCCATAATGCCCAAAGTACATATATGTCAGTGCTGAATTTTTAAAATCCTCTTCTCTGAAAACTAATTTTAGCTGGCCGATTACTTGCTTTGCCACTCCCAAGGTTATAGCATATACAAGATAATGCTCCCATAGAGTAACTGCGGGTAAATCCGCCTTGTCAAGCTGGCTGAAATGCTGCAGGAATCTTCTGAAAGCCTTCCACATCTTGAACTGTTCCGCACCATACCTTGATCTTCTGCGTATAGCCAAAGAATATATTAAAAGAGCGAAGGATGTTATCAGCAAGGCTATAAAACCTGCTATATTGTCAAATAGTAATGCTGTAAGCCCTCCATATATCATTCCGGCAACTGCTGTTAAAATACCGGATATTCGACCCTTCATTGCATTCCTTTCAAAGAAGGAAAGTTTTTCTGCTTCTATTTTCACGCATTCAACCCAGGCGTCATAGCCCGCTTTGAAGCTTTCTGCTCCTTTTTGGGTCTTTGAAGACTGCTCAATTTCCTTGAGGGATACCCTTTCACCATCCCCTATTGTGGATATCAGCCAATCAATAATGTATTTCTCCTGAGAAGACAAAGCTTCAAAATCAGCTTCCTTTTCCAGTTCAAAAATATATTCATTCTCAACCTTATGCTCTATGAATCCACTGATTTCTCTCTTTTGAACCTTCAGCCTCAGGTATTTCCTTCTCACCAGATCCATTATCGTAGCCGTTATATCCCTTGGCTTGACCTGTCCAAAGTTCCACAGTACCGAGAGAACAGCCGGTGAATAATTTCCAGGCAGCTCTCTGAAATATTCTCCAGCAAATTTTGCCCTGTATTCTCTGTCATATTTGAAATATAAAAATGTAATCATGAATAGCTCAAACAGTACATATACAAATGAAAATCCAACCAGTGCCCTTGCTTTTTGCCTTTTTGCATTTGCTTCATCAGCAAACCCTTTTTCCTCAGACATTATGCCGGAAAGTGCATTTTTGTTCATTATTTTTTTTGAAGCCTTAATAAGGTTTGGCGGAAAAAGGACTCTGGCCTCAACGAAGTTATGTGGAAGAAGCTTATTAACCGTGAAGCTCACATTCCGCGAATCTATAATCTCAGAAACACCGGAAAGCGGCCCGTGTCCAAAGATTTTTATCTGTTCTTTATCCGCACCTTCAGGAAGCGTTATCTTTAACTCAAAGTTCTTGATTTTTACATCTGTGTCTTTACCAATGAACTTCCAGTACAGTTCCCCAGTATCATTATATTTTGAAGCTGCATTTATAACTCTATATTTTATGGCAAAGGTCCTGCTCTCATCTTCTGAAGTTGAGAATATTTTCACCCTGATACCATCGCCTTCATCAATCAGCTGATAAGTATTTTCCTGTTCGGAGTTATCATTAGAAAGCTGTATATATTTCCCGTTTTGCACCTTATAAACTTCAAAAGCCTCTATACCATCGCTGCCTGCTGTTTTAAGCGTCCGGTACACACCCCTGAAGCTGCCGTCAAACTCATAAGTGATATTCTCCAAGACATCCATATTTCCCGAGCTGTCCAGTTGTGCATTTATTTTGAAGCTGCTCATATAATAGCTCCTGCCATCGTCACAGTGTACACTAACAGCAGACAATAACACACATAATATAAGAAACGTGACTAAAACTGCAATTTTTCTTTTCAAACGCAGCCCCACCTCCTAGTGCTTTTTAATACACCTTATTTCCAGTCTTAAGGTGTTAAAAATGCACTTCATCTGTTTTGTGCCTCGCATGCCCTAGAGGAAAATACGTTACGAGGCACTATATACATTGTATAACAAATAGTGGTAAAGATAAAGTTAAATCACGACATAAGAATTCGGGGTTACAGTAGTAAGAGCGAACAGTGTTCACCCCTACCCCTGTAACCCCGAATCATCGAGTCTAAATCCCCATACTTTCCTTCATAAGCGCTAGTGCTGCTTCAGGAAATCTCTTGGAAAGTACCCCCAAGGATGCCATTATATAATAGTTGTCTATCAGAACCTTAGCTTCCTTTCCAGGATACAGTTCTATTCCTTTACTCTGCAAGCCTACCGTTTTCAGTATTTCAATCCGATTTGGAAGCCTGGTTAAAGCTCCCCCCGTTCCAACAATATATTTTACATTTGTAAGATCTTTTCCCTCTGCAATTGTTTTCTTTCCGGTAGGACCATAAAGGTGTCTGAGTTTGCCCGCATGCCGCTCCAAGGATGTAATCACAGCCTCTTTGGTCAATCTTTCAATAAACTCCTTTTCCCTGTCCGTTTCCGGAATTGGTTTAGCATTTTTTATAAGCTCTTCTGCATCAGGAAATTCCTTTTCCAGATTTTCTAACCCTATCTTCTCCACTATATGTGCAAGATTTACATATACCCCTAAATCCCCCTCAACAGTTCTTTTTGCTACAGGCTCAGGGCTTATGAGCATCGAGCCAATTTCTTCGGAGCCTTCTGTAACTGAGTGGACATCCGTTGTTGCACCCCCTACATCGAATACTACAAGGTCGCCCAGATGCTCCTTTAAAAGTTTTGCTGCTTCCATTACCGCCCCCGGTGTAGGAATAATAGGCCCCTTTACCATATCTCTTACAGTGCTCATTCCAGGCGCATGTATTATATGCTCTTCAAAAACCTTCTGGATGACTTTCCGGGTTGGTTCTACATTAAGTATATCAACCTTGGGATATACATTCTCTACCACATAAAGCCTCGTATTTTTTTCTACTGCAATAAGCCTTACTTCCTCATGGTTTTCAATATTTCCGGCATATATTACGGGAATATCAAGATCCATGGAAGCTATCATTTCAAAATTGTGCAGGGCGGTATCCCGTTCTCCGTAATCCACTCCCCCGGCAACCAAAATGATATTCGGTCTTATAGCCTCAATTCTTTTTAAGTCTGTCATTCTAAGCTTTCCTGCAGTGACATGCTTGATTATTGCTCCTGCACCCAGGGCAGCCTCTTTTGCAGCTCTTACCGTCATATCGTATACAAGCCCGTGGACTGTCATCCTGAGTCCTCCTGCCGCACTGCTTGTTGCAAGGAATTCCTCCCATTGAAGGTCAACTTCTCCAAGATTTCTCTTAAGATCCTCTACAGCACCTCTAAGTCCTACGGTAACATCACCATTAAGTACCGTTGTGGAAGCTTGCCCTTGTCCGATAAACCTCGGACAAGGGCTTTTTATTTTATCAAACGCGTTAACTACTGTAGTGGTGCTGCCTATCTCAGCTACCAATACATTAATTTTCATTGTTCCCCTTTTCCCTTCTTTTCTTTACAAGGAAGCTTGCTACAGCATTGCCATGTGTGCCTCTGCCAAAGCCTGCATCCATACCTGCTTCCACAGCAATTTCGTTTGTAACCTGCGTACCGCCGACAACAAGCATTACCTTATCTCTTATACCCTTTTCTATACAAAGCTCATGTATCTTTCTCATATTCTTTGTATGAACATCATCATGAGTAATTATAGTACTGGCAAGTATAGCGTCTGCATTTGTTTCAATTGCTGCATCTACCAGCTTTTCAACAGGGCAGGAAGTCCCGAGATAAAGATATTTTATACCAAATCCCTCAATTCCTCCATGTTTGATATCAAGAGTTTCCTTCATTCCGACTGAGTGCTCATCATTCCCTACAGTAGCCGCTACAACGAACATTGGTTTTGCTGAAATGTCTGCTCTGATTTCCTCATCGGACAATATCGAAACCTTTTCCGGAATTACAAGCTCATTGACATTAATGTCGAACTTTACTTTACCCTTAATTTCAACAAGAGTGCCCTCAGAAGGATGCAGTGCCTGCTTGTGAACTACCGTCACATCTTCAAGGCCAAGCTTCTCACCGCATTTTATAGCTGCGAACTCTGCAGTTCTTTCATCCAGCGGAAGGAATATTGTAGTGCAAACTATTCCGTCTGCTCTCCACTCAACTTCTGGCTTTACAGTATCAGTATCATAATATTTTTCAAGGTCTTTAAGCCTTGTATTTACGTTATCATACTCGTCAAGCTCATCAATATATACAATCTTTGAAGGATCTTCAAAAGTATCCCCGCCTATAGCATCAGAAGCCTTTTTAAATTCAGCAGGAATGTTGTTGTAGCCGTAATGTACGGATACAGGAGCAAAGTAGTCCTTGTCCCTTTCAAATATCATCCCTACACCTATACCACCATCTATCTGTCTCGGGATTCCATCACCATTTCTTTCCGGATAGTAGCCGCTGTCAATGAAGAAACCGTTTTCAACAGCCTTAAAGTAGCCGCCCACCTCAAGAATTTCTTCCATGAAGAGTACTGCTCTCTCCTTAAGCTCTCTGACTTCTGCACCTAACGGCCCTTCTCTGTCCAGCTTTACCATTTCACGAAGTCCGTCCATACCACTCAGAGCCTGTTTTGCCGTGCTGACAGCAGCTATGTTGTTGTAATGCCACGGTACATTTCTTCCTTCGTCGGGAGTAATTGTCGACTGTATGTCAGCACTTGTAAGTCTGGAAATCATGAGATCCAGCGTATGTGTAACTGTTGCTTCCCTCATGTCAGATTCCATATATTTCGTATTCTGCTGTGCCCTCATCTTATATTCGGAGAAGAAATCCCTGAGTGCTACGGCATAGGGCAGATCGGTTCTCATACGCGGAGCCGGCGGTGCTGTCGGCGGCACTGTTGAAAGTGCTATGTTCTCAGCCTTCATGCCTATTTTTCTTGAGAATATACTGTTTATGGCATGCTGAACCATAAGCTCAGGTCTTACCTTCCATGCCTTCATGGCAGTAGCGTTAGCATTATGTGCTCCGTCAATCTGCAGTATGTTTGCCCAGCACATTATTTTCTTTGCTTCGCATGCGTCAGTAAAACTTCTTACCATGTTGACATTTCTATATAACACATTGTATTGCGGATCCTGGTGCGCTCCATTTACTCCTTCTTCTGCAAACATTACGGCTATGTCAGGTCCTGCAACACCGGATATATATGAATGGAAATTAATTGGTCTTCCTACTTCATCCTCTATCATATCCAGAGCTTTTCTTGTTGCCCTGCACTGCTTTCTTGTAACAGCAATGCCGCCGATACCTTGTGTGGTTCCTTCTATTAGTGAGTCAATATGGGACTGTCCGGCAGTTCTAATAACCATTATATGGTCTGCACCATGCCAGGCAGCTATTCGCATTCTCCTTATATCGTCCTCAAATCTCCCTGAAGCTATTTCAGTAGTTATGACACAGTCCGGCTGTGGGTCTATATAGTTAAGACCACGGCTTCCCGGCAGGGGAACATAGTTCTTGAGTCCTTCAGAAGTCTCATGGAATTCAAAATCTCCAATCGTCCTTTTCTCGTTCCTTCCTTCTCTCCAGTGCCAGCCTCTTCTTTTTGGTCTATAACTTTCAAGGTCCTGCAGAAGCTCCTTTATATCTAACTTTTTATTAGGATCTAATTTCATATTTTTTCCCCTCCCCTAAAACAATTTGTCGACTTCATCCCAGTATTTGCCTTCAGAAAGGCCAAGGCCTGCTTCCCTTACAGAAACTCCGAGATTTTTGGAAAGTCTCCATACAACGTTACCTGCGCCCTTTCCCATAAGACCTTTTCTCATAACGCCTTCTACTATCGGCTTTACTTCAAGACTGGAAAAACCCATTCTAAGAAGGATACTTCTTTCTATCGCCGGAGTTGTGTTCTTGTAGCCAAGCTCAAGCATTGGCTCAACTACTTTTTCGGCAAGCTCCCAAAATTTATTTTTCAATTCGTCATCAGTAAGATTCTTAAGATGCTCTCTTCTTACAGCATAATCATCCTCACGTTTCATTCTTACCCCTCCAATTATATAACTTTTACATTTAATTCCTTAAGCATGTCGTGAACAAACTTTACGTTGGCTTTGGCATCCTTTATAATAAAATCAAAATCATCTTTGGTGATTTCTGTAACCTTGTTATTGTTAACGCAGTTCTTTATATATGATGCTCTTGCCTTATCGAGATCAAAATCTCTTAACTTTATATCAGACGGATGAGCTGGAAGTATTATATTCTTTCCCGGTTCATCACGGTCAGGATTGCCGAACAATATCTCAATGCCGTTTTCTTTAGCAAAGGAAAGCTGCGGCATCGGATGCTTTCCTGCACCTGTATATTCAGTCTCCTGAACCACTATGATCTGATCTTCATCCATTTCCTGTGCCAGAGCAAATGCGGCAGTGAGAGATGTATTTCCAGCCGGTCCCCGTTCTAACCCTTCCAGCACTGATAATGCCTCTGTTATGTAGAATACCTCACCCTGTTTAACAAAAACATACCTGTCTAAATATCTTAAAGGTCTTGCTGCGTTTCTGGGAACGTCAGCCCTGTCAGGCCATGTTGAAAATGGTATTCCAAAGCCAGTGTGACCTGTTGTAAAGGATTTTCTGTTGAAATCCTTATCAGAAGCCATATGAAGACCTGAAAGATCTACACTTGCTCCCACAACCTCAACATCCTTTGCTCCTGCCTTTATAAGTCCTCTTGCAGTTCCGGTCACATTGCCGCCCCCTGCATTTGTTATAACCACTTTGTCAGGGTCCCTGCCCAGTTTTTCCCTGCACTGAATGGCAAGCTCGTAGCCTAAGGTCTCAACCCCTGCAATTCCGAAAGGAGTATATAAGGATGCATTAAAATATCCTGTTTCCTCCAGTAATGTCAGGAAGGTGTAAAAGAGCTCCGGTCCGACTGTAAGCTGAACAACCTCAGCTCCATAAGCCTCGCAAGCGCGCTGCTTTTCCAGTATTTCCGGCTGCCCTATCATCCTGCTGTCGTAGCATTCCTGTACGACAATACATTTCAGTCCTCTTTTTGCAGCCTGTGATGCTACTGCAGCTCCATAGTTTCCGCTGGTAGCTGTTACTACTCCCTTATACCCATGTTTTTTTGCGTGGTATATAGCAGTGGCAGCCCTTCTTGCTTTGAAGCTTCCGGAAGGGTTTGCAGCTTCATCCTTTATGAAAATACGTGCTCCTTTTCCTTTCGGGGCTATTTTTCTGGCAAGCTGCGTCAGATTTCTCAGTTCCATTATAGGCGTATTTCCTACACCTGTTTCCGACTGGATTTTTTGCATTTCTTCCAGTGTATATCCTGCTTCCCTCATCATTCTTTCATAGTCGAAGGCTATGCTGCCTGATTCAAATATACTGTAGTCAATACCTATTGCCTGCTTCATTATTTCATTTTTTCTTCCCATAACTGCTGCGTAGGACATATCTTTATTCATTTGAATCGCCTCCAAATAGAATTTCCTTAAGCTGCATATCTACCTTTAAAAGCTCAGGTACAAATTCTCCAAAATCATGTTTGTATCTGGGATTTACTGCTGTTAACTCTCCTTTTACCCTTCTGCCTGTGGCTGTTTCAATTTCAACTATCGAACCGATTTTAGCATCATGGAGGGCTATACCCTTTACCCAAAGCTCCAGTGGCACCTTCTTGGTATCCTCAGGAACTTGCGGCGCTCTCTCCTCAGGTTTAAGGACAATCTGGTGTATCTGTACCCAATCTCCTTTTTTTGCTGAGCTCATTTAAAAACACTCCTTTATTTTTTCTAAGCAACCCTTAATATTTTGCGAGGGACATATTTTATGCTGCATCATAAACTCTATGTCCCTCGTTTTCTTCTATTCTTCTATCATTTCTCTCATATCGCCCATTATTGCCCTTGGCACCGGAAGGTCTATCATTGTCTTAAGACCCGGTCTTGAATTTATTACATGAGGAATCATATTTACACACATAGCAATTGTACCAATACCGCCGGGTATTTCCGGTTTATTTGCCATATTTACGTCTGGTGTACCCTTTATTATTATATAATCACCAGTATCTATACCAGCAAGCTGAGGCTCTATCTGCTGCGGATGATCCATTTCAATCTTTAGCTCTCCGTCAACATAACCATAGCCCTTCATTGCACAGCCTGCGACATCTCCTGCTTTAGCAAAACCGTATGGCGACTTTCTGTCAACATCAGTTACTATAGGCTCCATGCTCTGTTTGAAATCGCTGAGCTTCCAGCCAATAGCATCTGATATCATTCCTATGGACTCTGCAAAGCCTACATGGCCTGCAAGCTTTCCTGTTTCTACACCCTTATTAAACTCATCTACTGTTATGCCTATGCCCTGCTCTTCCATAACTGCCGGTCCGAAAGGCGACAGGCTGTTTACACGTCTTGCAGTAATATGTTCTACTTCCTCGCAGGCACCTGTGAAAATTACAGCTAACAAATCCATCATAAGCCCTGGGTTGATACCTGTTCCGAGTACTGTCACGGAATTTTCCTTTGCAATTTTATCCAGTTCCTTTGCAAGCTCAGGCTCCTGAGCTTTCGGATAAGCCATTTGTTCTGCGCTGGATATAACATTTATCTTCTTCTCTAAGCAATATTTAATCTTATCAAAAGCATTTTTAGTAAATGAATCCGTACACATCAGCACAACATCTGCAGCATTTTCTTTTATCACATCTTCAAAAGTTCCGATTTTCACATCCGGCCTGCTGCCTCTTTCAGTCTTTATATAGTCATACATGCTCTTGCCGATTTTAGCTCCTCTGCCAACTGCACCTACGATTTCCACGCCCTTCTTTTTGAGGAGCATATCGGTAATTCCGCTGCCCATAGCACCTAATCCCCAGATAATAACCTTTACATTTTCTTTTCTCATTATGAATAACCCCCTAATTATAACTAAATATGTTAATAATATAATAAGCAAACTCTATGCCAAACCAAATAGTGGAATAGCAAAAGCATTGAATTTTTATAAGCATTGAAATTCCTGGATAATTTTTATATTAATTGCCATTTGCAGATTTCAGAATAGTAAGACAAGCTATATATATGCCAATATTTTTGCGCCTTCGCAAATATATTGGCATATAAACTATTCCATTTATGTGTTAATTTATTGTATTTATTAATCTCATTGTGAAATATATATACATTTGATGCAAATTATTTTGCATTACTATGTATCATGTCTCCCAAACTCCATATTGACTTTGTTCTCCAATAAACATAAAATAAAATAAATGTCTATATGTTTTGCAACAAACATCTTACATTTCCATTCTGATATTGCAAAATCATATTCCTTGATTTCATAGTGCCTCGTATAGCATATCACTTCCAGGGTCGGCGAGGCACTAAACAGATGTAGTGCATTTTTAACACCTTATGACTAGAAATAAGTTATGTTAAAAAGCACTAGGTTGCATAATTCCTCTTTGAAATTTCCTTAGTGCGACCTATATAATTTATTAAATATTTATTATTATATGTTTTAGGGAGAAACAGTTATGTACGATTTTCATATACATTCCAATTTTTCCGGTGACTCAGATTCACCCATGCAAATAATGGCCGAGAAAGGAAAAAGCATAGGCTTAAGGGGCATATGCTTTACTGATCATGTTGATCTGGATTATCCAACTTCCGAAATCAGGTTTAAATTCTCCTATGATGACTATATCAATAATTTGAATAGTCTAAGAGCTTCATTTCCGGAGGATTTTGAAATATACACAGGATTAGAAATTGGAATGCAGCCTCACATAAGCGTAAACAATGAAGCACTGCTTAAAGATAAAAGCTTTGATTTTATCATTGGCTCAATCCACTGCGTAAATAGGAAGGACATGTATGATGGCTCATTCCTTGAAGGCATCACAAATGATGAAGGTATAATGAACTATTTTAACGATATGCTGCATTGTATGGAAAGCTTCATGGATTTTGATGTCCTGGGACACCTGGACGGTATCAGAAGGTATCTCAGAGGCAAAGAAAAAAGCTTTTCATATGATACCTATAAAGGGTTCATTCATACTGTGCTGTCCAAGCTTATAAATTCTAATAAAGGCATAGAAATTAATACTTCCGGCCTCAGGTACGGACTTTCCTCAATCCACCCGCTGCCGGATATACTCAAATTGTACCGGTTCCTGGGAGGCGAAATAGTAACTCTTGGCTCCGATTCACACAGTCCCGGCACAATAGCCTATGGGTTCAAAGATGCAATGACTTTGCTTTCAGCTTTGGACTTCAAGTATTATACAATATATAAGGATAGGAAACCTTTATTTATAAAGATATGACCCTTTCAGGCTCAGCCCAAAAGGGTCATATCTTTAATTTTTGTAAACTATCTACCGATAATTTTACTGTTTCTAGGATCTGTAATAAATCCTAACCCACAAGGCTGCAACAATTGTTTGATTAGCATTATTTAAAAGTATGCCATTGTGAAGTAGTTTAGTTCCAATTGAGTATATGTAACAATAATTCTGTATCACCCATACTATGAATTTAAACTTTCTATTAGCAAAGCAATCATTTTCTCTAGTTTTTCATGACTTAATAATCTCATCCCGTGTTTCCTAACAAATTGTTGAACATAATTCCAATCTTTAGATTCCTTAATTAACAGTAGTTCCCTAAGCAAACCATCAGACATGGATGAAACCTCATTATCAATATACCTTTTAATAATTGTTGGGAGTTCGTCATAATTATATCCCGGAACAAAATAGCATTCTACAAAATTTCTAAAATAAATTAAAAACTCATTTTTATAATGCTGTTTTAAAAAAGTATAATTTTTATCACTTCTTGGCATATTTACCTCCCTCCTATTAAAATATTGGAAACGAAGTCAGAATATAAAAGCCTAGGTCTACAGTATCATCCCTAATCAATATAACTCTTGATTTTATCAAACTATATGTAACATTCGTTGAGTTTGCAGCAACACCATATCCAACAGGATACTGATGTGTAATTTCAATTGTTAAAATATGATTACTAGTAGTCTTCAACCATTTTTCTGTAATGTCTGCGTTTTCCCTCAAATGTTGTGTTAAAAACCGGACAGCTCTGGGACTTAGCACCTACGGTTCTTAGATCTTTCTGTTTGAAACTTATTACTCCAGGCTTCTAACATGCTTGGACATTTTGATCCTATCTCATTCAAAATGTTCTCCTTGAATCTATTAAAGGCAGCTTTAAAATCCGTGAAACTAAATTGCACTCTTTGCCAGTTAGGGTCTCCCTTACCCCCAAGCATAGAATCTACGATTGAGAGATATATGTTGTCTCCTTCTTTGTCAAATTTGTACGCAGGTTTTCCCTGATCTCCGCCTTCAACTGTATACGTTTGTATTTCTGTTTTTAAAACACTAACCAAATTTGTTAACATTTCAATCCAGTAGCCAATACACACATCATCAGGGGAGTCAATTCCCATCCTTGGCACAATTCTGCCATTAATTATAATTTGTAGTTCACCATGGATGTGCGTATACTCCTTTTCACTAAGGTAATCTATAGGCATTTTCTTTTCTGATTCTTTTCTTTCTTTTGGTGAAATTGTTATATTATATGTCCAAAGTTCTCTGAATTTTATATCAATACTCATTTACTTGTGTCTCCCTTCAGTTAACGATATTGTTTTATAGCTTAGAATTAAAAAATTGGGTAAGATGTAATAATTTTAAACCCTAAATCCAATGTAGAATCTTTTACCATAAATACTTTTGAGCTAGTTAATCCATATGTAATGTGTTGTGAGCCTGCTTGTGCTCCATAGCCCATTTCATGCAAATGGTTACATTCAACAACTAAGGGATTTTGGTTTAAAGAATTCTTTAACCAATTTGTAATTTCATCTGCATTTTTTCTTAGATTCTGTTGCACACACGTTATTGCAGTACTCTTGTTAGAAAATGACGTAGCATCAACCCCTTCGTCAATTGCCCTACTAATTAATTCATTATTTGTCATTGACACATGCTTTTCTAAGGTATGTCCTCCTGCGCTCTCCATTACATCCAATATATTATCTGCAACATTACGTATTTTGTACCCAAGGGTTTGTTGCAGATTAGAAACGCTTGACCTGAATACATCCTTTGAATGTTCTGCAAACATGCTTGATACAAATGACACGCCCGACATAATTGCTGCTCCAGACAGTTCAGCAACTGCAGCGGTACCAAATACAACTGTTCCTGCACCCGATGGTGAAGTAGCCAATGCCATACCTCCGGATAAACCAGCACTATCCAGAGCACTTACCGCCGCTGCTGCACTGCCTAATGTTGCTTTTGTATATGCTGCAACAAACATCGCATCAGTAAATGCTTTTGCACGCGCAAAGTAATAGTTATCCTCCGGTGGCTCTTTTCCTGTTGTAACTTCATGTAAGCATTGTACGATATTGAAAGTTGCATTATCATCTACACTATAAGTAACACCTAGTACAAGCATTTTAACATCTTCTGCCGTGAGTTCCCTTGGATCTATTCCAATTTTATCATATATTTTATCCAGTATCTCATTCTTTTTAGCTTCTAAATCTATATTGAATATTTTTGGCAGCCCCATTGCACTTACAGAAGTTGTTGATATACTATTTCCCTTAAGATCTGATATAGCAGTAACTACTACTCCCCCGCCTGGAGCAGATGCATATATATTGCCATTATCAGTCCAAATATCCCCGCATAGTTCATACTCCTTCCATACTGTATCAACGCTGCCTTTTACTATTGCCGTTATTGTTTCACTGCTTTCTCCCGCGCTGCCTCCTATATCGGATAAATATAATTCAAGAAGATTACCATCTATGTCAGTTGTATTTATATAGTACCAGTCTGGCTTCCCGTCTGTCGTTGCTGATACGATATTACTCTGACCTGATGAATTGTTATTTCCATCATATGCCTTTACCATATAAGTATACGTGGTATTTGGAGAAAGTCCAGTATCAGTAAATGATGTATCTGCTGATTCTCCTATTTCAATGCCGTCTCTCAAAATTACATACTTATTAACAGTAAGGTTATCTGTAGAGCGTGTCCATGAAAGTGATACACTTGAGCTTGACTTTGATGTTACTGTTAAATTAGACGGTGTAGTCGGAGCCTCAGTGTCATCACTTATCTCCATAAGTGTTATCCATACAGGCTGATAATTGAAAGTATAGCCTGTATCAAGCGGCTTTGTGATTACAAGGGTGTTAAATCGTGAATAAGTATAATCTTCAAAGCTAATCGTTTGTACGCTAGTGCCTGATAGCAGTACTTTATTTGTTCCACTAGCTTTAAAGTTATAATAGCATGATGTAGAGCTTGTATAAGTACTCCTTTGAGTAAAGTTCCCTTTTACTTCCAATATCCCCGCTGTCAGATAAAGGCTATGATCACGTCTACTATCCATTACAAAGTTTCCATCTACTATAACTCTACCTAATCCATTTGTCATATTTAAGTAACCACTGCTATAGCTTGCCCCGTCACTGCTCGTTATATTGTAGTCCCCTTTTACATTCAAAGTCCCATTACTTACGTTTATGGTTCCGCCAGTCTGTGTGAAGCTATTATTTATATCAAAAGTCCCCCCTCCTAAACTAATAGTTCCACCAGTCTGTGTAAAGCTATTATTGGTAGTCAGGGTTCCACCATTTAAATTAAGGGTTCCGCCGTCAACTGAAAACGCTACTCCATCTGCTACACTTAATACTTTTCCTCCTAAATCTAATGTTCCACCTACCAGGCTAATATCTAGATCTAAAATTAAGTCCGATGATAGCACAGTACCATTACCACACAATCTTACTGGTAACGATTTTAATTTGCCATTGTGATATAATTCGTCAATGCAATTTATCGAGACTTGTACTGGGGTAGGGAAGCTAACTCCGAAGGCTGTATCTGCTACCACCAGTTCATTAAACCCTGAGTAGTCAGGACGTGAAAAGCTAACTGTTTGCACACTAGAGCCTGACAGCAGCACCTTATTTGTTCCACTAGCTTTAAAGTTATAATAGCATGATGTAGAGCTTGTATAAGTACTCCTTTGAGTAAAGTTCCCTTTTACTTCCAATATCCCCGCTGTCAGATAAAGGCTATGATCACGTCTACTATCCATTACAAAGTTTCCATCTACTATAACTCTACCTAATCCATTTGTCATATTTAAGTAACCACTGCTATAGCTTGTCCCATCACTGCTCGTTATATTGTAGTCCCCTTTTACATTCAAAGTCCCATTACTTACGTTCATGGTTCCACCAGTCTGTGTGAAGCTACTATTGATAGTAAGTGTTCCACCATTTAGATATATATCTCCTCCTTGAATTCTAAATGTTAAACCGTCTGGTACACTTACTGCCTTCCCTCCTAAGTTTAAACTTCCGCCTATCAGTGTAATATCTGCATGTATCACTAGATCCTCTGTTAATGCATTGCTCCTACTGTACAATCTTACTGGCAATGATTTTATCCAATTATTATCATATAGCCTTTCAATGTTATTTATTGATGCATTTACAGGCGTACTGAAGCTGACTCCGAAGGCCGTGTCTGCTACCTGTAGTTCATTAAACCCCGAGTAACTATAATCCTCCAAGCTGACTATCTGTAATTCGGAACCCGACAATAACACCTTGTGTGTTCCACTAGTATAAAAATTTTGATATTCATTACTACTATAAGAAGAAGGATATCTACTCCTTTGAGTAAAGTCCCCCTTTACTTCCAATACACCTGCTTTTAAATAACTACTATGGTCATATCTGCTATCCATTATGAAGTTACCTTCTACTATTACTCTGTCCGGTTCGTTAAACATTTTTAAATATCCGGTACTGTAACTGCTTCCATCGCTGCTTGTAATTCTATAGTCCCCTTTTATATCCAGAGTACCATTACTTACGTTTATGGTTCCACCAGTCTGTATCAGGTTTCCTTCAACTGTTAACGTATACCCGTTTAAATTCAATGTCCCGCCAGTTAAGCATAAATCTCCATACGTCATATCCCCACTTAATGTAAGGCTCGTACTTATAGTTTCAACCAATAAAGTGGATACCATCATACTGTTTGCTGTATCAGTTACAGTCAAACTGTCACTTTCCTTAGATATATTTCCTGCATCATTAAATGCCTTAACTGTATATAAATGCTCAGTACCTTCTTTTGGAGCTTTATCTGTATAACTCGCCTCAAATGTTGTTCCGATTTTTTTCGCAGCTCTGTAAATCTCATATCCGGTCGCACCACTTACAGCATCCCATGTGATGGTTACTTTTTTATTTGACAAAGCTGCCTTAAGATTAGCAGGAGTGCTGAGAAGAGTATATTTTGTTACATATTCGCTCCATTTGCTATTGCCGTTTTGATTAACAGCCCTTACCCTGAATACATGTTGAGTATTAGGTGATAGATTACCATATGTAAAGCTATTTACTAAAACACTTTCTATAGTTTCATTATCCAATTCAACATCATAGCTTGATGCATTTTCTACAGCATCCCAAGTGAGTATTATAGACACATCATCCGATGCTGCATTTATATTTTGCGGTACTTCCATTTCATCATATGAATACACAGCATCAGTTACACTTTGAGATTCTTCTGAGCTATCCAAAGTAGCTTCATTAATTTGTGGATTTTGGTTTATTGTATTGATTTTATCACCCGCAGTCTCCACAGTATTGTTTGAAATCTCTATGCATTTACTAATTTGATCGGCATATATGTTCTCTAAGGGTGTAATGATACTTGCAAATATTAATATGAAAGCAAGCATCATAGATAAATACTTTTTCGAGCTTTTCACTAATCTTTTCCCCCTCTAAAAATAATTAATATTACACAATATTACATCAAGTATAATAATTTACTATTTTATCATATAATTCTATGAATTCCAATGATTATATAGCGAAAATGACAATTTGTCATGTATTTGAAATAAATTATTATATCTAAACTGATTACTGTAAATTCTCCCCATATATCCAGCATTGGAAGATTGGCTTACTAAACAACAAAAAAACTTATATTCAGACATCTGCCTGAATATAAGTTTCTAAGTCAATCCTCGTTTATAAATTTGTAAGTTTTATCTCATACTTCTTCATTTTATGCTGCAATGTCTGCCGCTTTATGCCAAGCTTCTCGGAGCTTTTGGAAATATTATTTCCGCAGTTCTGCAATGCCTCCAATATCAATGATTTCTCAACCTCCTCAAGTATCTTGTCAAGAGGCTGCTTTTCGTCTATATGGAGGTTATATTTGTTACTTTGGGATTTGAACAGTATCTCATGCATGTCCGTAGAAATATGCTCCGGCTTTATGACATGCCCTTTATTAATCATATTTATAGCACTTTCAATTACATTTTCCAGTTCTCTGACATTTCCCGGCCAGTCATAATGCATGAAGGCTTCTTTTACCTCATTTGAAATATACCACACATCCTTTTGCAATATGCTGTTATGTTTTTTTATAAAGTTATCTGTCAGAAGCGGAATGTCACTTTTTCTCTCCCTAAGTGACGGTATATTGATAGATATTACGTTCAGCCTATAATATAAGTCCTTCCTTAGAATTCCTTTATTCATTATTTTCACAGGGTCTTCATTAGTTGTCGCCAGTATTCTTACATCAATAGGTATGTCTGAAAGACCTCCAACCCTTCTCACAAATCCTTCCTGCAGTACTCTTAAAAGCTTAGCCTGGAGCTGCTGCCCCATAGAGTTGATTTCGTCTAAAAGCAGAGTTCCTCCATTTGCCTGCTCAAATAAGCCGGGTCTGTTTATAGCTCCTGTAAAGCTTCCTTTAACTGTTCCAAAAAGTATTCCTTCCAGAAGCGACTCAGGCAGTGCTGCACAGTTTTGTGCTATAAACGGCTTATGTTTTCTACTGCTTTCATTATGTATGCTCTGTGCGAAGAGTTCCTTACCTGTGCCTGTTTCGCCGAATATTAATACTGTAGAAGAGGACATTGCCGCTTTTCTGGCTATTTCTATGCTGTAAAGGAACTTCTCATCTTCTCCGATAAGACTTCTGAAGGTATAACCTTTAAGATTCTTATCCTCAATATCCTTGCTGGCAAGCTCCTGCTGCAAATATACAAGTTTCTCCGACAGCTCTTTTTCCTTTGTAATATTCTTCGCTATTTCTAATGCTCCGTGCTTGTCTGAACCAATTCTTATCGGAATAGTACTGTTTATCGTATTTATTTGCTTACCCTTGTTATTTAAGTATGTCTGGTATCTATTATATATCGGCTTTCCTGTTTTGATTACTGTCAGCAGCGTGCTGGTTTCAGGTGTCAGGCTGGGAAAAATGTCAAGTATGCTTTTACCCATGACTTCATTGACATCCAATCCTTCCAAATCAGCCATAGCCTGGTTGTAAATGATTGTCTTCCCCGTTCCGTCTACTACATTTATCCCGATATCTATGTTTTTTAATATGGTATCAATAATTGACTTGTAAATTAAATTCATCGTCATATCATTACCTCGCTAAAAAAGGTATGTCCAATGAAAATTTATATTGAACATATCTTTATTATAGCAATTACTGTATGCAATGGGCAATGAATTATTTATTCAAAATCCGGATATAATGGATACTTATCACATAATGCTTTTACCCTGCTTATGCATTCAGACTTTGATTCTGGTTTGGTAATAGCAGCAGACATAATATCGGCTATTTCTTCCATGTCATTTTCCCTAAAGCCTCTTGTAGTAACAGCCGGTGTTCCTACTCTCAGTCCACTGGTAATAAAAGGACTCTCTGGATCAAAAGGGATAGTATTTTTATTGGCTGTTATACCAATATCATCCAGCAGTCTCTCAGCATCCTTGCCTGTTATGTTCTTGTTCCTTAGATCAAGCAATATCAAATGATTGTCGGTGCCTCCCGAAACAAGATTTATACCTTTAGCTTTGAATGAAGCTGCAAAAACTGAAGCATTCTTTAGTACCTGCTCTATGTATTCTTTGAATTCTTCACTCATTGCCTCTTTGAAACAAACGGCCTTAGCTGCTATTACATGCATCAACGGTCCGCCCTGCATTCCCGGGAAAATTGCTTTGTCCAGAGCCTTGGCATACTCCTTCTTGCATAGTATTGCTCCACCTCTAGGCCCTCTTAAGGTTTTGTGTGTCGTTGTAGTCACAAAATCAGCATATGGCACAGGACTTTGGTGCAATCCTACTGCAACGATACCTGCAATGTGAGCCATATCTATCATCAAAAGTGCTCCTACTTCATCGGCAATCTCTTTGAAAACTTTGAAATCTATACTTCTTGGATAAGCACTTGCGCCTGCAACAATCAGCTTCGGCTTGCATTTTTTAGTAATAGACCTTACATTATCATAATCAATCATGCCTGTGCTTTCAGATACCCCATAGCTGACAAATTTATAATATTTCCCGGAAATATTTACCGGACTTCCATGAGTCAGATGCCCCCCATGCGTTAAATCCATTCCCATTACAGTATCTCCAGGCTCCAACACAGTAAAATAAACTGCTTCATTTGCACTTGATCCTGAATGAGGTTGTACATTTGCATGTTCTGCACCATACAAAGCTTTCATCCTATTTCTTGCAAGCTCCTCAACTGTGTCTATATGCTGACAACCTCCATAGTATCTTTTCCCAGGATATCCTTCTGCATATTTATTCATAAGCACTGTACCAATAGCATCCATTACAGCGGGAGATGCAAAGTTTTCTGAAGCTATAAGCTCTATATTATTTCTCTGCCTGTTAAGTTCATTTATAATAGCTTCAGTAATTTCGCCATCACAAGCTTTAATATTATTAAGTATCATATAAATTTCCTCCTGCATTTGTTTAAATATATTATCTCTTAATATTGCATAAAATAAAGAATAATTGAGACTATCATAACATACATACAAATACCGGGAAAGGTATATACACATTACATTTTTTAATATAAATATTAGGAGCGCTTATACAATCTTATAAGCGCTCCCTCTCATTACATATGCTTTTTTAACATATCATCGAATACCTGCTTAGGTCTTGCTCCTATGACCCCATCAACTTTGCCTCCATTATTGAATAAAAATACTGACGGGATACTCATTATGTCATATCTGCCAGCTAACTCAGGATTTTCATCCACATTTACCTTGGCAATGGTTAGCTTTCCCTCATATTCATCAGCCAGTTGGTCAATAACAGGCGCTACCATCCTGCAGGGACCGCACCATGACGCCCAAAAGTCAACCAAAACCGGTTTATTTGATTTTAACACTTCACTATCGAAATTTTGTTGATTTACTACTTTAACATTCTTGCTCACTTATAAAACTCCTTTCAAAATCTGCTACAAATTTGTACAAACAGACTTATTCCCTGTTTTTATTTTATCCATTTCTAAAATTATTAAATTAAAAAACTAATGCAGCTTTTCCATTATATACTGTCTTTTCCTTTTATTCCTACTACTACAGGTTTAAATTTATTCATATTTTTTATAGATTCTTCCTTGTACTTTATTACTGCATAAGAAATAGCTAAACCGACAAGTCCTAGTACCGCGCCTGTTACTTGCGCCGTATTGTCATTTAAACCCAAAGCCAGAAATCCGTAGTAGCCTCCAAATATGCCTGCTGTAAGTGCAACAAGAGGGAAACCATAAGCAATCGCTGTAGCAGTTATAACATTCATAGTTTCGAGTTCTATTTCAACTTCATCGCCGACTTCGGCCCCAACACTATTTTCAGTCGTCATAAACATTTCAAGTTTTTCCCTGCCTACCTGGCAGTTTCCGCATGTACCGCAGGCAGTACCTCTTTTAACAAATATTGTGGCCTGATTCCCTTCTACTTTTATTACTTTTCCTATTTCTTTCATCGATTTTAATCAATCCTTTACTTAACATATTTAACAATAGTTTCAATTACTTCTTCGATGCTTTTATCGCCGGTATTATTTTTTAAGGATTCTTTGACACACTCTTTAATGTATCTGTCCATTATCAGCCCTCCAACCCTGTTTATCGCTGATCTTATGGCAGATATCTGAACCATTATATCTCCACAGCACTTATCTTCCTCTATCATCTTTTGTATGCCTTTGGATTGCCCTTCAATCTTTTTCATTCTATTAAGGATATCCTCTTTGCTTACTTCTTTACTATCCAACCTATCGCCTCCTATACCCCGTACCGGTATATAATTCTATTATAATACTATAATTAATTTTGTCAATACCCTATTTGATCTCCAGCATATCCCTTACCACAGCAGATGCTATTGCAAGACCTGCAGCAGGCGGAACAAAAGAAGTACTTCCCGGTATCTGCCTTCTTTTTGTACAATCAGCTGTTTCCTTGTTGCTGTATACGCAGCCTGTCTTGCAGTCAGCAACATCGGAAAGTGGGGTAACAGGTTCCTCCTTGGAATAGACTACTTTCAGTTTCTTAACTCCTCTTTTTCTAAGCTCGTATCTCATCACCTTAGCCAGAGGGCATACTGATGTTTTATATATATCCGTAATCTCAAGCTTAGTGGGATCAAGCTTGTTGCCCGCTCCCATGCAGCTTATTACCGGTATGTTCATTTCAATACACTTCAAAATAAGAGTTATTTTTGAACTCACCATATCAATTGCATCCACCACATAGTCATATTCCGGCAGCAAGAGCGCTTCAGAGGTTTCTTCATTATACAACTCCTTATGCAAGACAATGTCAGCATCGGGATTTATATCTAAAAGTCTCTCCTTCATCACAGCTACCTTCGGCATACCCACAGTTTTTCTTGTTGCATGAATCTGCCTGTTTATATTAGTAAGACAAATATCATCGTAATCTATAAGCACTAATCTGCCTATACCACAGCGGCAAAGAGCTTCAGCAGTATAGGAACCCACTCCCCCGATGCCAAAAATAGCGACAGAACTTTTATAGAGCTTCTCCATGCCGTCTTTACCGATTAATAATTCTGTCCTGGAAAATTGATTCATTATAAAATGCCTCCAAAAACCCTGCAATGCTGTTTAAACCAATAGGAACAAGCAGAGCAGGGTTATTTTAAACTATAATTTTATTCTTTAACTTCAATATGAAGTTCTTCCAATTGCTTTGCTTCTGCCGGAGACGGAGCATCTGACATCAGGCAGCTTGCCGTCTGTGTCTTCGGGAATGCAATTACGTCCTTTATATTATCCGTGCCGGTAAATAGCATCGTCATTCTGTCAAGACCAAATGCCAATCCTCCATGCGGAGGAGTACCATATTTGAAAGCTTCCAGCAAATAGCCGAACTTGCTCCAGGCATCATCATGAGTAAAGCCTAAAAGACTGAACATTTTCTCCTGCAGCTCCTGCTTATGGATTCTGATACTTCCGCCGCCAAGCTCATAACCGTTTAATACTACATCATAAGCCTTAGCCCTTACCTTTGACGGATCTGTATTCAAAAGCTCCAAGTCCTCATCCATAGGGCATGTAAATGGATGATGCACTGCCACATACCTGTTTTCTTCCTCATCAAATTCAAGAAGTGGGAATTCAGTTACCCACAAAAGGTCAAATTTACTGCTGTCAATGAGTCCGAAGCGTTTTGCCAATTCTAATCTCAACTGTCCCAATGAATCATATACCACCTTAGGCTTATCAGATACAATGAAAATTATATCTCCTAGTTTTCCACCGGCTCTCTCAATTATACCGTTCAATTCTTCTTCCTTTAAGAACTTAGCAATAGGCGACTTTACACCCTCAGAAGTTATATTTATCCAGGCAAGTCCTTTTGCCCTATATGTTTTCACAAACTCCCCGAGGCTGTCAATTTCTTTACGGCTGAGTTTTGCTCCAAGTCCCTCGGCATTTATTGCTTTTATTATTCCGCCATCAGAAAGAGCACCAGCAAAAACCTTGAATTCTGAACCTGCAACCAAATCTCCTATTTCCAAAAGCTCTAAACCGAATCTTGTATCAGGCTTATCTGAGCCAAAGCGCTCCATAGCTTCCTTATATGTGAGCTGCTTAAATGGTGTTGCTATTTCTATGTCAAGCACTTCCTTAAAAAGCTTCTTCAGAAGTCCCTCATTAAGCTCCATGACATCTTCCTGCTCTACGAAGGACAGCTCCATATCTATCTGAGTGAACTCCGGCTGTCTGTCGGCTCTCAAATCTTCATCTCTGAAACACTTTGCAATTTGAAAGTATCTGTCAAAACCTGACACCATAAGAATCTGCTTAAAAAGCTGCGGAGACTGGGGCAGTGCGTAGAAATTGCCAGGCTGAACCCTGCTTGGCACTAAATAGTCTCTTGCTCCTTCAGGAGAAGTCTTTATGAGTATAGGAGTTTCCACTTCCACAAAACCATTCTGATCCATATAGTCTCTTGTAACTTTTGCTATTTTGTGTCTTGTGAATAATATTTTTTGCATTGAAGGGCGTCTCAAATCCAGATACCTGTATTTAAGCCTAAGCTGCTCGGATACGTTCAAATCATCCTCTATATATATTGGTGTTGTTTCAGCCTTGCTTAATATTTCTAGACTGTTCACTGCTATTTCTATATAACCTGTTGCCATATTATTGTTTATGGCACCTTCCGACCTTTTTACAACTTCACCGGATACTGCCAGAACAAATTCACTTCTCACCTTAAATGCTTCACTAAACACATCGGGAGTTATGTCTTTGTTGACTGTACATTGTACAATACCGCTCCTGTCTCTAAGATTTATAAAAATAAGTCCTCCCAGGTCTCTTCTTTTCTGAACCCAGCCTGTAATAGTAACTTTCGCTCCCAGATTTTCCAGGCTTAGTTCGCCGCACATGTGTGTTCTTCCTATTCTTGCCATATTCAATACCCCCTATATTCTTTCTTTTATATAGCTTACCAGCGCCTCAAGGTTTATTTCCTCTTCACCGCCGGACTTCATGTCTTTCACCTTTATCCTGCCGCTTACTATTTCTTCTTCTCCTATTACTACCACATACCTTACATTTATTTTATTTGCATATTTCATCTGGGCCTTGAGGCTTCTTCCCATATAATCCTTTTCAGCCCTTATCCCTTCTTTTCTCAGTATATTGATTTGTCTTAGCGCTTCTTTTGCCGCTTCTTTTCCCATATTGGCTATATACACATCCATATAAGCAGGAACGGGTATATTAACACCTTGATTCTCAACCACCAGCAGAAGTCTTTCAAGCCCAAGCCCAAAGCCCATTCCCGGCGTACTGGGTCCTCCGCACTCCTCTATCAGTCCGTCATACCTGCCGCCTCCGCAAACCGTTCCCTGTGCTCCAATATCCTTTGATACTATTTCAAAGGCTGTCTTGGTATAGTAGTCAAGTCCTCTTACTATTCTCGGATCTACAACGTATTCCAATCCAAGAACCTCCATGGAACTCTTAAGTCCTTCGAAATGTTCCCTGCACTCCTCGCAAAGATTGTCAAGTATGAAAGGCACATCAGTAAGCTGTTCCTTACACCTTTCCTCCTTGCAGTCAATTATTCTCATCGGGTTCTTGTTGTACCTGTCTTTGCAGGTTTCACACAGGTTGCTGAGCTTCCCGGCAAGATACTCCTTAAGCTTCTTATTATATTCAGCCCTGCACTTCGGGCAGCCTACACTGTTTATCCTTATTTCCAGGTTATCTACTCCCAGTCTGCCGTATAACATCATTGCAATATTTATTATTTCAGCATCAACAGAAGGGTCTGCGGTTCCATAGGCTTCAACTCCGAACTGGTGATGTTCTCTGAGCCTTCCTGACTGCGGTTTCTCATACCGGAAACACGGAGTGAAATAGAAAGCCTTTGTAGGCTGGGGTTCGTTATAAATGCCGTGCTCTATAAACGCCCTTACAGCAGGTGATGTTCCTTCAGGCTTAAGGGTAATGCTCCTTCCCCCTTTATCCATAAAAGTGTACATTTCCTTCTGAACAACATCAGTTGTTTCACCAACGCCTCTTTCAAAAAGCTCAGTATGCTCAAAGGCAGGCGTCCTTATTTCCCTGTATCCGTTCAATGCACATATTTCCCTTATTATGTTTTCTACATAATGCCACTTGTAAACCTCTGACGGCAATACATCTTTAGTACCCTTCGGCGCTTGTGTCAACATAAAAGTACCTCCTCGTATATTATAGATTTGTATTATACAAAAATAAAAATCTCCCGTCTCTGACATTCTGTCAGGGACGAGAGTAATAATCCCGTGGTGCCACCCTGTTTTGGATAATCCATCTTTTTTCTTTAACGCAGAATATACGCGGCTGCCTAATAGTATTCAATAACATTTCAGCAACCGAACTCCCGGGTGTCTTTCAGCAGTCTAAACAATAAGGATACTTCCAGTCAAAGCGCTATTTTCGCCCGATATCCTCTCCCTGTAAAGAGTCAAATGCTTACTGTCCCGTTCAAAGTTAAATAACATATTAATTTATTATTATAATATCGAGTTCCTCTTATGTCAATATACTTTCCATATTTGTTCCAAAATATCCAGCTTCTTGTTTATCATTTCGTCAATTCTTTCAATATAAAGCTTTACATCCTTTATATTGTGCTGCCGTTCTATCCTGTTCTCCCTGTTTATCACTGCCTTAGTTACAGCATCAGCCCCAAAGGCAACTATAGTCTGCTTTTCCTCCATAATCTGCATATTATATATACATTCAAAGCCCTTCTTTGAAAAGCCGATATTCTCTAAGTTCTGAAGCATATGCTTCTGCCTGTATAAATAGTAAGGGCGCATACCAATATTTTTCAGAAATTCCTTTGCGTAATCCATCATCTGCGCTGCAATTTCATCATCCGGGTCAGCCCCTTTAGTATAGTTTTCATTGTATAAAGAAGCTCTCTTTATAGCCAGAGTATGTACCGTAACGCTATCAGGGCCTAACTTCTTTATCTCCTCAAGCGTATAATAAAGCTGCTCTATTTTTTCTCCCGGAAGCCCCAATATCAAGTCCATATTAATATTATGAAAGCCCACAGCTCTCGCCTGCTTAAAGCTTTCTACAATCTGTTCCACATTATGTGCTCTTCCAATGCGCTTTAAGGTAGCATCGTTCATGGTCTGAGGGTTAATACTTATCCTGCTGACGTTATTTTCCAGTAATACCTTGAGCTTTTCTTCGGTAATTGAATCGGGTCTTCCAGCCTCACAGGTCAACTCGGCAGTCTGCTTTCCGAAGCTTTGATTTATACATTTTAAGAGTCTTTCGAGCTGCCTGGCATTTAGAGCTGTTGGTGTGCCACCACCTATATATACGGTCTGCACAGATAAGCCCCTGCTGTCCATATATTCAGAAACACTGCTTATCTCTTTTACCAGGCTGTCAAGATAAGGCTCTACATATTCACGATATAAATTTATTGAGTTCGAAGTGAAGGAACAGTAGTAGCAGCGGCTTGGACAGAAAGGTATTCCAATGTATACGCTTACCAATTTATCGCTGTAAGGATATATAAATGGTCTTTCAATGTCTGCAATTTCAACTGAAAGCCGTGCTCTATCCCCGCTTATAAAATATTCCTTAACCAGCCTGTCAGGTATGTCTGTTTTTGATATTGCACTGTTCATTAGCTCATGGACAATTTTCACCGGCCTTATTCCTGTAAGTATTCCCCATGGGAACTCTTTGCCAAATACCACGGATAGAAGCTTGTACATTGATTTTTTGACTAAATGCTTCAAAGCCTTTTCGCAAGAAAGCTCTATGCTGCTTCTCATTACAACTTCTTCTTGCCTTTGCAGTTCCTGATATCTTGAAGTGCATAAAAAGCATTCCGCATCAATTTCCAGGCTGCTTATAATAAGCACTGTGTTTTCCTGCAGAAAGCTTTGGCTGTCTGCCAAAGCTTTCCCGGTTTTTTCTATTTCGCACTTTCCAAAATACATCCTTATAATATCTGCTGCTTCATTGTAGTACTCATGGTTTACCAGTCTTAATGCAATCATAGCTTCCCCTATATCATATCATTTAATATTTGTCTCTTTATATCAGAAACATAATTTGATGTTATTCCGATTTCCGCGGCTATTTCATAATCTTCCATTCCTGATTCTATCATGTCAATAAGTTCGCCATATTCCTGATGCAGCTTATTTCTATGTTTTTCAGTCAATGCTTTCTTCGAAGACTTATTCACAATAAAACCCTCCTATTATTTGTTCCTCAACATTTAATACAAAGACTTTATTGTACTAGTCTTTCCTTTTGCTGCAAGCATATTCATTATCTAAGAAAGGGATTGTTTATTTTTTCAATTGATATTGCAGATGAAGGCCCATGTCCGGGATATACGGCAGTATTGTCCGGTAAAATCAAAAGCTTGTCCTTTATTGATGCAATGATCTCATCATAAGATCCGCCATTCAGGTCTGTCCGCCCTATTGAACCCGTAAACAAAGTGTCCCCCGAAAACAAACTGTCCTCACAGTATACGCATATACCTCCACGGGAGTGTCCGGGCGTATGGATAATATTAAGCTTTATATCTCCAAGCTCCAGAATATCGCCATCCTCAAGAAGTCTATCGGCTTCCATTGAGATATCCGGATAACCCATAAAAACTGTTAAATTTATTCTGCTGCTTTTCAGCATTTCCTGGTCTTCTCTATGTATGCATACAATTGCATCAGTATAATCCTTAAGCTCCCTTAAAGCACCAATGTGGTCTCCGTGCCCGTGAGTTAAAATAATATATTTGATTTTTAACCTGTTTGCTTCAATATACCTTCTTATCTCAGAAAAACCTCCGCCCGGATCTATTACCGCTGTTTCATTTGTCTTCTCATCGTGCAAAATGTAACAATTTGCCTGATATACTCCTAAAGAAAGTCTTTTAAATTTCATATTATTTTCCTTTCTATATAAGTTTTTCACTGTCTATAATCACCGTAACAGGCCCGTCATTCTCAATATTTACCTTCATATATGCCTGGAAGGTGCCTGTTTCTGTCTTTATACCCATTTCACCACACTTTTTGACTAATTCTTTATATAACTCTTCTGCCTTTTCGGGTCTCGCAGCACTCATAAAATTAGGTCTTCTTCCCTTCCTGCAATCCCCATATAGTGTGAACTGTGAAACTACCAGAAGTTCACCCTTTACATCAAGCAGGGAAAGATTCATTTTCTCATTTTCATCCTCAAATATCCGGAGATTTGCTATCTTATCGGCCATATACAGCACATCCTCTGCTGTATCCTTCTCACTTACACCAAGTAAAACGGTAATGCCTCGTCCTATGCTCCCTACAGTTCCGCCATCAACAGTGACATTTGCCCTGTTCACCCTCTGTATAACTGCCCGCATTTTGCCCTCCTGTATGTTATTGCTTCGCCCTGAATACATCCATTACGCCTTCAATTTTCCTGAATTTCCTTATAAGCTTGTTAAGCTGCTCAATATCGCTAATTTCTAATATGAAAGTTATTACTGCCATCTTATCCTTTGTTGTTCTGGAGTGGAAGGAGTTAATATTAATTTTGCTTTCATCTATAATGGTGGTTATCTCGGCAAGCAGTCCCTTTCTGTCAGTTGCCCTTACTTCAACATCGGCATTATAGGATACTTTTGTCTGGGTATTCCATTCAACCTCTATTAATCTTTCTTCCTCGCTCATAAGATCCGCTACATTTGGGCAGTCCTTCTGATGTACAGACACCCCTC
>Ga0209467_1000816_pt1 | contig 34677 bp, 33 predicted proteins | sample Higcelwee11metaG_FD_187175 | JGI IMG/M metagenome (GOLD analysis project Ga0209467, IMG submission 187175) | Freshwater pond sediment microbial communities from the University of Edinburgh, under environmental carbon perturbations - High... | ecosystem: Environmental > Aquatic > Freshwater >... | reverse complement strand
ACCCATAAAAAAGCCTCTGTATTTATCTGTTGTGGTAAACAAATTATACTTTAAAGTGCCTATTTATGGGCTTTCGTAGATGGATTTTAGTGAATGTTTTTACTCGAATCTATGTGCGAAAGTTGAGATACATAACTTATGAATTTCTATGGAAAGGGTACGAGATGCAAGCCACGTATCATTTGAATACCGATGATTTGACAATCGATTTTTTGGAATCTATTAAAACATTGTTCAAACAAAAAACGGTTGAGATTTCAATTATCGATGAAGATGAAGAAGATTTTGCGTTCGCTCATGCAATCACACAGGGATTAAAAAGCGAAAATGTGAGTAAAGAGGAGCTTTTAAAGGCGTTAAATGCGTCTTGAAATCAAAAAGCAATTTTTAAAAGACATTGAGAATGTTCCTAAAAATATAAAAATAGAGATAGTGCGTATTATTGAACTAATCGAAACTTCTACTTCGTTACAAGAACTCTCAAATCTCAAAAAACTCAAAGGTTATAGCAATTATTATCGAATCCGTATAGGGCAGTATCGTATGGGGATTGCATTGGTTGAGGATGCGGTTGTATTGTCTCGATTTTTGCACCGTAAAGAGGAGTATCGCTTTTTTCCGTAAATCGAACTATTTGGAATTTTCCAATAGTTGCATCAACTATTTCCAAAATGGAAACAGTTCAAATAATTAAAAATACACAAGGAAAATAACTATGTCTAAATTTGTCGGAGCACACGTCTCTGCTTCGGGCGGTGTTTTTAACGCTCCCCTAAACGCGATGAAAATTGGTGCCAAAGCGTTTGCCCTTTTTACCAAAAACCAAAAACAGTGGGCGGCAAAGCCTCTCGATAATGCGACGATAGCGCTGTTTCAAGCCAATCTCGCTAAAAGTGGAATTCTCCCAAAACACATTCTTCCGCATGATTCGTATCTGATAAATCTCGGTCATCCTGAAGAGGATAAACGGCAAAAATCGCTCGAAGCGTTTATCGATGAGGTGAATCGTTGTTCTCAGCTGGGATTGGATCGTTTGAACTTCCATCCGGGGAGTTATTTGAAACAAATCAGTGAAGAAGAGTGTATTGATCGGATTGCCATGAGCATGAATGAAGCGTTAAGTGTTACGAATGGTATCACTCTCGTAATCGAAAATACGGCGGGTCAAGGGAGCAATCTAGGATGGCGTTTTGAGCATCTAAATGCGATTATAGAGCGCATAGAGGACAAATCACGCGTCGGCGTCTGTATCGATACGTGCCATATGTTTACGGCGGGATATGACATCCGCACCAAAGAGGCATATGACGCAACCTGGGCGGAGTTTGATACAATAGTGGGATTTAAGTACCTCAAAGGGATGCATATCAACGATTCTAAACCTGATCTTGGGAGTCATGTCGATAGACATGACTCACTTGGAAAGGGAAAAATAGGTCTCGATGCGTTCGGATTTTTGATGAACGATCCGAGAATGGATGATATTCCGCTGGTACTTGAAACGATTGATGAGACGATTTGGGCTCAGGAGATTGAACTACTTTACTCACTACAGGAGAGATGATGCGATACATAGTATTACTGTCGGCTGCAGCAGCCGCAGCAATGGCGGGGGGATATAAAATTCCGGAGAGTTCGATCAATGGTACGGCTCTGAGTGCCGCGTATGTGGCTGCTTCGCATGGAGCCGATGCGGCGTATTACAACCCTGCGGCGATGGTGTATAACGAGGATGCGAATCTGTTTGAAGCGGATATGACCTATATCGGGCTAAGTTCAATCGATTTTGACGGTACAAGTGATTATAGTTCAAAAAAAGAGAATTTTTTAGTTCCGACTTTCCATTTTGCTTCGAAAAAACTCGGGGACAACGGTGCACGTGTCGGATTGAGTGTTATCGTTCCGGCGGGTTTGTCTAAACGTTGGGCTCATTCTACTCCTAAAGCAACGGCGGAAGAGTTTACTTTACAAACGGTAGAAGTGAATCCATCATTTGCAGTTCCATTAAGTGATACAGTGAGCTTTGGTGCTGGATTTCGGATTATTCATACCAGTGGAATCGTAAAAGCACAAGGAACAGTTCCTTTTAATTATTCACAAAGTATGACGGGCGATTCAATAGATGTTGGTTATAACTTTGCAATAAATTACCGTCCAGAACCGAATATATCATTAGCAGCAACCTACCGCTCAAAAATAGATTTAACAGTTGAAGGGGATGCAGATCTAACCTCTCCTTTTGTGAATGGAAATCGTGAGGTATCTGTCACAGTCCCTGTACCAGCTGCATTGAATTTAGCTGCAGCCTATTCTTTTGGTCAAGGAACAACAATTGAAGCGGTTTTTGAACGAACATTTTGGTCATCCTATAAGCAGCTAAATTTTAATTATACTGATGCAACGGCTGAGGCAGTCTTTGGAACATCGAAAGCTAGAAATTGGGAAGATACTAATAGTTATAGACTTGGATTAACTCAACAATATAATCAATGGACGGCAATGGCAGGGGTAGCGTATGATGAAACTCCAGTGCCAGAATCGACTCTTGGATATGAGCTTCCTGATTCCGATGCATGGATTTTTTCATTGGGTGGGAAATATAAAATGGATGAACATTGGTCATTTGGTTTAGCTGGTCTTTTGGATTTGAAGAAATCACGTGATGTCTACCAAACTCCTGCGACAGGTATTAAAGGTGAATTCTCCAATGCAAGAGCCTATTTGGTCACCGCCGGAATCGAGTACCGCTTTTGATTCACTATCCGTATGAAAATTTTTATGCGATGCTCTCCAGCGTCGCACAAGAAAATCCATCGAAAAAAGTAATTTTTGTAGAGGATGAGAGTTACAGCTACAAACAATTTTTAGATATTGTTGATCAAACGGCTCGCGCACTGGAGCTAATCGGTATTACCAAGGGAGATCGTATCGCCATGATCGCTCCGAATGGGATCGAGTTTGTCCAAAGTGTGTTTGCGATTAGTAAACTCGGTGCGGTTACGGTGCCGATCAACACGATGCTCAAAAACGAAGAGTACCGCTATATCTTAAGTGATTGCGGTGCGAAAGCGTTGATTACATCCTCTAAGTTTCTCAAAGAGGTGGCTGATTTATCCGATTCGGTAGAGACGATCACTCACACGATTTGGATCGATAAAGCACCAAAAGAGGATTCACAACATTTGGTGTTGGATGAGATACTAAGCGATCACTTGCACACGCACAGTCCATCTCTCTCACAGCTGGATGATACGGCAGTTATTTTTTACACATCGGGTACGACGGGGCACCCAAAGGGGGCGATGATCAGCAACCGAAACCTTTTTTCCAATCTCGTTGGAGCACGTGAGCGGTTTGATTTGAATTCACGTGATCGTTTCATCGTCTACTTGCCGATGTTTCACTCGTTTACTTTTTCGATTATGGTGATATTGCCGTTTTTTACTCGATCCTCGTTTGTGATTATCCCTTCGATTTTGCCTTTTAGCAATATCATCAAACAAACCCTTCTAAAGCGGGTCACGATCTTTATGGGTGTTCCTGATATCTATAACGCTTTGATCCGTGCGAAATTGCCGTGGTATTTTCTATGGTTTAACTCTATCCGATGTTTTATCTCCGGTGGTTCGGCACTGAACGAAGACACGTTGAACCGATTCCGATCTACGTTTAAACGGGCCACTATGTTAGAGGGGTATGGGTTGAGTGAATGTTCTCCCGCAGTGATTATCAATCCGGTTGAGAAACAAAAAACCCTCTCCGTCGGGTTACCGCTGTATGGATATGAGGTAAAAATCGTAAACGATGAGATGGTAGAACTTCCCGTAGGTGAATCGGGTGAATTGATTATTCGAGGCGATTGTGTGATGCAGGGGTATCTGAATAACCCGAGCGCAACTGCCGAGACGATTCAAAACGGATGGCTACGGACCGGAGATATCGCCAAAGTCGATGAAGAGGGGTATGTTTACATCGTCGATCGGATCAAAGACTTGATTATCTCGAAGGGGATCAATATCTATCCTAGACAGATCGAAGAGCAGATGATGTTGTTACCTCAGATTAAACTCGCCGCCGTAATCGGAGTAAGTGACCCCCACAGCGGGGAAGTTCCGATCGCTTTTGTTGAGTTGGAAGAGGGGTATGAAGATACCACCCAAGCTCTCATCAAATCACAGCTCAAAGAACATTTGGCAGCATTTAAAATCCCTAAAACCATAACCGTGGTAGAATCACTTCCAAAGACGGCTACAGGTAAAGTCCTCAAAAGAGTATTGAAACAACAAGGAACCCATTGAAATTTTTAGTTGATTTTTTAGAAAACAAAACCATCGAAAAGACCCATATTTTTTCGCAGCTCAAATGTACGGTGGAAGAGGCAAAGATTTTACAGCTTCTCACCCGTAAATTTTTACAGTCTCAAGAAGATGTAATCGTTGCAGAGTTACTCCAAGAGCTTTACGGTGCCGATGATTATACCTATTTGGAACATTTCGGAGAAGTGAAGACGTTGTTGGAACTCGGATGGATGACCCACCACTCTTTTACGCCCCTTAAAATCAGTGAGCTCTCCCACCTAGAACTCTATAACACTCCGGTTGCTCTGACGTCAGTCTTTATGAAGCTTCTCGAAGAGGGCTCTTTAGAGATGACGCTCCCTGATATCAAACCCTACGCCGATCATTTGGAATATCTCCAAGATCAGTTTTTCCGTATTGAGCTCTATCAAAAAATGTCGATTATCCGTCATAACGGAAACGAGCACTCTTTGGGGATCAACCGCATCCAAAACAAACTCGATTTGCTCGAAAAACGGATCGATGAGCGGATTGCCCAAACGTCACTCGATGTGGTATTGGATCGCTTTTTCAAACAAAAAAAGCTTGAACCTAAAGAGCAGGTAATTTTTCTCGCCCTTTTGAAAGAAGAATACAGTGCGACTGAGGGGAATTTGCGAGAGATGAATACGCTCATCGATTTGATCAGTTTTGATGATTATGAGCGGATTAAAAACCGTGCCCTCCTCGAAGACGGTGCTCGTCTTATCAGTGATGAGGTGATCGATTATGAAGAGATGCTCAACCCATTCGGCGGCATAAGTCGTGCTTTTTATATCGTCGATGAGGTGCTTCAATCGATCATGCACCCGCAGAAAAAGAAAAAAGTGCGCAAGCTCAAACTCGATATGCTCATCAAAGAGCAAGATATTTTTGAGCTTATTGAACCGACGACCTCGTTAGAGAATGTCGTTTTGAACCCTTCTACTGAGCAAACCCTTCAAAACCTGATGCGTCAGTTGGACCGTGAAGTGATCGCACGTCTTCATGCGTGGGGAGTAAAAGATAAAAAAGCGGGGATTGATGCACGTATTATTTTCTACGGTCCTCCGGGGACAGGGAAAACCCTCACTGCTCATTCACTCTCTCGCTCACTCAAACGGCAGGTTTTGAGCTTTGATTGCTCTAAAATCCTCTCGATGTATGTCGGTGAATCGGAAAAAAATGTTCGTAAAATCTTCGATACCTATGCCGATCTTACGAAGCAGACGAAAACAGAGCCGATTCTTTTACTGAATGAAGCGGATCAGTTTCTCTCATCAAGATCACAAGGTGCTGGAACATCCGCCGATCAAATGCACAATCAGATGCAAAATATTTTTTTGGAGCAGATCGAAAAATTTCAGGGGATCTTGATCGCGACGACCAACCTCCTCGAAAATATCGATCAAGCGTTTTCACGCCGTTTTAACTACAAAATCGAGTTCAAAAAACCAGATGAAAAACAACGCATTACATTGTGGAATATGATGCTTCCTCTCAATGCACCGTATGAAAATGGGTTTGAGGTTGAAAAATTAGCATCCTATCCTCTCACGGGGGGGCAAATCAATTTGATCGTTAAGAACACGGCTTATCAGGTTGCGGCACGAAAAGAGGGGCTGTTTAAGTTAGAAGATTTTATCGCTGAAATCAAAAAAGAGCGTTCGGGTAGTTTTGATGGGGAAAAATCGATGGGATTTATTAACCGATAAAGTATTTTTGGGCTAAGAAAGTTTGTCAATTAAGCCGCATTTCTTTCGATATAATACAAAAAAACATTATATATTATGTGCAGTTGTAAGCACAAAGGAAAGCGGAGAGGCAAAACAAAAATTGGTCTGTATTCAGATGAAAAGCTTAATAGAAGGGAAAAATCTCCCTAATGATCCATGGAACAAACCCTATTTGTATCTCAATATGGATGGTTGTATTTGAATTAATTTCTTTGGGCAACGATGGGAAAGAAGGCGGAAAAGATGAAGATAAGGATCAAAAACTTTATGAGTGCCGATAGTGATTAATAAATCTATTTAATAAAATCAATCGGTATAAATCGGAATGCTTATCGCTCAACTAGACAACAAACCGATAAAATGGCTGAGATGCAAGAGGAGTATAAAGATGTTTATACTCCTGTTCCAGAGACTTACTCAAAAGCGGATGAAGATTTGCAAAAGCAAAAAATTCATGAAGCCTATCCGAATTATATAGCTGGTATCAAGTTGCGGCAAGAAAAGAGGGATATTTAAGTTAAAAGATTTTATTGCTGAAATCAAAAAAGAGCGTTCAGGATGTTTTGAAGGTGAAAAATCGGTGGGATTTATAAATCGTTAGACTTTTGTGATACTTTTCTGATTTTAGTAGAGTATAATGCTTGTAAAATGTCATTATACGAGGGTTTGAAATGGGTTGGTTTAGCGACGATACATCACTGAGAGAAGAGCTCTTAGCACTGAAGAAAGAGAATCAGAATCTTCAAGATCAAAATCAAGATCTCACGCGGAAGCTTTATGACTATGAAATCAAAATAGCAAAGGATGATAATCGTCACCGATGCGGAAATACTACTGGAATGATGGCTTATCAAAACGAACAGCTTAAAAAAAATCTCGTTGATGTTCAGGGAAATATGGCGACATCAGTCACGTCTTCGAAAGTAAATATTGCTAAATCCACTGAGTTGTTAGAAAATATTGTTGAACTTGGGCAGAGAGCCTCAGGAATTTCTAATACACTAGAGGGACTTAATCATCTAGCATTAGAGTCAATGGATACGGTTAAAGCACTCTCTGAACGTGCACAGGATGTAGCGAGCATTTTGGTCTTGATTAAAGATATATCAGATCAAACCAATCTATTGGCTCTCAACGCCGCGATTGAAGCCGCACGGGCGGGGGAACATGGGCGAGGATTTGCAGTTGTCGCCGATGAAGTACGCAAACTTGCTGATCGTACCGATAAAGCGATTAGTGAGATTAATATTTCACTTCAATCAATGAAGCAAGATGTTACAACAATCGGTGAGAAGTTTGAGCAAGTGCAGGAAAGTATTGAAGAATCCAATGAATCAATTGGAACTTTTAATACTAACATGGATCATAATGCACAAATGATGCGCGAAACGTTTTCTCATACGGAACATACTGCTGAGCGTGTTTTTATGAGTTTGGCAAAGCTCGATCATATTATTTGGAAAGTGAATACCTACCTCTCTGCAATAACGCAAAAAGAGCAATTTGCCTTTGTAGATCACCATAACTGCCGTTTGGGTAAATGGTATTATGAGGGAGAAGGAGCTGATTTTTTTAAAAAAACTCCAAGTTACACATCGCTTGAGTCCCCACATGCTACCGTTCATAACTCTACCCATAAAATTTTTGATTTGATGAAAACTGAAGAGATAGGCTCAGATAAATTTGTTAAAATATTTGAGGAGATGGAACACGCAAGTGACGGTGTTTTTGCGACACTTGATCGTATGCTTCAAGAAAAACATTAAATTGTTTCAAAATGTAGCACATGATGTGCTACGAAACCTTATGATTTCTCCCCTACCAATTCATTTTATTGTTCCATTTCGATACTAAAGTTAACTATCGCTTTTAATGTGTTACGTAATTCAACATTTATTCTCAAGGCATGATATATGGATGTTTCTTATAGTGACAGATACTAAAAAATATCTGATTGATAATGGTTTGTTTAATTCTCTTTTTGTTATAGTGCAATAACTGTTTATATAAAAACCGTATAGCGTAGCAGAGGATTGCTCTGTGACGAGATATGCCATCAACCACAAGAAGGTCGGAACTATGGAGCATTACAACGTAGCAAATCCCTATTTTGGAGTATTTGTACTGTTTGTGTTAACGTTTGGTGCATTTTATGCCACAACAGTCATTGCACGCTTAGCCAGTCGCGCTTTAGCGGCCAAAGATACTGAGAAAATCAAACTCTCGGTTTACGAATGCGGACCGGAAGTAACAAAACAGCCGAACCGTATTTCGACGCAGTTTTATCTTTTTGCATTATTGTTTCTTTTGTTTGATGTGGAAATTGTATTTATGTTTCCGTGGGCGATTGATTTCAAACTTTTAGGGTGGTTCGGATTTGTCGAGATGATGATGTTCATCTTGTTACTCGCTATTGGATTTGTTTATGCGTGGAAGAAAGGGGCTCTAGAATGGCACAACATCAAGTAAATTATTTAAAAGACGGCGGACTTCCCGTCGCTTTGACGACGATTGATAAAGTAGTTAACTGGGGTCGATCCAACTCTCTTTGGGCATTGACGTACGGTTTGGCGTGTTGCGGTATCGAAATGATGGCTTCGGGTGCATCTCGTTATGACTTCGACCGTTTCGGTACGATTTTCCGTGCTTCTCCGCGTCAAGCAGAGCTAATGGTAGTCGCGGGAACATTGACGAAAAAACATGCAGAGTTTATCCGCCGTTTGTACGATCAAATGACCGAGCCGAAATGGGTGATCTCGATGGGCTCATGCGCTAACACCGGCGGTATGTTCAACACCTATGCAACGGTTCAAGGGGTTGACCGCGTTATCCCTGTCGATCTTTACCTTCCGGGATGTGCTCCGCGCCCTGAGACATTGCAGTATGCGGTATTGCTGTTGCAACAAAAAATCCGACGTGAGAGCGCATCCCGCGCTCAAAAACCAAAAAGGTTGATGTAATGAGAGCTTACACCCCTAAAGACGACGTACAGAAAAAACCCTATTACACCGACCGTTACTGGGTTGCTCCGCAAGTAGCGAAAAGTGATGTATCCGAGGATGCGGTATTCGCTCACGATCTCGAAGCGATCAAAGCCAAGTTCGATGTATTGGATGCCTATATCCAAGTGGGACAAATGGTAGTGGTAGTCAATGCTGCGGATAACTTCGGTGTACTCGAGCTCATGAAAAATGAGCTTGAGTACAATCAGCTCTCCGAACTCTCAGCAATCGATTGGTTGGCACAGGAGGGAAAATTTGAGATTTTCTACCAAATGCTCAGTATGTCCAAACGCAAACGTGTTCGCGTAAAATGTAAAATCGATGAGAAAGAGTCGATCCGAAGTGTTTCATCGCTCTTCCGCTCTGCCGATTGGTCTGAGCGTGAGATGTACGATATGTTCGGAGTTGTTATCAATAACCATCCGTTCATGAAACGTATCTTGATGCCGGATGATTGGGAAGGGTTCCCTCTTCGCAAAACCTATCCGCTTCAAGGGGATGAGTTCGCACAATGGTACGAAGTGGACAAAATCTTCGGTAAAGAGGCGCGTGAGATTATCGGACCTGAAAACCGTGATCCTGCACGAGTGGATCGTTACGACACCGAACGTTTTGCCCGTTTGGGTCACGAAGTACCTCGCGGAGCCGACATCAGCCAAGGTGAACCGGATACACCGTTGTGTTACCAAGAGAATGAGGGGGTATTCCTCATCCAAAAATTTGACGCAGAAAAAAGCGTTGTGATCTCTGATCGCGATCGTTAAGGAATTACAGTATGCAACAAGCCAATAGATTACGACCTTTTTTTGAAAATATTACGTTTGATCGTGCCGATAATGAACTGATCCTTAACTTCGGGCCTCAGCATCCATCGGCGCACGGACAATTGCGTTTGATGCTCCATTTGCAACAAGAGCAAATCACGAAAGCCCATCCGGATATCGGATACCTCCATCGCGGTATGGAGAAGATGGCAGAAAACATGATCTACAATGAGTTCATGCCGACAACGGATCGTATGGACTATATCGCATCGAGCTCAAACAACTACGGCTTTGCATTAGCGGTAGAAGAGCTTATCGGTTTGGATGTTCCACGTCGTGCGAAAGTAATCCGTATGATGCTTTTGGAAACAAACCGCCTTATGTCTCACCTTTTCTGGTTGGCAACGACGGCTTTGGATATTGGGGCGATGACGGTGTTCTTGTTCGCATTCCGCGAGCGTGAGTACTTGATGGATTTGATCGAAGATTACTGCGGAGCGCGACTAACCCATGCGGCAATTCGTATCGGTGGTGTACCGCTCGATCTACCGGATAACTTTATCGCCGATTTACGTAAATTCCTCGATAAATTGCCGGAAAACATTAAAGACTACGAAGACCTTCTCGATACCAACCGTATTTGGTTGATGCGTATGGAGAACGTCGGGGTTATCTCTAAAGAGATGGCTCAGAGCTGGGGATGTTCAGGGGTTATGCTCCGCGCTTCGGGTGTTGAGTGGGATATCCGTAAAGAGGAACCGTATGAGCTTTATGATGAAGTAGAGTTCAACGTTCCTGTCTCCGATAAAGGGGATAACTACGCTCGCTATAAACTCTACATGGCAGAGATGCGCGAGTCTGCGAAAATCTTGTACCAAGTGATCGATATGTACGCGGGAACAGGCCCTGAGCTTATGGCACATGCTCCTCAATATATCTCGGCACCGAAAATCGATATTATGACCCAAAACTACTCGTTGATGCAGCACTTTGTCCTCGTGACTCAAGGGATGCGCCCTCCGGTAGGAGAGGTTTATGTGGCAACTGAATCACCTAAGGGAGAGCTTGGTTTTTATATCAACTCCCAAGGTGGAGCGTATCCGTACCGTCTAAAACTCCGTGCGCCGTCGTTTTGGCACACCGGAATTTTGACCGACTTATTGCCGGGTCACTATATCCCGGACGTTGTATCTATCATCGGGACGACTAACATCGTCTTCGGTGAAGTTGACCGTTAAAAGGAGCATGCAGTGAAACGTTACGATTTACGTCATTTAAAAGAGAATTTTGCAGGCCGCATGTCCGACATTATCAAAAACGAAGCGATCAATGGTGAAGTGTTGATTTTCTTGTTTGAAATCGGTGATTTTAGCCCCGTACAGCAATCAGCTGATTTGGCTAAAGAACTTGGGTGTGAGCTCATGAACTCGTTGAAATTCAACGAAGCTGACTGGACCATTGTGGTCAAGAAATAAGGAAGTGGTGTGAGCAAAGTCTATTTCTCCACGTGGCGGGGTGAGCAGATCAACAACATCGGCAAAGCCGATGTTGTGTGGGAGAAATCTGCCTATAACCTTCCGTTGGAATACAATTCCCATGCCCATTCCAAAGCCTTTATCGGTTGGGACGGCGTAGCACTTTTCAACCCTGATGTCGATGTGGTTCGTTTAGCGACGGAATATGCGGCGCAATATCAGGTCTATTCCGAAGCGTGCGGACGGTGCGCACCGGGACGATGGGGCGGACGTATTTTATACGATTTGCTCGATAAAATCGCTCGCGGAGAGGGATCGATTGCCGATATGGAGCATCTCAAAGAGGTGTCACGTACGATGCAAGAGACCTCTAAATGTGAGATTGGTAAAACGGTTCCTAATCCATTGCTTGATCTGATGAGCCATTTTGAGTCGGAATTTATGGCGTGTATCGAGAACCAAAAACACTCCAAGCATTACCATTTGGAAGATACCAGCTATATCGCGAAAATCACCGCACCGTGTATGGATGCGTGTCCGGCACATGTCGATATTCCCGCTTATATCGAGGGTGTTCGTGATTTGCGTTTTGATGACTCGCTAATGTCGACACGTCAAACGATGCCTTTGGCTCACACCTGCGGACGCGTCTGTCCTCACCCGTGTGAGAATGAGTGCCGCCGTACAAACCTTGATGAACCGATTTCGATTATGGAACTCAAACGTCTGGGTGCCGATTATGAGAGTGATCACGGTTTTGGATTTTTCCACCCAAGCGAAAAAAAACTAAGTATCGGTAAAAAAGTAGCTGTTATCGGTGCGGGTCCTGCGGGACTTACGGGTGCGTACTATTTGGCATTGGACGGAATCGATGTTGATGTTTACGAAGAGCTTCCGGTTCTCGGCGGTGAGGTTGCGGTTGGGGTGCCTGAATACCGTATGCCGATTGACAAATACAACCAAGACATCGAAGCGGTACGCTCTCTTGGGGTGAATTTTATAACGAACTCTAAAGTGACCGCCGATATGATGCGAACGTTCGAGAATGAGTACGATGCAACACTCGTCGCTACGGGTACCCGTATTTCGAAAAAAGTATATTGTGACAATGAACGTCCTGAGATTCAAGGGTACTGGGGTGCGATTGACTTTTTGGATAAAGTGAACCTCCAAGTTAAATACGACATCATGGTTCCCGAAGCGGATCAAAAACGTCATATGCTACTGGCTGATTTTGTTGATTTGAGAGGCAAAACGCTTGCCTGTGTCGGTGGCGGATTTACCTCGATGGACGTTGTACGCTGTGCTATCCGCGCCGGTGCGGCAAAAGTCATTATGCTTTATCGACGTGATGAAGCGACGATTATCAAAAATACGACGTATGAAGAGTATCATGAAGCAGTCGAAGAGGGAGTTGAATTTATTTTTCACTCGGCGGTTGCGGCGATGAAAGACGAAAACGATGTTCTAAAATCGCTTATTATTGATCGTTTTGAACTGGTTCCCGATCCAAATGGTGGACGTCCGACATTGGAAAAAGTGGAAGGGGCGAGTTTTGAAATAGCGTGTGATTATCTCATCCCTGCCGTTTCTCAAAGTGCCGATTTGAAACTTCTCCCTGAAGAGTGGGAGATCGAGCGCACTTCATGGGCGACGATCAAAACGAACGGGAAAGATTACATGACCTCACGCAAAGGGATTTTTGCCGCAGGGGATTGTGAATACGGTCCAATGACGATAGTTAATGCTGTCGGTCAGGCAAAACGTGCCTCCTCGGTCATATCTCGTTACGTTGCAAGCGGTGAAATCACCCTCAGCAATGATGAAATTATGGAAGATCACCTCCGTAAACTCAAAGTGTATGATAAAAAAGAGAAGATTCAAGGGTGGCTTCCGGGATTGCCTCGTCAACACAGTGAAGTTCTTGGTGTGGATGAACGCAAAGATAATAATCGTGAAGTGAAATACGCCTTTACTCAAGAAGAGGCACTCGCAGAGGCGGAACGCTGTATGCGCTGTTACTATATCGCGATGATCGCACATTAAGGGGGATGAATGATTAACTTTATTATTAACAATCAACCCGTAACGGCACAAAAAGGGGAGACGATCCTCCAAGCGGCACGCAAAGCGGGATTTTATATCCCGACGATGTGTTATTTGGAAAAAACGACTCCGTGTGCATCATGTCGTCTCTGTGTGGTTGAAACGGACAAAAACGATGGATTGATTCTCAGCTGTCAAACCCCTCCGACCGAAGGGCTCGTAGTTACCCTCGATTCAGATCGTTTGAAAACTGAACGTGCCAACATTATGCGTCTTTACGATGTCAATCACCCGTTGGAATGCGGTGTATGTGATAAATCTGGGGCGTGTGATCTCCAAAATAAAACATTGGAATTCGGTGTGGATCGCCAACATTTCAGTGCAAAAGATCAACCTCGGAAAATTGAGCATTGGGGACTGATCAATTATGATCCATCTCTTTGTATCTTGTGCGAAAAATGTGTCCACGTCTGTAATGAGATCATCGGTGACGATGCGATTGAACTCCAATTCGGCGGATACAAATCTTCCGTCATTCCGAAAAACAGCGATAAACTTGACTGTACATTTTGTGGAGAGTGTATCGCAGTGTGTCCAGTTGGTGCACTGGTAAGTTCACAGTTTCAATACAGTGCCAATGCGTGGGAACTCTCTAAAATTCCTGCAACCTGCGTCCATTGCTCGGCAGGGTGTTCACTCACGTATGAAGTGCGCCACACTTCAAACTTAATCGGTGCAAAATCAAAGATTTACCGTGTAACGAATGATTTTGAACACACAACTCTTTGTGGTGCAGGGCGTTTCGGATTTGATTTTGATGTTGAGGGAACCAAAGAAGAGCGCTCATTCGCTCAGGCAGTGGATGCTCTTAAAAATGCGAAAGCAATCCGTTTTAGCTCTCTCATTACGAATGAAGAGGCGATGATTCTTCAAGGTTTAAAAGAGAAACTAGGACTGAAACTTTATAATGAAGAAGCTCGCGCGTATCAAAACTTTATGAGTGCTTACAGCTCTATCAGCGGTAAAATCGGTTTCGGCGGAAGCCTCGACGCCGTCTGCCAGAGTGATGGGATTATCGTACTCGGAGGACGAATTACTACGGATAATCCAGTAGTTCGTTATAGTGTTACAACGGCGGCTCGTCATAATGGAGCTAAAGTGGTCTACATGCACCCGATGGAAGATGATTTGCTCCAAAATGTCGTAACACAGTTCGTCAAATACGAAGTGGGAACCGAAGAGGGGGTTGTTGCAATGCTCGCAAAAACCCTCCTTGAGGGGTGCGATCTCTCAGAGGAAACACAAGCGTTTTTTGACGGACTTGATGAGGGATATTTGTGCGCTGAGAGCAATGTGGGCGATGAAGAGTATGCTCATATCACAAAATCGTTTATTCGAGCCAAACGTAAAACATTGGTTATCGGAAGCGATGTGATAACCCATAAACGCGCATCCAATATCGCCCGTTTGTGTGCGATGATCGAGACCTACACTGAGTTCTCGGTGGTGGTTATTCCTGTGAACGTCAACACGATTGGGGTGTCGTTGATTTGCGAATTGGACGTGGACAACGGCGGGGAGGATGTTGTCGGCTACAATGCAGCGGGCGATTATACGATGGGTTCCATCGGAGATGTTAATCTCACATTGCCATCGCTTAACAGCCAAGAGGGGACATTTGTCAGTATCAATCATCAGGTGTTGCCGACCAATGTGGCGGTAGCGTATGAGGGGTACACCCTCAATGATTTAGCTTCATCTCTGGGTGTGATGAGTGATAACACCATCGACTATACCTCAAAGCTCCCGCTCTCCAAAGGGTTTAACGGAAAGTCATTTGATGATTTGGGGAATTTTTACAGTGCATTGGGCGAGGATAATCGAGGCTATATTCTCGAAAATATGGATGTAAAAGCTGAGGGTGTATTGGAAGAGATTGATGATTTACCGGAGTTCAACGGTACGGTTGTCTATCACTGTAACCCGATCAATCAGTTCAATAGTTATACCGCACGTACATCGCAGCTTGAAAAAGAGGCAATTTTACGAGGTTCAGCTCAGTTTGCGGCTGCTGCAAAAATCGCAGATGGTGATAAAATTCGCTTAGAATTTCCTCGCAGCACACAAGAACGTATTTTTAAACTCGATTCTACTTTAAAAGGGACGATTGCACTGGTTCCGGCATACGATGTCGGATTCGGCGCGCTTAATGAACAATACCGTTTTGAAAAGGTGAAAATTATGAGGATGGGGAGCGAATCATGAATGAAATCACGATAACCATAGACGGCCGTGCTATTCAGACGCAAGAGGGCGAATATATCCTCAATGCGGCACGTGCCAATGGTATCTTTATTCCGGCTATTTGTTATTTGACACGATGTTCGCCGACATTGGCGTGTCGCATTTGTTTAGTCGAAGCGGATGGCAAACAAGTTTATGCGTGTAATGCTAAAGCGAAAGAGGGGATGGATATTACGACCACCACTCCAAATATCTTGGCAGAGCGTCGAGCAATCATGGAAGTTTATGATGTGAACCATCCGTTGGAATGCGGTGTGTGTGATCAATCAGGCGAATGCGAGTTACAAAACTATACTCTTGAAGTAGGTGTTGACGCGCAAACGTATTCGATCAAAGACACTCATAAACCGGCACAAAACTGGGGATTGATCCATTATGATCCGGCTCTTTGTATCATGTGTGAGCGTTGTATTACCGTCTGTAAAGATATGATCGGGGATGCGGCACTCTCAACCGTAGCTCGTGGATCAGATGCAATCGAGGCAGAGTTCAAAGAGTCGATGCCTAAAGATGCCTATGCGATGTGGAATAAACTCAACAAATCGTTGATTGCCCCTAACGGCGGTGACACACTCGATTGTACAAACTGCGGTGAGTGTAGCTCAGTATGTCCTGTCGGGGCATTGGTCAGCAGTGATTATCAATACACCTCAAACGCATGGGAGCACAAACAAATCCCTGCAACGTGCGCTCACTGTTCGGCTGGGTGCCAAATCAGCTACGATATCAAACATACCAGTATTACTGATCCTGAGGCTAAAATCTACCGTGTTAAAAACGAGTGGAACTATGTCTCTCTCTGCGGCGCGGGACGTTACGGGTATGATTTTGAAAATCGTGATGTCGTGAAAAATCCAGTTGCTTTTGATGCTGCCATCAATGCGTTTAAAAAAGCCGATACGATTGCTTTTAGCTCGACAATTACGAACGAAGAGGTATTGATACTCCAACGCCTCAAAGAGAAATTCGGTTACCGTTTGGTGAATAATGAAGCATTAGCCCTCAAAAACTTTTTGAATGGCTACAGCAGTATCAGTGGAAAATCACTCTACGGTGGGGATTTGAAAGCGGTTCATAACGCCGATTTCGTCGTCTCTATCGGAAGTGCGCTCAAAACCGATAACCCGAATGCCCGTTTTGCTATGAATAATGCCCTCTCGATGAACAAAGGAGCGGGGCTCTATTTTCATCCGATCAATGATCCTGTGATCGCAGATATGTCTAAAAACGTGACACAGTTCAACCATGCTCCGATGATGGAAGAGGCGGCTTTGTATCTAATGCTCGATCTTTTCGGAGATAAAGAGTCAATGCCATCAAGTGTTGTCGAATATCTCTCGACATTTCACTCCACTAAAACAGTAACGGTTGAAGAGACAGTCGATGAAAAAGTGACTGAAACCGTTACGAAAATGGTTCTGAATGAAGAGAGCGGTGTCGAAGAAGAGGTGAGCGAAGAGGTGACTAAAACTGTGAAGAAAAAGGTCAGCAAAGAGGTTGCAGTGGACGAAAATGCCCTTTTTGCCTTGTTGAATGCGCCGGCTGGCTTTGCGGAAACTCTTACCAAATATTTGGCGAAAAAAGAGAATTTCGCATTGATGGTAGGACCTGATCTTTACACTCACCCACATGCAGCTAATTGTGCACGCCTTGTGGCATTGATCGAAAAATACACCGCATTTAGCGTCACTATGATCCCGAATCTTGCTAACACTTTAGGTGTAGCGATGATTTGTGATTTGGACGCTGAGCGTGGAAGTTACACAATCGGGTATAACACAGCGGGTGATTACACCCTTAGTGCACTTGGTGAGGGTGATTTGGATATGCCATCATTGAATCAGCAAGAAGGGACACTTGCTGGCATCGACAAGCGAGTTAATCCTACCAATGCGGCGCTTAATTATGGCGGATATGTGTTGAACGATATCGCTAATGCCCTTGATGTAAAGGCAAAATTGACCATCGACTACACTGCCCAGCTTCCAGTTAGCGCAGGATTTAGTGCAGTCGAATTCGATACTCTTCCAAATCACTACACCAATAGTGGTGAAGAGGTGCGAGGGTATTGTTTGGATGTTCAAACTGTTGCCGTGAGCGGTAATGAGAGTGTTGCTCCATTTGATGGAGCAAAAGCAATGACCGATACCGTAGTCTATTTGGCGAATCCTGTATTGCAATTTTCGCCGTTTAGTGCACGTGCACATCAACTTCAAGAAAATGGAGGTCTTTATGTCTCTAGAACGTCTATGGAATCTAACGGCTGGAGTGAAGGGGATAGTGTGCGTGTGAAAACGTCGCGCGGCGAACTGAGTGTCAACGTTATAGCTGATGGTAAAATCGAGGGAGATATTGCGTATCTTCCGACATTTGATACCGCTATCAATTCTGAGGCATTGTTTGACGGTTACCGTTTTACGTGCGTATCAATTCAAAAGGTGTAAAGCATGGATGTAGCATTCATTATAGAGACGATCGTTAAAATCGTTGTCATCTTGTTAATTTTCTCAGCGCTCGCGGGTCTAGGGACTTATTTTGAGCGTAAAGTGCTGGCGTTTATGCAACGCCGTCTTGGGCCGATGCACGTCGGACCGTTCGGATTGCTCCAAGTTGCGGCGGATGGGATTAAACTCTTTACCAAAGAGGATATTATCCCTCAAAATGTTGTTAAACCGATTTTTAAAATCGCTCCCGTCATTACGGCGGCAACGGCATTTATGGCCGCAGCTGCGATTCCGTTTTGGCCTCAGTTTAGTGCATTCGGATACACAGTGCATCCGATTGTTGCTGATATCAATATCGGTATTCTTTATGTTCTTGGGGTTATGGCGATTGGATTGTACGGACCGCTTTTGGGTGGTATGGCATCGGCGAATAAATGGTCGTTGATCTCTGCAGCGCGTGCGGCAGCGGTATTCATTTCGTATGAGGTTATTACTGGGCTATCGTTGTTGGCACCGCTTATGATGGTAGGTTCTTTGTCTTTGATTGACATTAACAACTACCAAGCAGGCGGAATCACCCACTGGATCGTATGGTCACAACCGGTAGCCTTTATCCTTTTTTGGATTGCTGCATTTGCTGAGACGGGACGTACACCGTTTCACCTTGTAGCGAATGATCATGAGATTATTGATGGTTTCGGTACGGAGTATTCTGGTATGCGTTGGGGGCTATTCTTCATCGGTGAATACGCGAATATGTTCTTCATCTCGTTTGTAATCGCTATCATTTTCTTGGGCGGTTTTGGTGACGGTACCTTTGCTGGAGCGATCCAGTTGATTCTCAAAGTAGCGTTTTTCTTTTTCTTTTTCCTCTGGACACGTGCTGCATGGCCGGATGTTCGACCTGACCAATTGATGTGGTTGTGTTGGAAAGTATTAATGCCGATCGCGGTGATCAACGTTGTTGTCACCGGTATCGTGATGATGTTCTAAGGAGGTTGGGTTATGCATCATGAAGAAGTATTTACGAATCGTAACGTGAGCGAGTCATCTGCTTATTATTACGTTGATATTGAAACCTACCCGACTACCGGATGGGATAAGTTTAAACAGGTTGTAAAACGTACCTTTAATGGGGAACTTTTTGTAGGTCTTTGGGTTGTTATGCGTGAGATGATCAAATTTGACATTCATACGGTTCAGTACCCGCTTGAAAAACTTCCGATCGGTCCACGTTACCGCGCTGTTCATAAACTTCTCCGTTTGTGGGAATCAGGATATGAGCGTTGTATCGGATGCGGATTATGCGAAAAGATCTGTATCTCTGACTGTATCCGTATGGACACCCGTATCGATGAGAACAGTCGAAAAGAGGTAACGGAGTACAGTATCAACCTCGGACGCTGTATTTTCTGCGGTTATTGTGCAGAAGTGTGTCCTGAACTCGCTATCGTTCACGGCGGTCGGTATGAAAACGCCTCAGAACAGCGTGCCCATTTCGTTATTAAAGACGATATGTTGACCCCGCTTGATTTGCTAAAAGCAGGTGAACAAGCAGAATACCCAGGCTTCGGAGCCATCATCCCAGGAAGCGACGCGTCGGTCAAAAAGACCCCGTTGGCGTATTAAGGAGTAGGAATGTTTGAAGCAATTGCTTTTTATCTGTTTGCGGCTCTCACAATCGTGATGTTTACCATCACGGTTATGACGTCTCAAGCACTCTATGCGATTACCGCAATGGCGGCGGGGATGATTTTCATCTCGGCATTTTTCTTTATTTTGGGTGCGGACTTTTTGGGTGCGATCCAAATCATTGTCTATACCGGAGCGGTTATGGCATTGTACGCGTTTGGTATGATGTTTTTTGATACTACCCGTGATGTGGTTGAGAAACGTACTAATCCTCAGATTGTATTTGTGCTGGGTGTGTTAGCAGCAGTAATGGTAGTAGCGATTTTTGTTGCACCGGTTGTCTCTAACAACATTCAAGCCCTCTATCCAATCCAAGAGAATGTCGGTAATTCTCAAGCCGTGGGTATGGTTCTCTTTACTAAATACCTTGTTCCCTTTGAACTCGCTGCGGTTATGTTACTCGTTGCGATGATTGGTGGGATCGTTTTAGCAGGTAAGAAAATGGACAAATCGTTGACGTTAATGAAAGAAGAAGATATCGGGACAATGGATGATAGCTTTGAACCACAAGAAGGGGGACACTAATGGAAATTACACTGACCCATTATCTTGTATTATCGAGTATATTGTTTGCTATCGGTTTGATCGGGGTTATGCGCCGAAAAAATCTTTTGATGCTCTTTTTTGCAACGGAGATTTTACTCAATGCTGCCAATATCGGATTTGCGGCGATCTCTCACTATATCGGTGATTTGAGCGGTCAAATGTTTGCTTTTTTTATTATTGCAATTGCGGCATCGGAAGTGGCAATCGGGCTTGGACTTCTCATCGTATGGTACAAACGTACCGGTAAGATCGACCTAGATCAAATGAATTCAATGCGAGGATAGGCTATGGAACTTTATTTATATATCGCACTGTTCGCTCCGCTGGTAGGGTCGCTTTACGCCTCTCTTTTTAGCCGATCACCTAAATCGCAGCACGTTGGTATTGTGGCATCGGGATTATTGTTTACCTCATTTGTAAGCAGTGCTATTTTGCTCACCTACGTTATGGGGGGACATACCGTTCATACGGAGATGATGACATGGATCGCCGCAGGGGATTTGTATATTCCTTTCGGATTTGTCGTTGATCAGGTGAGTGTCGTGATGATGATGGTTGTTACCATCGTCTCTACGGTCGTTCATGTTTACTCCATCGGATACATGGATCATGACAAAGGGTTTAACCGCTTTTTTGCATGGCTTTCCGCGTTCGTTTTCTCGATGATGGTACTCGTTATGAGTGACAACTTCGCAGGTCTTTTTATCGGATGGGAAGGGGTTGGTCTATGTTCATGGGGACTCATCGGCTTTTGGTATCACAAAGAATCGGCAACTTGGGCAGCAAACGAAGCGTTCATCATGAACCGTATCGCCGACCTCGGAATGTTGATCGGTATCTTCTTGATCTACTGGAACACCGGATCATTGCAATACGATGTCGTATTTGCTGAAATCGGCAATCTCCAAATCGTTGTGGTTACCTGGATCGGTATTTTCCTCTTTATCGGGGCAATGGGTAAATCGGCACAGTTTCCACTCCATACTTGGCTTGCCGATGCGATGGAGGGTCCTACTCCGGTATCTGCATTGATCCACGCCGCTACGATGGTTACGGCAGGGGTTTACTTGGTCGTCCGTGCGAACCCGATTTATGATTTGATTCCGAATGTCGGGATCTTTATCGCTAGCCTCGGTGCATTTGTAGCATTGTTTGCGGCATCAATGGCGTTGGTGAACCGCGATATGAAACGGATCATTGCGTACTCTACCCTCTCACAACTCGGATATATGTTCGTAGCGGCAGGGCTAGGGGCATATTGGGTAGCATTGTTCCACCTTATGGCGCACGCGTTCTTCAAAGCGCTCTTGTTCCTTGGTGCAGGTAACGTGATGCACGCGATGCACGATGAGCTTGATCCATTTAAAATGGGTGGACTGCGAAAAGTGATGAAAGGGACATTTATCATGATGACCCTTGCTTCCGTAGCGCTTGCGGGTATCTATCCGTTTGCCGGATTCTTCTCCAAAGATTTGATTTTAGAAGTCGGATTTGTTGAACATCACTATGTGATCTATACCGTGTTGTTGCTAACTGCCGGTTTGACCGCATTCTATTCATTCCGCCTTGTTGCATTGATCTTCCACGGGGAAGAGCGTTACAAACTTTTCGGTATCCATCCGCATGAAGCGTATAAATTTATGTTGATTGCGATGTCTCCGTTGCTTTTGTTGGCAATTATTGCAGGTTCATTTAAAATGACCTATTATCAATTGGTTACCTCTTTGCTACCATCGACCCAATACCATGTCCATAGTGAAATGACCTATTGGATTATGACTATTGGAACGCAGTTGTTTGTAATTGCTGCTATTGTGTTTGCTTATAAAAAATACAGTAACTGGAACAGTGTGCCAGATGGCACATCTGCAATGGAAAATAGTTTTGGCTATAAACTATTATGGAACCAATATTACATTCCGAAGTTCTATGATGAAGTGTTTTCTAAACCGTATTTGGAACTCTCCAAAATTGCATGGAAACAAATCGATCTTAAAATCGTAGATGCAACGGTTGATGGAATTGCCAATATTATTTATAAAACGGGTGAAAATACACGCGATATTCAAAATGGAAATCTCTCCACGATGCTTCGTTGGATGGTCGTCGGTTTGGTCGTTTTAATAACGCTTGCCCTCGCCTTTACCATCGGATACAACGCGGTTGGTGCTTAAGGAGTAATGATGATAGATCATATTTTAACACTTTTAATTTTCTTCCCTGCATTGGCTGCAATGCTCGGATTTGTCGTCACAAAGGATAGTATGAGAGCGTACGGTATTGTCGTAGCATTCATCGAATTCGTCCTCTCTTTGTGGTTGTGGTATGCATACGATCCGATGATTTCGGGGATGCAGTTTATGGAGTCAATGCCATTAATTCCAGCGTTTGGTATTAATTATCTTCTCGGTGTCGATGGTATTTCACTCTTTATTATTATTCTTTCGACGTTTTTTACGTTGATTGGTATTGCGTCCTTGACCGAAACACGCCGTATCAAAGATTTGATTATCACGTTGTTGTTCTTAGAGATGACAATGGTGGGTGTTTTCGCGGCACTTGATGCTATTGTGTTTTATGTATTTTGGGAACTCTCTCTTGTACCGATGCTCTATATCATCGGTGCTTGGGGCGGTCCATTACGTATTTATGCGTCAATCAAGTTTTTTCTCTACACCTTTACCGGTTCATTGGTGATGCTCGTTGGTATGCTCTTTATGGCATACTTTTATTACCAAGCAACAGGTCAATGGAGTTTTTCAATCCTTGAGTGGTACCGTTTGATTTTGCCAGAGAACTTCCAATTGTGGTTGTTTGCAGCCTTTTTCCTCGGATTTGCGATCAAAGTACCGATGTTTCCGTTCCACACATGGTTGCCATATGCGCACGGTCAAGCTCCGACCATCGGTTCGGTGATCTTGGCGGCGATTTTGCTTAAAATGGGAACCTACGCGTTTGTCCGTTTCTCATTGCCGTTGTTTCCAGACGCGTCTGTATTTTTCATGTTCCCGATTGCCATTATCGCGATCATTATGATTATCTATACGGCGATGGTAGCATATGCCCAAGAGGACATTAAACAAGTCGTCGCGTACAGTTCAGTCTCTCACATGGGGGTTATCATCCTCGGAACGTTTGCATTGAATGTCGAAGGTGTTAGCGGTTCAGTATTTTTGATGCTAGCACATGGGGTTGTTTCTGGGGCACTGTTCTTACTCGTTGGGGTTATTTATGATCGACGTCATACAAAATTAATGTCTGAATTCGGCGGTCTCGCATCGGTTATGCCCCGTTACGCAACGATTTTCGGGATTATGATGATGGCATCTGTTGGCTTACCACTTACCATCAACTTCGTAGGGGAATTTTTAAGCCTACTAGGGTTTTACAAACAGTCTCATATGTTAACTCTTACTGCAGGAATTGCGATTATCGTGGGGGCTATCTATATGCTTGCAGCGTATAAAAAAATGTTTTTTGGAAACGTTACGAATGAAGCAAATCGACATCTTAAAGATGTCAATAAAACGGAACTTTTAGGTCTTATCCCTCTTGTGATTGTTGCAATCTGGTTGGGTGTTTATCCAAAACCGGTATTAGAACCGATTAACAACAGTGTTGAGTCGGTGATTCAGTTGATGCACGACAAAGCACAAAGTCCTGAGGCAAAAGCACGCATTCCTGATTTATCAGGTAATAACGGGACTATCTCATTGCAGGAGGCGCACTAATGTTGGAGCCGATTAATGTTTCAGTAGCGTCGCTGAATTTAGCGACCTTAGCACCGATGCTGATTGCTATCGTCGGTGCGTTGGTAATTTTAGTGATTGATATGATCAAAGGGGGATTGAACAAAACATTATACGTTATGATCAGTCTCTTATTCTTACTACTTGATTTGGGTTCATTGGTTGATTTTGCTGGTCTTTTTCTGAAAAACGGGACGGTTTTAGGGTTCTTTGATGTGATGTTAATGGATGGAATTGCGATTCTGTCACAAATCATTATTGTTGCGGGTTCAATGCTTTTTATTACTTTAGCATTGACCTCTAAACGTTTCCATGAGTATAACTATCCTGAATATTTTGCACTCTTTTTGTTTATGATTGCCGGCTTTCAGTTTATGGTGGCCACGGATAACCTTATCTTAATCTTTGTCGGTCTTGAAACAGCATCGTTGGCTCTTTATACCCTTATTGCATTGCACAATCGATCTAAGTCGTTTGAAGCAGCCGTTAAGTATTTCACTATGGGTGCTTTAGCAGCAGGTTTTTATGCATTTGGATCAATGATTTTATACGCTATTAGTGGTTCGGTAGAGATTAATCAAATTGCAACGATTTTGGCAGAAGATCATTACAGTAATATCGGATATGTCCTCCTCTCTATGGCGTTTATGATTGCGGCATTCGGATTTAAACTTTCAATGGTTCCGTTTCATACGTGGACACCTGACGTTTATGAGGGTTCATCTGCTGCACTCGCAGGATATATGTCTATCGTCCCTAAAATTGCGGCATTTGTCGTAGCAATGCGTTTGTTTGAATTTTTGGTACACAGTGGCGTTGTATGGCTTCAAGTGATACTCTATATGGGTGTTGTCGTTACGATGACAGCATCGAATATTTGGGCATTAGTACAAACAGATGTTAAACGTATGTTGGCATACAGCTCAATCAGTCATGCTGGTTTTGTTATGGCAGCTATTTTGATTGGCACTACACAAGCTAATACGGGACTCTTTTTATACTGGGCTCTTTTTAGCTTTACCAATCTCGGAGCATTTACAATGCTTTGGGTTAACCGTCAAAAAGATCTTCTTCCTGGACAAAGTTCAGACCATCCGTATGAGAAATTTTCCGGTATGATTAAAACAATGCCTATGGGTGCCGTAATGATGGGGCTATTTATGCTTTCTCTTGCTGGTGTTCCACCTTTTGGTCTTTTCTGGGGTAAAATGTACATGATCGGTTCAGCCGTAAGTGCGGGTTACACGGTATTGGCACTCATTATGGCCTTGAACTCAGCGATAGCAGGATATTACTACCTTAAATTGATCGTTTTCATGTTTATGAAAGAGCCGATGGTAGGGTATGAAAAGTTCTATTTCATGAATGCTTCTCTTTCACTTAAAACTATTATCGGAATTGCTGCAGTCGGTACTATTTTTGCTGTATTCGCTGTTAATCCACTTTTGGAAGTTATTACCCTATTCGTGTATAATAGCGGTTATTAAAAGGTAAAATACAGGGGGGATTGATTGAGATACTGGATACTACTTTTATCCCATTGCCTTCCCCTTTTCGCATTAGAACTCTCGCTTCAAAGTGGAAAAGAAGCTGGGGAGAAGTATAGTATTCTTCATCTTCGACATAATGTCCCTTTTCATTGTCAAGAAACCAAAGATGAATTTGGAGAAACTAGGCGGATTGATTGCCGCTTTTTGAGTGCACCTAAACAAAGCTTTTCCCCTATTGATAATGCGCAATTAAGTGTTAGTGCTTCTTCTACATCCAAAAGTTATACTATTACTATTCTCCCAAAATCGAAAATGAAATTGATGCCGATTGCTTTCGATCTCTCTAAAGAGTCACAAACCTACATTAATAATGTAAAACAAGTATCCCATTGGAGTGTTGTTGGGTATCATAAGTTTCTTCCTCTAATTGCTGATGTAGCCCCCCCCTCATCGGCTATTAATTTTCCTATTAGTACGAAAAAAAGTCCTCCACCTTTTGTGGGAGGACTTGATTTAAAAGGGAACCCTATTAAAATTAGACGGGTTCAGGATGTCACCGATTATATGGAGATGAAAAAAGCGTATGCAGCGCAAGACTATGATAAAGTCCTTTATCGTGCTAATAGTACCCTTAAAGAGTACCCGAATACGGTTTTTAAAAATGAGCTTATACTCTATCAAATTCGTTCGTATCATCAGCTAGGTGAATATGAGAAGTTACTGACATTATCGAAAAAATTTATGCGTGAATATTCGGGCGATCCAAGTGTGGCAGAAGTGTTGGCATATACGGCAAATGCTTACAGTAAGATAGGTCAAGTAGTGGATGCCGATTACTATTTTGACCGTCTTTTTGATGAACAAGCTGATAGCCCTTTTAGCCCATTAGGGATGATCTATAAAGCTGAGCAATTGGAAACTACGGGTGATCCTAAAAAAGCGATGATGTTTTATCAAAAAGCACTCTCCTTGACATCAGATGTCGCGATTGCATCAAAAGCAGCGTTCAAACTTTCGCAATTAGAATTGGTAAGGGAAGATACGAAGAAAGCGGCTGAATATATCGAAAAAATAGCCACTGCAAATCCAAATTATTTTGCTGAAGTTTATGATGATGCCATGAATATGGCGATTCAATTTGTTGATCGAAAAGATCCTAAAACAGCTGCTCGTATTACTGAAGCACTTTTAAATAAAACCGATAAGAAATCTGAAAATTATCCATTTTTACTTAGAAATTTAGGACTTCAACTTGCTAAAGCTGAAAAACGAACCGAAGCACTTAAACGGTTTAATGAATATCTTGAAAGTTACAAATTCGGTGAATATGCCGAAGAGATACGGCGTGCTAAAGATGGGTTATTTTTTGAGGATGGCGATAAAAATACAACTAAAGAGATAAAAAAATACAACGATTTAATTGAACGATACGGAGATGATAGTGTTGGTCGTAAAGCGTTGTATAAAAAAGCACAACTTTTATTGAAAGAGAAAAAATATAAGGAGATACTGGATATGGAGAGTGATCTTTATCGATTAGAATCCACAGAATATCCTGAAACCAATACCATTATTTCAAAAAGTGCAATCGGGCTGACTAAAGAACATTTAAAAGATGGAAGATGTGTCGAAGCGATGAAATTACAGAAGATGTACAAAGTAAAACTTTTAAATGAATGGGATGAGTCACTTTTTAATTGTGCAATTAAAACTACAAAGTATCCTACAGCGAAAGAAATTGCTAAAAAACATTTGAAATCAAAATCGATTCAAGAGCGTCAATTATGGCTTTCTCGAATGGTGAAAACACAGTTTGGGTTAGGTGAATACAAAGAGGCGATAAAAGGGGGCAATGAGCTCATTACCCTTTTAGGGACTGAGAAGAATCCACCGTTGAATGATATCTATCGTATGATGTATGATGCAGCTCAGCGTGTTGGAGATGAGGAGGGGATGATTCGTCATATTAAATTGATAGAGGGGGCATTCCCAAACGATTTTAAAGATATCGAGCGATATACGCAAATGGTCAGTTTAGCGCTTAAGCGTAAAGATGAAATACTAATACAAAATTATGCACGTAAAGTTATAGCGTTGCAAGAGAGGACAAAAACGTATACTCAAAGCCCTTATATAGAGTTTACCTTGGCGCAATCATATCAAAACTTAGGAAAAGAGGGCGATGCCTTAAAAGTGTTAAGGACGTTAAACGCTCGAAAACTGGCAAATGAAAAACGATCTCGTCAACAATATTTGATCGGTGCAATTGAGCAAAAATTGGGGAATAAACGCCAAGCTGGAGAGGCGTTTAATGCGAGTATAAAAGCCGATAAAAACTCCGCATGGGGTAAACTCGCTAAAGACGCACTAGCGCTATTTTAAAATGGCGCTCGCCACCTTATATAGCTCATCTACACTGCCATTTGCAGACAATTCAAATTGATGGCTATTAAACGTTTGCTGACGTTTGGCGAGCTGTGCGGTATGGGTAGAAATTAGCTCTATCAGCTCATCTTTGTTAATTTTTCCGTCCAAATATTCCAATACCTCTAGTATACCGATTGAGCCCATACTGTTTGGGGCTCTTCCGTAGATCCGCTCCAACTCGGCAACTTCGTCGATTAGCCCCGCATGAACCATTTTTTGTGTTCGAAGGGAGATCCTCTCACGCAAAATATCCCGCTCAACCGCTAAATTGAGTATCGGACAATCCCTAATAATAGGTTTTGGCGGATGGGTACGAAACCACTCCGAGGGAGCTATAGCGGATTCGAGATAGAGAAGGAGCATTTTTTCGATTCTATAGCTATCGTTTGGGGTGATTTTAGAGATCCCAATCGGATCGATTTCAGCTAAGAGACGATGACACGCACCCAAATCGTTGAGCATCATTTTCGCTTTTTGCAGTGTATCGGAAGAGTAGAGGGGGATTTCGGATAGCCCATCGATCATGCTTTTGAGATAAAAACTGCTACCTCCGACAAGGATAATATTTTTATCCTCAGCCAATGCTTTAGTCTGGATGCGGGTGTACTCATCGATAAAAGTAAAGACACTTGCACTCTCGCTGGGGGATAATCGATCTATCCCGAAATGCTCAATAGAGGCGAGTTCCTCTTTGGAGGGTTTGGCAGAGGCGATATCGATCTCTTTGTAGATACTGAGAGAATCGATAGATAAAATGAGTGCATTGTATTCATGTGCGAGTTTAAGGGCTAAATCACTCTTTCCCGATGCAGTGGAGCCGATAATCGCTAATTGTTTCATTAGAATAATTATAGCAAATACCCATAACTTATTATCAGTTATACGACCAATTTAGCATCCATTGAAGTACTTAAACTATGCAGGTGAATCCCAACATCAACACAATCCAGATTTACAGATGCCTTGTCCCAGTGGCACGATAAGCACAAAGCTTTTCTTAACGAAAAAACTTTCAACCCTACCACTCTCAAATATGTTTCTACACACGCAAAACTCGTCGCTGCCTATCGGAGTCTCTCAACCAATATTTACCTAAAAAAATCTTAAAGAGTTCAGAATGCCAAATACTACAAATGATTTAGATGGAGGAGTCTTTTTACAGCTCAAAAAGCTCATAAAACTACATCAGGGATTGGCTAAAAAAAGGAAGGTAAAATTAGTAGATAAATTTTTAGATCAGTATAATAAAAAACGATTGATTCAGCCTCCCGAATTTTTCATTACGCCACAAAATTGGTACTAAAATAACATACCTTTTAGTATGATATAGTCGGTTCTTAGATATAATACCTAAAAAGAGCGAGGATAATCGATGCAAAATCCTTTTATTTACTCAGGTATCGCAACGGATGGGCACTTTTGTCAAAGGGCTGAAAGTAGTACATTGTCTAGCTATATGAAAAATAGCGTTAATATCGTCTTGTACTCAAAACGTCGCTATGGAAAAAGTTCTCTTATTTTGGATGCGTTTAAGCATCATATTGATCGTGAACACTATCTTTGTATTTATTTTGATATATTTGATATTTCGACACCTAATGATTTTGCCAAAAGCTTTTACAATGCTGTTGCCAAAAGCCTCTCGTTTGATTTAACAACAATCCTTCATACACTGCGTAATCTCTTCTCAAAAGTCAACTTTACCGCCACTCTCTCTCAAAATGGAGAAATGGAGTTTAAACCTGTGGTTGAGGGGAGAGAATTGGATGAGATGATGGAAGATATTTTTACGAATCTCTCTTCTTATCTCAAAAAAAACAATAAAAAAGCGATTATAGCCATCGATGAATTTCAGCAAATAGCAACAATAAAAGAGAAAAATATTGAAGCGGTTTTACGAAAATATATCCAGCACCAAAGCGATATGGGCTTTGTTTTTTGTGGTTCGAAGAAACATTTGTTGACGCAAATTTTTACAACTTATTCGAGACCATTTTATGCGCAGGCTACGAGTATGGAGCTGCCGCCCATAGAGGAAGAGAAATTTTTTGAATTTGTGTCTCTGAAGTTTGAACAAGCCGGTAAGTCAATTTCAAATGATGCTTTTCATGCCGTGTATACTCTCACAGATGGTGAGTCGTGGCTGGTGCAAAATCTTTGCTATCATTTGTGGCAAAACTATGAAAGTGTCACGAAAGAGGAGGTAAAAGAGCAGATAAGAGAAATTGCTATGATGAACGACGGTGTGTACAAATCGCTTTTTGATACTTTTTCGCCCTCGCAAAAAACCGCCATCAAAGCAGTTGTGACAAACAACGGACTCAATCTTTTGGGCAAAGAGACACTCTCACGGTTTGCTATCTCTAAATCATCCCTAACAAGTGCACTCAAAACGCTCAGCGAACGTGAAGTTTTTGATAAAGATGGAGATCGATATTATCTTTCGGATAAACTTTTTGAGATTTGGGTTTCCCAAAGAGAGCAATAAATTCTTAACAGATTTAACCTTTAGTTTCAAAATGTCATGCCATTTTATTAAATTTGAGTGTTGATAGGTGCATCCCAAATGGGATATAATTGAATAAAAAGGAGACGTTATGTCAAAGATACAAACTACCATACGGCTCGAAGAAGACGATTATAAACAAGCACGTGAAATACTGGAGTTTGTCGGGATGAGCTATGCGCAAGCGATCAATATGTTTAACCGCATGGTCGTCCTCAATCACGGACTCCCTTTTGAGGCAAAAATCCCCAATAAAAAAACAATCGCGGCAATGAAAGAAGCCAAAGAACTCAAAGGTGAGTTTATAACACTGGATGATCTTGAGAGAGAACATGCAGCTGTTTCGCACTCACAGCTCTTTAACTAATAGATTTCTTACATAACTGATGAGGTGCCCTCAAAGAGAAATTACGATAAAATAAAGTTATTACGATTTCAAAGGGCTATTGTGAAGCGGTTGGCGAAAAGATTACAGGATTTTAATGAGCTGGTGATGTTTCAGCACAGTGTTTTTTCTCTCCCCTTTATCTTTATCGCGATGATTGTTGCTGCGAACGGGTGGTTTGGATTTAAACTCCTTATTTTAGGGACGTTGGCCGCCATCACAGCCCGCAATGCCGCCATGGGATTTAACCGCTATGTGGATCGTATATTTGATGCTCATAATCCTCGTACTGCAGGCCGCCCCAGTGTTGATGGTCGACTCGATGGGAGCTCAATCGCCATCTTTACGGTAGTGAATGCCCTTGTGTTTATGGGAGTCGCTTATTTTATCAATGATCTGGCACTCTACCTCTCTCTCCCCGTTCTCATCGTGTTGCTCAGTTACTCTTATTTCAAACGCTTTAGCTCTATGGCGCATATCGTTTTGGGGATATCGCTTGGGTTTGCACCGATGGCAGGAGCGATTGCAGTATTGGGGTATGTTCCTTTGTGGTCGTTGCTGCTTAGTATCGGAGTAGTGTTTTGGGTTGCGGGATTTGATCTGCTCTATTCACTTCAGGATATGGAGTTTGATAAAACCAACAATCTTCATTCGATCCCCTCTCGATACGGGAGTCATGCGACATTGAGTATTTCGGCACTCTTTCATGCGTTGAGCGTCCTTTTTTGGTTTGCTTTTGTGAGTGTGGCAGAGCTTGGGATATTTGGAAGTGTCGCAGTACTGTTTTCCGCTGGGATGTTGACCTACGAGCACTATTTGGTACGTAAGGATTTTACTCAGATTGATCGGGCTTTTTTTACCGTTAACGGCTATTTGGGATTTGTGTTTATCGGATTAATTATTTTAGATAAGGTGCTACTATGAGTAATATAAGACTGGTTACCGCGACGATAGATTTGGTGTATGAGGAAGTTTCCGCTGATGCCGATCGATTTGAACGTGAGTTTAATGAGATTAGCGAAGCGGAAGAAAACTCGATTACACAAGGTATAAAACATATTAAATCACGTGGTGAGTTGGATGAAACCAACCTTCTTATCCTCAATGTCTTGGCCGAACTCTATCGTAAGATGGATAAAATTGAATACATGCTGATACATGGCAATTCAAAACGTCTGCCTCTCTCATCTTCTGCCGCGATAGAGAGTATCGGTTTGGACCATTTTAAGGTCAGTTCAGACGTTTTGGAGAGTGGAAAACATTATTACGGACGATTGGAGATAGCTACGTTTCCCCGACGTGAAATTGCTTTTTATTTTGAAGCGGTTGAACCCTCATTGGCTAAAATAGAGAACATCCATGTACGGGATAAAGAGGCATGGGGCTATTATATGGTGGCATGTGAGCGGATTATGATTCGTCAGATGAAAGGGCTTGAATGAACCACACAATCGAGATAGCACTGGTTGCGTTAGCGGTGATTGTGGTAGGGCTCATTTACTATGTTATGACCAAAGAGGGGGAAGTCTCGTCGCAAATCCGTTCAATCGCCAAAGCGGTCGACGATCTGCACCGTGAACTTTTCGTGATGGATAAACGGCTTAAACAGGAGTTGGAGATTATCACTTCCCTCCAAGAGAGTGTGCCGCGTGAGCAGAACTCATTACACGCCGAACTTGGACGTGAAGTGAATGAACTCTCCGTTCCGATTTTAGAATCATTGACGCATATCGAAGAGAGCTTCAGCGGCTACAAAGAGAAAACTGAAAATCGTCTGCGTTACCTAGAGGAACGTATCCGTAATCTCTCTCTCCCTACTTCTATTAGTGGGATGGACGATGAAAAGGTGATAGGTCGTTATAATCAAGGAACCGATATCGATACCATCGCCAAAGAGCTTCGTTTATCCAAAGCAGAAGTAGAGTTCGTATTGAAAATTAATCAACTAAGGTAAATATAAGCTTTGTTAGCTATAATTTCGTTCTCTTTAAAAATATGCGTCCGTAGCTCAGCTGGATAGAGCACCGGTTTGCGGTACCGGCGGTCAGGGATTCGAATTCCTTCGGGCGCACCACTTACAAACACCGTAATTATAATTTCCTTCACTTTGCACCACGAATTAACTAGTAACTGCAACACGCTGTTATGCTTCAGAATAAGATTTCGTAATTGTATCAAAAGAACACTTCCGCAAGTCTCTTATACCTCAATATTTTCTCAGTCTATAAATCTTGATTTTGATCAATAAATATAGGCAAAAATAAAACTATTATTCCGACGTAAATTAATCTCCCTAAGGAAATAAATGTTTTGTTATCAATGTGAAATGAGTACACCAAATGGCTGCGGAAGTACAGGTGCTACTATCGGTGTATGCGGAAAAGACGAAAATCTAGCAAGATTGCAGGATATTATGATTTTTGGTCTCAAAGGTTTGGCAGCATATCGTGAACACCTAAATGAATTACAGCCTGCGCAAACCAAAATAATAGATGATGTCATGAGTGAAACGCTCTATTTTACGTTAACGAATGTCAACTTTAATTTTGAAGATCATATTAAACAGCTTATGAAAGTCGGTTCTGCAGGTATTGAGGTGATGGATAAACTATCCAATGCCCACACCGATAAGTTCGGTATACCTACTCCAGTAGTTGTTTCTCAAAACAAGGTAGAAGGGAAAGCCATCCTTGTAAGCGGACATAATTTAGAGATGTTTGAAGCACTTCTAAACGCTACGGAAGGTAAAGGGATCAGTGTCTATACCCATTCAGAGATGCTTCCAGCTCATGGATACCCTGAATTAAGAAAGTATTCTCATCTCAAAGGCAATGTAGGTAAATCTTGGTTTGATCAGGTTGAACTGATGAAAAAATTTAAAGGGACATTTGTTGTCAACACAAACTGTATTGTGCCGCCAAAAAAAGATGCGGATTATCTAGACAGGGTATTCACGTATAAAATCGTAGGGATTGAAGGGGGGACGGCTATCGTCAATGATGATTTTAGTGAGCTTATTGAAAAAACGCTTCTTTGTGAAGATACGAATATGGCTGATGATTTAACCTTGACCACGGGTCATCATTATAAAACGATTTTAACGTTGGCACCGCAAATTTTAGAGGCGGTTCAAAGCAAAAAAATATCTCAATTCTTTGTTATTGCAGGATGTGATGCACCAGGAAAAGCGGGAAATTACTATAGAGAATTGGCAGAGGGTCTTCCGCGTGATTGTGTGATTATTACTTCAAGCTGCGGAAAATTTAGATTTAATGATATAGATTTCGGAAACATTGAAGGAACGGATATCCCTCGATATCTCGATTTGGGTCAATGTAATGATAGTAATGGTGCGGTAGAGATTGCAAAAGCTGTTAGTGTAGCCTTGAATATGCCGATTAATGATTTGCCAATTTCTATTGTGTTGAGTTGGATGGAGCAAAAAGCTATTATTATTTTGTTGGCATTATTCAGTTTGGGTGTTAAAAATATTTATTTAGGACCTAAACCACCACAGTTTGTGAATGAAGATATATTTAATTTTTTAGCGAAAAGTTTCAATTTACATTTAACCGGAGATGCCAAAGAAGATTTAGAAAAACTTCTTATTAATAAAGCAGGATAATTTATAATATTGAGTCGCTTGACTCAATATTTGTATAACTGGATTTCTTCCACATATACCCCATCCCCCAGACATTCTGAATAAAATCTTCCTTGAGCTTAGTACGACAACGAGAGACAAGGGAACGAATAGCAGTACTTTCAACCCTGATATCATTCCAGACCGATAAA
>Ga0209467_1000815_pt1 | contig 34805 bp, 29 predicted proteins | sample Higcelwee11metaG_FD_187175 | JGI IMG/M metagenome (GOLD analysis project Ga0209467, IMG submission 187175) | Freshwater pond sediment microbial communities from the University of Edinburgh, under environmental carbon perturbations - High... | ecosystem: Environmental > Aquatic > Freshwater >... | reverse complement strand
CTCCCGAGGCCCACCTGGATTTGCACGGGCACAACGCCGAACAGGCCCAGATCGCCCTCTTGCATTTCGTTCGCGAGAGCTACATGGCGGGAAAACGCTGCCTGCTGCTCATTCCCGGACGCGGCGCCAACTCCCCGGGCGGGCTGCCCGTGCTCAAGGAGGAGTTGAAAACCTGGCTCACCCGCGACCCCTTAAAGCGCGTGATCCTGGCCTTCGCCACCGCCCTGCCCCGCCACGGCGGCGTCGGGGCGCTGTACGTGCTGCTGCGCAAACTCAAAAAGACCAAGGGCAAGGTGCGCTGGGAAAATTTCTGGGACGATCTGGGATAGCCCGCCGAGAGTTGCCCCCCTTCCTAGGTACCGGCGCAGGCCCGCCGCCCCTATCAGGCCCGCCGCCCCCTTCCGCCCCAATCCGGCCCCATCCGGCCCCATCAGGCCCCATCAGGCCCTATCAGGCCAGCTTCTGCGGATCGAGTCCCGCCAGGCGGACCACGTGTTCGGCTGTGCGCGAACAGGCCCGCGCGTCGTGGTGGGAGAAGGCCAGATCGCGAAGGCGCACCCGCTGCTTCCTGTATCCGTCGTCCCCGCTGACGGCAGCGCCAAGGGCGCGCAACAACTCGTCCTGATCGAAGCATTTCGGACCGGGGGTCATGTCGTCGTAGTCGAACTGGAATTCGCGAAGTCTGGCGTTGTAGTCCGTAAGGTCGTACGGAAAGAAGATGACCGGGCGCAGGAGGTGGAGGTAGTCCATGTAGATCGAGGAATAGTCCGTAATCAGACAATCGAACAGCGGCAGGAGCGGATAGATGTCGCTTTCGTTCGAGATCATTCTGATATTTTCCAGATTTTCCAATCCATATGTACTGCTCAGGGGATGCATCTTGAGAAACAAAAACATGTTATTTTCTTTCAAAAATGCAGAGAGCGTATCGAATCCCAAAGCCCCATGTACGAACGGATCACTGTGGTCATCCCGAAATGTCGGGGCATAAAGACATGTTTTGCACTTTTTGCGTATCGTGACCATCTGAAGATACGCATCCATATCGCATCCGATCAGATCGTTTTTTGTGGGTTTCCTCAAGAGGACGTCGTTGCGGGGATAGCCCGCCTCCCAAATTTCTTTGCTGCCAAAGGATGTCTTGAAAAGATTCTCCGTATAAAACGGCGAGGTGGAAAGCACGGCGTCGTAGCCTGAATACATCTTTCGCAGGTGCGCCTTGCGCTCCTCAGGGATGGCGATGGACGATTCGATCTCGACAAATCCGATCTTTTTGAACCCGACGCCATGCCACAACTGGACGATTTTCGCGCCTGTCGCAAAAATATGAATATCGCGTTCCCTGAAGTAGAAGTCGTCGGCGACCGCGACGGAAGCCGTGGCCAGGGCCTCTATCGCCTCGTTGTGGGGAAAAAGGGCGGCCGGAAGCCCCCTGGCGTGCAGCTCGCCGTACAGTCTGGCGTCCTCGGTCACGAAGACGCTCTTGCACTGGGGATGCTTCTCCAGGAAATGGAGATAGAGATACTTGACGTTGCCGGAAAAACTGTTGCCCCGCCGACCGATGAACACGATATTTTCGGGACGCCTTGGCGTCGTGGCCAGAAACCTGGCGATTATTTTGGCCTGGCTGGCGTCCATCCTCATACCCCGATTTTTTTATCCGTCAGGCGGACATCCGCCACCATGCCGGAAAACGGCGCAAGCAGCGTGCGCAGGGTGACGGCCGCCACGGTTTCGGGATCAAGCAATGTCTCCGGCGGCTCCTGGCCGAAATTCCGGCTGCGCATGGGCGTGGCCGTGCGCTCGGGGTTGATGGCGTTTATGCGCACGCCCTGCGGGGCCATCTCCTCGGCGATGCCCTGCACGAGGTTGACCGTCGCGGCCTTGGTCGCCGAGTAGACCGAATACAGCGCCCTGCCCCGGGTGAAGGAGCTTGAGGTGAATAGGGCCATGCTCCCCCGGGATGCGACGAGATGCGGCAAGGCCGCGCGCACCACGTTGAGGGTCCCGATGAAGTTGATGTCGAGCTCCTGGCGGATGCTCTCGATGTCGCGGTCGATCAGCCGACCGAACTTGAGCACGGCGGCGGTGGCGACCACATGGTCGATACGGCCCTCCTTATCCATGGCCTGGGCCAGGGCCGCAGCCACGGCGGCGGAATCGGCCACGTCCACGCCCGTTGACCGGGAGAACCCGTACACCCTGGCCTCGTGGGCCCGGGCCATGTAGGCGACGGCCGCCCCGATGCCCTGGGAGGCCCCCATGACCACGACCACCTTGCCCTTGAGAAGCCCCAGATCGATGCCCGGATCGGTCTGCACGGTGTTGATCTGGAAAATCTTGTCGGCCAGAAACAGGTCTTCCGTGTGGGTTATCTTGATGTTTTTGTTCTCGCCTTTGACCACATGGATGCTTCCCAGGCCATAGCGCAGGATGAGCCCGCAGTCGTCGGTCACGGAGATGGAGCGCTCTTTGGCCGCAAGCCGGTGGGCCTTTTTGATGACGCCCGCCCGGAAGCCCTGGGGGGTCTGTCCCTGGCGCAGCAGGCTGCGCGAGGGAATGCTGGCGATGCAGTTGACGTCGCTGACCTCGATGATGGTGTCGGTCGCCGCGATGGCCACGTCCACGGCTGGAAACCGATCCAGGGCGTCGAGGCAGTCGCTTATGATGCGCGCCGAGACGAACGGCCGTACGGCGTCGTGCAAAAGCACCTTGGCCTCGTCCTCGGGCACGGCCAAAACCCCTGCCCGGGAGCTCTCCATCCGGCTGCCGCCGCCGCTTAGTATCCTCGACACCTTTTTTTGCGGCCGCCTAAGGAGCAGCTCCTCCATGAGCAGGCGGTATTTCGGGTTGCAGACGATGAAGATGTCGTCGATGCGGGGATGGGCGCCAAAGACCTGCAGGGTGTGCTCGATGACGGTCAGGCCCGCGAGTTTGAGGAACTGTTTGGGCGTGGGGGAATCCATGCGTTCCCCCGCGCCTCCGGCCAGGATGATGGCGTAGTTTTTTTCGGCCATGTCCTCACTCCGTGGTGAAAGGCTCAAGGTAGTACAGGTTCTCCGCCCCATAGACGTCGAAATGATAGCTATAGGCCTGCCGGGCGGCCGGGGTGACAAAGGCCGTCCTGAGGGACGCCAGGGTCCGGTGCAACTGGCTATAGGAAATGCCCTGGCCCCCGCCGCAGCCGTCCGGATCCACAGGCCCCAGAATCGGCCGGATGCTCCAGACAAAACCCGGGAAGAGCCTTTCCAGACCGCAGGCTACATGCCCCGCCTCGTCCGGCAGGCAGATCACGGGAACCACGCCCTTGTGCCGGGCGACGATGTGCGCCTGGACCAGATTGTGGGCCTGGACTGCGGCCAGACGCCAGGCCCGGGCGATGTTCGCGGCGAAGGCCAGCCTGGATTCCCGGTCCTGCGGCAGGTTGAAATCCCGCTCCTGCTCCGCAAACAGGTACATCGGGTTGTTCTCCAACCCCGCGTATGTCTTTTGCACCCGACAGGCGTCAAGAAACAGGATGTTCTGGTCCAGGGCCTGCACCGCCTTGGCGCAGTCGATCTTAAGCCGCGTCAGCTCGATGTCTTCCTTTTGGCCCAAAGCCCGGTCGACGGCCTGGGAAAGCGCCTCTTTGTCCAGGACAGGGGCGTCCAGAAGCCCTTTGGGATCGACGGTTAAGAAATGGCCGGTGCAGAGGATGCCGTCGTCGTTGCCGACATAAAACCGTGTTCCCGAGGTTTTTGCGATCTCCTGGGCGAAGCGCTCGGCCTCACGGGCCACCGCCAGATAGTTCAGCGTGGTGCACACCCCCCGGGAGGCGCGGTTCGCCAAAAACAACTTGCCGTTTCCGACCTGGATGCAGGTCGGGGCGTCGAGGTCGGACTCTGCGCCATGGACGTTGAAATACGGCTTGGCGTCGGCCCCGCCGGGAAAGCTCAGGTCGGCGCCGACCAAAAGCGCGTACGGGGCATGCAGGCACTCGGCAAGGCCCATGCAGGCCATAAGCGTGCTCAGACCGTTTTCCCGCAGGCGGTAGGGATTTTTGAGGGCCCCTGGGTCGAAGCTGTCCATAAACAGCATGCCTCTGAATTTATTAGCATATCCAAAGACGGGGCTTATCGACAGGGCCACAAGCGTCGTGTGCGGCAGCGGGGGCAGGCGCTCGAAAAAGCTGCGCTGGATCAGATAGGTGTCGAGTTGGACCACGAAATCCGGGTGCACGCCATGGGCGAGGCAAAACTCCATCGTCCGCGACACCGCGATCACCACATGCCGACGCGCCAATTCCGGCAACTCGGCGGCGATCTTTTTGAGCGACGGCCCGGGAAGCAGCAAAAGCGCCGGTTTCCCCACGGCCTGGGCTTCGAGCTTCTGGGCCAGGGGGTAGCGCAGCGTACAGGGCATGTTTTTGAGCCGGTTCAGTATGCGTACGATCTCCGGCGCCGTCTGCCGCCGGACGCCCTCTGCCGCCGGGGCCAGGGGCGAACATCTCGGCAGCACGATCTCCTTGTAGTAGCGGTACAGGTATTCCTTCTGGACGGCCGTCACCGCCGCCATGTCCAGCTCGGGATTGCCCTGCTCCACCAAAAAAAGCACGCCGTCCAAGAGATCCTGCGGCACGGCGGCGATCGCGGCCACGGCGTCCGCAGCAGGGGCAGGCAGGTCATGCATCCTGCCTGGGGCGATCGTCCCGGGAACCGCGACATGGCCCAAGCGCACGATGAATTCCCCGGCATAGTCGTCCGGGAAGGCGGGCAGCACCCTGATATTTTGTTCATATGCCATGGATGTCGCCGTCATTTCGTCCTTTTTTAGAAATCCCGTCGCCGCAACCGTCCGGCTGCGCCGGAATCCTGGCGCATGCCGGAGGGCATATAGCAAACATCATGCCTTGATCCGGCCAGCCGTCTCAGGACGCCGCATGGTCCGCCGCGCCGAAGGGGGAGGTCACGGAGGTCTCAATCTTCAGGCCGTATTTCTCGATGCGGGCCAAAAGCGTGGGCCGCGACAGCCCAAGCAATTTCGCCGCCCGGGTGCGGTTGCCGCCGGTCATGCCCAGGGCCTCGGCGATGACCACGGCCCCGAAACGGTCCATAAGCGACTCGAAGGCCCCCTCGTCCTCCCGGACTGCGGCCAGCTCCTCGCGCACGAAGCGGCGCATGGCGTCAAGCGCCGTCCCCTCCGGACCGGCGTCGCCGGCCGTATGCCCCCCCCCGCCGGGCGCCCCACGGGTCATCTCCCCCACAGCCTTGGCCAGATCGTCGCGGGCGATGGGACCGCCCCGATTGAAAATCAGGGTCTTTTGCAGCACGTTGGCCAGCTCGCGCACGTTTCCCGGCCAGGAATGCCCGATGAGAAAATCCATGGCCTCGGGGGTGATTCCCGGGTCCGACACGCCAGACTCCCGCGAAAAGCGGCACAGAAAATGCCTGGCCAGAAGCGGGATATCCTCACGCCGCCCCCGCAGGGGGGGCAGGGTCATGGTCACCACCTTCAGGCGGTAGTACAGATCCTCCCGGAAAGCCCCCCCGGCCACGGCCAGCTCCAGGTCGCGGTTGGTGGCGGCGATGATGCGCACGTCAACAGGGATGGGTCCGGCCCCGCCCAGGCGCTCCACGTGCCTTTCCTGCAACAGCCGCAAAAGCTTGGCCTGGATGGACACCGGCATGTCCCCGATCTCGTCGAGAAAGACCGTTCCCCGGTTGGCCTGTTCGATTTTGCCCACCTTGCGCCCGGAGGCCCCGGTGAAGGCCCCGCGCTCGTAGCCGAAAAGCTCCGATTCCAGGAGCGTCTCCGGGATGGCCACGCAGTTGATGACCAAAAAAGGCTTTCCGGCCCGGGAGCTGTACTGGTAGACGGCCCGGGCCACCAATTCCTTGCCCGTGCCGGACTCGCCCCGGATGAGCACCGTGGCGTCTGTGGGCGCGGCGCGGCCGATGGCCTTGTAGACCTCCTGCATGGCCGGGCTGCCGCCCACGATGGCCTCGCCCTCGCCGCCCTCGGCCGGGGCGTCCATCTCCACCTTGGAGCGCATGAACCGCCCGGCGCTTAGGCCCTTTTCGATAAGCCCCAGCATGTCCGGGATGTCAAAGGGCTTGATCACATAGTCGAAAGCCCCCATGCGGGTGGCCTCGATGGCGGTTTCGGTGGTGCCGTGGGCGGTCATGATGACGACCGGCAGCCTGGGTTCGATCTCGCGCATGGCCGCATAGGCCTCAAGCCCGCTTATCCCGGGCATGCGCACGTCCATGACCACCAGGTCCGGCAGGGCCTCGCGCACCATCTCAACCCCGGCCTCGCCTGTGGAGGCCGTGCGCACGGCGTAGCCCTCGGCGGCCAAAAGCCGTTCGAAGCTCTGGCGCAACTGGTGATCGTCGTCCACGATCAGTATCTGTGCCACGTGGACTCCTCGGCGTGGGGGAAGATCAGGGCGAAGGTGGCCCCCCGGCCTTCCGGAGAATGCAGGTTGATCCATCCGCCATGCTCCTCCACGATGCGCTTGGCGATGGGCAGGCCAAGGCCCGAACCCTCCCCCTTGGTGGTGAAAAAGGGCATAAACACCCGGTCGCAGATCATCTCCGGCACCCCCGGCCCGGTGTCGCTCACACGCACCACCACCACCCTGCCGGCCGGCTCCATGACCCCTTCCTCTTCGCGGATGACGATGCGGCCGCCCTCGACCATGGCCTCGCAGGAATTGAGCACCAGATTGACCAGGGCCTCCTTGAGCTGGTCGGGGTCGGCGCTGATCGGCGTCAGGCGCTTGGCCCGGTTGACCTCCACCGTGACCCCGTAGGACTCCAGGCGATGTTTGAGCAGGTTCAGGGTGGTGTCCACCACGTCGGAGAGGCTGGTGGGCCGGGCCACCAGCTTGGGGGGTCGGGAAAACTCCAGGAAGTTGCGCACGATGGTGTCGATGTGGCGAATCTCCTCGGAGATGACCTCCAGGTCCTCCTTCTGGGCGGGCTCCAGGCGCAGGCTTTTTTCCAGGGAGAAAAGCCGCATCTTGACCGAGGTCAGGGGATTTCTGATGGTGTGGGCCACGCCTGCGGCCAGCTTGCCCACCAGGGCCAGCTTCTCCGACTGCATGAGGTGGTCGCGGCTGGCCTCCAGATCGGATCTGGCCCGGTCCACGGCCAGAAGCAGCGTGCCGAAGCGCCGGGCCAGGGTCCTGACCTCGTTGCCGTCGCACAGCTCCTTCTCGGCCCCTGGCCCGGTGCGGGCCAGATGGCGGATGGGATTCAGGATGCGGCGAAAGACCAGATCGCCCAGGGCCAGCCCCAAAAGGGCCACCAGGGGCAGGGCGATCCAGACCATGACCACCAGGGCGTCGGTGCGTTCCTGGTAGTCGGCGCGGCGGGAGGCGATGCCCGCGCGGAAAAGGCTCTTGAAGGCGTCGGCCCGGGCGTAGGCCTCGTGGAACCGGCGGGACAAAAGGTCATATCCGGCCTGGGGCGACACATTCGGATCAAAGGCCGTGTCCAGGGCGTCCTGGACCTCGAACCAGGATTCGTCCAACCGGGACAGGGCCTGCCTGGCGGCGTCGCCTGCGGCCGCGTCGCGGGCCTTGCGCAGCCGCTCCTCCACCCGCCGCCGCCCGACGGCGACCCCTTCGGAGGCCTCCATGGCCTCCCGGCGACCTGCCCCGGCGGCGTCGGCGGCCAGGGCCACAAGGGCGTTCTCCAGTTCCTGGGCGGCGGCCAGACCCGCCACATCCCCTTCCAGGGTGGACAAATAGAGGTTGCGGGCCATGTGCCCATACCACAGGGACAACACCCCGCCCCCGAGGCTTATGGTCAAAAGCGCCCCCAAAACCAGGGCCAGCCAGCCCCGCAGGCTGACAAAACGTGTCGAAAGGCGCCCTGGACGTGTCGCGAGCATGGCCTAGGCGCCGCCTCCCGGGGACGCCGTCCCGGCCGGACGGTCCTCCTCCCCGGCCAGGATAGGCGCGAAATGCAGCGTCACCGTGGTCCCGCGCCCCTCCCGGCTGGCCAGAGACACCCGGCCGCCGAACTCCTCCACCATCTTCTTGATCATGGCCAGCCCAAGGCCATAGCCCTGCCCCTTGGTGGTGTGGAAGGGACTAAACACCTTGTCCATCTCGGTCTGGTTCATGCCCCGGCCGTGGTCCGCCACCTCGATCACCGGGCTGTCCGCCTCCATGCCCGTGCGCAAGTCGATCTCGCCCCCTGCGGTCATGGCCTCCATGGAATTGAGCATGAGGTTGACCAGGCACTGCTTGATGGTCTCGGCCTCCCCCCGGCCCCGGGGAATGTTGGGGTCGACATTGAGCACGAAGCGGTAGCCCTTGTCCGCGTAGCCGATGCGCATCAGCTCCACGGTCTCCTCGCAGATGCGGTTTAAGTCCACCGGGCCGGACACGGTCTGGGTCTGGCGGGAGAAACTCAGGATGCTTGCCAGCATGCGGTCCAGCCGTCTGGCCTCGTCGGCGATGATGCGCAGCTTCTCCCGCTCCTTCTCGGTGATGTTGGCCGATTCGAGCAGGGACTTGGTGAACCCGGAGATGGCGAAAAGCGGATTCCTGATCTCGTGGGCCAGATACATGGACATCTCGCCGATGACCGCCAGCTTCTCGGCATGCTGCTGGTGGCGTTCCCGGTAGGTGCGCCGCGTGATGTCCCGGCGCATGACCATGACATGGGTCATCCGGCCCTGGGGATTAAAGATGGGATAGGAATAGATGCGGAAATACATGAGCCGCCCGTCGGCATCGATGCGGGTGAACATGGCCTCGGCCTCGCGGCCGGTGGTCAGGGTGGAGAAAAAGGGGCAGTCCTTGTCCGGTCCGCAGCAAAAGGGGCGGCCGTCGTCCAGGGTCTGCACCTGCCAGCAGGGCAACCCCAGCAGCTCGGCCTTTTGTTTGCCGATACGCTGATAGACGTTTTTGTTGAGGTCCACCACCCGCCCCTCTTTGTCCAGGAGCATGATGTCGTCGCGCACCTCGTCGATGATGGCGTTTAGCAGTTCTTTGTGGATGTCCAGATTGACCTGGCAGTGGGTGCTGACCTGGAGCATGTTGTGCAGGCCGCACAAAAAAAACGCCGCGTTGTGGTCGATAAGCGAGACCGTGTCCGGCAGGCTGGCCCGAATGGCCCGCAGTTTGGCCCGGGAGCCCAGAAGCTCAATAATCAGATCGATGCCCGGATGGGCTGCAAGCATCTCCTCCATGGTCTCGTAAACCGGAACCCCGAGACTTCGGACATGCTCCCGGTTGGCGAAAAGCGGCCCGGGATCGGCCACCGCCGCCAGGGTCAGCCCCGGCAGAAATTCCTGGTACTGCTCGTTGCCAAGGATATCCAGGATGGACATGAAGCCCGGCCCCGCGCCGACAATGCCCACCTGGAACTCCCGGTCCGAGGTGTCCCACAAGCAAAATTCGGTCTGCTGATTCTGGTCCGGCGAGGTCATGCCACCATCCATCCGTTACAGCGTTGCATCCCCGGTCCGGGGGCGCTCGTGTCGCGGCCTCGAAACGCACGTCTCTTCACATATGCGGAGCTTCGTTTCCAACATCGTCGGCATCTGGCGGCGCCGCTAGCGGCACACCCATAACACCGCTCCGGTCAGTTCGTGAAACAGCACGTCGCTGGCCGACCCGAAAAAGATCCGGGGCAGGCTGAAAAAAGAGGTGCGGTCCCTGCCCGCGCCGGTGCGTCCGGCGGCGACTACGGCATACCGTCCCGCGTCGGCCTCGGCAAGGATGGCCCGGGCCGGGCTGTCGGACTCCACTTTGCGCAGCGCGATGCGCTCAGGCGCAACCCCCTTGGCGGCCAGCACCTCCGCCGCCCGGGCGAAAACCGCGTCCGCATCGCCTAAAGCCCCCTGCCTGGCCACATGCAAAAGGGTCACCATATGCCGGGTCTCGCCCTCAAGCATCATCCCCACATGCTCCAGGGCGCGCAGCGCGGCGTTCGAGCCGTCCACGCAGGCCAGGACCCCGGTGCGGGAATAGTCCGGGAAACGGCAGACCCACAGGGGGAAGTCAAACGACTCGCGCATGATCTCCACCCCCACCCCGCGATCCAGGAAGGCGCTTAGGCCCGCAAAGCCGCGTTGCCCGAGGACCACGGCGTCGTAGTCGCCGTACTCCCCCTCCATGACCAGATGCCCGGCCCGGGGGAAGGTCCCGAACATGAACTTCTCCTCGATCTTGCGCGGGACAAATCCCTTGCGCACAAAGCTCTCCCGGGCGGCGTGCAGGGCCTTGCGCCCCTTGTCCTCAAGCCTCCCGGCGCTTTCCTCCAGGCCCTTTTGGGTCTCGTAGGACATCTCCTCGGGCCACACCGCCGCAGGCTGCGGCGCGATGTGGAACAGGGTGACCCGCACCCGGTCCCTGGTCTGGAAAAAATGTTCGATGAAGCCGACGCCGTAAAAGATTCCCGGATCATCCCCAATGGTCACCAGAAAATGCTTGTCCATGCGTCATCTCCCGCTGTCTCCCGCAGCCGCCTGCGGGCCGGATTCGACATGCCTACGCCATCCATATATAACTTCACGCAATAGCTCACAATTCATTTTTCCGTGGCCCATCGGCCCCTCCACCCCGCCGTCCTCTCTCCCGGGACGCGGCCCCACGGGACGCGGCCGGTTGACAGGCCGTGCGCCGCGGTTACACTTGAAAAAACCGCTTTCAAAAGGACCCCACCATGCATCGCCTTATACGCCTCCGGCGCTATTGCTCCCTCTGTCTGCTCCTGGCCGCCTCCCTATCCATTCCTGGACGCGCCGCCGCCCAGGGGAATGAAGGCCTGCCGGGGGAGGCCCCGGGCATGTTCGGGGGCGGGCTTTTCAGCTCCCTTTTCACCGGCGCGCCTTTCACCGGTCCAAGACTGGCGGACATCGTCATCCTCGGGCTTGGGGTCTTCATGCTTTTCCGCTTCCTGACGAACAGGCGCCCGCCCGCCACAGGTCCGGACAAAACGGCCAGGCCGGCCCCGGCCCCGGGCGAGACCGCCCGTGCGGCCCAAAGCCCCGCCCAGGGCGCCAATAACGTGCCGGACTCTCTGGACGGCCAGACAGGCACGCAGTCCAGTCAGACGCCGCCGCCTCCCGGCCCGGGCGGCCCAGTCGGCCAGGGCGGCCCGGTCGGCCCGGACGGCCGGGAGCCGTCGCTGGCGCGGGCCTATCAGGCGGCCGAGGCGGCCTGGGGAGGCCTGCGCTCCACGCCCAAATCCCCGGAGCAGGCCCCTGGCGCGCAAAAGCCCGCCTTCGCCAGCCAGGACGAGGAGTTTTTGGCCGGGGCCAAGGCGGTCTACGCCCGCATCCGCGAGGCCATGGAGAAAGGGGACGTGTCCGGGATGACGGCGTTCGTGGCCCCGGACTTCATGGCCGAGCTGGCCCGGATGGCGACAGAGCGCACGGCGCAAACGGGCGGGAAGACGTCGCAGTTGTTTTTGATCGAGGCCGCCATCACGGGCCGGGAGAGCCAAGGCGGCGTCACCCGGATCGAGACCCGCTACGAGGCCGTGGGCGCGCTGCCGGGGGCCTCCGGCGACGACCGGACGCGGGAGATATGGACGTTTGAACGCGACGAGACGTCGCCCGGGTCCATGTGGCGTTTACGCGGCATACGGGCCGCCTGACGCCGCCGCCCGGCGCCGCCGCGTCCGACGAAGCGGGAGGCCGCAGGCTACGGATTGGCGGGTTCGATTTCCTCGTCGCACTCCTCAAACCCGACGATGTCCACGCACATCCGCGTGATCTCGTCCTGCTGCCCGGGCCTCATGTCCATAAACACCAGCCCCAGGCCGGGCAGAATCCCGGGCGCCCCCCAGGATCGCCACCAGCGCACCAGCCCAAGTATCGGACTCTGATCGGAGAACTCCAGGATTTTCACCTGCACGAAGCGGACGGCCGAAAAGTCCTCCAGGGTCAGCACGAAGCAGCCGCTCTGGGAGATGTTGAGGATATTGGCCCGGCTGGCCTCCTGCATGGACGGATCGTCCTCACGGGACACCAGGGCGTTGAGTTTGACCGGATAGCGCACGGTGCAGCGCTTGCGCTCGGGGCAAAACGCGCCGCAGTTGTGCAGAAAGCAGTCGAGATCGTCCAGAAAAAGGACGTGCCTGCCCGATTTGTCCACCTTGGCCCGCAGGATGGGATAGGGTTCGCTGACCCGAAAGAGCCTGTCCCGTTCGGCCCGGGGGGAGCGCATGACCTTCTGAATGTCCAGCACCAGTCCCTGGCAGGGATTCCCGGCCAGCCGCTCCAAAAATTCCGGCACGCTGGCGGCGATGATGGCGGGCATGCCCAGACGCTTCATCTCACTGACGTAAAGATCCTTGTTGTCAGCCAGGACCAGCAGGCCATCAGGCTTTTTCGCGGTCATCGACATGCTCCTCGTCGTTTCCGTCGCGCTGGCCTTCGCCCGGACCTGTGCGAAGCGGGGCGCCGCGAACGTCTGCGCCCCGCCTAAGCAGCCTCTCACCCGCCTTGGCGGCCGACAACCAAACGGCTAACCGCCGAGTCTGCCCTTGGCCAGGAGCAATTCCGCGATCTGCACGGCGTTTAACGCCGCGCCTTTCCTGATGTTGTCGGCCACGATCCACAGATTAAGGCCGTTTTCGATGGTTTGATCCTCGCGGATGCGGCCCACGAACACCTCGTCCTCGCCAGCGGCCATGATCGGCATGGGATAGAGCTTCTCGGAGGGATTGTCGTAGACCTGCACGCCCGGGGCCTGGGCCAGGATGGCCCGGGCCGTAGCCGCCGTCAGCTTCTTTTCGGTCTCGATATTGACGGATTCGCTGTGGCCGTAAAAGACCGGCACGCGCACCGTGGTGGCCGTCACCTTTATCGAGTCGTCGCCCATGATCTTGGCCGTCTCCTTGATCATCTTGATCTCTTCGAAGGTGTAGTCGCCTTCGGAGAACACGTCGATCTGGGGCAGGCAGTTGAAGGCGATCTGGTACGGATACACCTTGTGTTCGGGCTCCTGCATGTTGAAAAGCTGGCGCACCTGGGTCTCAAGCTCGGTGATGGCCTTTTGTCCGGTGCCGGACACGGCCTGATACGTGGACACGACGATCCGCTTGATTTTTGCGGCGTCGTGCAGGGGTTTTAAGACCACCACCAGTTGAATGGTGGAACAGTTGGGATTGGCGATGATGTTATTGTGCCAGTCCACGTCGTCCGGATTGACCTCGGGCACAACCAGCGGCACCTTCGGGTCCATGCGCCAGGCGCTGGAATTGTCCACCACCACGCACCCGGCCTTGGCCGCGTGGGGGGCGAATTTTTTCGAGGTCGCGCCGCCTGCGGAAAAAAGGGCCAGATGGACGCCCGCAAACGAATCCTCGGTCAGCTCTTCGACCACCAGCTCGCCGCCCCGAAAGGGCACGGTGGTCCCGGCCGAGCGGGACGACGCGAAAGCCCGTACGGTGGTCGCCGGAAAATCGCGTTGTTCAAGCGTCTTGAGCATCTCCCTGCCGACAGCCCCTGTGGCGCCGCACACGGCCACCACCAGATCGCCCCTTCCCATACCGTCCTCCATAAACAACGGGATTTACAATGTACGTGACGACGAAAGCGTCACGATGCCAGCGACATATGCGTTACAACCCGAGCCCGCCGATGATCTTCAAACAGGCCTCGGCCTTGTTCAGGGTATACAGATGCACGCCTGGCGCGCCGCCTGCAATGAGCTCCCGGGACTGCCGGGTGGCGTAGGCCACGCCGCACTCGGCCACGGCCGCGCCATCCCCTGAGGCGTCGGCCTCCTCCAGGGCGCGCAGGTAGTCCGGCGGCATGGACGCGCCGCAAAAGGTCAGCATGCGCTTGGCCCCGGCCAGACTCACCACCGGCAGGACTCCGGGCAGCATGGGCACGTCGATGCCCCGGGCCTTGGCCTTTTCGACGAAGCTAAAGTACAGGCTGTTGTCGAAAAAAAGCTGGGTCACGACGAAATCGCCGCCGGATCTGATCTTGAGTCCCAGGTATTCCAGGTCCTTCTCCGCCGACTCGGCCTGGGGATGCACCTCTGGATAGGCGGCCACGCCGATGCACAGCGTGGGATATTCGGCCCGGATGAACGCCGCCAGATCAGAGGCATGCCGGAACTGGTCCGAGTCCGGGACGAAATCCGTCTGCCCCCGGGGCGGATCGCCGCGCAGCGCCAGCACGTTCTCCACGCCGCTGTCCACCAGGCCGTCCAGGAAGGTCCGGATGTTTTTCTCGCTGGCCCCCACGCAGGTCAGGTGGGCCATGGGCTCCAGGCCGTGCTCTTTTTTCATGCGGGAGACGATTTCCAGGGTGTGGGCCTGGGTGCCGCCGCCCGCGCCGTAGGTCACGGACACGAAAAGGGGGTTGGCGGGCGCCAGCCGGTTGACCTCGTCGAAAAACCCCGGCCAGGCGCTTTTGTCCTTGGGCGGAAAAAATTCCAGCGACACAAACGGCTTTTTTTGCTTCAAAAGTTGCGTAATCTTCATATGGTCCCTTCATCATCAAAGGATATCGGGAATATCTCGCGGCCATGTCCGAATATAACGCCGCTCACGCCCCTGCCTTACGGGACAGACCCGGCAAGGCGCGCACAATGTCCGTATCGGCCGCGAGAAAGGGGTACGCCAGGGCCTCGTCCGGGGTCAGCCAGGCCAGGGTCTGGCCCTCCAGGGGAACGGGTTCGCCGCGAAACGCCCGGACGTGAAAAAACACGAGGCGCACCGTCAATTCCGGATAGGCGTGGACCTTCTCTTTCCAGAAGACAGCCTGGAGCGGGGTCACCCCAAGCTCCTCGCGAAGCTCCCGGGCCAGCGCGTCGGCCGGGGTCTCGCCCCGGACGATCTTGCCGCCGGGAAACTCCCACATCCCGGCCATGGGCTTGCCCGGCGGGCGACGCACGGCCAGAAACCTGTCGTCACGCCAGAGGATGGCCGCAACCACGTCGAGAAGGGGGGAACGTCCGTTCATGCGGGGGTCCTACTGCTCGGCAATGGCGGCCCGACGGGCTTCGAGAGCCTCAATTTCTTCCTCCAGTTTCCCCATGCGGGTCAAGAGATTTTCCGCCGCCTCGCCCAGTTCGTGATATTTCTTGGACAATTCCGAAAAAAGGCCGCGGTCCGCATAGGCCTGGGGATCGGCCATGGCGGTCTCCACCTGAAGCTGCTCGTCAAGCACGGCCCCAAGTTCGGCCTCCAGGTCGCCGTAGGCGTCTCTTTTGGGCTTGAGCTCCCGGTAGACGGCGTTGCGCTCCTCGGCCAGACGACGCTTGCGCTCCTTGTCATCCTTACGCGCGCCGCGCGTCGGCTGCTCCGCCGCCACAGCCGCCTTGGCCGCCTCGCGCAGCATGCGGTCATATTCCTCGAAACCGCCCAGATGCACGGTGACGCCGCCGTGGCCCACCGACCACACCTCGTCCGCCACCTCGGCCAAAAGGCGCCGGTCATGGGCCACAAGGAGGATGGTTCCGGAATAGTCGAGAAGCGCCCTGGTCAGGGCCTCGCGGCTCTCCAGGTCCAGGTGGTTGGTGGGTTCGTCGAGCACTAAAAAATTGGCCCGGGCCGCGAAAAGCCCGGCCAGAAGCAGTCGGCTTTTTTCGCCGCCGCTTAAAAGCGCCACAGGCCGCTCGAAATAGCCCTCTCCCAGGAGAAAAAGTCCCAGGATGCTGCACACTTCCTGGTGCGAGGCCTTAGGCCCCGCCATGCGCTTCATCTCGGAGATGACCGTTTGCTCCGGATGCAACAGCTCGGTCTGGTGCTGGCTGTAATAGCCCACCTTGACGCCCGATCCCACCCGCACCCGCCCGGAATGCGGCGAAAGGTCCCCGGTCACCAGCTTTAAAAGCGTGGTCTTTCCCGCGCCGTTGGGACCGGCCAGGGCGATCTTCTGGCCCCGGTAGATGTGGAAGGTGAGCCCCTGCCACAGCGGCTCGCGGCCGGGAAAGGCAAAGCTGATGTCTGCGGCCGAGACCACGGTCTTGTCCCCGCGCTCGGGTTCGGGAAGCGTAAAGGACAGGGCCGGGCCGCCGGATTCGGGCCGGGCCTCGCGCAGCTCCCCAAGCTCTTTTTCCAGGCGGGTCACGCTTTTAAGCTTGCTTTGGGCCTGTCTGGCCTTGGAGGACTTGAAGCGGAAGCGGTCGATGTTGGCCATCTGGCGCTTGATTTTGTCGTCGATATGCTGAACCTGTTTGCCGAGCCGGGAATCCAGCTCCTCGCGCCAGGCTAAAAACTCCGAAAACGAGCCGGGCCGCACCACCGGTTTGGCGTCGCCCAGAAAAAGGGTCTTGGTGGCCAGCCGGTCCAGAAACACCCGGTCGTGGGCCACGAACACCAAGACCCCCTCATAGGCCAACAGATAGCTCTCCAGCCACTCCACGGCCTCGAGGTCCAGGTGGTTGGTGGGCTCGTCCAGAAGCAGGATGTCCGCCCCGGCGGCCAACACCCGGGCCAGCTTGGCCCGCTCCCGCCAGCCGCCGCTTAAGGCCGCCAGTTCACGGCCCCACTGCCGATCATCGAAGCCTAGGCCCGATAAGATGGCCTTGGCCCGGTGTTCGGGGTTGTAGCCCAGTTCGTGTTCGAGCCGGGTCTGGCGCATGGCCAGCTCCTTCAGGGCGCCGTCGTCACCGGCCTTGGCGGCCCGGTCCCAATCCCGCCAAAAGGCCCCCCAGGACGGCAACGCGGCCATGACGAAGGACAGAAGCGGGGTTTTCAGGTCGGTATCGTCCAATTCCTGGGCCACGTACCCGATCCGGGCCCCGGGCGGATAGGCCACGCGTCCGGCGTCGGGTTCGTCCTGCCCGGCCAGAAGCCGCAACAGCGTGGATTTTCCGGCGCCGTTGCGGCCGACCACCGCCAGACGCGTCCCGGCGTCGATCTCCAGACTGAAATCGCGCAGCACGTCGCGGCCGCCGTAGGACTTGGACAGGGCGAGAATGGAAATCTTGGGCATGGATCGTTCCGGATACGGGGGTTCGATAGGGCTTGCACAACGGGGCGTCATCAACTACCAATCGCGCCGAACCCATCATGGTAAACGACAACGACCTGTAAGGAGTGTGCGACGCGATGGCAACCCCCGCAAGCCGTGCGATCCTCTTCCCGGGACAGGGCTCCCAGGAAAAAGGCATGGGCAAGGCCCTGGCCGAGACCGACGCCGCCGCCATGGAGCTGTGGACCCTGGCCGAAAAACACAGCGGCCTGCCGCTTCGGGAAATCTACTGGGACGGCGACGACGCCGCCATGGCCGATACGAAAAATCTCCAGCCGGCCATGACCGCCGTGAACCTGGGGCTGTGGTATCATCTGAAAAAAAGGCTCTCCCCGGCCGCCGCCGCCGGACACAGCCTGGGCGAATACGCCGCCCTGACCGCTGCGGGCGTCATCGAACCTGCCGAGGCGCTTGCCCTGGTCAGCCTGCGCGGCAGGCTCATGGCCGAAGAAGGCGGCCCGGACGGCAAGATGGCGGCCGTGCTCAAACTCACCCTGACCCAGGTGGAGGACATGGTGGCCGCAGCCGCCGCCGACACCGGCCAGATTTTAGTGGTGGCCAACTACAATTCCCCCGGCCAGTTCGTCATAAGCGGCCACGCCACGGCCGTGGAGGCCGCCGCCGCCCTGGCCAAGGACGCCAAGGGCCGGGCCATCCCCCTGGCCGTGTCCGGGGCCTTCCACAGCCCCATGATGGACGCCCCGGCCAAAAAGCTCGTCCGGGCCATGCAGGGCGTCTCCTGGCGCACCCCGGCCTTTCCGGTATATATGAACGTCTCAGGCGCGGCCGAGACCGACCTGGGGACCATAAAGGACCTCGCCGAGCGCCAGATGACCTCCCAGGTGCGCTGGCTCCAGGCCATGGAGGCCATGTGGCGCTTTGGCGTGCGCTCCTTCGTGGAGCTTGGCCCCAAGGGCGTTTTGGCCAAACTGGCCAAGGCCTGCCTGCCCGCCGAGGCCGGGGCGGAGGCGCAGATCATTGGCGTGGCCGATCCGGACGCGGCCGCCGCGCTGTAGAACGTCTGTTTCCTGAATGCCTCCGGCGGCCAAAGGGCTGTCGCCCTTTGGAATCCCACAACGGGAAGAGGCCCGGCCTGCCGCCAGAAAGGCGACGCCGAGGCCATGAGCACCATATTTGTCAAGGACATACGTCATGCGCGCCATAACCCATCTGCGTTCCCTGCTCTCCGACGCCCTCGCGGGCATGGGCGTCCCCTGGCCGGAAAAAACCACCATCGAGCCGCCCAAAGACGCCGCCTTCGGCGATCTGGCCACCAACGTGGCCATGATGGCCGCCAAGGCCGCCGGGAAAAAGCCCCGCGATCTGGCCGAGGCCCTGCGCCAGGCCATCATGGCCGCCGATTCGGGGCTTGCCGCCGAGGTGGCCGGTCCGGGCTTTCTCAACGTGACCTTCCCGCCCGCCTTCTGGCAGGATATCGTCGCCGACGTGCAGGAGCAGGACGCAGGCGGCGGCTACGGCCGCTCGGACCTGGGCGGCGGAAAAAAGATCCAGGTGGAATACGTCTCGGCCAACCCCACCGGCCCGCTGCACATAGGCCACGGCCGGGGCGCGGCCCTGGGCGACACCCTGGCCCGCATCCTGCGCGCCGCCGGTTTCGACGTCTCCACCGAATACTACATCAACGACGCCGGGCGGCAGATGCGCCTTTTAGGCGACTCCATCTGGCTGCGCTATCGGGAGCTTCACGGCAGGGAGGTGGTCTGGCCGCAGGACTGGTACAAGGGCGAGTACATCATCGACCTGGCCCGGGAGCTTTCGGCCATCCACGGCGCGTCCCTTTTCGAGATGCCCGAGGATGCGGCCACGGCCATTTGCCAGACCTTCGGCGTGGACAGGATCATGACCGGGATAAAAAAGGATCTGGCGGATTTCCGGGTGTCCCACGACGTGTGGTTCTCGGAAAAGACCCTGGTGTCCGGCGGCCGGGTGGCGGCCACCCTGGCCGACCTCACGGCCCGGGGCCTGGCCTACGAAAAAGACGGGGCCTTATGGTTCGCCTCGGAGAATCTCGGCGACGACAAGGACCGGGTGCTTCGCAAGTCCTCGGGGGAACTCACCTATTTCGCCTCGGACATCTGCTATCACGCCGACAAATTCGCCCGCGGGTTCGACGTGGTGGTGGACATCTGGGGCGCGGACCATCACGGCTACGTGCCGCGCATGAACGCCGCCGTCACGGCCCTGGGCCGCACCCCGGACAGCCTCAAGGTCATCTTGGTGCAGCTCGTGAATCTTTTAAGCGGCGGCGAGCAGATCGCCATGTCCACCCGGGCGGGCAAGTTCGAGACCCTGGCCGACGTGGTGGCCGAGGTGGGCACGGACGCGGCCCGGTTCATGTTCTTGTCGCGCAAAAGCGACAGCCATCTGGATTTCGATCTGGAGCTGGTCAAGCGCCAGACCATGGACAACCCGGTGTATTACGTGCAGTACGCCCATGCCCGGGTGAAATCGCTTTTCGCCAAGGCGGCCGAACGCGGCATCGACGCCGGGGCGCCGGACGCCGCCCTTCTGGCCAGGCTCGACACGCCGGAGGATCTGGGGCTTTTGCGCCAGATCGAGCAGTTCCCGGACGTGGTGGCCACGGCGGCGGCCACGTATTCGCCGCATGTGGTGAGCTATTACCTGCGCGATCTGGCCGGGAAGCTGCATTCCTATTATGCGGCGCATCAGGTGCTTGCGGCCGGGGACGAGGCCTTGACCCGGGCCAGGATGCACCTTCTGGACGCGGTGGCCCGGGTGGTTCGGGCCGGATTGGCCCTTCTGGGGGTTGACGCCCCGGAGAAGATGGAGCGCTCTTGACATTTCGCCAAAAAGCGAAATGATGCCCCGCAATGGAACTGAGGAAATGAAACTATTGAGCAAATTCAACGTGTCGAACGACGGCGGACCGCGCAAGTTCAGCTTCGAGCTGACCATGTCCGGCCTGGTCTCCCTGGGAATCGTCCTGGTTTTGGGCGTCAGTTGGGTGTTTATCCTGGGCATCCTGGTGGGACGCGGCTACCGGCCCGAAGAGGCCGTGCCGGAGTTGGCACAGATCATGCCCTCCACCGAGAACTCGGCCACCCTGGAAAGCTCCCAGCCGCCCACGGTGCTAAGGCCCGAGGAACTCCAGTTCATGGAGGACCTGCAGAGCAAGACCGGCAGCCCCGAGACCATCACCGTGGACTCCACCCAAAAGCCCCACGCCCCGAAGTCCGCGCTTCCCGGCGGCGCGTCGCCCTCCGGCGGTCTCGCCAGCCGGGATCTGACCGACGGCCCGGGGTCCGCATCGCCCGGCGCGCGGCCCACGCCCGCCCCTGCCGGGGCGCAGGTCAGGCCCGCCCCGGCCGCCCCGACCTCGGAACCGGCCCTGGCCGCCCGGCCAACGCCCTCGGTCGCGCCAGCGCTTCCGCCTGCCGCCGCGACCCGATCGGACCCGATCCCGCCCGCCGCATCACCCGCCGCCAAGACCGAGGCCGGGGTCCCGGGCAGCGGCTTCGAGGCCACCTACCAAGTGGCGTCGTTCTATAAAAAGGATCAGGCCGACGCCATGATCAAAAAGCTGGCCCAAAAAGGGGTCAAGGCCGAGATCAGGGCGGGCAAGATTCAGGACAAGGAGGTGTTCCGCATCGCGGTGACCCTGCGCGGCAGCGAGCAGGAGATCAAGGCCGGGCTGGAAAAAACGGGTGAAAAAGGCCCTATACTTCTCGGCAAAAAACCCTTATAGGGATGCCCCCGCTTGCCCCGGGAGACTCCCCCATAATGAGGACCGCACATGCAGCACCAGTCTTTCGTCCCGACCAAGGCTTTCTTCACCAAGGGCATCGGCCGCCACAAAAACAAGCTCCAGTCCTTCGAGCTGGCCCTGCGTGACGCCGGAATCGAAAAGCTCAACCTCGTGTACGTGAGCAGCATCTGCCCGCCCAATTGCACGATTCTTCCCCTGGAAGAAGGCGTCAAGCAATTGAGCCCCGGGCAGATCACCTTTTGCGTCATGGCCCGCAACGCCACGGATGAGAAAAACCGCATGGTTGGTTCGGCCGTGGGCATGGCCTTTCCTGCCGACAAAGACAACTACGGATACATCTCCGAACACACCACGTTCGGGGCCGATGAACAGGAAATCGGCGATTTCGCCGAGGATTTGGCCTCCACCATGCTGGCCACCACGCTGGGCATCGACTTCGACCCCGAGACGGCCTACGACGAACGCCGCCAGATCTACCTCATGAGCGGCAAGATCGTGGATTCGGCCTCCAAGCCCTGCGTCACCACCGGCCAGGCCGGAGTGTGGTCCACCACCATCTCCGCCGTGGTCTTTCTGCCGTAAGCCCCCAAGGCCGCCGCGTGGACAGACAAGCGCGCGCCGCCCGCATTCTCGAACGGTTGCGGCCCCGGTATCCCGGGGCCGCCTCCGCTCTGATCTGGACAAATCCGTATCAGCTTCTCGTCTCCACGGTCCTGGCCGCCCAGTGCACCGACGCCCGGGTCAATCTGGTGACCCCGGAGTTTTTTCGCCGTTGGCCCGATCCGGCCGCCCTGGCCGGGGCCGACACGGCCGATGTGGAGGGCGTGGTCCACTCCACGGGCTTTTTCCGCAACAAGGCCAAAAACCTGGTGGCCGCCGCGAAACTCATGGTCGACCGCCACGGCGGCGCGGTCCCGCGCACCCTGGCCGAACTGACCGCCCTGCCAGGGCTTGCCCGCAAGACCGCCAACATCGTGTCCGGCAACGCCTACGGCAACCACGAGGGCATCGCCGTGGACACCCACGTCAAGCGCCTGTCCTTTCGCCTGGACCTGACGGATTCCGGCAACCCGGTAGTCATCGAAAAAGATCTGATCCCGCTTTTTCCGCGTGAGGCCTGGGGCGAGATCAACCACCTGCTGGTGCTTTTCGGCCGCGACGTGTGCCAGGCCCGAAAGCCCCGCTGCGAGGGCTGCCCCCTGGCCGACGTCTGCCCGCGCAAAGGCCTGCCCCGGCCCTGACGGCCCGTCCGCCGCGACATCCCCTCCCCTACATCAGGCCTCCCCGCCAGTTCGCCGCATCCGGTTCTGCCAGCGCAACTCCGTCCTGCCATAGCCATATCAGCATTTTCAATAGCCAACAGCGCAATGGATAAGAACTATCGATTTGTCCTTCGCTCGTTCCTCTTCTATACAATCGTCAATTCCGTGCCCAGGAAGGGGTGAATGCCCGGCACGGAAAACCGTCAACCGAGAGGAGCGGCCATGAAGAATTTCTTTTCCTCGAAACAGGGCATCATCGCCGTAGGCCTTGCCATCGGCGTCCTGGCCCCGCTTCTGCAATTCTGGGGCAACCCGGGCAACATGGGCATCTGCGTGGCCTGCTTCGAGCGCGACATCGCCGGGGCCGTGGGCCTGCACCGGGCGGCCATCGTCCAGTACATGCGACCGGAGATCATCGGCTTCGTGCTGGGGTCGCTCCTGGCGGCGCTTCTCGCCAGGGACTTCCGGCCCCGGGCCGGGTCCGCGCCGATTGCCCGGTTCATCCTGGGGGCGTTCGCCATGATCGGGGCCCTGGTCTTTCTGGGCTGCCCCTGGCGGGCCATCCTGCGTCTGGCGGGCGGCGACTTAAGCGCCATTTTCGGCATCCTGGGCCTTGTGGCGGGCATCTGGATCGGCACGATCTTTTTCCGCAAAGGCTACACCCTGGGCCGCAGCCAAAAGACCCACACCTCGGTGGGGCTGATCATGCCCCTGGTCATGCTCGGCTTTTTCGCCCTCCTGCTCATCTATCCCCAGGTGAAGGACCAGCCCCAGTCCGGCGTGCTCTTTTTCAGCGTCCAGGGACCTGGCGCCATGCACGCCCCGCTTCTGGCCTCGCTTTTCGTCGGGCTTTTCGTGGGCGTCATCGCCCAGCGCAGCCGGTTTTGCACCATGGGCGCGTTTCGCGACGTGATCCTTTTCAAACAGTCCCACCTTCTGCTCGGGGTCGTGGCCCTTTTCGTCGCCGCCGTTGCGGTCAACGCGGTGCTTGGGCAGGTCAAAATCGGCTTCGAGGGCCAGCCCGTGGCCCACACCCAGCAGGTCTGGAACTTCGCCGGGATGCTTCTGGCGGGCCTGTGCTTCGCCCTGGCCGGGGGATGCCCGGGACGGCAGCTCTTTTTGGCGGGCGAGGGCGACGGCGATGCAGCGGTTTTCGTCTTCGGGATGATCGTCGGCGCGGGCTTCGCCCACAACTTCGGGCTGGCCAGCTCCCCCCAGGGCATCGGCCCCCACGGCATGGCCGCCGTGTTCGTGGGCCTTGCCGTGTGCCTGTACTTCGGCCTGACCATGCGCGCCAAGGCGTAAGAGAGGCGTGTCAGGGAGGAGGGGAAAAGCCTCCGGCGGCCCAAGGGCTTGGCCCTTGGAAATCCCGTAACGGTTTCCGGCCGCCCCTGTGCCGTCCGCTCTTTCGAGGACGGCCTGCGTAGCCGGATAAGACGCACTGCGAGAGGAGACTATGTCATGGAAAAGACCATAGACGCCCGGGGCCTGTCCTGCCCCCAGCCGGTTTTGGATACGCTTTCGGCCATCGCGGCCATGGGTTCGGGAAAGCTGACCGTCATGGTCGATACCGAGGCCTCCAAGGAAAACGTGTCCCGGGCCGCGGCGGCCAAGGGCTGGCGCCTTGACGGCGTGAGCGAGGACGGCGGAGAATACCGCATCGACCTGAGCAAGGCGTAAACGTGGGCCTTCTCGACCGCTTCCGCAAAAAAAACCCCGGCCCGCCTGCGGGCTCCCAGGCGGACCGGGGGCTGGCGCTATTTGAAAACACCAGCGAGGTCATCCGGGCCGAGACGGTCCTGCGCGCGGCCGGATTCGCGGTCCGGGCGGTGGGGCCGCCGCCCGAGGTGCGCACGGGTTGCGATCTGGCCGTGGAATATCCGCTTGTCGAGGCCCTGAACATCCGCCGCCTGCTCGAAGCCGCCAAGGTTGCGCCCCTGGACATGCTCCCGGTGACGGGGCCGCTTCTGCAGCCGGTCGAGCTTTTCCAGGTGAAGGATTTCGGCGACCACCTCATGGTCCGGGCCGCGAACATGAAGCTGACCGTGGAGAAGGCCACCGGACGTATCGTCAACGTCTCGGGCGGCGGCTGCCCGGACGTGCCCTATCTGGCGGCCCGGCTCATCGGCAAAACCCTGGCCGAGGCCCCCTCGCCGCGCGACATCGGCCATACCCTGTGCGGCTACGCCCTGGGACTGGCCTTCGAGGAGATGACCCGCCTGTGCTCGCCGTCGTAGGCGCCGTACCCGACCCGGTCGTGCCGGTCACCGAGGGCGTCGTGGACCTCTCGGGCCTTTGCATGCGGGTGGCCGGGCTGACCCTGTCCCCGGACCGGGGCACGCCCGCCCTGCTTCTGGCCGCGGCCACAGCCTGCGCCGCCCTCTCGCTTCCCGCGCCCTACGCCTTTCTCGTGGGCGACGAGGGACGCGGACACGGCAGCCGCGCCCTATACCGACATCTGACAGAGGTGCTGCCCGGCCGCGAGTTCTCCACCCTGGTCTTCCACTACCTCATGCCCGACGTCATGTGGCACGACAAGACGCTCTTCGCCGTGCAGGACATGGCCTCGCGGCCACGACTCATCGCCGACGCCGGGTTCATGTACGCGGCCAAGATGAGCGGACAGGCCGCCGCCTACGATCTCTTCACCCCGGACGCAGGCGAGCTGGCCTTTCTGGCCGACGAGACCGCGCCGCACCCCTTCTATACCCGGGGATTCATCCTGCATGAGGAAAACCGCGTGCCGGACCTGATCGCCCGGGCCTATCAGGACGAAAACGCCGCCGCGACGCTTCTGGTCAAGGGGAGCACGGATTACGTGGCCGACGCCTCTGGCGTGCTTTTCACTGTGGACGGCCCCAGCGAGGAGGCCATGGAGGCCATGGGCGGCACCGGCGACACCCTGACCGGGATCGCGGCGGCGCTTGTGGAATCGGGTCGGCCCGTGCCCGAGGCGGCGCGCATCGCGGCCCACGCCAACCGGCTGGCCGGACGTCTGGCCCGGCCCCATCCCGGCTCGCCCATCGCCGCACTCATCCCGCACATCCCCGCCGCCCTGGCCTCGGCCCTGTCCGACCACGCCTGATCCGCACCGCCACGGCCCGGCTCCGTTACGGGATCGCCTCAGGCGAAGCCCCGGGGCCGTGGGCAGCTTCCCCCTGGTTTTCGCGTCTCCCGAGGCGTCTGCCGCCGCGTGGCTACTGCTTCTCCGTGGCCTTGGTCAGGCGGGTGACGTTGCTTTTGGTGAAAAATCCATCGAAGCCGTCGAAGCGTTTGATGTATTCCGTGACCAGAAAGGTGGTTGGCGACATGACCGTGAACACCTGCTTGAGTCCCTCTTCCCGGGAGCCCACCAGATCCGAGATATAGCGCATGCCGTCGGCCCGCAGGGCCTCCACCACGGCGTCGATGTCCTCGGTTTCAAGGGCCATGTGGTGGGCGCGAAGGCCCCAGTTATGGATGAACATCTCGGTAGGGCCGGAGGACTCGGCGGTGGTGAAGGGGCTGATGCCCGAGGTGAAGACCTGGGCATAATCGGCGGCCCCGAGGCGGGCCACGTTGGTGATGGAGTTGAGCGACTCCACGTAGACCGCGAACTCGAAATGGTAGTTGGTCAGCGCTAAAAATTCCAGGATGGCCGGGTCCCGATCCTTTGCCCGCACCCGGGTGGCCACGTGGTCCAGGCGGCCGATGTTTGTCAGATGCGCCGCCGCAGGTTTCACCAGTTCAAGGCGTAGCGGCATAGCCTCCGTGGGGGCGTAGCCTGCGGCCCGGTCCCTGGGCTGGAGAAACCCGATGGAGTTGCCGGTAAAGGCCGAGGGCGCGGTCTGGATGAAGTCGTAGCCCGGGGCGCGCACGATGTCCGGGGTCAGAAAACGCACGCCGCGCCCGGTCTGGATGGCCACGTAGCGCTCCAGGTCGTGACAGACGTAGACGAAGGTCTCAAGCCTCGTTCCCAGCCGGTCGCCCACCTTGGCCCCGGCGTTGTAGGGCAGGAAGGGATTGTCGCCGCCTTTGCGCCGGGTGAGGAGGATGTCGGCGCTGCCGGGCAGCGACAGGACCGCCGTGTCCGCCCCGGGCGCGGCAAAGGCCTCGGCCAGGGTAAATCCCGTATAGCGCAAAAGCTCGGCCACGGCCCCGACGAAGTTCTCCGGTTCGGTGTTGACCACAAGGCAGACAAGCCCTCCCACCAACCCGTCAAGCCCGGCCTGGGACCGCGTGGCGTACACCTTCTCCACGTTTTGCAGAAGCACAGCGTCGTCGTTGTGAAAGTCGTCCATGTCGCCTCCTCCCGGGGCGACGGTCCGTCTCCCCGAAATCCCCTTAAAGCATATCCACCGGGTCCAGGTCCAGGCTGACGCGCACCTCGCCGCCTCTGGGGACCACGGCCAGGACCCGGGCGTACAGAGTCCGGATGGCGGGCCAATCCTGGGATTTCAGCATGCAGTGATAGCGCCTGCGCCCGCCGATAAGCGGCAGCGAGGCCGGAGCCGGTCCCAGCACCCGCACCCCCTGCCCCGCCGCCGGGGCCGCCTCGCGCAGGACCCGCCCCACCTCGGCCAGCACCGAAAAGCCGTCGGGGTCGTCCTTGGGAAAGCTCAGGCGCACCAGGGCCAGCTTGGAAAACGGCGGATAGCCCCATTTCTGGCGACGGCGAAGCTCCTCCTTAAAAAAACCCTGGTAGTCCGCCCGGCGCACCAATTCCCAGAAGGGATCGGCCGGGCTGCGGGTCTGGATCAGCACCCGCCCCGGCGTCTCGCCCCGCCCGGCCCGGCCCGCCACCTGCACCAGGAGCTGGAAGACGCGCTCGGCGGCCCGATAGTCGGGCAGGTTGCGGCCCATGTCCGCGTCGGCGGCGATGACCAGGGTCACTTTGGGAAAATGGTGCCCTTTGGAGAGCATCTGGGTGCCCACCAGGACCCGCGACGTCCCTGCGGCGAACTCGGCCAATATTTCCTCCGTGCGCCCGGGCCTAGCCGCGCTGTCCCGGTCAAGCCTGGCCACGACGGTTTCCGGGGGCAGGATCGCGGCCAGGTCCTCGGCCAGGGATTCCGATCCGGCCCCAAGCGGCAGAAAGTGCGACGCGCCGCATTTGGCGCAGGGCGAGGGAAAATCCTGGGTGCGGCCGCAGTAGTGGCACACCAGCTTTTGCCGGGTCTTGTGGAAGGTGTAGGCCAGGTCGCAATCCGGGCAGCCAAGGACCGTCTCGCAGTCCAGGCAATAGAGCACCGGCGCATAGCCCCGGCGGTTGAGCAGGATGATGGCCTGCTCGCCCCGGGCCACGGTCTCGGCCAGGGCGGCGGCGCTTGCCGGGGCCAGGACCGCCGTGCGTTCGGTCTGCGTCTCGCCGTCTGTTTTGCTGCGGCGCAAGCCCCTGGCCGCCTGCGGCCCCATGTCCACGATCTGGATCTCGGGCGGCTGGCTCGCGCCGACCCGGCGCGACAGCACCACGGACGGCGCCGCGCCGCACATGGCGGCGTGGTAGGTCTTGACGTCGGGGGTGGCCGACCCCAGGACCAAAAGCGCCCCCTCCCGTCTGGCCCGGAAATACGCGACTTCCTTGGCCTGATAGGACATCCGCTCCTCCTGTTTGAAGGAGGCGTCGTGCTCCTCGTCCAGGACGATCAAGCCCGGCGCGGCCACGGGCAGAAAAAGCGCCGACCTGGTTCCGACCACCACCACCGGCCCACGCGCGACGGCGCTGCGGCGAAAGGCGGCCTCCCGGACGGCAGGCGACAGGGAGCCGTGGGACAAAAGCACCTCGGCCCCGGGCAGGGCGGCCGTGGCGGCCCGGTGCAGGTGCCCGGCCAGGGCCACCTCCGGGGCCAGAAGCACCACCGACCGTCTCATGGCCAGACATATCCGGGCCAGCTCCAGGTAGAGCCGGGTCTTGCCGCTGCCCGTGACCCCGTGCACGAGGCGCACCTGCCCGCCCGGGGCGCACACCAGGGGCGAAAGCGCCAGGAAGGCGGCCTGCTGCTCGTCGCTAAGCGGCGCAGCCAGGGCCTCGGGCGGACACGGGGCAAGGCCGTCCTCCCCCGTCTCCGGCTCCGGCTCCGGGCAAAGGGCCTCGCAACCGCCGATCTCCACCAGCCCAAGCTGCCCCAGGGCCCGGATCACCGGCCCCATATCCCGGCCGAAATGCCCGGCCACCACGGAAAGCGGCGTCTGGCCGCGTTCATACAGAAAATCGAGCAGGGCGATGCGGGCCGTTGCCCCGGGCCGAACCGGCCAGGGCGGGTCCGTGCAGAGCCGCAAAAAACGTTCCCGGTCGCGCGAGGCCCCGGCCGTCTGCATGACGCCGGCGGCCCACAGCCCGGCCAAGTGCGCCGCCTCGGCCGGGGAGGCGTCGCGCAGGGCCTTGGGGGCAAGCCGCCGGAGGCGGGCCTTGTCCGGCACGGCGAAGGTCACCCCGCCCTGTCGAAGCCCCGCAGGCAGCACCTGGCCAAGCACCCGGCCTGGGTGGCTCATCTGCCGGGCCGCCAGGGTATCGACCATCTCCAGGTAGGCGGCGTCCAAAAGCGGGGCGCGCTCCAGCGGCCACACCAGGGGTTTGACCTCCACGCCCGGGGGCGGGCCGTCCTGCCCGCCTAGGATCATGCCCGTCCGGATGCTTTTCCCCAAGGGCACGAGCACCCGCAGGCCCGGGCGCAGGTCGAGGTCGGCCAGATGTCCGGGCACGGCATAGGTCAGGGTGGCGAAGGGGGCGCAAAAAAGCGCGACGTTTACGTATCCGGTCATGTGTGGATCAAAAAAACGCCCGGGAACGCGTGGCTCCCGGGCGGCGGTATGCGTTTGGCGCGGCGCGCAGGGCCGCGTCGCCCGTGCGGATCAACCGGAGAACGGCAGAAGCTGGCGCAGCCGGGGCACCAAGGCCTCGCGCAGGTCCTCGTCGTGCAAAGCGAAGTAGATGTTGGCGGTGAGGTATTCGGCCCAGTCGCCGGCGTCGAAACGCTGTCCCTGGATCTTCACGGCCAGCAGGCGGTTGTTTCCGGCCAGCCCCTTCAGGGCGTCGGTGAGCTGGATCTCGCCGCCGTGGCCCGGGGTGAGGTTTTCGAGATGATAGAAGATGTCGGGGAAAAGCACGTAGCGTCCCACGATGGCCATGCGCGAGGGGGCCTCGTTGACCTTGGGCTTCTCCACCAGATTGCGGACCCGGTACAGTCCCGGGGCGAATTCCTCGCCGTCGATGATGCCGTAGCTCGACACCCTCTCGCGCGGCACTTCCATGACCCCGATGACCGGCATATGCTCGGTCATGGCCACGGTCAGAAGCTGCTTGATGCCCGGCTCCATGCCGAACATGAGGTCGTCGCCCACCATGACCGCGAAGGGGTCGTTTTTGACCACCTCACGGGCGCACAATACCGCGTGTCCCAGGCCGAGCTGCTTTTTCTGGCGCACGGAGATGATGTTGACCATCTCGGCCACGGCCCGCACCTGTTCGAGCATTTCCAGCTTGCCCGTCCGCTGCAGAAGGTCTTCCAGGGCCAGGTTGTAGTCGAAGTGGTCTTCGATGATGGTCTTGCTGCGGTTGGTCACGAACACCACGTCCGTGAGTCCGGAAACCTGAGCCTCTTCAACGACGTATTGAACCACGGGCTTATTGTAGACCGGGAGCATTTCCTTGGGGATGTTCTTGGTGGCCGGCAGGGAGCGCGTTCCCCATCCGGCGACCGGGATAACCACTTTCTTGATTTCCATGCTCGTCTCCTTCAAGGGATGGATCACGCGGCCATGCCGTCTTGCCTGGGCCGCCTCTCCTGCGCGGGCGGGCGAAACGCCCGATTTCCCGCTGCATCACACGGCCCTGCGGACATTCGTCCGGACGGCATGCATCAAACAAGGATTCTAAAGCCTTTGAAATGAACTGTCCAGCGGGAAAACCGGCTGGACGCAGCGTTCGTCAGCGCAGGTGCGCCCGCAGGGCGTCGGCCAGACCTGCCGTCAGCCGGTCCACCAGGGCCTCGTCGCGGCCCTCCACCATCACCCTGGCCACGGATTCGGTGCCGGAATACCGCAACAGCACCCGGCCGTTTCCGCCAAGTTCGGCCTCGGCCTGGGCCACGGCCTCGCGGATGGCCGCCACCTCGCCAAAGGGAATCTTGCGCTCCACATGGACGTTGACCAGTCGCTGCGGATAGGGGGTCAGAAGCCGGGCCAGCTCCGACAGGGGCTTGCCGGTCTGGAGCATGATCCGGATCAGTTGCAGGGCGGCCAGGGTGCCGTCGCCGGTGGTGCCATGACGCATGAAAATCAGATGCCCGGACTGCTCGCCGCCAAGGGTCGCGCCCTCGCCGCGCATGGCCTCCACCACGTAACGGTCGCCGACCGGCGTGCGCAACAGCCTGCCGCCGCTCTCACGCATGAAGGCCTCAAGGGCCATGTTGCTCATGACCGTGGCCACCAGCACCCCGCCGGGCAGCTCCCCCCGGGCAAGCAGATCCTTGGCGCAGATGGCCATAATCTGGTCGCCGTCCAGGATGCGGCCCTTCTCGTCCACCACGATGACCCGGTCCGCGTCGCCGTCCAGGGCGATGCCGATGTCCGCGCCGGTCTCTAAGACCTTGGCCGCCGTGACCTCGGGATACAGCGATCCCACCTTGCGGTTGATGTTCATGCCGTCGGGCGTAACCCCGATCTTGACCACCTTGGCCCCAAGCTCCTCGAAAACCAGCGGCGAGACGCGGTAGGCCGCTCCGTTGGCGCAATCGAGCACGATTTTCAGGCCGTCCAGGCTCACGTCCAGGGGCACGGTGTTTTTCAGGTAGACGTTGTAGCGCCCGGGGCTGTCCTCGATCTTAAACGCCCGTCCCACAGCCTCAGGCGTCGGGAAATCCCAGTCCGCGCCGGGGTCCGTCACCCGTTCGGCTATCTCGGCCTCCACTGAGTCCGGCAGCTTGAACCCCTTGCTGTCAAAAAACTTGATGCCGTTGTCCATGTAAGGATTGTGGGAGGCGGAGATGACCACGCCCACATCGGCGCGCATGCTGCGCGTCAAAAAGGATATGGCCGGGGTGGGCAGCGGGCCGACCAGAAAGACGTCCATGCCCGAGGCGCAAAACCCGGAACTGAGCGCGTATTCGAAAATGTATCCCGATAGCCGGGTGTCCTTGCCGATGACCACCCGGTGGCGCTTGGCGCCGTTGCGGAAGTGCCGCCCCGCGGCCAGCCCCAGTCGCAAAACGACCTCCGGGGTCATGGGATGGATGTTGACCTGGCCGCGCAGGCCGTCCGTGCCGAAGAGTTTTTTGGTCATGCAGGTCTCAAAATAACGTATCTATTTTAAATGATTAAATCTAACATAGAAAAACCATAGCCCGGCCAGTCTGTAGCATCAGGGACCGGCGCTGTCCAATGCCCCGGCCCGGGCGCTCCCGCCTTCCCGCACGGCCGCGTCACGGGCGACGGGCAGGGAAGCATCAGGGACGTCGCGCCGCATCCGGCCCGGGATCATGATACCCCCTTCCCGGGCCGGGCTCAAGGCGGCCACGCCGCCGCAGGCCGTATTCCCTCTTGCCTCCTGCCCGCAAAAGCGTAAAAAACAGCTACGCTTCCCTGTCATGTGGGGCATCGCCGCCGGTTCGCCGGGCGCGTCCGCCCTGTTTTTTTCAATGCGCCCCTTCCCGACACCCTTCAATTCCCTTCCCAAAGGAGAACACCATGCGCCAAAAACTGTGGACGGCGGCCCTCGCGGCGATCCTCCTTCTGCTGCCGACGGCCCCACAGGCGGCCCAGAAACCGGAGGCCGCAAAGATCGACCCCGCAGCCATGCAGCAGCTCACCCGGATGTGCGACTACCTCAAGGCCCTCGGCGCCTTCACCTTCCGGGCCGAGGTCAACGTTGACGAGGTCTTTAAGGGCGGCCTCACCCTGCAAAGCTCGCGCACCGAGGACATCGCCGTACGCCGCCCCGACCGGGCCAGGGCGGACACCCTCCAGGACGCCGACGTGAAATCCATCACCTTTGACGGCGTAAACTTCACCGTCTTCCACAAAAACAAAAATCTCTACTCCACCCTTGCCGTGCCGCAAAGCCTCGACGCGGCGCTTGAGACGGTCCAGGAAAAGTACGGCGTCTCCGCCCCCCTGGCCGAACTGATCGCAAACAACCCCTGCCCGGCCCTGACCGAGAACGTGCTGGAGGGCTTTTACGTGGGCCTGCGCATGGTCCAGGGCGTGCCCTGCCATCATCTGGCCTTCAGCCAGAAGGACGTGGACTGGCAGATATGGATCGCCGACGGCGACAAACCCCTGCCGCGCAAGCTGGTCATCGTGGACAAGACCCTGGCCGGGGCCCCCAACTACGAGGCGCTTTTTGAGGATTGGAAGATCAACCCCCGCCTGAAGGATTCGTTTTTCGCCTTCACGCCGCCCAAAAACGCCGCCAAAATCGACGTCATCCCGCGCGGGGACTCCCCGGCAGCGGGACAGTAACCGGAGGCCGCCATGAAATCATGCGTGCGACTTTTCGTCTGCGCCCTCCTGACCCTGACCCTGGTCGGCCTGTCCCCATGGCCCGCCATGTCCCGGGGCGGCGGCGGCTTCGGCGGCGGAATGCGGGGCGGCGACCTCGGCGGCGGAACGCGGGGCGGCGACTTCGGCGGCCCTCCCGGCGGCATGCCCGCCCGGGGCGGCATGCGGGGCGACGACTTCGGCGGCCGTCCCGACGGCGGCTTTCCGGCCAGCGGGACCATGCGCCCCGCTCCCGGCCCCTATCCCCCTGGTCCCGGCCCGGGTCCCAGGCCGCCCATGCCTCCCGGCCCAGGCCCCTATCCCCCTGGCCCCGGCCCGGGTCCCAGGCCGCCCATGCCCCCCGGTCCCGGCCCCTATCCCCCTGGCCCCGGGCCAAGGCCGCCCATGCCTCCCGGCCCAGGCCCCTATCCTCCCGGTCCCGGCCCCTATCATCCCGGCCCCTGGGGACCCGGACCGTACGGCCCCAGGCCCTGGCCGGTCCTGCCGCCCGGTGCGGCCTACCTCTGGACCCTGCCGGCCACGGCCGTGGCCCTTACCGTGGCCGGGGCCATGGTCTATCAGGCGGACAACACCTGCTACCAGCCCATGCAGATGGGCGATCAGGTGGTCTATCAGCCCATCCCCTGCCCCTGAACCTTGCCTGGCCGCGCCGGACATTGCCTCCGGCGCGGCCAACGCAGGCCTCCCGTCTGCCGCGATTTCGCCGCACAGGGGGGTTAAATATCTCGTCGAGTTCGGATATGCTTCCAGGCGGGCAAGAGACGGCCATGTGCGCGCCCGCCGTCCACCCACACCTTAAACGCACCAAGGAGAAGGCCATGAGCACTATAGCCGCCGTTTGGGCCCGGGAAATCCTCGATTCCCGCGGCAATCCCACCGTTGAGGTGGAAGTCACCCTGGAATCCGGCGCCTCCGGCCGCGCCGCCGTACCGTCCGGCGCCTCCACCGGAACCCGCGAGGCCCTGGAGCTGCGCGACGGAGAGGAAGGCCGCTACGGCGGCAAGGGCGTGTCCAAGGCCGTGGAGAACGTCCAGGGCGAACTGGCCGAGACCGTGGTCGGCATGGACGCCACCCAGCAGGTGGCCATCGACAACCTGATGATCGAGACCGACGGCACCGAGAACAAATCCCGCCTGGGCGCCAACGCCATTCTCGGCGTGTCCCTGGCCGTGGCCCGGGCCGCCTCCAATTTCGTCGGCCTGCCGCTGTACCAGTACCTGGGCGGCATCAACGCCAAGGTCCTGCCCGTGCCGCTTATGAACATCATAAACGGCGGCATGCACGCCCCCAACAACCTGGACATCCAGGAATTCATGATCCTGCCGATTGGCGCCAAGACCTTCGCCGACGCCCTGCGCATGGGCGCCGAGACCTTCCACACCCTGAAAATGCTCCTGGCCAAAGACGGCCACGTCACCTCCGTGGGCGACGAGGGCGGCTTCGCCCCCAACCTGAAGGACCACGACCAGGCCTTCAAATACATCGTCAAGGCCATCGAGGAGTCCGGCTACCGCCCCGGCGACGAAATCTCCCTGGCCATCGACGCCGCCGCCTCGGAATTCTACAAGGACGGCAAATACATCCTGTCCGGCGAGAATAAGAACCTGTCCTCCAAGGACATGGTCAAGTACCTGGCCGACTTCACCGGCAAATACCCCCTCGTGTCCATCGAGGACGGCCTGGCCGAGGGCGACTGGGACGGCTGGAAGATCCTGACCAACGAGCTCGGCGAAACCATCCAGCTCGTGGGCGACGACATCTTCGTCACCAACCCGGACATCCTGGCCGAAGGCATCGACCAGGGCATCGCCAACTCCATCCTCATCAAACTCAACCAGATCGGCACCGTCACCGAGACCCTGGACACCATCGAAATGGCCAAACAGGCCGCCTATACCACCATCATCTCCCATCGCTCCGGCGAAACCGAAGACAGCTTCATCGCCGATCTGGCCGTGGGCCTCAACGCCGGACAGATCAAGTCCGGCTCCCTGTCGCGCAGCGACCGGCTGGCCAAATACAACCAGCTCCTGCGCATCGAAGAGGAGCTCGAAGACCAGGCCATCTACTACGGCCCCATCATGGCCGCCCAGTGGTACGACGAAGACGAAGGCGAGGAATAGAAGAAAAGAGAAGAGCCTCCGGCGGCCGGGGGGACTCAGTCCCCCCGGACCCCCCGTCAGTTTTGCGCGTCTCCCCCGGCCGTTCCGGCCGGGGGAGACGCGCAAAACGAACCGGGGCGGGCCGGTGCTGCGCGGGGCGAAGCCTATTGAAGTTTTTCGGGAGGGGAGGGTTCGGGAGGGGAACCCCTTTTTTCAAAAAGGGGTTCCCCTCCCGATGCCTCCGTTTCCATCCCTCACCCAAGGAGACCCTTTCCC
>Ga0209467_1000811_pt1 | contig 34914 bp, 28 predicted proteins | sample Higcelwee11metaG_FD_187175 | JGI IMG/M metagenome (GOLD analysis project Ga0209467, IMG submission 187175) | Freshwater pond sediment microbial communities from the University of Edinburgh, under environmental carbon perturbations - High... | ecosystem: Environmental > Aquatic > Freshwater >... | reverse complement strand
GGAACATTTTTTTCAAAAAAGGTTCCCCCCGGGCGTCGCTACTTAATCTGCACGGTGATGGTCCCCACCAGGCCGGTGGCCACAAGCGCCGGGTCGTACATGGCCTCCGCCTGCGGCGGCGGCACGTGGAACGTGCCCGGCGTCACGGCCCGAACGAGGCTGTAGTGGGTATGCCAAGCGTCGTCGGGCAGGTCGGCGAATACGTTGACCCGGTCGCCCCGGTAATCCACATAGTCCGTCGCCAGATCGTCGCCGGTCATCCACGGCAGCTTCTCCGTGGTGGCCAGACGTGGGTTCTCCACCTCGATGCCTGTGGGCATCAGGTTTTGCAGCACGAGGTTTTCGACCCGGCCGGAGAGACTGCGCAGCGAGGTCTTGAGCACCAGAAGCGTCCCCTGCGCCACCGTGTCCCCGGACAGGGGCGCGCCTTGGCGATCCAGGTATTCCCGCACGACCTCAAGGCCTTCCCGCACGGGCTTGTAGGTCGAGGCCAGGGGCGCGCCGCGTGTTTCCACGCTATAAAACGCCGCCCCGGATTCGTAACCGCCGTCCATCTCGATGCGCAGCGCCCCGGTGTCCGGGATGCCCCGCAGGGACAGCGGCGTGTCGGAATGGAAGTCCGTCAGAAGCGTCGAACCGGCGTAGAGCTTGCCGGAAAACGGCTTTTTGGCCGCCTGCTTGGCGTAGTACTTGCCAAGCGCCACAAAGGCGAAGGCCGCCTCCTGGGTGGAAGGATGGCGCACCGCCGCGAACAACCGGGCGGTATCGACGGCCAGCTTCGGCAGGCGCGAATCCTTGGGCGCGGCGTCGGCCAGGGCCGCCAGGTACAGGGCCTTGTCCCGAAGCGGCGAATCAAGCGTGCCGCCGCTTTGCCGTTTCACGTCGTCGGCAGGCGGGGCGCCGGAGAGCAGGGCGTTTGCGGCCTTCTGATTGCCCACGGCGGCGTAGGCCGCGCCTAAAAGCCCCCGGGCGTCGGCGGGCAGATCGCCTGAGTCGCGCAGGAAGTCCATGGCCCCGATGTCCGCCTTGCCCGCCCGGGCCAGGACGTAGAGGGCGTAGGCCGCCGTCTTGGCGCCGGTCTCCCCGTGGCCGTCATCCTCATTGTCGTCGTCCTGGCTGGAATCCTTGGCCAGTCCGCCCACAAACCGCAAGGCCCGGCGCAGGGAGTCCTCGTCCACGAAGTATCCCGCCGCCTTGGCCTCCACCAAAAAGTGCGTGGCGTAGACGCTCGGCCAGTCCACCGTGTCATGGCCGCCGGGCCACATGGAGAATCCGCCCCGGTAGAGCTGCATGCCCATCAGCCTCCGCACGGCCGCCTGGATCATGGCTGCGGGCTGGCCGCCGGGAAGCATGTCGGGGGCCAGGACCTTGGCCAGGTCCGTGAAGTAGAGCAGGGGGAAGGCCTTGGACACGGTCTGCTCCACGCAGCCATGGGGGTATTGCAAAAGCTGGCGCAGATTCGAGGCGAAACGCACAAGGGGCTGACGGCCGATGAACACGTCGCGGCGCACCGTGCCTGCAACGAAACCGGCCGCCGTGTCCGGCAGTTTGGCGGAGGCCGTCTCCACGCCGTCGGACTGGATCTCGGAGCGGGCCGGGAGGTAGGAGCGGGCGAACAGCTCCTGGCTGGCCGTGGCCTTCTCACCGTTGCCCGAGGCCGTGGCGGAGAAGGAGGCCATGCCTTCCTGCGGGCCTGTGGCCACAGGGAAAAACACGGTCTTTTCCTCGCCCGGGGCCAGGGCCACGGTCTTGTCCGGGGCGGCGCAGGAGGCCGCGCCGGTGACGGCGAGCTTCACGGCGAAATCCCCCGGTTTGGGCGTGTCGTTGCGCACGGCGACCGGAATGTCCACGGTCTCCTCAAGGGACAAAAAGCGCGGGAAGCTCGGGGACACGGACAGCGGGCTTTTCACCCGCGTGCTGGTCTCGGCCGCTCCGAAGCGCCTGCCGTCGGAGGCCACCACCATGATGCGCACCGCGCCGCGAAATTCCGGCACGTCGAAGCTCACCCGGGCCTTGCCCTGGCCGTCGGCTGTCACCACCCCGGACCAGAAGGCGGCGAGTTTGGAGGCCGGGCTTTCCGAACGCAAAAACTTGCTTAAGTCTTCCATGGAGTCGCTGCCGCCCGCCAGGGACTTGCCGTGAAGCGGCGGAACCTCGGGCAGAAGCATGGAGAAGATGTCGTACGACTCCACCCCAAGCGCTCGTTTGGCGTAGAATTCGCCGTAGGGATCAGGGGTCTTCTGGGCGATGAGCTGTAAAATGCCCTCGTCTACGGCGGCCACGGTCAGGGCCGCGCCGGAACGGGTGGTCACGTCGATGACAAGAGGCGTGCCGGGCCGCATTTCGGCCGGGGCCTGGGTGATGACCTCGAGATATCCCTCGGCCCGGTCCACGAAAAGCGGCGCGGCCCCGAAGGCCCGGGCCACGGACCCCGACGTCAGGTCGGCGGCCTTGCGCACCAGCGTGGCCGTGACATAGGCGTTGGGCATGTATTCGGCCTTGACCGGCACGGTGAACTGGCCGGTGTTGCCCGGCATGTCCATGACGAAGGCCTGGCGTACGGCCTCGTTTTCAACCGTCACCAGCATGCGTCCGGCAAAGGGGGCGCGCACCTGGAAGGTGGCGTTTTCGCCCGAGGCGTATTCCTTTTTCTCCGGCACAAGCTCGATGCGGGCCGGGTTTTCCAAGGCCCAGGGGGAATAGCCGAAGCCGCCGCAGAAAAATTCCACCTGGCTCGAGGCCCCGGTGGCCGCATCAGACAGGACCACCCGGTAGCTGCCCACGGCGGATGGGGTGAAGGTCACCGTCCCCCGGCTGGTTCCGGCGGGGATGGTCTTGGCGTCGAGAAGCTTCGAATCGCGCACGGTCTCGTATTTGTAGCTGCCGCCTGGCTCACGGCGCAAAACCGTCTGCCAGTCGTCCTTGAAGAACCGGGCCTTGAGCTCTCCGGCCTTGGACTCCTGGCCCGAGGCGGCTACGTTGACGTATTCCAGGGCCAGGGCCTTGCCGGATTCGCGGCCGTCACGGTCCAGGCGTTTGAGGCCCGGATAGGACGGATAGGCGTGCACGGGCACCCTGGTCAGGGCCGTCACGCCCCGGCCGCCGCCCTCGCGCACCCGGGCGGTGATGACGGCCGACAGGGCCGCCGGAGGGCGCGCCCCCTCGGGTACGGCGGCCTCGAAAACGCGGGTCCCGTCGGCCCCCAGGTTCTCGTCGGCCTGGAAGAACTCCATGTCCTCGAAAGACCGTTCGGGGTCGCCGAAGACGTACTGCTCGAAGCCCGCCGGGGCGAAGGGGGCCTTGGTCAGGCGCACCCGGGCCTCCACGGGCAGGTCCGAGGCCGGAGCCCCGAACAGGTAGCGGCTTTTGACCGCAAACCCCAGGGTGCGGCCGGGCAGGGCCTCGGTCTGGCCGGGCTCCACGGCGACGCTGATGCGGTCGGGAACGAAGTCCTCGACCTGAAAGCGGTATTCGCCGATCTGGTCGCCCCCGGCCAGAAGCTCCAGGGTGTAGGGGCCGGTGACGAGGTAGTTGGGCAGGGGCAGGGTGAAGGCGGCCATCCCCCGTTCGTCGGATTTGAGCACCGTGTCCCCGAGCTTGCGTCCCTGGGGATCGTTTTGGCGCAGGGTCAGAGGCATGGCGGCCGGGGTCCCGAGGGAGGCGTTGCGAACCATGGCCACGCCGTGCAGGGTCTCGCCCGGACGGTAGATGTCGCGCTCGCCGTAGAGAAAGGCGGTGTAGCCGGTCTTGGACAGCACCCGGCCGTCGACATCCATGCCCGTGGTGTCGGTCTGGAAGGAGTCGAAAAGCAGGAAGCTGAAGTCGGCGCCCTTTTCCACGGTGATCAGGTAGGGGCGGTTTTTCTCCAGGGTCTCCGGGGAGAGCTTGGCCGTATAAAGCCCCGAGGCGTCGGTGGTTCCTTTGGCGATCTCCTGGTTCTGGTCGCTTATGATGCGCACCGTGGCGCCTTGGACCGAACCCAGGGTGGAGAAGGAGGCCACGAAGACCACCATGTCCGACACGCCGCGCTTGGCCACGACGCCAAGATCGGTGATGAGCACGAGCCGCTGGTCGCCCTCGTAGTCGCCGGGCAGGGTCAGGGCCACCCGGTACAGCCCGGGAGCGTGTTGGGAGATGTACTTCTCCAGATTGACGGGCGTGGTGACGGTCTTGTTCATGGGGCCGGTCAGGGACAGCTTGGTCTTGACCAGTCGGTCGCCCAGGCTGTGGCTTAAGTACTGGCCGGTGAAGGACTCGTCCATGGCCGAATAGTCGAAATTGAGGAAGGCGAAGAGGTTGTTGAGATAGACGCGGTCGATGACCATGTCCGCCGCGTCGGTGTTGACGCTTTTGACGGCCAGGTTCTTGTAGCCCGTGCGCGACAAAAACATCCCCTGGTCCTTGAAGGCGGCCATGGGGTCAAGGTCCGGGACGGAGACGTTTTCGGCCACGTTGTGTTCGAGCATGGCCCCGTCGGCGGCGGTCAGGCCCTTGGTCAGGGTCACCTGATAGTTTTTGCCGGGGATAAATCCTCCGGTGACGATGAGGTCGCCCTCTTCGGAATGGATGCGCCGGGCGACCTCCGGGACGATCTGCAGGCGGTCCTCCAGGGCCTGGGCCGTGACCGGCGTGGAGAAGGACAGGCGCAGCACGCTCGATTCGCCCTGACTCTCGGCGCTTATGGCCTTGACCGTAAGCACCGTGTCCAGGACCACCGGCACCGTGGTGCGGGATTCCCGGCCAAGCGGCACGCCGCCCTTCTCAGGGGTGGTGTCGGCGGACATGATAAGGCTGATGTCGCGGGCCTGGGTCTTCTGGGGAACGGGGTCGCTGACGAAGGACAGCTTGCGGCCGGGGGAGCTGTCGGGAATGTAGAAGGAGACGGGATCGCCATCCCCACGCAGGGGATCGATGATTTTCAAGTTGTCGAGCAGGGATTGGGGGTCAACGGTACGGTTAAAGACCGCCTCGCCCTCGATGCGCACCAGCCCCGGGCCTTCCTCGGCGGCGGGCTCCAGGTGGGCGGAAAGCCGCGTCAGTTCGAAGAGGCCGTGGGCCGCGGCGAATTTCGTCTCGCCGGTTACGCGCTGAGGCGGGGTGACGATGGCCTCGGGCTTTACGGTCACGCTGTAGGTCTTGGCCGTGGGGAAAGGCTCGGCGGGTTCGAAGCGCAGCATGAAGGGGTTGATCCAGGTCCAGGTTCCGGACACGGCCGGGGAGATGGACGCCGGTTCCTTGGCGGGGCGGCTGCCGGGAGTCACGCCGCTTACGGGATGATCGAAGGCGATAAGAAGGGCCCGGCCCTGTTCCGCCTCCATGGACACCCCGGCCACGGTCACGTCGTCAGGCGCGGCGGCCGGCGGCGTTGTCGGCGCGGCGGCCGGCGGCGGACTCAGGCGCATGCCGGTCAGGGCTGCGAACTGGGCCGCGATGATCACGGCCAGGACCACGATAAGCTGGATCTTCCAGTCTTTATACCACGGTTTTTGTTCGGGCGTGGTCATCGGCAACCTTCCTCGGATGAGCCTTGGTTAGGGTGTGGGCGCGGGTGTGGGCGCGGTTGTGCGCGGGTGTGCGGCGGTTGTGCGCAATGCGTCCTTTTAGGAAATGAATGCTGCGGGCGCATGGACGGGCCATGTCCCATTGGCCGGAACTCTAGCAACAAGGGGTGAAAAGAAGCAAGGCGCAAGGGGTCGGAAAGAAAAACAAGGGTGGCGGGAAAAACGGGCCGGACGGCGACGACGCCGTCCGGCCCGGGGGAGAGGGCGGGATGCTATCCCCAGAGAAAAAGGCCCGTGGCCTCGTCGAACACCCGGTGCTTCTCCGGGCCTTCGGCGATCTGGATGGCCGCCTCGGCGGCGAAGATGCGGCAGCCGGGCATGGCGTGGCCGCCGAAGGCCGCGCCGGTTTCATCGCTTAAGGTCAGGTGCAGATGCACGAAGGGCTGGCCCTCCTTGAGGGAGACGCTGCCCAGGCCCGCCAGTATTTCCAGGGGTTTTTCCACGTCATGGGAGACGTAGCGGTGTTCGTCCTGAAGGTAGAATCCCATGGACGCCCGGGTGAGCGCCCCGATGACCGTCACCGTGGCCTGGGTGATGTCGCGTTCGAGACAGATGGCCTGAAGGGCCTCCATGAGATCGGCGTCCTTGGGCAGACGGAACAGATGCGGCGCACTCATACGGCTACAACCTTCCTTTCAAGAGTTCGGTGCGTTTTTTTTGGAGTTCCTCGAGCTTGGCGACTTCCTGCTTCTGCTCGTCGGATCTGGCGAGTCCCTTGGCCTTTTTGATCTGGAATTCCGATTGGCGTTCGTCGTTTTGGTACACGGCGGCATAGCCCAGATGCAGATGGGCGTGGAAGAGGTCTCCGGACTGCCCCAGCATCTGGCCGTAGACGCTCTGGATTTCCGCGTTGTCGGGAAAGTTCATGCGTACCCGGTTGAGATACGGCAGGGCCTTGGCGAAGTTTCCCGACTGGGCGAGGAGCTTGGCGTATTCGAAAAGGGCTGTGAGGTCGTTGGGGTTTTTCTCCACGGAGCGTCCAAGCAGGTCCTCGGCCACGCCAAAACGCCGGGCCTTGGCCTCGAAACGGCCGTCCTCGCGCAGCCACAGCGCGTCGTCGCCGCCGCAGGCCATGGCCTCGGTAAAGGCCGCCCGGGCGGCCTCGATCTCGTGGGTGCGGCCCAGGGCCATGGCCAGCCCGAGCTTGTCCAGGCAGGTCGCCTTCGCCCCCAAGCTCCGATAATACCCAATGGCCTTTGGCGGATCGTCGTAGCGGGAGCGGATGATGGTCTGGATGCGCTTGAACCGGGTGTCGTCGTCGGTGCGGTCGCGCACGTTTTTGGGCAATTGGTTGATGCGGTCCTTTAAATAGCCCAGGCGTTCGCCGACATCCGGGTGGGTGCTCAGGTAGGCCGGGATCACGGCCTGCCCCTTGAGCCAGCGCATGCGGCGGATGGTCTCGAAGGAACCGACCATGCCCTGGGGCGGATACCCCGCGGCCACCAGATAGTTCATGCCCACCTGATCCGCCTCGCGTTCGTCCTCGCGGCTGTAGCTCAGATACGTTTGGAGGGTGGCCGCCTGGGAGCCGATGATCAGCGCCGTGCCCGCCTCAGGGGCCCCGGCGGCCGCTCCCAGGGCCAGCCCGGCGGCCATGCCCACCAGTTGGCCGATGGTCAGGGTGGTCATCTTTTCGTAGCGGCTGGCCAGATGGCGCTGGCTGACGTGGGCCAGTTCGTGGGCGATGACCGCCGCCACCTCGGATTCGTGACTGAGATTGAGGATGAGCCCGGTGAACACGAAGACGTAGCCTGCCGGGGCGGCGAAGGCGTTTAAGGCGTTGTTTTGGATCACCCCGACGGTCAGCGGAAAGGGCTGGGGGGGCATGGCCTTGGCCACACGTATGACCATGTCCGTGACGTAGGCCTGTATCTCGGCGTCGTCCACCAGGGGGAGTTTGGAACGGACTAGGGCGTTGAATTTTTCGCCCAGCTCCCGTTCATCCTTGAGGGTGAATTCGAACAGGCCGGCCTTGGCCGGGGCGGGGCGCGCCGCCTGCCAGAAAAGGGCGCACGCTCCGGCCGCCAGGCACATAAGGACCGCCGCCAGGGCGGCTGTGCGGCGAGATGGAGTGCTCATGGCCTTTCCTTACCTGCGTCGGCGAAAGAAGAAAAGGGCGGGACGGGAAATCGCTCCGGAAGGACCGGCGGCGATCTATCGGTTCATGAGATCCAGAAATTCACGGTTGGTTTTGCTGCCGCGCATCTTGTCCAGAAGGAATTCCATGCTGTCGATGGGGCTCATGGGGGCCAAAAGCTTGCGCAGTATCCACACCCGGTTGAGCACGTCCTCGGGCAGAAGCAGCTCTTCCTTGCGGGTGCCGGAGCGGTTCATGTCGATGGCCGGGAACACGCGCTTTTCCGAGAGATGGCGGTCCAGGTAGATCTCCATGTTGCCCGTGCCCTTGAACTCCTCGAAGATGACCTCGTCCATGCGCGAACCGGTGTCGATGAGCGCGGTGGCGATGATGGTCAGGGAGCCGCCGCCCTCAATGTTGCGGGCCGCGCCGAAAAAGCGCTTGGGGCGTTGCAGGGCGTTGGCGTCCAGACCGCCGGAGAGCACCCGTCCCGAGGACGGGGTTACGGCGTTGTAGGCCCGGCCCAGGCGGGTGATGCTGTCGAGCAGGATGACCACGTCGCGCTTGCGCTCGACCAGCCGCTTGGCCTTTTCGCTGACCATCTCGGCCACCTGGACGTGGCGCTGGGGCGGTTCGTCGAAGGTGGAGCTGACCACCTCGGCCCGCACGGTGCGCTCCATGTCCGTGACCTCCTCGGGACGCTCGTCGATGAGCAGCACGATGAGGTAGGCCTCGGGATGGTTGGCGTTTATGGAGTTGGCGATGGTCTGGAGCAGCATGGTCTTGCCGGTGCGCGGCGGGGCCACGATGAGGCCGCGCTGGCCGTGGCCGATGGGGGCCAGCAGGTCGATGACCCGGGAGGGATAGTTTTCCCCGCCGTTTTCCATGACGAAGCGCTGGTTGGGATAAAGCGGCGTCAGGTTGTCGAAAAGCACCAGGTTTTTCGAGGCCTCCGGAGGCGCGAAACCGATTTCCCCCACGCGCAGAAGCGCAAAATAGCGTTCGCCCTCCTTGGGGGGGCGTATCTGGCCGGAGATGACGTCGCCCTTGCGCAGGCCGAAGCGGCGGATCTGGGAGGGGGAGACGTAGATGTCGTCGGGGCCGGGCATGTAGCTGTACATGGGGGAGCGCAGGAAACCGAAGCCGTCGGGCAGAATCTCCAGGACCCCTTCGCCGAAAATCGAGCCGTTCTGGGAGGCGCAGTTCTGCAGGATGCCGAAGATCAGCTCCTGTTTGCGCATGCCGCTCGGGTTTTCGACGTTATAGGTAGTCGCGAGCTCCATGAGCTCGGGCATGCTTTTGAGTTTTAGTTCAGAGAGATTCATTCCTTGCTCCGTACAAGAGGCGGTTTCATGGTGCACAGCCTGGAAAAACAGGAAATATCCTGCAACGGGTCCGGATCGGTTCGGGCGAAATAAGCGACGGCTTTCGTGGCGCGGAAACGATGCAGCGGAAGAATTCGTTCCGCAGGTCCCAATGGTAGTGTAAGCGGAAAGACGCTCGCGAAAAATTAGGCTCCAGTCGCTGCTGCCTTCACGGAAGTGTCAAATCTGTAAAAAAGAACCGGGTTTGGAGGGGGCACTGCTTGGCGGCCCGTGGTGTTACTTATACAATTCGTGGGCACTGTCAAGCGGCATGTGGCCCGAAAGACGCCAGTTCCGCGTCGTCGTGGATCATTCCGTGACCTTGGGTTGGATCACGTCGGCGAAAAGCTCATTGATGATCCCCTTGATCTCGTCCTGCTCCTGGTCAAGGGCCAGACTGAGCTCCAGGGTCAAAAGCCCGGTGGCCTGCTCCAGGAGGCGGCGCTCCCCGAAGGAAAGCTCCTTGTTTTGGCCGATGAGCAGAAGCTCCTTGAGCACATAGGCCACATCGGCCAGGTCGCCGCTTTTGAGCTTCTCGGAATATTCCCGGTAGCGGCGGTTCCAGTTCTGCCCGGTATATCCGGTGAAATCCGAGCGATCCTTGAGGGATTCGATGATGCCCTGGCCCTGGTCGGCGCTGCACAGGGCGCGCAGGCCCACGTTCTCCGCGTTATTGACCGGCACCATGAGCGTGACGTTGTTGCTCAAGATCCGGACGATAAAAAAATTCGTCGTCGCACCCCCGATGTCGCGGGATTCGATGCGTTCCACTTTGCCCACACCCTGGGCGGGATAGACGACGAGCTGGTCAACGGAAAACACTGCGGGGCTCCTTTGCGAGTCAAAAAGAGGAGAGGATGTGTCCAGTGTTTTTCCTGGATAACGCAATGGGCGAAAAGTGTCCATGTCTGTTTGCGCCGGTTGGCCGCAGGTCATGGAGGATCCTGAGGCAGAACGCGGTCTATCTGCCCGGCATCACGTTTGGCGGCCTCCAGGCCCTCGGCCAGAAGCGTGGTGATGAGCCGGGCCGCATCCGTGGCGATCTCCCGGGCCACGGCCCGCTCCCGTTCGGGGAAGCGCTCCAGGACATAGCCCTTGACGTCGCGTCCCGGGGCCGGGCGGCCGACGCCCAGCCGGACCCGGACGAATTCCGGCGTCCCAAGCTCCCGGGTGATGGAGTTTAAGCCCTGGTGTCCGGCGTTGCCGCCGCCGCGTTTGATGCGGATGCGTCCAAGGGGCAGGTCCATCTCGTCATGCGCCACCACCAGATTCTCCGGGGCGATCTTGTAATAACCGCACAAAAAGGCGGCGGCGAGGCCGCTTAAATTCATGAACGTCAACGGTTTGGCCGCCAGATGCGGCCCCCGGGCCGCCCCGGCCAGGGTCAGATGGTACAGTTCCACATCCCGGCGCGAGGACACCCGCGAGGACGTTCCCTCGTCCAAAAGGGCGTCCACGGCCCAAAAACCCATGTTGTGGCGGGTTGGGGCGTATTGCGGACCTGGATTGCCCAGTCCCAGGATAAGCGAGGTGAACGCCATGGACTGCGGGGTGGTTAGATGCATCCGGGAAGAGTCCCGGATCAGGGGATGACGCGTTCCCGGGCGTAAGGGCGGGGCGGCGTCGCGGAACCGGGGCGCCCTGCGACGTCCGGGAGGGGGGCGCCGCACAAGGGGCGATCCGTTACAGACCGCCCCCGGATCAGGTCACGATCAGGAATCGGCCGCGCCCTTTTCGTCTTCGGCGGCCTCGTAGACGACGCCGACCACGGCGTAGTTGTCCTCATAGACGGCCTTGACGCCCTCGGGCAGGACCACGTCGCCCACGACCACGTTCTCGTTGGAATCCAGGGCGGTGACGTCGATGGTCACCTTGTCCGGAATGGCCAGGGGCAGGCATTCGATTTCGATGGAGTCACGGAAGATTTCGAGCTTGCCGCCGAGCACCACGCCCTTGGCCTTGCCCGTGACCACCACGGGAACGGACACCCGGATAAGCTTGTCCAGGTCCACGCCGTAGAAATCCACATGGGTGATGCGGGGCTTGGTGGGATGACGCTGCGTGCTCCAGATCAGCGACGGGCGGGTCTGGGCGCCGTCCTCGCTTTTGATCACCAGATCGAAGACGTGGGAGGAGCCGATTTTTTCCCGCAGTTTGGTCAGGGGCAGCTCTTCGACCAAGACCGGGATGTTGGTTCCCTTGGAATCATAGAAGACGCCGGGCACGAGGCTTTCGACGCGCAGCCGCCGACAGGCGCCCTTTCCTTTCGCCGCGCGGGGCGTGACCGCGAGGGACAGTTGCTCTTTCATGGTGGTTCTCCTTTTCGATTCCGTCGCGGCTTCCGCGCCCGGCGTGTGATTTTTTAGGTGAATAAGACGCTCACCGAGGATTCGGTGTGGATGTTGTGGATGGCCTTGGCCAGAAGCCCGGCGATGGACAGCACCTTGATCTTGGAGCAGTTCTTGGCTTCCTCGGACAGGGGGATGGTGTTGGTGGTCACGATCTGGGAAAACGGCGAGGCCGTGAGGCGCTCGAGGGCCGGCCCGGAGAGCACCGCATGCGTGGCGCAGGCCATGACCTCGCGCGCCCCGTTCTCCAGAAGCACCTGCCCGGCCTGGACAATGGTCCCGGCGGTGTCGATCATGTCGTCCAGAACCACGCAGACCTTGTCCGTGACGTCGCCGATGACGTGCATGGCCTTGGCCTGATTGGGGGCGTCGCGGCGTTTGTCGATGATGGCCAGCCCGCCTTCCAGACGCTTGGCGAAGGACCGGGCCCGCTCCACGCCCCCGGCGTCGGGGGAGACGATCATCAGGTTGTCGCTGTGGATGCCCTTGAAATATTCGGCCATGATGGGCGCGGCGTACAGGTTGTCCACAGGCAGGTTGAAAAATCCCTGGATCTGCCCGGCGTGCAGGTCGATGGTCAAAAGCCGGTTCATGCCGGCGACAGTCAAAAAGTCGGCCACCAGCTTGGCGCTTATGGGGGCTCGGGGGGCCACCTTGCGGTCCTGGCGGGCGTAGCCGTAATACGGCACCACGGCGGTCACCCGGTGGGCGCTGGCCCTTTTTAAGGCGTCGAGGATCAGGCACAGCTCCATGAAGAGGAAGTTCACGGGCTTGCAGGTGGACTGGATGACGAAGATATCCGAGCCGCGGACGTTGGCGCCGATCTCCACCCGTATCTCGCCGTCGCTGAAGGTGCTCACCTTGGACGGCAGAAGCGTGCAGCCCAGATGATCGCAGATGGCTTCGGCCAAGGCCGGATTGGACGTGCCGGTGAGAATTTTCAGATCACCCTGGGCCATGGTGTTTCGCCTCGGTTCGTGTGTGCGGGGTCTGTCCCCGTTGCCTGCGGCGGGCTTTTCCCGCCTCTTTGTGGTCGCCGGTCCGAAGCGGCGTGCGGTCCGGACGCGAAATTTGGCTGGGGCGGAAGGATTCGAACCCTCGAATGCGGGGACCAAAACCCCGTGCCTTGCCAGCTTGGCGACGCCCCAGCAGACCGTGCCATCCGGAAAAAAAGCGCCGCGAAGCGGCGTCAGGGGAGGACCAGACGTCCGTCCATTCCCTGGCGGACACACTCGGCCACGGCCTTGCGGGCCGCTTCCCGATCCCGGAACAGTCCGAATATGGATGACCCGCTGCCGCTTAGGGCCGCTCCCGCCGCACCCAGGGAAAGCAGGGTTTCCTTGAGACGCCGCAGGGCGGGCTGGGCTGCGAAGACGACCCCTTCGAAGCTGTTGGAGAGGGGCAGCGCGGTCACGCAAAAGGGTCGTATATTTCGCTGAAAAGTGCTTGTCAAGAGACTTTCCCCGGACGGGTCGCCGTTTTCGGCCGCTGCGTCATAGGCCCGGTAGGCCCAGGCCGTGTTCACCCGCTGCCCCGGGCAGACCAGGACCAGGGCGTATCCGGACAGATCCAGGGGAAAAGGCGTCAGCCGGTCGCCGATGCCCTCGGCCAGGGCCGGGCCGTTTTGCAAAAAAAACGGCACGTCCGCGCCAAGGCCCGCCCCCAGGGCGGACAATTCAGGTCCGCTAAGGGGAGCTGGGGCGGCGTCATTAAGATAGGCCAGCATGCGGGCCGCGTCGGAGCTGGCCCCGCCAAGGCCGGAGCCGGCCGGGACGCCTTTGTCCAGGCGGACGGAAATATCCGGGGCGAACCCGGTTGCGGCGGCGTAGGCCGCATAGGCCCTGACCACCAGATTGTCCGGCCCCTCAAGGCCTTTGTCGGAGCAGGCGAAGTGCAGGCCAAAGCCCCGGGGCGCGCGGCTTACGGTCAGCACGTCCGCAGGTTCGGGCAGGGCCGTAAAAAGGGTCTCCAGGTCGTGGTAGCCGTCGGGGCGTCTGCCGGTGATGCGCAGGTGCAGGTTGATTTTGCAGGGCGCGATCATGCGCACGGGGATCCCGGCGTCGGCGTCCGGAGAGGGCGCCGCCGGGTCTGACGGGGAAAAGGCGCCCGGGGAGGGAGTGGAGGTCATGGCCGTCACCAAAAAAAAGCGGGACGGGGAAGGCCCCGTCCCGCTTTTTCGTTTCTACTTGCCGTCCGTCACCGGGATGGTGCGGAAAAGGCTCTGGCCCTGGCGCTTTAAAAGCAGCATGACCACGCCCTTCTTGCGTCCGTCCTCCTTGACCGTCTTGGTGAAGGCGTCCACGGAGCTGACGGCGGTCTGGTTGATCTCCAGGATCACGTCGCCCGGGCGCACCTCGGCGTCCTCGGCGGCCGAACCCTGCTCCACCCCGGCCACCAAAAGCCCCTCGGCCTTATCCAGACCCAGGGCCTTGGCCTCCTGGGCGGACACCGGCCGCAGGGACAGGCCCAGGGTGGCCTCGGTGGCGGTGTCGTCTTCGCCGTTTTGCATCTCGCCCTGGCCCAGGTGCTTGGAGTCGCGCTCGCCCAGGCTGACGCTGACCTTGCTGGCCGCGCCCTTGCGCAGGATGCTCAGCTCGGCCTTCTGGCCGGGGCGGATGGCCGCCACCTTGCGCAGAAGGGCGTTGGTGTCCTCCACGGTCTCGCCGTTGACGGCCGTGATCACGTCGCCGGTCTTAAGCCCTGCCTTGTCCGCCGGGTCGCCCGGGAGCACCGAGGTCAGAAGGGCGCCCTTGGTGTCCTTCATGTCCAGGGCCTTGGCGGTGTTCTCGTCGATGTTCTGGATGGTCACGCCCAGCCAGCCGCGCTTGACGGACTTGTTCTCGCGCAACTGCTTGATGATGTCGTTGGCCATGTTGCTGGGGATGGCGAAGCCGATGCCCTGTCCCGAGGCCACGATGGCGGTGTTGATGCCGATGACCCTGCCTTCCAGGTCCAGAAGCGGACCGCCGGAGTTGCCGGGGTTGATGGAGGCGTCGGTCTGGATGAAGTTGTCGAAGGGGCCGGCCCCGATGATGCGGCCCTTGGCGGACACGATGCCCACGGTCACGGTGTTTTGCAGGCCGAAGGGGTTGCCGATGGCCACCACCCATTCGCCGACCTTGAGCGTCCCGGAGTCGCCGAATTCGAGATACGGCAGGTCGTTTTTCCCCTCGATCTTGATCAGCGCCAGATCCATCTCCGGGTCGCGGCCCACGACCTTGGCGGTCAGGGGCTTGTCGGAGTCGCGCAGGAGCACCTTGACCTCGTCGGCCTGGTCGATGACGTGGTTGTTGGTCACGATGTAGCCGTCACGGGAGATGATGAAGCCCGAGCCCAGCGAACGCTGCTTGGGGCCGCGCTCCCGGTTCTGGGGGCCGCTGTTGGGGCCGCCCTGGGGGCCGCCGTTTTGTCCGCCGTTGGGGCCGCCCTGGGGACCCTGGGGGCCGAAGAAGCGGTCGAACTGGTCGAAGAAGTCATCGAAGGGCGTGCCCTTTCGCGGCATCTGCTGGAAGAAGTCGCGCAGCTTGCCCTGGTTGTTCATGGTTTTGGTGGTGGAGATGTTGACCACGGCCGGTCCGGCCTTCTCCGCCAGGGTGGTGATCTCCGGCAGGGAGGAGGCCAGGGCGGGGGTGGCGAAAGCGACTACGGCCAGTATCGCCAGAACGGACGATTTCATGGTGCGGATCATGTGGTTCTCCTTGGCCGCGCGGTTGTTTTGGAGGCATACGCGGGCCGTGGGGCGTTCGACGGGTCGCCAGGTCCGGGAGTCTCCCCGTAAATGGTCGCTGACGCGCCGACGGTTGCAGATTTTATACATCACTTCCGGCCTTTGTAAACCGACTCGCCGCGTGGAGACGCGGGCCGTGGCCGTGGCCTCCGCCGTCGCCCGCGCCTTGACAAGGCTTCAGGCGAAAAATACTATGCTGGATTCGGGCTTCGTCAAGACCGGCCACCGGTTGTCGATCTTTTGGAGTCCCGACAGGCTCCCGTAGCTCAGGTGGATAGAGCGATCGCCTCCTAAGCGATAGGCCGCAGGTTCGAATCCTACCGGGAGCACCATTTTTTTCGGGGACGCGGTTTTTCCCGCGTCCCTTTTTCGTGCCCGACCCGGTACATCAAGAATCGTGCCTTTGTGCAAAAGCCGCGTCTTGGCCCCTATCTGTCACTTTTTTTGTCGCTTTGGAGAGGGCCGTGTGTTGAAAATTGCACGTCATATGTGCAGTTATGTGCAAGGTGGGTAGTTTGTTTACGCCTGTCGGCCCGCCACCGCCCCTTCCCAAGGCCCGCTTCCCGGAATATATCTGTAGAACGGCGTCTGCCGCCAAAGGATCGATCCCCTATGACCGCAGCCGCGAAATCCGTCACCGCCGAGGCCGTGCTGCGCCGCCTGGAGGCGCAGGGCCTGTCCGCAGCCCCGGAGCAGGCGGCGTCGCTCGCCGTCTATCTGGAGATTTTGGCGGTCTGGAACCGGCGGGTCAATCTGGTGGGGCATGCGGGGTGGGGGGAGATACTCGACGATCTTGTGGCCGACAGCCTGCATCTGGCCGCCTTTTTGGAGACGCCGGATGTGGCGGGTCGGCTAGGTCCGGCGGAAGGCGGGCCGGTGTGCCTGGATTTCGGGGCCGGGGCCGGACTGCCGGGCATCCCCCTGCGCATCCTGTGGGGGCGCGGGGACTACGTGCTGATCGAGGTCCGGACCAAGCGGGCCGTTTTTTTGTCCGAGGCCCTGGCCCGGCTGTCCCTGCCCCGGACCACGGTCTTTTCCGGACGGGCCGAGGACGCCCCGGGCAAGGTCGTAAGCCCTGAACGGGCGGGGCTTGTGGTCTGTCTGTCCCGGGCCTTTCTCCCCTGGCCGAAGTTCCTGGCCTTTGCGGCCGAACATGTGGGCGGCCTGGGACGCGACTATGCGGTTTTGACCATGACCGGCGACCGGCCCGGGGATGATCCCCAGGCGGTCTCCCAGGCGGGGTTCGCCCTTTTCGCCGAGAAAGGCTACCGGGTGCTCGGCAAATCCCGTTACGTGTCGCTGTTTAATCCCATGAGCTCTCCCAGGGCGCTGCCCTTGAAGATGAGCCGGGTAGCGGTTTCGTCGGCCAGCTCCGCAAGGTCCATGAGCCGCTCCAGGTAGTCCAGGATAAGCCCCCTGCGGTCGTCGTCGCCGTTTTCAAAGTCGAAGGCCAGGTCGCCGCTTTTGATGTAGGTTTCGATTTTCTCCAGGCAGGCCGGGTCGAGCATGACGCCTCCGTGGCGGGTTGCGGCCGGGGGGGCCGGTTGGATTAGTGGTGGTAGGGCGCGCCGCGCAAAATGGACAGCGCCCGGTAGATTTGCTCAAGAAGCACGACCCGGGCCAGTTCGTGGGGCAGGGTGCCGGGACCCAGGCTGACCGTTTCCCCGGCCCGGTCGAGAACCTCGTCCGAAAGCCCGTAGGCCCCGCCGACGATGCAGCACGGGGCGCGGCCCGGGTCCTCCAGCCAGCCTGCAAGGCGTGCGGCCAGGGCCGTGGAGTCGTACATTTTTCCCCGTCCGTCCAGGACCACGGGCAGGTCCCGGGGCGAAAGCCGGGCCAGGATGTCCCGGCCTTCGGCCTTGACCCGATCGGCGGGATTTCCCGACCGGGCGTCCTTGACCACCACCCGAACGGTGGCGATACTATGGCCGACGGCAGTCAGGTAGTGTTCCTCGGCCTGCCGGAAAAAGGGGCTCTTGGGCTGCCCGACGAACAGGAAGCGGATCGGTTTCACGGCGGCTCCACGAGGCCCGGGTTTTGCATTGACCGGACAATGCGGGCATGGTCTAGCGCCAGGGGCGGCGTGTTGTCAAAACGCGGCGGCCGGGGACGCTGGTCCGTGACGGCGGCCGGGTATGTAACCAGAGGAAAATGACGGCGACGGACATGAGGCGTGACGGCATTCGGACAGGAAGCGGGGTTTGGGGCGCGGTCGCGTGCGGCGTGGCTGGGTTCCTTTTGGCCTTCGCCGTGTCCGTATCCGCCGCCTCGCTCGACCTGAGCAACCTCGTGCTCAACAATAACGACGGCAGGATACAGGTGCGCTTCGGCCTGGACATCCCCGATCTGACGCCGCTTTACGCAGCCCTGGCCGAGGGCGCCGTCCTGGCTGTGCGCATGGAGGCGAGGCTGTCGCTCAAAAGCGAGTATCTGTGGGACCGCCAGGTGGCCGAGACCTCGCGCCTGACCATCCTGCGCAAGGTCGGCGCCCAGTATGTGCTGGAAGCCGCGCCAGGCGGCCGCCCGGTCCAGACCCCGCCCGGAGGCGTCGCCCCGCCCCCCCTGGCGGCCGGTCCCGATCTGCCCGATGTCCTGCGCCGGGCCTTCGGCGAGGTGGCCCTTGATCTTGGGGCCTGGGACATTCTGACCCGGGGGCAGGCCTATGTCCTGGTCCTTAGCATCGGCCTGGGGCGGGGCGACGTGTCGGCGTTTTGGCGAAACGCCCTGTTCTTCTGGTCCTTCGACGTCCTGCCCAAGGCCCGCTATCGCCTGGATTTTACCTACTGATTTTTCCCGCCGCCGGGGCGCTCTCCGCTATTATCATCTGATTCATGTTGCCGGTCAGGTCGGCTTTCCGCTATCTCTCCTATCAGAGTGGAATCCGAATCCTTGCAAAGGAGTCGCCATGCGCGTGGTCATTACCGGCGGAACCGGGTTCATCGGCACGGCCCTGACGCGGGTCCTCGCCTCGGCGGGGCATGACGTGGTCATCCTCACCAGACGGCCCCGCGCCGTGGCGGCCGCGTCCAGGGCGGGGGACGGCTCTGGGGCGGGGAAGGTGGAATACGTCGTCTGGGACGGCATGACCGCCCGGGGCTGGGGGGACTTGGTCGAAGATGCGGCCGTGGTCAATCTGGCCGGGGAGAATATCGCCTCCGGCCGCTGGAACGCCCAGAAAAAGCGCGACATCGTGGAGAGCCGCATGGCCGCCGGATCGGCTGTTGTCCAGGCCGTCATCAAGGCCGCAGTCAAGCCCCGGGTGGTGGTCCAGGCCTCGGCCGTGGGCTATTACGGCGACCGGGGGGAGCAGATCCTTGAGGAGAATTCCTTGCCGGGAAAGGGCTTTTTGGCCGAGACGGCGGTCAAATGGGAGCAGAGCACCCGGGACGTGGAGGATATGGGGGTGCGCCGGGTGGTTGTGCGCACGGGAGTGGTCCTGGGGAGCGGCGGGGCCTTGGCCCGCATGCTGCCGCCCTTTCGCCTGGGCCTTGGCGGACAGGTGGGCGACGGCCGGGCGTGGTTTCCCTGGATTCACGTCCGGGACGAGGCCCGGGCCATGGCCTTTTTGCTGGAGCATGATGAGGCCACGGGGCCGTTTCATCTGGTCGCGCCCGGGATCGTCACCAACAAGGCCTTCACCGAGGCCCTGGGCGCGGCCCTGGGGCGGCCCACGGCCATGCGCGTCCCGGCCTTCGCGTTGCGGCTGGCCTTTGGCGAAATGGCCGATGCAGCGCTTCTGGCCAGCCTGCGGGCTGTGCCGACACGTCTGTCGGCCCTGGGATTTTCCTTCGATTTTCCGGACATCGCCTCGGCCCTGGCCGACCTGACGGCGGCGGCTTAGATCGGCTTCGGAGGTCCCCATGAAAACCCGCCTGATGGACATCAATCTTCTCGACGTCCTGGCCCAGCCGGGCATGGCCGGGCTGCGCCGGGAATTCAACCTCCGCTTTTTTCCGGCCGGATCGCGGCCCTTCGCCCCGCCCCAGGCCGAGAACGTCGTTTTCGTGGTGGCCTCGGGCCGGGCCAGGCTTTACCTGTCTTTCGAGGAACGGGCCTTCACCCTGTCCCATCTCGAGCCTGGAGACATCTATTCGAGCCATACCCGGGCCGATATCGAGGTTCTCGAGGATACCGGCCTGCTCGTCCTGCCGACGCAGCGCTTCCGGGAACTCATTGTCGCCCACCCGGACCTGACCCGGACCATGGTCCGGGTTCTGGGCGACGTCCTGCAAAGCAGTTTCGACATCATCAATTCCCTGGCCTTCAAGGACATCCCCCGGCGGGTGGTGGAATTTTTGCATTTCGAGGCCGTGGCCCACGGTGAAAAGCGGCCCGAGGGGCGGCTCGTCCGGTTGTCGGTCAATACCGAACAACTGGCCCAGATCGTCGGGGCCACGCGCCAGACCGTGTCCGAAACCCTGTCCCGTCTCTACCGCCAAAACCTTGTCCGGCGTCTGCGCCGGGGGGTCTATCTCATCCCGGACATGGCCGCGCTCAAGGAGTTCTCCGCCGAACGCTGATCCCGGCTTTTTTTTCTCACGTGGTCTGCCCCGCATCATTTTGGCATACCGCCGCCACCCGGCCCGCCCGGTTTTAATACCCGCCCATTTTTTTCACACGGATTCGCTTCCAACGTCGGCCAACCGACAGACCCGGCCGCCCGGCCCGGATTATGTGCCCGAGACAGAACAATGACGCGGTCGGGCCATGGCCCGGGATCGGTCCGGGACCGAATGCTGACGGACTCCTGCATGGATAGTGCGCAGGCGGCCGCCGCGTCTCCAGACGCTTTGACCCCGAAGGAGGACACCGACCATGGCCGAGGAACGCAAATCCAAACCCGAATCACTGACCATCTGGCCCGATGCCCAGGCGATGATCGAAAAGGCCCGGCGCGACGGAGTCAAAACCGTCTGGGACCGCATGGCCGAACAGCGCCCGGCCTGCAAATTCTGCAAGGAAGGTCTGACCTGCTCCAAATGCGTCATGGGCCCCTGCCGCATCACCCCGGGCCGCGCCAAACGTCAGCGCGGAACCTGCGGCGCGGACGCCGATCTGACCGTGGCCCGCAACTTCGGACGCTTCGTGGCCGCAGGCGCCGCCGCCCACTCGGACCATGGCCGCGACCTGGTGGAGACGCTTTTGGCCGTAGGCCGGGGCAAGACCCGCGATTACGCCCTGCGCGACCCGGAAAAACTCCGCCAGGTGGCCTGCGAGGCCGGGCTTGACATTACGGGCAAGGACGACGCGACCTTGGCCGTGGAGCTGGCCCAGGCGTTTATCCAGGACTTCGGCTTTGGAACGGAAACCCTGTCTTTTCTGTCCCGCGTGCCGGAAAAGCGCCGGGCGGTCTGGGAACGTCACGGCGTCACCCCGCGCGGGGTGGACCGCGACGTTGTCGAGATGCTCCACCGCACCCACATGGGCGTGGACTGCGACCCCGTAAGCATCTGCCTGCACGCCGCGCGGGTGGCCCTGACCGACGGCTGGGGCGGATCCATGATCGCCACCGAGACCTCGGACATCATCTTCGGCACGCCGACCCCCAGGGAAAGCCTGGTCAATCTCGGCGTTCTCAAGGAGGACCAGGTCAATGTCCTCGTCCACGGCCACAGTCCCATCGTCTCGGAAATGATTCTGGCTGCGGCCAGAGACCCCGCCATGATCGAAAAGGCCAGGGCCGTCGGGGCGGCCGGCATCAACGTGGCCGGGCTGTGCTGTACCGGCAACGAGGTGCTTATGCGCCAGGGCGTGCCCATGGCCGGAAACCACCTCATGACCGAGCTGGCCATCATCACCGGCGCCGTGGACCTCATTGTGGTCGACTACCAGTGCATCATGCCGTCGCTTACGGCCGTGGCGGCCTGTTACCAGACGCGTTTCGTCTCGACCTCGGACAAGGCCCGCTTCCCAGGCGGAACCCACATGGAGTTCACGCTCGAAAACGCCCGCCAGAAGGCCCTTGAGGTCGTGGCCATGGGCATTGAGGCCTATACCAATCGCCAGCCCGAGCGGGTGGAAATACCGGGCGAGCCCGTGCGGTTCATGACCGGCTTTTCCAACGAGGCCATCCTCGGGGCGCTGGGCGGCACGCCCGGGCCGCTCATCGAGGCCATAAAGGCCGGCAAGGTCCGGGGCGCGGTGGGCATCGTCGGCTGCAACAACCCCCGGCTCAAGCACGACCACGTGCATACGGTCCTGTGCCGCGAGCTCATCAAAAAAGACATCCTCGTCCTTGTCACCGGCTGCGCCACCGTGGCCATGGGCAAGGCCGGGCTCATGGTCCCGGAGGCGGCCGACCAGGCCGGGCCGGGCCTGTCCGAGGTCTGCCGGGCCCTTGGCGTCCCGCCGGTTCTGCATGTCGGAAGCTGCGTGGACAACTCCCGGATCATCCACCTGTGCGCCGTCCTGGCCAACGCCCTGGGCGTGGACATCTCCGACCTGCCCGTGGCCGCCAGCGCCCCGGAATGGTACTCGGAAAAGGCGGCCACCATCGGACTCTACGCCGTGGCCTCGGGAATCATGACCCACCTCGGACTGCCGCCGCACATCACCGGCAGCGACATGGTCACCAACCTGGCCCTGGAAGGCCTGGAAGGCGTCCTTGGCGCGCACTTCGTGGTCGAGCCGGACCCGGTGGCCGCCGCGAACATCATCGACGCGCGGATCACGGCCAAGCGCCAGGCCCTGGGCCTGACCCCCTAGCGCTCCCGTCCCGGCCCGCCCCGATCCGGCGGCGGGCCGGGACGGACGACGACCAGGGAAAACCGAGACGCCTTTTGGCGGGGAAAAACGGACGCTGACGCGTTCATTTGGGGAGAAGCGCATGAAAATAGCCGTCGCCGGAAAGGGCGGAGCGGGCAAGACCGCCATCGCCGCCTGGCTTGGGGACCACCTGGCCCGGGAGGGCCGCCATGTCTTTCTCATCGACGCGGATACGGCCCTGTCCCTGGGCCGGGCCTCGGGGTTGTCCCCGGCGTTTTTGCCCAGGCCGCTTATTGAACGGGAGGATCTCGTGGCCGAGCGCGTCGGGGCGGGGCTCATGGCCCTGTGCCCCGAGGTCGGCGACCTGCCCGAGCGCCTGGCGGTGGAGCTGCCCCTGGGCGGCCAGCCCGCCATGTTCCCGGGACCGGTCGATCCGGATCAGGCCGGGGCGGATCGGGTCGGCCCCGGGCGCAAACGCCTTTTGGTCATGGGGGGAACGGCCTCGGCCGGGGGCGGCTGCGCCTGTGCGGCCAACGCGCTGCTCAAGGCCCTTTTGGCGCACCTCGTGCTCGACCGCCACGAATGGCTCATCGTGGACCTCGAGGCCGGGGTGGAGCATCTGGGCAGGGGGACGGTGGCCGGGGTGGACGGCCTGGTGGTCGTCAGCGAACCCTCGCTTCGGGGGCTGGAGACCGCCGCGTCCATCGCCCGGATGGCTCGCGAACTGGGGCTTGCGCGCCAGGCCCTGGTCCTGAACCGGGCCGATGCAGGCGTCCATCCGCCCGTCCTGCCGGAATTGGCCGATCTGCCGCCCCTGGCGGCCAGCCTGCCGTGTCTCGACAGCCTCGCCAAAAGACAGCTTGCGGACGGCTCGGTTCTCGGGCTGCCCGAGGCCGGGGGGATCATCGCCAAGGCCTGCCGGGGGATTCTCGACGCGCTGCGGTCCTAAGCGGCGATCCAGATGAAGGACGCCTGGCGCCCCGTGTTCCGGTCCCGGCGGTAGGAGAAAAAGTGGGGCGAGGCCATGGTGCATATGTCCAGGCCGAAGATGTTGCCGGGCTTTAGCCCGGCCGCCGCAAGCTGATCCCGGGTCAGCCGCCACAGGTCCACGGTGCGGGCGGCGGGATCGTAATAGGCCGCAAACCGCAGCCCGAATTCCGTCTCGAAGTTCACGAACTGGGACGCCGCCGGTCCAAGGCTCGGGCCGCGCACGGCCAGACAGTCAGCCGGGGACAGCCCATAGCGGGCGCAAAAGGCCGCTGTCCCGGATCCCGGGAAATCCATCACATTGCCTCGCCAGCCCACATGCAGGGCGGCCACGTACTTCCCCGAGGCATGGGCCAGAAGGATCGGCTGGCAGTCGGCGGTCTTGACGGCAAGCGCCGCCCCGGGCCGGGACGTGGCCTGCCCGTCGGCCTCGCGGGGGCTTGGCTCGTCTATGGTGTCCGCCTGCGGCTCAAAGACCATGTCTGCGCCGTGCACCTGCTTAAGCGCGTGCCAGGAGGCAAACCCCAGGCTGTCCCGCAAGCCCCGCCGGGTGCGCCGCACCCTTTCCGGGTCGTCGCCCACCCGGAAGGAGATGTTGCCCCCGGCGAAGGGATCGGCGGCGGCGGGAGCAGATGGACTGGGGGCGGCGGCCCGCATGCCGAAGGCCAGACGCACCCCGGGCACGCCGGGAAAGCGGAAGGCGATGGCGGCTATGGCCTGATCCATGTCATCTCCTTTGGGGTGCACAGGGCGTGCATGGGCTGGTCATGAGGCTCATGGGGAAGGTTTTCCACCACCTGGAAATCGAAGCAAAGTCCGATACGCAGCGTAGCGGCCATCTCCGTGCGGGCGAATAGCCGGTCGTAGTAGCCGCCGCCAAATCCCAGGCGATAGCCCCGGCGGTCGAAGGCCACTCCCGGGACCACGGCCGCGTCGGGCAGGCTGTCGCTTGCCGGGCGGCATTTCACGGGATCGGGTTCGAGGATGCCGAAGCGGCCCGGACAGACCTCGTCCAGGCCGGTGACGCAAAAAAGGTCCAGTTCGCCCGCCTCGCCGTCGCGGCAGCGGGGCAGAAGCACCCGCACGCCCCGGTTGGCCAGTTCCGTGAACAGGCCCCGGGTATCCAACTCGTTTTTTATCGGCAGATACATAAGCACGCAATTCGCCCGGCTGATGCGGGCCTCCGCCAGAAGACGCCTCTGCGCCGCCCCGGAGTCCTCACGGACACGGGCCGGGGCCAGGGCGTTTCGCAGGGCCAGGATATCGCCACGCAGGGCTATTTTTTCGGATGGGGCCGGATTCATCACTTGAAAAGTTTGTGCAAGGGTTACATACTCGTAACGCCGTATCGGGTAGTCAATCCAGAATGTTTTACATCCGCCTCGTGCGCCTAACCGATCGTTCCCGGAGGGGAGCATGCCAGCCAGTGAGCGAACGTTTATCGCCGTGGGCGACATTCATGGCGATGTGGCCAACCTGGCCCGCATTCCGGACATCGGCCGGGCCGACGGGGTCATTGTCACCGGCGACCTGACCATACGGGGCCAGCGCCCGGAAGGGAAGCGGGTCATCGACGCCATCCGGGCCATAAATCCCGCCGTCCACGCCCAGATCGGCAACATGGACAATCAGGACATCGACGACTGGCTCACGGACCAAGGCATAAACCTCCACCGCCGGGTGGCGGAGTTGGCCCCGGGAGTGGGGGTTATGGGCGTCGGCTGGTCCACGCCCACGCCCTTTGGCACCCCCAGCGAGATATGCGAGGAGGGGCTTTCCCGCTGGATCGACGAAACCCATGCCCTGGCCGGAGACTATGCCCGGCTGGTGGTCGTGGTGCACACCCCGCCCTACGGCACGGCCACGGACCGTCTGCCCTCGGGCGTCCACGTCGGCAGTCCGGCCGTACGCGAATTTCTCGCCCGTGTGCAGCCCCTGTTGTGCATAACCGGCCATATCCACGAGTCCCGGGGGCAGGACCGCATCGGGGAAACCGTGGTCATCAATCCCGGACCGCTGTCCGCCGGGGGCTACGTGCGTCTCCGGGTGAAGCCGGACGGTCATGAAGGTGTGGTAGCGGCTCTCGAGACGATCTGAGCCGACATGGTGTCGGCAGGCGATGGCATGTGCCGCTCAACAGTCTCGCTCCGGCGGACGGCATGAAGATTTTAAACGTCATCGACATACTGCTGTACCGGACATTTCTCTCCAAGTTCTATCTGACGCTTGGACTCGAATACCAGTTCGTCGCGCCCGAGCGGGAGCATGTCGTCCAGGCGATGGCTGATTTCGCCCCGGACGTGATCCTCCTGCAAGACAGCTATCAGGAATATTCGCAGGCCGAGGCGGCGTCCTGGGTCCGCAGCCAGGCCGCACGCCAGGGCCTTTCCCCGACCATGCTGGTGCTGCGCACCCAGCCCGGCGAGATGGTCGGAAAAAGTCCCGGCGGCGGGTCGATTTATGTGCGCCGCGAGAATCTGGGCGAGGTCATCGAAAGCCTGGCCGAGACCGCCCGGCGCAATTCAGAAGAAACCGCCGCCGCCGCCGCTCGGCCTGGGCAGATCCTTTTCGTCGATCCCGGCAAGACCCTTTTTCATGTGGTCCGGGCCGCCCTGGCCCCGGGAGGATACGAGCTGCACCACGCCCTGGACGCCGCCCAGGCCTTGGACATGGCCGCCGGGCGGACCTTTGAGCTGGTGCTCACCAGCGTGCAGCTTCCGGGCATGGACGGCCTGGAGCTGTGCCGTCGTCTCAAGGAGTCGAACGCCGGCGGCTACATGCCGGTGATCATGCTCTCCAGCAGCGACGATCCCCTGGATGTGGACACGGCCTTCAACAGCGGGGCCGACGACTACCTGCTCAAATCGTTCACCCCGAATATGCTGGCCGAAAAGATCTCCGACCACCTGGACGCGGTGCACCGCAAACGCCAGAACAAGATACTGGTGGTGGACGACAGCAAGGTCATCCGCGAACTGTTGCGCCACAGCTTCATGAAAAGCGGCCTGAACGTGCTTGAGGCCGAAAACGGACGCATCGCCCTGGACATCGCCCAACGCGAAAAGCCCGACGTGGTGGTCACTGACGTGGACATGCCGGTCATGGGCGGCTACGCCCTGTGCGAGGCCCTGCGCCGGGAGCCGGAACTGCGCAATGTCTTCGTGGTCATGATGAGCGCCCGGGACCGGACCTGCGACATCAAACGCGGCGAGAACCTGGGCGTGAGCCGCTATTTCGTCAAACCCTTCGACGTGGAGAAGATGCTTTTAGTGGTGGAGCAGCTTCTGGCCGAGAGCTACCGCCATTACAAGCGCGAATACGAACACGTCCTGTGGAGCATGAAGGCCCTGGTCACGGCCCTGGAGGCCCGGGACGAATACACCAAGGGCCACACCGTCCGGGTCTCGGCCATGGCCTTGCGCCTGGGCCGGTTCATGGGATTGACCGAGGCGGCGCTTCGCGATCTCGACATCGCGGCCAACCTGCACGACATCGGCAAGATCGGGGTGCGCGACGCGGTCTTGCTCAAACCCGGTCCCCTGACGGACGAGGAATACGCCAAGATCCAGGAGCACGCCGTCATCGGCGCGGAGATCCTGCGCCCCATCGCCTCCCTGGCCGCCGTGGCGCGGCTTATCATGTACCACCACGAACGTTGGGACGGGGAAGGCTATCCCACCTGCCTGCGCGGCGAGGACATTCCGCTTGGGGCGCGCATCATCGCCGTGGCCGACGCCTTTGACGCCATGACCTCGGATCGGCCCTATCGCCGGGGGATGCCCTCTCAAACGGCCCTGGACATCATCGCCCAGGAGATGGGAAAACAGTTCTGTCCCACCTGCGCCAGGGCCTTCCTGGACATGAAGCGCAGCGACGTGGAGACCGGAACAGGCCACCGCATGGCCGCCAAGGCGAGCTGACATGATCCTGTATTCGTGGAACGTCAACGGACTGCGGGCCGTGGTCCAGAAGGGCTTTTGGGACTGGCTGGCCGAAAGCGGCGCGGATGTGGCGGGACTCCAGGAGACCAAGATCCAGCCCGGGCACGAGGCGGATTTCGGCCATACCGACGCCTATCGCACCGTGTGGTTGAGCGCCACGGCGAAAAAGGGCTATTCCGGCGTGGGCTGCTTCTACCGGACCGAGCCCCTGGCCATCGCCCGGGAGTTGCCCGACGAGCAGTTCCACGGCGAGGGGCGGCTTTTGCACCTGGAATATCCGGAGTTCCACTTCCTAAACGTCTATTTTCCCAACGGCGGCCGGGGTCCCGAGCGCCTGGACTACAAGCTGCGTTTCTACGACGCCTTTCTCGAGCATGTGCAGAACCTGCGCCAGGCCAAACCCATCGTGGCCTGCGGCGACTTCAATACCGCCCACACCGCCCTGGACCTGAAAAACGCCAAGGCCAACGAAAAAACCAGCGGCTTTCTGCCCGAGGAGCGGGCCTGGCTGGATCGCTTCACCGCCGCCGGATACGTGGACACCTTTCGCATGTTCGAACCCGGGGGCGGCCACTATTCCTGGTGGGACTACCGCTTCAAGGCCAGGGACAGAAACGTGGGCTGGCGCATCGACTACTTCTTCGTGTCCGAGGAACTGGTCCCCAGAGTCAAAAGGGCCTGGATCGCACACGACGTGTATGGGTCGGACCACTGCCCGGTGGGCCTTGAGCTGGACATTTAGAGGGAGGGGGATGGAGGTCGGGGCTGCCGCCCCGAGCCCCGCCCGGGAATCCGGTTCATCGGGGCTGCCGCCCCGAGCCCCGCCCGGGGGAAATGATTTCCCCCGGTCCCCCTCGGCGAAGGGAGCGGTCTACCACCACGCCGTGACGTAACGCTCCACCGGCGCGAACTCGTCCGTGAGGACCGGCACGTCGTCTGCTAGCGGGGCCTCAAGCTTGCGGGAGACGAACAGGGCCAGCTCCGGGTCGCTGGGGAAGGCGTCCGGCAGCGGCCCGTTTTTTTTCGCTACCAGCATCACGTTTTGCATGCCCTCGGCGTCGTTCGGACTGCCCAGGGGGAAAAGCGCCACAGTGGGAAAGACATCCGCATAGGTGGCCCGCAGCGCCCGCAGAAACCGTCCCTTTTTTCCCGATATCGCCGTGATGATGTTCACGATGACCACGCCGTCGTCGACAAGCGCATCGTAGATGTGCTGCACCGCCTCCCGGGTGACCACGTGGAAGGGTACGGCGTAGTGGGCGTTGAAGATGTCCCCGAAGATCACGTCGTATTTTTGCGTGTTGCGGTTGAGGAAGGTCCGGGCGTCCTCGTGGAAGATGCGAAGCCTTTCGTCCGGGACAAGCCCGAAATGCTCCTCGGCCAGTTGCGTCACCCCGGGGTCCAGCTCCACCACGTCGATTTTGGCCTGGGGGTTCGTTGCCAGAACATGTCGGGGAAAGCTGTAGGCCCCGCCGCCCAAAAGCAGCATGCGCCTGGCCCCAGGCGAGAAATAATCGGCCAGGGTGAAAAAACGGGCGAAACTCAGGGCCAGATCCGTGGGCCTGTCCAGATACATGGCCGACTGCACGTGGCGGGGATGGGTGAGCATGACCCGGGTGGGTTCGTTCGTAGCCGGATCGCGGGAGTCGAAGACCAGGATGCGGTTGTAGCGGGTGTCCACGTCGTAAAAGCCTGAGTCGGCCAGCCAGCGGTCGTAGGACGCCGATCCCGCGCCGCAAAGGATCACCAGGACCAGGACCGCCGCCTTGCCCGCCGCGTCGGCCCGCGAGGCCAGAAAGGCGCACAGGGCGAGGATGCCCGCCACCAGACACAGGATGGCGGTGGACCCCAGAAAGGCGATGAGCACGAACCCGGTGGCGAAGGTTCCGGCGATGCTGCCCGCCGTGGACAGGGCGTAGAGGTTTCCGGCGGTGCGCCCGGCCTGGCCCACGCTGGCCAGTTTCAGGCGCACGGCGTAGGGCGACACCATGCCCAAAAAGATGCTCGGAGGCGCGAACAGCAGCAGGTTGGCCGCGATCACCGCCAGATGCGGCCCGTCGGCGTAGGTGGACAAAAAATCCAGAAGCAGGGTTTTGGACAGGGCCGTTCCCAGGGTGCACAGCGCGGCGAAAAGGATGATGCCGCCAAGGGCCCGGGGGGAGGGCCGCCTGTCCGCCAACCTGCCGCCCAGCCAGTAGCCCAAAGACAGGCTGGCCAGGACGATGCCGATTAGACCCGTCCAGACCACGGTGGAGGTGCCCAGAAACGGGGCCAGCACCCGGGCCCCGGCGATCTCCAGGATCATCACCGCCGCGCCGCACAAAAAAACCACGATTTCGAGCATGGGGCCGCTCCTGTGGCGTCAGAGGACATGGGGCGCAGCCCATGAGAAATGTCCCGGTCCGGCCTACGCCTTCCTTCAGGAGATGTATCTGCGCCAAGTCCTCGCTGTCCATGGAAATATGTGGAGTGGGGCGGACGAGGCGATACGCGCGGACAACGCTTTGACGCAAAGGGGACGCATATGTATGACATGGGCATAACCCTTTTTCCCGGGAGGCATGTCATGGAGAGAAAGATTGTGGGCATCGTGGCGGTGATTGGGGTGATCCTCAGCGCCGTTTTGGCCCTGGCTGCCGTGGACGGAGTCGGGGTCGCCCCGGATGCGGCCCTGGCCAGGCTCAAGGAGGGAAACGCCCATTTCCTGGCCGAGGCCCCCACCCGCCCCAACCAGGACATGGCCCGGCGGGAGGTCACGGCCCGGCAGGGACAATTTCCCTTCGCCATGATCCTGTCCTGCTCCGATTCCCGCGTCCCGGTGGAGATCCTCTTCGACCAGGGGGTGGGGGACATCTTTTCCGTGCGCACGGCGGGCAACGTCTCGGGCGTCATGCAGCTTGGGTCCCTGGAATACGGGGCCGAACACCTGGGGGCGCGCCTTTTGGTGGTGCTTGGCCATTCCAGGTGCGGCGCGGTGACCGCCGTGGCCCAAAACGCCAAGGAACCGGGCAACATCCCGGCCGCCGTGGCCCCCATCGTTCCGGCGGTGAAGGCCGTACGGGACGCCCATCCGGGCGCGCCCGACATGGAGGTGGCGGATAAGGCCATGGTCGAAAACGTCTTTCAGGTCATAGCCGATATCTATGCCGGCAGTCCCCTGTTGCGGGCCATGGCCCGCTCGGGACGCATCGAGGTGGTGGGGGCCTTTTACCATGTGGAGACGGGCAAGGTGGACTGGCTGGGCGCCCACCCCGAGGAGGCCCGGATGTTGGCCGCCGATCCGTCCTAGACCTTTCGCCGCACCCCTTGCCGGGCGTGTCCTGCGGGCGTAGAAGCCCGGGCGGCGCAAAGCCCGGAGGGGCAGGGTGGGCGAATTCGTTTTGGCCGTCTTCGTGGTGGTCTATGTCGGCATGATCCTGGGCGGGTTGCCGGGGCTGGCCCTGGACCGGTCAGGAGTGGCCCTTTTGGGGGCCATCGCCCTGCTGGCCGGGGGTGCGGTCACCACAGCCGAGGCCTGGGCTGCCGTGGACGTGCCCACTGTCGCCCTTTTATTCGGGCTCATGGTCGTCTCGGCCCAGTTCCGCCTGGGCGGCTTCTATACCTTTGTCACTAAAAAGCTGGCCCAGGCCGACGGCTCCCCGGCCAGGCTTCTTTTTCTGGTCATCCTGGCCGCCGCCGTGCTCTCGGCGTTTTTGGCCAACGACATCGTGTGCCTGGCCATGACTCCGGTCCTGGTGGAGATATGCCGGGGCCGCGACCTCGACCCCATGCCCTTTCTTCTGGGGCTGGCCTGCGCCGCGAACATCGGTTCGGCGGCCACGCTTATCGGCAATCCCCAGAACATGCTCATCGGCCAGGTCTCGGGCATCCCCTTTGCCTGGTATTGTCTGGAGGCCGCGCCTCCTGTGGCGGCGGGCCTTCTGGCCGCCTGGGGCGTGATCGTCTTTGTGCAGCGCGGCAGGTGGCGCATGGAGGCGCCGGTTTTGCGCATCCCCGCCCCAAATTTCAGCCTCTGGCAGTCCGGCAAGGGACTGGCGGCGCTGACGGTCCTGATCGTGGCCTTTGTAACGGGCTGGTGGCCCCGGGAGGTGGCGGCCCTGTGCTGCGCCGGGGCGCTTCTGACCAGCCGCCGCCTGACCTCGGCCCGGTTCTTCTCCCTGGTGGACTGGCCGCTTTTGCTGCTTTTCATTGGGCTTTTCGTGGTCAACCATGCCGTGGCCTCATCCGGTCTTTTGGACCGGGTGCACGGCCTTATGGCGGATTTCGGGGCGGACGTGAAAAACGGGGCTTGGCTTTTCGCCGTCACCGTGGTCCTTTCCAACATCGTGTCCAACGTCCCGGCGGTCATGCTGCTTCTGCCCGCCGACGCCTCGCCGCGGTCCGCCGTGGTCCTGGCCCTGGCCAGCACCCTGGCCGGGAATATGTTTTTGCTCGGGTCCATCGCCAACCTCATCGTGGCCGATCAGGCCGCCCGGTTCGGCGTGTTCGTCACCTGGAGGACCCACCTTCGGGTCGGGGTCCCGGTGACGCTTCTGACCTTGATATTGGCCGGGATATGGCTTTTTTGGCGATGGAGCGCCCTTGCGGGACCTGGATAAATGCTGAAACCGCGTTGACAAAGGAATACGGAAGTATCTAGAAAAGTCCGTTTTCGTTTTTTTCGTCCGCCACTTAACGCTTCACGGGAGGAAACCATGTCCCTGTCACTGGCCACCCACGCCCGGCCCGTCGGAAAGAGTTCCGCCTGGCTGGACTGGCTCCAGATGCTCACCGGAGCCTGTCTCATCCTTTTCATGTGGAGTCACATGATCCTGGTCTCCAGCGTCATTTTCGGCGCAGGGGCCATGAACGCCCTGGCCGAGTTCTTCGAATCCACGGGTATGGCCCAGGTGGGCGGACCGATGATCGGTCTGGTTTTTCTTACCCATTTCGTGCTGGCCGCCCGCAAGGTTCCGTTTCGGTCCGAAGAGCAGACCGTGATGGCGGCCCATGCCCGCCGCCTGCGCCACACCGACACCTGGCTGTGGGTGGTGCAGGCCGCAACCGCCATGGTCATCCTGATCATGGGCGCCATCCACATGTGGGTGGTCCTGACCGACCTGCCCATCACCGCCGCCAAAAGCGCCGCCCGCATCCAAGACGGCTGGTGGCTGGTATTTTATTTGCTGCTTCTGCCCATGGTCGAACTGCATGTGGGTATCGGCTACTACCGCATCGGCGTGAAGTGGGGATTCATTCGCCGCGACAACCGCAAAAACGCCAAGAAGTTCGAGAACATCCTCACCGTGTTTTTCATCGTGATCGGGCTTATCACCCTGATCCGCTTCCTCACCCTTACCGTGTAACAAGGACCGAACCATGCAGACGATTTATTCAGATCTGTTGAGCATCGGCGCGGGACTGGCCGGGGAACGCGTGGCCATCGAGGCGGCTGCGGCCGGATTCGACGCCGTGTGCCTGAGCATCGTCCCCGCCAGGCGCTCCCACTCCTCGGCCGCCCAGGGCGGCATGCAGGCGGCGCTTGGCAACTGCGCCATGGGCGAGGGCGACTGTCCCGACGTGCATTTCGCCGATACCGTCAAAGGCTCCGACTGGGGCTGCGATCAGGAAGTGGCCCGGCTTTTCGTGAACACAGCGCCCATCGTCATGCGCGAACTGGCCGCCTGGGGCGTGCCCTGGAACCGCGTGGTGCCCGGCGAATCTAAGTACTTCAAGGGCGGCAAGGAATTCACCAAGGTCGAGCAGAAGGAGAAAGAGGGCCTGATCACGGCCCGGGCCTTCGGCGGCACGGCCAAGTGGCGCACCTGCTACACCTCCGACGGCACCGGCCATACCGTGCTCTACACCATGGACAACCGGGCCGCGCAGCTCGGCGTGGTGGTCCACGACCGGGTGGAGGCCATCTCGCTCATTCATGACGGCGCCCGGTGCATGGGCGCGGTGGTGCGCTGCCTGAAAACCGGCGAACTGCGCGTGTATATCGCCAAGGCCACGCTCATCGCCTCGGGCGGATTCGGCCGCATCTACCGCGAGTCCACCAACGCGGTCATCAACGACGGCGGCGGCCATGTCATCGCCCTGGACACCGGCGTGGTGCCGCTTGGCAACATGGAGGCCGTGCAGTTTCACCCCACCGGCATCGTGCCCACGGACATCCTGGTCACCGAAGGCTGCCGGGGCGACGGCGGCACCCTGCTTGACGTCAACGAGAACCGGTTCATGCCCGAATACGAGCCGGACAAGGCCGAGCTGGCCTCGCGCGACGTGGTGTCGCGCTGGATGACCGTGCACATGCAAAAAGGCTTCGGGGTCAAAAGCCCCTACGGCGACCACCTGTGGCTGGACATCCGCCACCTGGGCATCGACCACATCCGCACCAAACTGCGCGAGGTGGACGAGATCTGCAAAAGCTTTTTGGGCATCGACCCGGCCTACCAGCTCATCCCCGTGCGGCCCACCCAGCACTACAGCATGGGCGGCGTGCGCACCAACAGAGACGGCGCGGCCTACGGGCTGGCCGGACTTTTCTCGGCTGGCGAATCCGCCTGCTGGGACATGCACGGCTTCAACCGCCTGGGCGGCAACTCCCTGGCCGAGACCGTGGTGGCCGGAAACATTATCGGCAAAAAGGTTGTGGAATATCTCAAGGGCTGCGAGGCGGTGTTTAATTCGAGGGTGGTGGACGACGCCGTGGCCAAGCAGACCGGCCGCATCGCGGCCTTCAGGAACCGGACCAACGGCGCCGAGAGCGCCTACGCCGTGCGCGAGGCCATGTTCGACGCCATCATGAAGGGCGCGGGCATCTTTCGCAACGATAAGGACCTCTCGGAATGCGTCGCGACCCTCCAGGCCCTCCACGAGCGGGCCGGACGGGTGGGGCTCAAGTCCAACGGCCTGGGACCCAACCCCGAAATGACCCTGGCGCTTAAAATCCAGGGCATGGTCAAGCTGGCCCTGTGCGTGGCCTACGGGGCCTTAAAGCGCACCGAGAGCCGGGGCAGCCATACCCGCGAGGACTACCCGGAACGCAACGACCGCGACTGGCTCAACCGGACCCTGGCCACCTGGCCCGAAGGCGCCCCCCTGCCGGAGCTCGCGTACGAACCGGCGACCAAGGTCTTCGAGATTCCGCCCGGCGACCGTGGCTACGGCGGCGGCAAAATCATCAGCGCCTAAAGGATATATGCCATGTCCAGAATACTGACGTTCAATATCTTCCGCTATAATCCCGAGGATCCCGGTACGCCGCCGCGCATGGACCGGATCATGCTCGACGAAACCGACCGCATGACCCTTTTCATCGCCCTAAACCGCATCCGCGAGGAGCAAGACCCCTCGCTCATGTTCGACTTCTGCTGCCGGGCCGGAATCTGCGGGGCCTGCGGCATGGTCATTAACGGCCGCCCCGGGCTGGCCTGCCATACCAAGACCAAGGACCTGCCCGACACCATCACGCTTATGCCGCTTCCCGCCTTCAAGCTGGTGGGCGATTTGTCCGTGGACACCGGGACCTGGTTCCGCGAGATGTACCAGAAGGTCGAATCCTGGGTGCACACCTCCAAGGAGTTCGATCCCACGGCCCTGGAAGAGCGCATGGACAACGGCCTGGCCGAGGAAATCTACGAGCTGGAGCGGTGCATCGAATGCGGCTGCTGCGTGGCCGCCTGCGGCACGGCGCTCATGCGGCCGGATTTCCTGGGGGCTGCGGGCCTAAACCGCATCGCCCGGTTCATCATGGACCCCCGCGACGAGCGCACCGACAAGGAGTACTTCGAGATCGTGGGCAACGACCAGGGCATCTTCGGCTGCATGGGACTCCTGGGCTGCGAGGACGTCTGTCCCAAGGGGCTGCCGCTTCAGGACCAGCTGGGCATGCTGCGCCGCAAGATGGCCTTTACGGCGCTCAAAAGCCTCGTCGGCAAACATAAGCACAAGTAGGCGGCCGGGGAGGAGGCGCCGCCTCCTCCCCGGACCCCTCCACCGCCAGGGGGAATGATTCCCCCTGGACCCCCCGACGGGGGTGCTGGTGCTGTAGGATAATTCGCTTAAACCGTTAAAGTTTTTTGGGGAAGGGGGAGGGTCCGGGAGGGGGAGACCCCTTTTTTTCAAAAAAGGGGTTTCCCCCTCCCGGTTCCTTCTTCCTCCTCCCCCAGCAAAGGGGGCGTCATGCGAATCATACCGGCGGCGGATGTCATCGAGGCCGT
>Ga0209467_1000810_pt1 | contig 34945 bp, 28 predicted proteins | sample Higcelwee11metaG_FD_187175 | JGI IMG/M metagenome (GOLD analysis project Ga0209467, IMG submission 187175) | Freshwater pond sediment microbial communities from the University of Edinburgh, under environmental carbon perturbations - High... | ecosystem: Environmental > Aquatic > Freshwater >... | reverse complement strand
CATCCGACGGTCACGTCCGAGAACAGCGCTTGGATGACGGGACGCTGCTGGGTGTTGGCCTGGACGAGCCCGCGCGTGGGGGCGTTGGCGGGGTGGAGGGTGAAGAGGTCGAGCAGGGCCGCGCCGCGACCGGCAAGCACCACGTCGGAGCGGAAGAACACCCGGGCGTCCCGGATCAGGCCGACGTACAGCTCGTTGGTGGTCTGGGAGGCGTAGTGAAACGGGTAGTGGTCCCCCTGGATGTCCAGCGGCCGGCACGGCGTTTGCGTCGGCGCCCGCAGCAGGCGGTAGACGTTGTCCGCATGCGCGCAATACCGCTTGACGCCGAAGAGCGTGACGTTCTCATGCGCGGTCATCAGTCTTTCCTCACGTTGGCTCGTGCCGCTTTATGCGTTCCGGGCCGGCCGCGGCGGCGGACTTTGCCCCGGCAAGGCAGACAAAAAGCGCGCCGCCGGCCACAAACGCCGCGGCGATCCGTTCCCGCTGGGCTTCCAGGAAGGCGTCCGCGACCCTGCGCGGTCCGTCGCCAAAGCCCCACGTGTAGTCGTCCATGACCACCCAGCCTCCGGCGGCCAGCCTGGGCGTCCAGCCGCGCACATCGGCGTCGACCATGGCGAAGTCGTGGTTGCCGTCGATGTGCAGCAGGGCGATCTCCCCCTGATAGCGGGTCGTGCCGAAGGCCTGGCTGCTGACCCGGCAGCCCGGTCCATACGCGGCCAGCGCGTCCATGGACGCGGCGCGCAGGTAGTTGAGGGCGCCGGGGAAATACGGGGCGAGGTTCATCTCGAAAACCGTGACCGCCTCCTCGAAGTCCAGGCTCAGGGAGCTCTCGACCACCATGGCCGGGGAGTCGCGCTGCACGATGTGCTCCGCGCTCCAGGGATCGACGCACAGGACGCGGCCGATTTCGAAGCCCCGGGCGAGGTAGCCCAGGGCGAAGGCGGACTTGCCCCAGAGGCAGCCGATCTCGACCACGTCCCCGGGCGGGCAGACGCGCATCACGGCGTGCAGGGCGGCCAGCTTGTCCAGGTCGCACTGGCCGGGGATCAGGGCGAAATGCCGCAACAGCGCCGCGGCCCGCGTCGGGGGCAGCGGCGGCCGCGGCGGCCCCCAGGCGGACGCCGGCCGGAGGGCCTCCGCGAACAGGCGCGGCCCGTCCCGAAGCGCCGCGCGGTGGGCGCGGAGCGCTTCGCCCTCTGGCGAATCGCTCAGCAGCATCGCGCCCCGTCCGTCTTTCTCCAGGATCTTTTTGAGCTGCCGCCAGACCACCCGGTGCGTGGTGATCACGCCGTCAATCCCGAGGTCGCGCACCAGGCGCCAGAACTCGCTCTCGAAATCAGGGGCGGTGATGTGCGGCAGAAGGGCATAGGCGTCGTAAAGCCCCGCGGCGGGATCGACAGGCAGCGACGAGGCGCCGGTCACCCGATGGCCCAGCCGCCTGAAAAGACGCGTTGCGTCGATGGTGGCCGCCTCGCCGCAGGGAAAGGCCAGGACATGGCGGCTCATACGGCGACCACGGCCCGGGGGGCGGCAACGGAGAAGAGACGCAAGGGCGCGGGCATGGCAGGCATCCTTCCAGGGCTGACATTGGGCTGAAAACTTTTCCGCCTGAATGCGGATTGCATGAAATCTGCCAACCGGAGACGGGCGGCCTCGCCCGGACCGCGCCGAAGCCCCCCCGGGGCGCGTCAATGGTTCGCGCCGTCCTCGTCCAGGGGAAGCAGGCTCACCCCGTCCTGGAGGTCCAGGATCACAAGCCGCCGCGACGCTTCCGCGGCGCACAGCCATTCGACCGAGGCCTCGCCGAGCGCGACCGTCCGGAGGTGGTTGAACCCCCGGTCGAAGACCTGGAGCCGACTTTGCCGGGGCTGTCGCGCCTGGACATCGCCTGCAAGGGTCAAGACATATGTGTTCCCGGAATCATGGTCAACTTCGATCTTCGTCGGAAAACTGGTCAGCAGGCTTGATGCATACCTCGTTTTCTTGTCAATAAAGCTGTAAAAACCAAAAAGACAGCCTTGCGTATTGCAGAAGTATATTCCTTCGTTGTCACACTTGAAGTCCGACACCCCTCTTATGTGTGGGAAATCGTGAACATCACGAATAGAAAGATCTCTCTTGTCAAGCTCATAGATCAACCAGCATGAGTAGTCCATGCAGAACAGGCTCTTTTCGTTGCCTTGCAGGCTGTTGAGGTACTGCACGTCATGAAACCGCGCGGGGTTGAAGGGAATCCTCGCCACATGCTCCCCTTCGGGATGAAAGACATCGACGCCTGCGCGAACCCCGCCCTGGTCCTTCCAGAACTGCCCGTAGAGCAGCCCCTGTTTCAGGTCATGCCACACCCCGCAATAGAAGCCTTCGTGGAGGCCGATGTCCCGGGTCTCGCCGCTGCGCAGATCCTTCCTGAACAGGCTCTGCCGGCCGGGCGCCCACCGCCCGCACAGGTAGAGGATCGAGCCGTGGTCCGACGCGGCCTTGCGGGGCGCGCGCGGGAAGTCGCGGTGCGGAACCGCCGCCAGGCGCGCCGGGCCGCGGCTGTCCGCTTCGTCCCGTTGGATGCCGCTGGCGCGCTCGTGCAGCAGGTCGCGTTGCCTGCGATCATGCCCAATGCGGTTGCCCAGAATCGCGTGCGCAAAGCCCGAGTCCCGCCTCTGGCCGCCGGGCGGGGAAAAGCTGTCCCGGATTCTTTCGTGGCCCCACAGGCGCCAGGCGAGATGGCGGCTCAAGGCCTCGGCCTCGTCCCGCGACAGGGCCTCCTCGCAGAGGGGCCTCGGGCCGGGCCGGGCCGTGGCCTTCTCGTCGCAGGCAGGGGCAGGCGGCCTTGGGATTGCCTCCGGCTGGACGGCCGCGGCGGCCGGAACCGGGTCTTCCGGCGGGGCAAAGGCCGTGGCGGACCAGACTGGCCCGGGCTGCGTGAGCACGGTCCGGGCGCGCACGGCGTCGAGCCGGTCCCTGATCTTGATCCGCTCCGTTTCATCCAGGGGCACGGGCCGCCAGCCCTGGGCCGGCTCCTCCCGGCGGAGGAGGCTCTCCGCCCGTCCCCCAAGCACCGCGTCGTCGCGGGTCAAAAGTTCGGGAAAATCTTGCCGGTGCAGCAGCGGCCGCCCTGTCTTCGCATCGGCGGGAAGCAGGGTTCCGGGATCAACGGTCCACAACCCCGGCGCAACGGCCCGTTCCGCGTGGTCGAACGCCCCGTCGCGCACGCGGGCCATGAGGGCGGCGACGACGCCGCCGGCCGCGGGAGAGACGGGGAGCGCCAGCTCCGCCTGATGGCGGTCGGGCAGCGAAACATCAACGGACGTTGCGGGCATGGTCCGGTCAAGCGGCCAGAGCCGCACCAGACGTTCCACCGAGTCGTCCCGCCCCGGCGAGCGCACGACGAGCCCTTCGGCGCGCCGGAACACCTGCGCCGGCAAGGCGCTCCGCGGCGCATAGGCCGGGTGGGCGGCGCGCTCGTCACCGATCAGGTCAAGGGGGACGACCCGCCTGGCGGACCAGGGGGAATCCCACAGCAGGAGCAGCTCCCGCCCGGCCAGCGGCTGCGGGCCGCCGGACGCGGGGCGCGGGCGGACCAGGTGCCGCCCCGGCTCGACGCCCATGACGTGGCCGCCCGGCGCCGCCTCCCAGACCCCCTGGCCGCGCCAGTCGAAAAAGAACGGGAAGCTCACGCGCCCCAACGCCTCAACGCCGGAGCTGGCCGCGAGCGCGCGCGCCGCGGGCGAGGGGTCGAGGAACACCAGGGTCTCCACAGCCTCGATCGCGAACGCCTGAAACTGCTGGGGCGGGTGGTCGCACGCCACCTCGAAGCTGGCCAGGAGGCTCTCGGGATCGGCCTCAAGCTGGCGGCGGCAGGCGGCGATGGTCTCCGCCGACAGAAACGGGTTGCGGCAATCCAGGATCAGCAGCGGTGCGGACGGGGGGAACAGTCCCCTGGCCAGGCCGCGCGACACCGCGAACCGCACGGCCGCCTCACGGTCGGCGAACCCGCTGGCGGCGGCCTCGCAATGCGCCCCGACGCCGCGGCCGCGCAGAAAATCGGCGATCACGGGCTCCGTCGTCAGAATATGGACGGGCATGCCCCCGGCGGCGGCGAGAGTGTCAAGCAAATGCAGCAGGAGCGGCTTGCCGAGGAACTCGTCAAGAAGCGGACGCGCATCCTGGCCCAGCCGGGGGATGATCGGCAGCAGGCAATGCGGCGCAAGACGGTGCGGCGTGTCGTGCGGCATATTATCCCGGCAGGGCGAAATCAAACAGGTTCTCCCGGACGACGGCTTCGGCGAAGGCGAGGTCCTGCGGCGTGTCCACGTCTATCAACATGACCGGATCACTCACAACATGCATATAGCTTCCGCTGAAGGAACCGGACAGGTTCTCCCCGTAATAGACGCCGTATTGCCGGAACAGATGGCGCGCCTTGTCCAGGCGAACCTGGCTCATCCCCGCGCACCGCCCGCTTCTGGCGTAGTATTTTTCGCCGCAAGGCATGGCCTTCACGGTCATGACGCTGCGATATCCCTGCAGCAGCGTGGCCGTGAGCGCGTCGATGAACCGCGGCGTGCGGAACGGCGACGTGGGGAGCAGGATGAGGATGGACTGCGGCTGATAGCCTTGCTCCTTCAGCAAGGCGAGCGCATGGGAAAAGGCCTCCGCCATGTTGCTGCCGTCCCGGGCCAGGCTGGCCGGGCGCAGGAACGGAACCTCGGCCCCGAAGCTCCGGGAGACCTCGGCGATCTCCTCGTCCTCCGTGGAGACGACAAGCCGGGTGATGTGGCGGCTGGCGAGGGCGGCGCGGATGGTATGGGCGATCAGCGGCAGGCCGCCGAGCCGGGCCAGGTTCTTTCTCGGAATGCCCTTGGAGCCGCCTCGCGCCGGGATCAGGGCCAGGACTTCTGGTCTCATCGTGCTCATCCTTCCCGCCGACTCCATCGCGCAGACGTCCGCGCCGTGGTCGACGCCCAAGGCCACTTGCATTTTCCCTGCCAGCAATCCGCCGCGCCGCGCCCGCAACGGCAGCCTGCGCCGGCCGCCTCAGGCGATGTTTTCTTCCTGTTTCATGCGCTGTTACCTGTTTCCGCCAGCATCTCTATTCTGGTTGCGCAGGCGATTGTCAAGCCCGCGCGCGGCGCGCGGCGCCCCGCGCAGCGGCGAGGCCGGCCGGCGATCTGGACTTCCCCGCCGGTTTCGTCCTAAGGAATGGCGTCCCGGCAGACCGGGGCCCGGCGCGGATCAGCGCCCCGCAAGGGCCGGCCGCGGCCCACGGCCCACGCAAACGGCATGGCCCTTGCTATGCACGTGAACAGCGGCTTCCGACAGCGCCGCGCCAGGACGCTTGTCGGGGCGGGCGGCCGGAGCGTGGCGGACACCGAGGGACAGCCTCGCGGCGGCTTTCGTTGGGGACGCATTCAGCCAGAACGGGCACGCCGGAACGGAGTGGATGTTCATGCGCACAGGCCAGGGCGACGGAGGAAAGACCGGCATCATCGGCGGCATGTTTGGCCTGCCCGAGTTTCTTGACGGCGCAGGCCGGCGGGAGACGCCCTTTCGCCTCGACAACGCCGCCCTGCTCGCCAACGGGCGCAGCGCCATCCATGTCCTGCTCGGCATCCTGAAGCCCCGGCGGGTGTTTCTGCCGGCCTATCTCTGCCCGTCGATCATCGCGGCCGTGCACTCCGCGGGCGTGCCGTTCCGCTTCTTCGCCATGACCTATGACCTTGAGGTCGTTCCCGAAGGGCTCGACGACCTTGGCGCGGGCGACCTGCTCCTGCTCATTGACTATTTCGGGTTTCCCGCCGACCGGAAGCTCATGCAACAGGCCCGCGCGGCCGGGGCCTGGGTCCTGGAGGACGCCTGCCAGGCCTTCTTCACCCGTGGCGTCGGCGACTGCGCCGACTTCTCGCTGTTCTCCCCGCGCAAGTCGGTCGGCGTCCCTGACGGCGGCATCCTGGTGAGCCACCGGGCGGACGTGGACCTGGACGAGGAGGGGCTCGCCCCGCCTCCGCTCCGCTGGTGGCTGCTCTCCCTGGACGCGGTGCTGCGGCGGCGCGAGTTCGACCTGCACGGCGGCGACCGCACCTGGTTTGCGCACCACAAAAAGCTCGCGGCCCTCGAACCGGTCGGCCCATTCCGCATGAGCGACATGTCGCGCATGCTGCTCGCGTCCATTGATCATGAGCAGTGCGCCCGCAAGCGCATCGAGAACTACCGCGTGCTCCTGGCGAACCTGCCGCACGTGCCGCTGTTTCCCGACCTGCCCGCTGGCGTCGTGCCTCTTGGCTTCCCTGTGCGCGTGGGCAATCGCGCGGAGATGCTGGACCTTCTCTACGACGCCGGCGTGTATCCCCCTGTGCACTGGAATTTCGCCGGCTCTCTCCCCACGGAGTTCACCGAGAGCTACCGCCTTCTCGGAAACATCATGATGCTCCCCTGTGACCAGCGCTATGGTCCGGAGGACATGCTGCGCATCGTCAGCCTCATGCGCGGCGGGGCCGTTCCCGCGCCAGAGTGAATCATGCCCGACGCGCAGGCGCATCTCAAAAGAAGGCGGCCAGCCGCCACACGGGGCGGAAGCGGCGGCGCCGACAGTCCGGGAGCAAACTCCGCAAGGCGCGGAACAGTCCGGGACCGCCGGCCACCCAGGCCAAAGGACATGCCAACATGCCGACAGTGCTCTTCGTCTCCCGCGTGACGCTGCCCCCCGGCGAAAGGGGCAACGCCGCCTATTCCCTGGACTGCGTCGCGGCGCTGCGCCAGGCCGGGCTGGACGTGCGCGTGCTCGTCACCGAGGGCCGCGCGCGCATTCCGGCCGTCTGGGACACCGCGCCCACGCCCGAGGAACAGGCGCTGGTGCGCGCGGCCATTGAGGAGACCCGGCCCGATGTGCTCTTTGTCAACTACACCTACCTGGCCGAGCTGCTGCCGCTCGCGCCGGCCGGCTGCCTGCGCGGCATCCTGGCCCACGACGCCCGGCACCTGCGCCACGCGGACTTCATGGCCCGCGGCCTCAAAGCCGAGACCTCGCCCTGGAGCGAGGCCGACGAGCGCGCGGCCCTGGAGCTGGCGGACTTCGTGGCGGCCATCCAGGCCGGGGAGGCCGCCGAGTTCGCGCGCCTGGCCCCGCGCCTGCGCGTGGTCACCGCGCCCTGCTCCTTTGCCCCGCTTACGCTGCCGCCGCCGGAAGCGCCCGACGCCTGCCTGTTCGTGGGCAGCGGCGCGGACCACAACCTCTGCGGCCTGGAATGGTTCCTGGCCGAGGTCTGGCCCGGGGTGCTGGCGGCCCGGCCCTCGGCCCGGCTGCGCATCTGCGGCGGCGTGGGCGGCCGTCTGAAAAGCGCGCCCTTCCCGGGCGTGGAGATCCTCGGCCGCGTCGAAAATTTGACTCCGCACTACGCCTGGGCCGCCGTGGCCGTTGCGCCGCTTTTGGCCGGCAGCGGGCTCAAGCTCAAGCTCGTGGAGGCCCTGGCCATGGGCCGGGGCTGCGTGGCCACGCCCACCAGCCTGGCCGGGCTCGAGGCCCGCGACTGCGTGGTCGAGGCCGAGACGCCGGAGGCCTTCCGCGACGCCCTGCTGGCGCTCTTCGCCGACCCCGGGCGCGCGCGCGCCATGGGCGCGGCCGGCCGCGAGCTGGTGCGCCGGCGCTTCACCCGCGCGGCCTGCTACGGCGGCTTGCTGGAGCTGCTCGGTGCGAAAGAGTCCGACAGCGCCTGCGCGCCGATCCCGGACGGCCCCGAGGTGCGCGCATGACCGGCCTGCCCCAGCCCTGGGCCGATTTCAGCGCCTTCGCCATCTCGCGCCGGGCGCACTGGGAACGGCTCCTGCCGCTGGCGCGGGAGCTCTACGGCCGCGCCATCGACCCGGATCTCTGCGACCTCAAGCCCTACCAGGACCTGCTGACCCTGGCCTTCATCCGCGACTGCGTGCCGCCGGGCGCGCGGCTGCTGGAGATCGGCGGGGGCAACTCGCGGGTGCTGGCGCACCTCGCCCGCGACTACGACTGCTGGAACATCGACAAGTTCGAGGGCATCGGCAACGGCCCGCTGGAGGCGAAAGAGGCCGGCTACCGCATCGTGCGCGACTACATCGGCGGCCGCAACCCGGAGCTGGCCGACGAATATTTCGACCTCGTGTTCTCCATCTCCACCCTGGAGCACGTGCCCGATGAGGACACGGCCCGGCTCGACGCGGTGCTGGAGGACATGGACCGGGTGCTGAGGCCCGGAGGCTTCAGCCTGCACTGCCTGGACATCCTGCTCAAGCCGGACGGGGTCTGGACCTGCCGCATCCTGCCGCGCATCCACGAGACGCGCGCGGTGCTGCACCCCTGGCTCCCGCTGGACGCGCTCGCGCGCGACCCGGACGTGTATCACATGACGCGGGCGGCCTACGCCGCCGGGTGGCAGGCCGTCACAGGCCAGCCGTACGAGGACTTCGGCAAGCCGGCCAGCGCGAACGTGCTCTGGCGCAAGCCCGAACGCCCGACACAGCCCGGACCGATCCGCGCCACCGGCAGCCAGGACTGGCCGCGCATCAGCCTGGTGACGCCGTCCTTCAACCAGGCGCAATACCTCGAAGAGTGCCTGGACTCCCTGCTCTCCCAGGGCTACCCCAACCTGGAATGCCTCGTGCTCGACGGCGGCAGCAGCGACGGCTCCGTGGAGATCATCCGCCGCCACGAGAAGCACCTGGCCCACTGGCGCAGCGCCCCGGACCAGGGCCAGTACTGGGCCGTGCGCGAGGGCTTCCGGCTCTGCACCGGCGAGATCATGGGCTGGCTCAACTCCGACGACAAGCACCACCCGGCCTCGCTGTTCCTGCTGGCCGCGCTGTTCACGCACTTCCCCGAGGTCCGCTGGCTCATGGGCTGCCCGAACATCTGGACCGCCACCGGCGCGCTGGAGACGCTCCTGGAGCCGCCGCCCGTATGGGCGCGGGCCGACTACCTCTCCGGCCGCATCGGGCCGCCGCACATCCAGCAGGAGTCCACCTTCTGGCGGCGCGAGCTGTGGCTGGCCGCCGGCGGCGGGCCGGACGCACACCTCGGCTTCGCCGGGGACATGGAGCTCTGGAGCCGCTTCTTCCGCCACGCGCAGCTGTACACGGCCGACGCGCTGCTGGGCGGGTTCCGGCGGCAGCCCCAGCAGAAGACCTCGGCCATGGCCGCCTACGACGCCGAGGCCGCGGCCGTCATCGCGCGGGAGGCCGACCTGAGCCGCGCCGCGGCCACGCCCCGGCTCCCGGCGCCCGCGCCCATCCTGCTCGACGAGCTTTTGCGCCGCTGCCCGGACCACGCGGCCTTCGCCGACCTGCCGCGCGCGTACCGCGCCTACGCCGATCAGCTCGCCGACCCGGCCCAGGCCGCGGCCCTGCGCCGCCGCGCCAGCGTCTTCGGCGTCTTCGACGCTCATTTGGGGAGTGGGGTATAGCATGCCGGTGGGACACGCCATCTTTTTGCGCTACGGCGCGGAGCACCACGCGGACGCGGCGCGCGCCCTGCGGGGCAAGGTGCTGGACCGCGCCTTCCCGGGCCTGGCCTGGGAGGTCACGGTGGTGGACAACGCCCTGCCGCCCGGCCAGCATGGCCGCACGCCCGAGGGCTGGGAGCTCTTCGGCGGGGACAACGCCTTCCAGGAGTTCTCCGGCTGGACCCGGGGCCTGGAGCTCACGCGCGCGGACGCCTGGGACGCGGCCGCTCCGGTGATCCTGGTCAACGACACCTTCCACCGCAACTACGACGTGTCCTACCTGGAGCGCTTCGGCCTGGCGCCGGTGCGGCAGTGGCTGGAGGCGGGCGCGCTGATCGGCCACGTGGACCTCTACCCGCGCGAGGTCACGCTCTTCGGCCTGGCCATGCGCCACTGGCTGCGCTCCAGCTTCGTGCTGGCCGCCTGGGGCGTGCTCCGGCGCTTGACGCCCCTGCTGCCGCCCGCGCAGCCCGAGGCCCTGTTCGCCGACGGCCCCGAGGGCTTTCTCCGGCCAGACGCCCCGCTGTGCGCCACGTATCGCGGCTACCTGGAGAGCTTCCTGCTCGGCGGCGCGGGCGAGTACCAGTGCCGCTGGCACACGAGCATCGCCCCGGACGCCGCCGGCCTGGCCCGGCTCAGGGCCAAGGCCTACTGCATCCTCTGCGAGCACTGGCTCTCCGCCCGCGCCCGCGACCTCGGCATCCCCCTGCGCGACGTGTCCGGCCTGCTGGCCCGCCGCGAGGCGGACATGGACCGCATGGCCGCCACGGCGGCGGGACCACAGACAACAAAGGAAGCCTGCCCATGAGCATGGTGAACGACCCCACTGCCGGCGACGCCGTCCGGCTCATCGCCTTCTACCTGCCGCAGTTCCACCGCACCGCGGAGAACGACCGCTTCTGGGGTCCGGGCTACACGGAGTGGACCTGCGCGGCCAAGTCCACGCCGCGCTTTCCCGGCCACCAGCAGCCGCACCTGCCCGGCGAGCTCGGGTTCTACGACCTGCGCGTGCCCGAGACGCGCGACGAGCAGGCCGCGCTTGCGCGCAGCCACGGCATTTCCGGCTTCGCCTACTACCACTATTGGTTCCACGGCCGGCGCATGCTCTGGCGGCCCTTCCAGGACGTGCTGGACTCCGGCCGGCCGGACCTGCCCTTCTGCCTGGTCTGGGCCAACGAGCCCTGGACCCGGCGCTGGGACGGGCACGAGCAGGACATCATCGTGCCGCAGACCTACAGCCGCGAGGACGACCTGGCGCACATCCGGCAGCTCCTGCCGGCCCTGGCCGATCCGCGGGCCATCCGCGTTGACGGCAGGCCGCTGTTCCTCGTCTACCGCACGGACCACATGCCCGAGCCCGCGCGCACGGCGGAGATCTGGCGCACCGAGGCCCTGCGCGCCGGGCTGGGCGAGCTGTACCTGGCCCGCGTGGAAGGCTTCGCGCCCGAGGTGGACCCGGCGAGCGTCGGCTTCGACGCCGGGGTGGAGTTCGCCCCGGACTGGCGCTTTTTGGAGGCCAGCCGGCTGCGCGCCGAGGGCGCGGACACGGTCTACGACTACGGCCGCATGGTGGCGGCCATGCGCGCCAAGCCGCGCCCGGGCCACGCCTGGCACCGCTGCGTGTTTCCCAGCTGGGACAACAGCCCGCGCCGCAAGGAAGGGGCGACGATCTTCAGCGGGACCGACCCGGCCGCGTACGGCCGCTGGCTGGCCGACACCGTGGCCGAAACCCTGCGCCATGACGCGCCGGGCAAGCGCCTGGTGTTCGTCACCGCCTGGAACGAATGGGGCGAGGGCAACCACCTGGAGCCGGACGAGCGCCACGGCCGCGCCTGGCTCGAAGCCACGCGCCAGGGCCTGGCCCTCGGCTCGGGCAGGACGGAATGAACATGCGCAGCGATGCCGCCATGCCCCCCACCGTCTCGGTCATCATCCCGTCCTTCAACCAGGCGCGGTACCTGGAGCAGACGCTTTTGAGCGTGCTCGGCCAGGGCTGCCCGGTGGAGGCCCTCGTGCTGGACGGCGGCAGCGACGACGGGTCCGTGGAGATCATCCAACGCTATGAGAGCCGCCTGGCCTTCTGGCGCAGCCATCCGGACCAGGGCCAGGCCGCGGCCATCAACGAGGGCATGGCCCGGGCCACGGGCGAGATCCTCTGCTGGCTCAACTCCGACGACCTGTTCATGCCCGGGGCGCTGGCCGACGTGGCTGCGAGCTTCGCCGACGCGGGCCGTCCGGACCTGTGCTACGGCGCCTGCATCGGCTTCCGCGAGACGGAAAGCGGCCTGGACGCCTTCCCCTTCGCCAGCGGGCCGTTTGACCGTCAGCGCCTGGCCCGGCAGGCCTACATCCTGCAGCCGAGCACCTTCTGGACCCGCGCCCTGTGGCAGGCCGCCGGGCCCCTGGACGAGGGCCTGCACTACGCCTTCGACTGGGAGTGGTTCCTGCGCGCCGCGCAGTTGATCGACTTCCGCTTCCGGCCGCGGGCGTACTCGCTGTTCCGCTACCACGGCCGGAACAAGACCACCTCCGGCGCGCCGCGCCGCACCGAGGAGATCCTCGGCATCGTGCGGCGCTTCGCCGGCGGGTTCTGGCCCGCGCTCTACGAGCTGACGCGGGAGCATTTCCAGTCGTTCGCGCGGCTGGGCAAGCCCGCGCACGCGGCCACGGCGGCGGACTATGCCGCGGCCCTGCCGGAATATTTCACCGCGGCCCTGGCCCTGGGGGCAGGGCCGGCGGACATCTACACGGCCTATGACATGCTGCGCGGCTGAGGCGCGCGGACACAGGAGGCTCACCGGATGCTGATCTCCATGAAACACCGCTTCCTCTTCATCCACGCCCCCAAGACGGGCGGCACCTCCATACGCACGTTCCTGGCGGCCCTGGGCGCGGGCCAGTTGGATCAGGTCTGCGACCTGCCGCTGCACCCCCACTCCACCGCCGCGAAGGTGCGCGACGTCCTGGGGCCGGAGCTCTTCGCGCGCCTGTTCAGCTTCGCCTTCGTCCGCAATCCCTGGGATCTGGAGTTCTCCACCTACAGGTACATCCTGGGCGCCAGGGGGCACTGGCAGCACGCGGAGGTGGCCAGATTCGCCAACTTCAAGCACTATCTCACGTTCTACTACTACAAGCAGATGGAGCGGAGCCTGGGCGCGGGCGATCCCGCGCGGCGCACGCAGATGGACTTCGTCTGCGACGCCGACGGCAGCCAGCTGGTCAGCTTCGTGGGCCGCTACGAGAACCTGGCCGAGGACTTCCGGCAGGTGCTCGGCCGCCTGGGCCTGGGCGCGCCCGCGGCGCTGCCCCACGAGAACAGGTCCACCAGCGGGGAGTACCGCAGGGTCTACACCTCGCGCATGGTGGACTACGTCATGGAAATGCACGAGGCGGACATCCGCCGCTTCAACTACGCCTTCGAGGGCGGAACGGCTCAGGCCAGCCTGGCCAGCCCGCCGTATATGCCGGCCTCCAGCGCGGCCCAGGCCGGATTCGCCGCGTAGAGCCCGTCCAGCTCCGCCTGCGTGAAATAGAACTCCAGGCGCTTCACGTGGGGATACGCCGTGGCGTTGCGCCGCGTGAACAGCGCGGCCGCGTCCACGCCGGAGAGGTCCACGTAGGGCGAGAACGCGGCCACGAAGTCCTCCACCAGATGCTCCGTGCGGATCCAGCGGGTCACCCCGGGGGAATAGCCGCGCGCGTGGTAGTCGGCGTTCGAGGCCACGCCGTTGATGTCGTAGAACTGCCCGCGCACGAACATCTCCCGGGTGGGGATGAGCCCGCAGCGCTGGTACTCGAAGTACACCCGGGACAGCAGCCAGTTCGGCAGCCTGCGGAAGCAGCAGATGACCTCCCGGCCGGCCACGCCGAAGCCGGGGTCGTGGGCCTGGCGCTGGGCGAGGGTGTGGTGCCAGATCACGTTGGCCGGGTCGATGGGGTCGCAGGCCGCGCCGGGGATGTTGAGCTTCTCCAGCACGGCGGCCACCTCGGTGCCGGCGCATTTCGGGAAGTGGAGCCAGACGAAGTCCCTGGTCATGATCATCGGGCCGCTCCGGTCGCTGCGGGGCGGCGCGGGCCGCCTCCGGTATGGTTTCCCCCGGGCCTCACGAGCCGTGCCCCCGCAGGCGGCGCTCCTGCCCCGCCAGCACGTCCGCGAACTCCTCGGCCATGCGCCGCACGTGGTCGAGATAGGAGCGCAGGCCGCGCTCGCGCTCGGCGTCGTTCTTGCCGTCGAACACCAGCGCGTGCATGGCCCGGTTGTCGAAGTCCGCATAGCGCTGCACCAGGTAGCTCACGCCGGTCTGGTCGAAGCGGCCGATGGCCGCCGCCGCGGCCGGAAGGAAGCCCGCGCCCGCGACCCCCAGCACCTCGCCCACCGCGCGCGCCACCCCCCGCCACAGGCCCAGGTCGCGCCGGGCCGCGGCCAGCGCCGCGTCCACGCGCGGCGGCGGCGCTTTCAGCGCGGCCAGCCGGGCCAGGCGCCTGGCGAGCAGCCCGGTCGGCTCGACGAGCGGGTTCTCGTCATGGGTCACGCCCGGGCCGTAGACAATGCTCTCCCGCGTCAGGTTCACGCAGGGCGCTCCCGAAATGCGGATCTCCTCCAGCAGCCACAGGCTCGCGTCCAGGAAGTTCAGGCTGGTGTAGAGCGTGAGCCCGAAACGGTTCTGCACCGGCACGAGCTGCGGAAAGGCCTGGGTCAGCGGCCGCGGTTCGGCGGCCGGCTTCTCGTGGATGCTCCCGCGCGAGTAGCCGAGCGTCCAGGGGTCGTGGGAGCAGAGCTGCACCCCGGCCAGCACGCAGCGGCCGCAGCCCATGTACCTGGCCAGGGAGAACGCCGTGGTGATCACCGAGCCGTGCAGCTTGAGCGACGGCCGCGTGCCGAAAAGCTCCGGCTGGTACACGCCGAAAAGGTACGCGCGCGGGAACACGGCCTCGCCCAGGTCGATGAGGCAGTGGCCCACCAGCGCCACGTCGCCCAGGCGCGGCAGGCCCTCCCAGGATTTCGCCGTGTGCACCGAGGTGTCGTTGGCCACCACGAAGTGCGGCCGCACGCCGGAAGCGAGCATCGGCTTGAGCGCGTTGTTCACCGCGATGACCACGCAGCTCTCGCGCAGGCGGCGGATCAGCTCCAGGCGCGCGGGCAGGTCCGGCCCGGCGGCCACCAGCACCGCCGTCTCGCCCATGAAGGCCTTGCGCAGGGGCCGGATGTCCGGCCGCGTGGCAAAGGCCGTGAGGTTGGCGTAGGCGTGCAGCTGCTGGTCGTAGAACAGCCCCCGGGCCATGGGCCGCAGGGGCAGGCTGCGGTGGTTGGCCTGGCCGCTCAAATGGTACACGCAGTGCCGGAAGAACAGCGCCTCCAGCATGGTCACGAAGCGCGCCGGCGGCTCCTGGCCGGCCTCGGCCAGGCGCTCCTCCAGCCCGGGCAGGACGTAAAAGACCGGAAAGCCCAGCGTAAACAGGCTGGCGGGCAGGATCTCGGACAGGGGCGGCACGAAGGCCAGCGGCTCGCCGTGCAGGATGGTGGCGCGCCTGGCCAGCTGCGCGGCCGGCACGGCAAGCGCGAACTCCGCCAGGCGCACGGGGTCCGGCTCGAAGATCAGCAGGAACACCCCGGGAGTCTCCAGGCAGCGCCGGAAGGTCGGCGTGTCCGCCGCGCCCAGCAGCACCACCAGATGCGTGCGCGCCAGCACCGCCTCCAGCGGCGTCCCCGGGTCCAGGGTCTCGAACACCGGCTTGCGGCCGGGCTCGGCAAAGGGATAGGCGTAGAGCGGGTCTTCGTATCGCCACAGGGGCACGTGGCGGAAGAACACGTGGTCCGCCGGCGCGCCCCCCGGCCCCGCCGCGCCCCAGCCCGAGCCCGGACCGGGTTCCGGCGCGCAGGGCGTCTCGAAGAGCACCCCGAGCTCGCGCAGCACGCGCAGCGCCACCTGGCCCCTGGCCGTGAGCTGTGGAATCGTGTCGTCCTGGCTCATGTCCCTTCGCGCATCCCTGGTTGACTGGCGTGCGTGCGGCGGCCCCTAGGCCAGCGGCAGATCCACGATGAACACCGAACCCCTGGGCCGGGCCTCCTCCACGCGCACCACGCCCTTGTGGTCCGTGACGATGGAGCGCACGATGGTCAGCCCCAGGCCCGTGCCGGACTTCTTGCGCGAGTAGTACGGCTCGAACATGCGCGCGCGCTCCGCCGGGGTGAAGCCCGGGCCGTTGTCCGTCACGCTGACGCGCACAGTGCCGCGCCCCCGGTCCCACTCCGCGCGCACGAGCACGCGCCCGCCGGCTTCGCCGGTCATTTGGCCCGCGGCCCGCCCCCCGGCCTCGCCGCCGGCTTCGCCGCCGGCTTCGCCGGTCATTTGGGCCCCGGCCTGGCTGGTCAGGGCCTCGGCCGCGTTGGTCAAAAGGTTGATGAACACCCGGCGCAGGCCCTCGGCGTCAAAGGCCAGCTGCGGCAGGTCCGGCGCGGCGGAAAGCTCCCAGGCGATCTCCCGGTGCGCCGTGGCGAAGGTGCCCACCACCTCGGCCAGCAGCGCCCCCAGGTCGCCGGGCAGCATCACCGGCTCGGGCAGCTTGGCGTAGTTGGAGAACTCGGCCACCATCTGCTGCAGCCGCTCCACCTCGCGCACGATAAGCTCGCCGCACTCGGCGAAGGCCGGGTCGGTCGCCCCTGGGCCGAACTTGCGCAACAGCCGCTGGGCCGAGAGCTTGATGGGCGTCAGCGGGTTCTTGATCTCGTGCGCGATCCGCTGGGCCACCTCGCGCCAGGCGGCTAGGCGCTGCATCTTCTCCAGCTCGGTGATGTCCTCGAACACCGCCACCAGGCCCGTGCCGGCCGCGCCGCCGCCCCCTTCCAGGCCCTCGGGGCCTCCAGGCAGGCCCACCAGGTTCACCAGAAAGCGCGCGCCGCGCTCTTTGAGCTGCAAATCGATCTGCCGGGTCCAGCGCGCCTCGGGGTTCTTGGCCACCTGGACCAGCGCGCCGGTGAGCAGCTCCGAGAACTCGCCGCGCACCAGGTGCTGCGCCCGCCGCCCCACCAGCTGCGCCGCGGCTATGCCGAGCATGGCCTCGGCGGCCTTGTTCACCGTGCCGATGCGCCCGGCCGAGTCCGTGGAGATGACCCCCGAGGTGATGTTGTCCAGCACGGCCTCGATGTACCGGCCGCGGCGCTCCAGCTCCACGTACTGCTGGGCCATGCGCTCGTGCGCGCTCACCAGCCGCTCCTGCCCGGCCTCCAGATCCTCGGCCATGCGGTTGAAGGAGCGCACCAGCGAGCCCAGCTCGTCGCCGCTGGTGTCCACCAGGCGCACGGAAAGATCGCCCCTGGCGATGCGCTCGGTGCCGTCGGCCATGGCCTGCACCGGAGCGCTGATCTCCTTGGCCAGGCGGAAGCCGAACCAGGACGCGCCGAGCACGATCAAGAGGCTCATGACGCCGAGCGCGAGGTAGAGCGTGGTCTTCCAGGGATATTTGAGCTTGCGGAGCTTCTTGTACTCGTCCAGGCCGCGCACCACCTGGTCGAGCTTGTACATCAGCCCCTCGCCGATGCTCTCGCCCACCACGAGGTAGCCGGTGCGGCCCTCGTCCACGGGCAGGATGCCCAGGATCAGGTCGTTGCCCGCGCTGGAGAGCATCACCGAGACGTTGCGCGGATTCTTGCGCAGGTCGTCCAGGTTGACCTTGGAGCGCGCCTCGGACCAGACGCGGTCGAAGATCTGCGGCGGGTGCTTGTTCTGGTCGCGGCCGTCCGGGCCGATGACCCCGATGACCACCAGGCCGTATTCGCGCTGGGACTCCACCAGGTGGTTGTCCATGGCCTTGCCGCCCCAGGTGAAGTGATTCTCCGTCACCTGCCGGAGCACCTCGCGGCCGCGCTGCTCCACGCGCGCCTGGGCCGACTGGTAGAAGGCCCGGCCGATCTCCAGGGACTGCTCCATGGAGTCCTCCACCTGGGTCTTGAACCAGTAGTCCACGCTGGTCTGCACGAACTTGGCCGAGACGTAGAACATGAGCGCCGTGGGCACCAGGGAGAGCAGGATGAAGGCCAGCACCAGCCGCGTGCGCAGACGCGAGCCCAGCACGTTGCGGCGACGCTCCAGCACGAGCTTCACGGCGTTTCTGCCCACCACGAAGAGCACCACCAGAAGCAGGATCAGGTTCAGGTTGAACAGCCCGGCGAACAGGTATGAGGTGACGCCCATGAGCCGGAGCTCCACCCAGGTGAGCACCACGATGGCCAGGACGCCCGCGATGCCGATGAGCACCTCGCGCTTGCGGCGCAGACGCTCGCGCTCCTCCAGGCTCAGCACCGGCGCGGCGGCCGGGCTTGCGGCGGCGGGAGGGGTTTCTTTGCGCTCGTCCATGGCCGGGGCGTCAGTACTTGAAGGTGAGCTGGTAGGAGGTCTGCGGCGTCACGTCCCAGGTCCAGAAGAACAGGGTGCGCCGGAACCAGTTGGGGATGTCGGTCTGCGTGAGCCGGATGTCCAGGCCGAGAGCGTACTCCTGGCCGCGCTCCAGCCTGCGCCAGGAGCCCATGTCCAGCGTGAGCTGGCCCCAGCCCGCGCGCAACAGCTCGTCCAGGCGGGCGTTCTTCAGCGGGGCCTCGCGGCCGGGCAGGCTCAGGACGTATTCCCTGGTCAGCGAGTCGAACTTGAGCCGGCTCACCAGCTCGGCCTCGGCCACCTGCGTGTTGCGCAGAATCCCGCCGGGCTTGGTCAGCCGCGCCGTGCAGGTCAGCGCCAGGGTCACGCCGCTGTGCAGGGAGTCCGTCACCTCGGCCAGGCCGTCCACGGCCACGCCGAAGCGCGCGGCCAGGTTGCCGGCCTGGTTGTCCACCACGAGATTGGAGAGCGCCAGCGACTGCGCGCAGGCAAGCTGCGCCCACAACGCGAGAACGGCCGTGAATGCGGCGCAGGCGGCCAGGAGCGTGCGTGGGCGGTGGCGCATGGTGCGGAATGTCCGGTCCGGTGTTGCAGGGTGCTGGGCCTGGGCCCGACGCCTCGGCGGGGAGCCGCGCCGGGCGCAGACTCCCGTGGCCGCAGAGTAGCATCCGCAAACGCGATAGGCAAGGCCGCCCGCCTCAGCCCCGCTTCGGCCGCGCCCCGAAGATGGACGTTCCCACGCGCACGATGGTTGCGCCCTCCTCGATGGCCGCCTCAAAATCCCCGGTCATGCCCATGGACAGCTGCGGCAGCCGCGCGCCCAGCTCGCGCTCCAGCCCGTCGCGCACTTCGCGCAGGTGCGCGAAATACGGCCGGGCCGCCTCGGGCGCGTCGAACATCGGCGGCAGGCACATCAGCCCCTGCAGGTCCAGACCGCAGCCGCCGTCGTTGAGCGACAGCGCCAGCCTGGCCAGCTCCGTCAGGTCGGACTCGTCCACCCCGGCCTTCTGCTCCTCGCCCAGGTTCACCTCGATGAGCACCGGCTGGAGCACGCGCGCGGCCAGCGCCCGGTTGGCCAGCTCGCGCGCCAGCTTCTCCGAGTCCAGGCTGTGGATCAGCGCGAAACGCCCGGCGATCTGCCGCGCCTTCTTGGTCTGCACCCCGCCGATGAAATGCCAGAGGATGTCCGCGCCGGTCAGCGCGTCCTGCTTGGCCAGGGCCTCCTGGGCGTAGGACTCGCCGAACTCGCGCTGCCCCGCGGCCACAAGCGCCAGGATGTCCGAGGCCGGATGGAACTTGGACACCGCCACCAGGCGCACGCTGTCCGCCGCCCGTCCGCAACGCGCGCAGGCGGCCGCCATGCGCGCGCGCAGCGAGGCCAGGTTGCGGGACAGTTCTTCTGCTCTGCTCATGGGGGGCAGTCCTACGCCAAAATGTCGTGGCTGGAAAGCGGCCGGGGGCCGAGGGTGGTGGTTGGGGTCATGCCTCCGGCGTCGTTGTGGTTGTTGTTGGGCCTCCGGCGGCCAGGGGGCGTGATGTGGTGGTTTGTGTTCAGCCTCCGGCGGCCAAGGGGCTTCGCCCCTTATCGATGCTGTCGTCATTCGTAAGGTTCGCGGGAGACCGCTCACCTAACGACTGACGCGGAACCCCATTTGGTTTAGGTCGCGGACACCCCCCCAATGGGGGTCCAGGGGGCCGAAGGTCCCCTGGCCGCCGGAGGCTGAACAACAACCACAACGATAACGCCGCCGGAGGCATAAACAACGCCACCACACCCCGCGCCTCTTGTGCATCCGCCCCCGCGCTGCTACATGCTTGCGCCATGCCCCGCAGCACCACAGACACGCCCCGCCCCGAGCGGAAGACCGACCTGCTCAACCTCACGCGTTCCGAGCTGGAGGCCTTTGTGGTGGACGAGCTGAGGCAGCCGCGCTTCCGCACGGACCAGCTCTGGCACTGGCTCTGGCGCAGGGGCGCGACGGACTTTGCCCAGATGACCAACCTCTCGCGCGACCTGAAAGTCCTGCTGGCCGAGCGCGCGGCCATCGTGCGGCCGGCCATCGAGGTGGTCCGCGTGAGCCGCGACGGCGCCATCAAGCTGCTCCTGCGCCTGGCCGACGGCGAGAAGATCGAGGCGGTGCTCATCCCCATGGCCGGGCACTACACCCTGTGCCTGTCCACGCAGGTGGGCTGCGCCATGGCGTGCACCTTCTGCTCCACCGGCGAGCTGGGGCTCACGCGCAACATGACCGCCGGCGAGATCCTGGGGCAGATCTTGGCGGCGCGCGCGCACATCGGCGAAAACGGCCTGCCGCCGCTGAAGAACCTTGTGTTCATGGGCATGGGCGAGCCGCTGATGAATTTGGCCGAGCTGTTGCGCGCGCTGGAGATCCTGGGCAGCCCGGAGGGCATCTCCATCTCGCCGCGGCGCAGCACGGTGTCCAGCGTGGGCATCCCGGCGGGCCTGAAGATCCTGGGCGACTCCGGCCTGGCCGTGCCGGCCATTTCCCTGCACGCGCCCACCCAGGAGCTGCGCGAGCGGATCATGCCCAAGGCCGCGCGCGTGCCGCTGGACGAGCTGCTCGCCTGCCTGGACGCCTATCCGCTCAAGTCGCGCGAGCGCGTGACCTACGAGTACATCCTGCTGGGCGGGGTCAACGACAGCATCGCCCATGCCAGGCAGCTGGTGAAGATTCTGGGCCAACGCAGATGCAAGGTGAACCTCATCGGCTACAACCCGCCGCCGCCCGAGGCGCTGGGCGGGCGCCAGGCCCCCTACCGCGCGCCCGCGGAGGCCGACGTGCTGGCCTTCGAGAACCACCTGCGATCAAAAAGGATAACTACTTTTCTGCGGCGCAGCATGGGCCAGGACATCGGCGCGGCGTGCGGCCAGCTCAAGCTGCTGGTGGGCGCGCCGGGCGGATAGTGCTTGCCAAGAGCCCGCCAATTTTATAGTAGCCAGCCCTTCCAAAAAATTATATGCCGTCTCTCGTCGGGACACCCGGCGCCATCCCAGTTCAGGAGGGTCCACGCATGACCAATCATCCCATGGTTCCCACCCGCGCCTTCTTCACCAAGGGCGTTGGCGTCCACAAGAACAAGCTGCAATCCTTCGAGCTGGCCCTGCGCGAGGCCGGCATCGAAAAACAGAACCTCGTCTACGTTTCAAGCATCTATCCGCCCAACTGCAAGCTGGTCACCATCGACGAGGGCGTGAAGGAACTGCACGCCGGGCAGATCACCTTCTGCGTCATGGCGCGCAACCAGACCAACGAGAAGGGCCGCCTGGTGGGCAGTTCCGTGGGCCTGGCCATCCCGGCGGACAAGGAGCACTACGGCTACATCTCCGAGCACCACAGCTTCGGCGAGGAGGAGAAGGAGCTGGGCGACTTCGCGGAGGATCTGGCCTCCACCATGCTCGCCACCACCCTCGGCGTGGATTTCGACCCGGAGATCGGCTACGACGAGCGCCGCGAGGTCTACCTCATGAGCGGCAAGATCATCGACTCCATTTCCGCCCCGGTGTCCGCCACGGGCTCCTCCAACATGTGGACCACCACCGTGTCCGCGGTCGTGTTCATCTTCTAGACCGCGCGCATGCCGAACCCGCTGCCGGGGCTCCCGCATCCGATTTTCGCGGAGCGTGGAGCCCCGACGCGCAAGGAACACCCGAATGTCCATCAAGCGCACCCTGCATGACGGCGTCAAGGATCGGCTGACCCCGCTGACCACGCTGGACCCGGACGCCATCGGCGATTTCGACGAGCTTCTCACCGCCATGGGCCGCACGGCCTTCGGCGGCCGCTGCCTGGGCGAGGCGCTGGACGTGCTGGAGGCCATGGTCACGGACCCGGACTGCGTGGTGGTGGGCACCTTCTCCGGCGCCATGACCGTGGCCAAGCAGAGCAAGCTGCTCATCAAGATGATCGACGCGGGCTGGCTCGACGTGGTCATCAGCACCGGCGCGCTCATGGCCCACGGCTTCATCGAGTCCATCGGGCTCAAGCACTTCAAGTACGAACCCGCGCGCATGAACGACCGCGACCTGTTCGACGCCGGCTACAACCGCGTCTACGACACCCTTGAGCCCGAGGCCAACTTCACCCAGGCCGAGCTGGTGGTCCGCGAGGTCATGCACCAGCTCATGGAGGTGGAGAAGGTGAGCCACCTGTCCTCCGAGCTCATCTGCCGGGCCATCGGCAAGCACCTCTCCGAGAAGTACAACGGCCCGGGCATCCTCAAGAGCGCCTACAAGAAGGGCGTGCCGGTGTACATCCCGGCCTTCACCGACTCCGAGCTGGCGCTGGACGTGGCCTGCTCCGTGCTGGCCAAGGACTTCGGGCACCTGCTGGGCGAAAAGGGCCCGGAGGCCCTGCCCTTCCAGTTCAACCCCTTCCTCGACCTGTTCAGCTATTCCAGGAAGATGTTCGGTGCGAAAAAGATGGGCATCTTCACCATCGGCGGCGGGGTGCCGCGCAACTGGGCCCAGCAGATCGGCCCGTTCTTCGACGTCATGGGCGACCGCCTGGGCCGCGACGACCTGCCCGAGCGCCGCTTCACCTACGCCATCCGCATCTGCCCGGAGCCGGTGCACTGGGGCGGGCTGTCGGGCTGCACCTACCAGGAGGGCATCTCCTGGGGCAAGTTCGTGCCCCCGGCCGAGGGCGGCCAGTTCGCCGAGGTCCACGCCGACGCCACCATGGCCTGGCCCATCCTCATCAAGGGCCTGCAGGACCGCCTGGCCAAAAAAGCCAAAAAACGGGCCACGCCCGCGGCGAAGCCGACGGCCAAAAAACAGGCGAAGCCTGCGGCCAAGGCCAAGAAGTAGGCGCGGCGTGGCGGCGGCGCGCGTTCGTCTGCCCGCGGAGTGGGAGCCCCACGCCGCCACCTGGATCACCTGGCCGCAGTGCGCGCGCGACTGGCCGGGCAAGTTCGCGCCCATGCCCTGGGCCTTTGCCGAGATCATCCGCAAGATCGCCAATGCGCCAGAGGGCGGCGAACGCGTGCGCCTGGCCGTGGCCGACGCGGCCGTGGAGAAGCGCGCGCGCGGCCAGCTCGCAAAGGCCCACGTGGACCTCGGCCGCGTGGACTTCCTGCGCCTGCCCACGGACCGCGGCTGGATGCGCGACTGCGGGCCGTGCTTCATCGAACGCGGCGGCCAGCTCGCCATCGCCGGCTTCGGCTTCGACGCCTGGAGCAAGTACCCGGAATATCACCTGGACGCCCAAGTCCCGGCCTTTGCCGCGCGACACCTCGGCCTGCCGCTTGTCCCCGTCCTGCACCAGGGCCGTCACGTGCTCTTCGAGGGCGGGGCCCTGGACATCAACGGCCGGGGCAGCCTCGTGACCACCGAGGAGTGCTGCCTGGACCCCGAGGTCCAGGTGCGCAACCCCGGCTTCAGCCACGCGGACTACGAGGCAGTGTTCGCCGCCGCCCTCGGCGCGACCAACACCATCTGGCTGAAAAACGGCATCACGGGCGACGACACCCACGGGCACGTGGACGACTTCTGCCGCTTCGTGGACGCGCGCACGCTCGTGCTCTGCCAGGAGCCCAGCCCTGCCGACCCCAACCACGCCAGCCTGGAGGAGAACCGCGAGCGCCTCGAAGCCGCGCGCCTTGAGGACGGCTCCCGGCCGGAGGTCGTGCGCCTGCCCATGCCCGCGCCGCTCTTTTTCGACGGCATGCGCCTGCCGGCCAGCTACGCCAATTTCCTCATCACCAACGCGGCCGTGCTCGTGCCCACGTTCAACGACGCACGCGACCGCATCGCGCTGGGCATCCTGGCCGAGTGCTTCGACCGGCCCGTGGTGGGCATCCACGCCGTGGACCTGGTCTGGGGCCTGGGCACCATCCATTGCCTCACGCGGCAGGAGCCGAGGCTGTAGGGTGGTGGTTTTTGTTCATGCTCCGCAGGCCATGGGGCTACGCCCCTTGGAACCCCGTTAGGGTGTCGGTGGCCAAATTCACCCCCTGAAAGGGGCGCAGGGTCAAGGGGGCGCGCAGCCCCCTTGCCTGCGGAGCACGTACCCCAACCACAACACTCCGCCGCACCCGCTGGACACGCGGCGGCGCCTCCGGGTATCCTGTCGGGCACATCCGCCAACCCAGGAGGCTCCCATGCGCAGCATCCTCGTCCTGGCCGCCAGCGCCCTGCTCTGCGGCTGCGCCCTGACCCAGAAGATCCCGGTGAGCACCGACCCCAGCGGCGCGGCGGTGCATCTCGACGGCGCGCTGGTCTGCGCGGCCACGCCCTGCAGCGTGGAGATGTCCACGGACCAGGACCACCTGCTGACCATCCTCAAGGACGGCTACCGCCAGAAGGACATCCCGGTGCGCCTTGCAAAGGCCTCCGGCGGCGGCAAGGCGCTTTCGCCGGACATGGTCACCGTGCGCCTGTCCAAGCCCGGCGAGCTGGACGTGCGCGACCCGGACAGCGTCATCGACACGGCCGTGGGCATGGGCATCAAGGTGCTGGGCCGCGTGCTGGAGGACGCCGGCAGGGACGGTCAGCAGCCCAAGGAAGACCCCTGGGACAAGCTCGGCAAGTAGTGCCGTACGCCTGAAACGAAGCGGCCCGGCGCCCTTGCGAGGGAACCGGGCCGCTTGCGCATGCGCCAATGGGCCGCTACTGGGCCTGGAGCTTCTCGCTCTCAAGCACGGCGAGCTCCGTGTTCAGGGTGTCCAGCTGGGTCTGATACTTGTCCTGCTCGCTCGACTGGGAGTCGTCATTCTTGGCGGCCTGCTTGGCTTGGTTCAGCTTACCCTCAGCCTTGGTGATCTCCCGCTTCTTGTCATCGATCTCGGACTCGATCTCGGAGAGGGTCTTGCTGCTGCTGGCTCCGCCTCCGCTTGCGGCGGCGGCGGACGAACTCGACGCCGAGTCGGTCGATGTGTCGCTTGAGGTGTCGCTGGAGGTGTCGCCCGACGTGTCGCTGGAGGCCTCGGTGGCGGCGATGCTGGCGGTGGTCGCGTCGCTGGCCGAGGCGGTCGTGGTCCCGGTGGTCACGGTCGTGGACTCCGTGCCGCTGGAGGTCGTGCCGCTGCCGCTGGTTGCGCCGGTGGCGCCCTGGGCCGCCACGAGGGCCAGGGCCTCGGCGGAGATGCTCACCGTGTCCCCGTCGGAACCACTGCCCGATGCGCCCGTGGACCCGCTGGACAGCCCCGCCAGGCCGGACATGTCGCCGGTTTCTGCGGCGGCGGCGAACTTGGCGGAAAGCTCGATCATGTCCTGCTGCTGCGAGTCCGTGCTGGCGCTGGCGCCGGCCGCCAACTCGTCGGAGACGAACCGGGCCGTCTCCTTGAACGCATCCTGATCCGTTGTGGACAGCTGCTGCAGTTGGCTCATGAGCTGGCCAAGCTGCGACAGGCTGGTCTGGTCCGCGCCGGAACTCGTGCTTGTGGCGGCGCTGTCGGAATCGCTGGAGTCAGCCTGCTTCGTTTTCTTCATTGCCTCCGTCAGGGTGGTGGCGTTCAGCGAGAAGAAAGAGCTGAGTTCCGTGCCGAGCGAACTGATGGTGGTCATGGATATGCTCCTCTGATTGACCTCGTCTGTCACGGCGTTCTGGCTTCGTGGAGCGCGCAACGTCTCACCGGGCCTTGGCGTTGGCCTACGCACTCGATGTAACAGACGTCGGAGGCCGGCCCGAGGTTACGGCCGGCGCGCCAACGAAAGCGGCCCGGCGCCCTTGCGAGGGAACCGGGCCGCTTGCGCGTTTGGCGGGATGGGGACTAGACCTTGTCCTTGGCCTTCAGCGGCAGGGCCATGGTGGCGGCGGAGACCGCGCCGCCGAGGGCGGCCGGGGCGGCCGGGGCGGACACGCTGTGCGCCAGGCTCGGGATCAGGTTCGGCATCACGGACAAGAGCGACAGGCACAGGCTGGCCAGGTACGGCGCGCTCTGCACCAGCAGGATCACCGCCCAGGTGACGATGTCCGGGTTCTCGGTGCCGTAGCGGGCGATGACCGCGCCGGCGGCGACCCAGAGCAGGCCCAGGATGATCAGCTCCTCGCGCGCCATCATCAGGCCGCGGGCCACGGCGCAGCGCTCCTCGCACTTGGGCGTGCGCAGGAAGGGCTTCTTGGAGGTGAACAGGCCCTGGATCATGGCCTTGGCGATGGTGTGGGTCAGCGCCAGGCCGGCGATGGCCGCGCCGATGCGCGCCCAGACGCCGCACTTCACGCGGGTCTTGTACAGCCACATGAAGTGGAAGAGCTTGAAGATGAACGCGCCCAGCGGCGGCAAGAGGAAGATGGACAGCGGCGTGCCGAAGTAGCGCGGCAGCACCAGCATGCCGAGCGACCACACCAGGCTGACCACGAGCACCGCGATCTGGGTGGCGTCCGCGAACCAGGGCAGCCAGCCGGCGATGAAGTGGTACTTCTGGCCGAAGTCCAGGCTGCTGGTCTTGTTCCAGGGCAGGAGCTGGCGCCAGTGGCGCTTGAGGATCTGCACCGCGCCGTAGGCCCAGCGGAAGCGCTGGCTCTTGAAGCCGGAGTAGGTGTCGGGCGTCAGACCCTGGCCGAAGCTCTCGGGCACGTACACGGCCTGGTAGCCGCGCTCGAACACGCGCAGGCCAAGCTCCGCGTCCTCGCAGATGCACCACTCGCCCCAGCCGCCCACCTCGTCCATCACCGCCTTGCGGATCATGGTCATGGTGCCGTGCTGGATGATGGCGTTGCGCTCGTTTCTGTGGACCATGCCGATGCGGAAGAAGCCGTCGTACTCCCAGGCGCACACGGTCTTGTAGGGGTCGGTCTCCCACTCGCGGTGGTCCTGCGGGCACTGCACGATGGCCACGTCCGGCTTGTCGAAGTACGGGGTCAGCGAGCGCAGCCAGCTCGGCCGCACCTGGTAGTCGGAGTCCACCACGGCCACCACGCGGACGTCGGGCGCGGTCTTGTCCAGGGCGAAGTTGAGCGCGCCGGCCTTGTAGCCCGGCCATTCCTCCAGGTGGAAGAAGCGGAAGCGGTCGCCGAGCCTGGCGCAGTGCTCCTCAAGAGGCTTCCACAGGGCCGGGTCGTGGGTGTTGTTGTCGATCAGCAGCACCTCGAAGTTCGGGTAGTCCAGCGCGGCCAGCGAGTTCAGGGTCGCGATGACCATGTCCGGCGGCTCCTTGCAGCAGGCCACGTGGATCGACACCTTGGGCAGGCCCTCGTCGGCGTCGTGGCGCAGGGGGAAGAAGCGGCGCTTGAGGCCCTCGGGCCAGAGCATCTCGCTCATCTCGAAGCCGTTGATGAGCACCACGGCCAGCAGCCCGATCTGCATGGGCAGCAGGATGGCCCAGGCGGCGGTTTCGGCGGGCAAAAACTCCACGGTGATGGGCGTGAAGGCGATCCAGACCATGGAGCTGGTGACGGTCTGCAGGAGCAGGCAGAAGAACAGCTTGCCCTGGAAGGGCTGGTCGCGGCGGCGATACAGGAAGAAGCAGATGGGGATGAGGCACAGGAGCGAGACGCCCCACTGCACGGGCCAGAGGCTGTCCTCCAGGATCGTGCCGACCAGCGGGATCTTGTTCTCGCGGTCCACGGTCCAGATGCCCCAGTGCGCGCCGACCACGCCTTCCAGCGGGCGCTTCCAGGGCTGGTCAAAGGCCTCCATGACGCAGTAGTCGATGTTCTGCTGCGCGGCCAGGTTCAGGAACTGGCGCAGGAACTTGGCCTCGTTGGCGATGGAGGCCTTGGCCTTGCCCCAGCGCTCGCCGTTGCTTGGCCAGCCGATTTCGGCCACGAGCACGTGCTTGTTGGGGAAGCGCTCCACCACCTGGTGGTAGCGCTTCATGCTCCACTCGATGGCCTTGTCCTCGGGGATGCGCTCCCAGTAGGGCAGGATGTGGATGGCGATGAAGTCCACGCTGTCGGCCAGCTCGGGATGGTTGATCCAGACGTGCCAGGGCTCCGCGGTGCTGACCTGGACATCGGGAGCGGCCTCCTTCACGCGGCGGAGGTACTCGGCCAGGGCCGCGGGCTTGAAGTCGCCGCGCAGGATGGATTCGTTGCCCACGATGGCGCGGGTGACGTTCTTGTGCTCCTGCAGGTTCTTGATGAGCCCGGTCATCTCCTGCTCGTTGCGCTTGAGGCGCTTGTCGAGCCAGGCCCCGGCCACCACGGGCATGCCGTGCTTGTCGGCCAGGGCGGGGATCTGCTCCATGCCGTCCAGCGAGGAGTAGGTGCGGATGGCCCCGGCCTTGCCCTTGAGGAAGACGATGTCGTCCTCGATCTGCTTGACCGTGGGGAACTTGTTGACCAGCGGATCCTGGTCGGCCCGATAGGGGCTGAAGGACACGGCCTTGACCTGGCCGGTGAAGTCGAGCTGCGGATCGGCCGGGCGGTTGAACCAGGCCCAGAGGCCCAGATTGAACGCCATGACCACGAGCACGATGAGTGCGTTCTTGCGCATAGTGCCGCCAACTCCAGGGTGGCGTGAAAAAACTGAACCGTTGTCTGACCCGGCCGCCTTGCCCCGGCGGCGACCCCAAAACACCCCATAAAAACAGCGGCCTGGGGGGCCGCCCGATTGCCGCTCAGGGCGGCGCGGGGCATGCCCTACGGCATCCGGGGGTTTGAGGCAACCGCCTCGTCCGCCGGGCCCGGTGCGCACAGGGCAATAGTGTACCATTTGTGCGCACGTTGGGCTTCCCCGAGGCCCGCATCAACGCGCCTGACCCCTATTGAGCAAGGCCCATGCCATTTGACAACATGCCGGGATTAAAGATAAAATGGTGTGAAGCACCTGCGCAGGAGAAATGTACCTGTGTAATATTTGCGCACTCCCGGGTCAAGGGGGGTCAACCGGGCAAAGCGCCTTCCCGGCGCTTCCCAGCGGAGCGGAAATGGGGCACAAGGGCGCTGCGGAGGAAGCATGGCGCAGGAGTACCTGTTCTGGGCGGCGCTCTTCACCCTGGCCGCCTTCGCCGGACTGGCCGCGTCCTGGTGGGGCCGCGGACGTTTCGTGCGCGGCCGGCGGGCCGTGCTCGCGGCGGCCGTGTTCCTGAGCGTGGGCGCGGCCGGCGGCTTTTTCCTGCGCGAACCCGTGAACGCCCGCCTGGCCCAGACCCGCCTGGCCACCGCCAGCGAACGCGCGGCCGAGATCTTTCACACCGACGGGCTCCTGCGCGCCCTGGACCAGGCCGAGCCCGAACGCGCCGACCGGCTGCGCGGCCGCCTGACCCAGGCCCTGGCCCTGGCCACGGAGACGGAGGCCCCGGAGGTCGAGCGCCGCCTGCGCGACGAAGCCCTGCGCGAGGCGCTGGGCGCGGCCATGGCGCGGCTGCCCAACGCCTCCGACGAGGCCGCCGCGCGCCTGGCCAACGCCCTGCTCGCCGCGCTGACCGCCCTGGCCGACAGCGACTCCCTGCTCTGTCTGGGGCTGCTGCACCCGGCCTCGGTGCACGACGCCGCGCTCACGGACAATGCGCTGGCCAGGCTCACGGCCGGCGCGCGCAAGGATCTGGAGGCCGCGCTGGCCCTGACCCTGGCCTCCAGCGTGATGCGCCCCCAGGCCGCGCCCTGGCCCCAGAAGGCCGACGCCGCGCTCTCGGACATGTTCGCCGAGGTGCTGCCGGCCTTCCAGAAGACCTATGGCGGGCCCAGGGAGGTCGGCGCGCTGTTCGAGGCTTTGGCCGACCCGGAGCACGCGCGCGGCGTGGCCCCGCAGACGCTGTGCGCCTTTGCCCGCGATCTGCTGCGCGCGCTCCTGCGCATGCCGCCCGAGGACCGCGGGCCGGGCCTGCGCAGGCTGCTGGGCGCCGGCTAGACGCATTCCGACAGGCTTTGCCCGCCCCAGCGGGCACGAATATTGTATGGCAGACGGACGCGGACTGGTTTCCGCCAAGGCGAAACGCACAACAAAGGAATACCCCACATGTCCATAGTAATCTGGTTCACCGGCATGTCCGGCAGCGGCAAGACGACCCTGGGAAAACGCCTGGTGCAGCACTTCGAGCAGCAGGGCCTCGGCGTCGCGCACCTCGACGGCGACGTGATCCGCAAGATCAGCGGCAACACGGACTTCAGCCGCGAGGGCCGCGAGCGCAACATCGACTCCGTGCGCGCGCACCTGCTCCTCCACGCCAAGGACCAGGCCGTGAGCATCGTCTCGGCCATCACGCCGTACAACAGCATGCGCGAGAAGAACCGCGCGGCGCTGCCCGGCTATTTCGAGATCTTCTGCCGCTGCGGCCTGGACGCGCTCATCGCCCGCGACCCCAAGGGCCTGTACAAGGCCGCCCTGGCCGGCAAGATCCAGCACTTCACCGGCATCGACGACCCCTTCGAGGAGCCGCTGCGCCCGGATCTGGTGGTGGAGACCGCGGCGGACAGCGTGGACGTCTCGTTCACGGCCATCCTGGCCGCGCTGGCGCCCCGGCTGCGGGACGCCGCCCGCGACGCGGCCTAGGCGGCCGCCCCGCCCAGGCCGCTTGCCTCCGCCGGCCGCCTGCCTCCTCCGGCTTGACAGCGCGCCGCGCCCTCCCTACCTCCGTGGGAGCGTCGCGCACCGCGCGCGCATGCGCCCCAACGGAGGATCCCATGAGCTTCACCGGCATCAACCACCTGGCCATGGCCACCGGCGACATGGACGCCACCATCCGCTACTGGCGCGACCTGCTGGGCATGCGCCTGGTGGCCGGCCTGGGCCACCCGGGCTCCCGCCACTACTTCTTCGAGATCGCGCCCCAGGACATGCTCGCCTTCTTCGAGTGGCCCGGCGTGGAGCCGCTGGCCGACAAGGACCACGGCGCGCCGGTGCGCGGCCCCTTCGCCTTTGACCACCTCTCCCTCGGCCTTGCGGACGAGGACGCGCTCTGGGAGCTGCGCGCGCGCCTGGAGGCCGCCGGGTTCTGGGTCTCGGAGGTGGTGGACCACGGCTTCATCCGCTCGCTCTACTCCTTCGACCCCAACAACATCGCCGTGGAGTTCAGCGTGCCCGTGCCCGGCGTGGACCTGCGCGCGCACCCGGTGATGGCCGACAGCGCGCCCACGCCCTGCGCCCGCGAGGGGGCCGCGCCCGTGCCCGGCGTCTGGCCGGCTCCCGGACCGGTCACCCCGCCGGCCGAGCGCCGCGCCTATCCGGGAGAGGGCCTGCGCCTGCTCGGCCAGGAGCCCGAGGACGGCGACAAAGGCCCCAGGCATGTCTGAGCCCGGAACGGGTCGCCCGCTTTTGCCCTTTCCGCCCGGCTGCGTCACGGCGCGGCTCGTGCGGCGCGAGAAGCGCTTCACCGCAATCCTGCAAAGCGAGGCGGGCCAGGAGCTGCGCGCCCACACCAACAACACTGGCACAATGCTCGGGCTGCTGCGCCCCGGCGCGCCGGCCCTGCTCTCCCCGGCGCAGAACCCGGACCGCGCGCTCCAGTGGACGCTGGAGGCCCTGGCCCTGCCCGGTCCCGTGAACGCCCCGAAGGGGCCGTGGGCCGGGGTGAACACGAGCACGCCCAACCGCATGCTGGAGGCCGCCTGGCGCGCCGGCCTGTTGCCCGAGGCGCGGCCCTATGCCCAATTCAGGCGCGAGGCCCCGGCCGGGGCAAGCCGCCTGGACGGCCTGTTCAGCGGCCACGGCCTGCCGCCGCTCTATGTGGAATGCAAGAACGTCACCCTGGTGGAGGACGGCCAGGCCCGGTTCCCGGACGCACAGAGCGAGCGCGGCCGCAAGCACCTTGCGGAGCTCGCGCGGCTGGCGCGGAAAGGGGCCCGCGCCGCGCTCTTCTTTTTGGTGCAGCGCCCGGACGGCGAGTGCTTCGCCCCGGCCGAGGCCATCGATCCGGACTACGCCGCCGGCCTGGCCGAGGCGCTTGCCGCCGGGGTGGAGGCCTGGGTCTGGCGCGCCAGGGTGGACACGGACGGCATCAGCCTTGAAGGGCGAATGCCCCTGGCCCCGGCCTGGGCCGCACTGAGCGCGCGCAAGGAGCCCTGACCCCCCCCATGCTGCACCTCATCCTCGGCGCCTGCGTCATCAGCTTCTCGCCCGTGTTCGTGAAGCTCGCCGCCCCCTTCGGGGTTTCGGGAGACGCCGCGGCCTTCCACCGCGTGCTCATCGGCGGCGTCGGCCTGTTCCTCGCCACGCTCCTCAGCCGCGAGCCGCGCTCCAAGGTCTGGAACATGCCCGCCGCCGGACACGGCTGGTCGCTGGTCTGCGCCGCGTTCTTCGCCGCGGACCTGCTGGCCTGGCACCTGTCCATCCTGTACATCGGCCCGGGCCTGGCCACGCTCTTCGGCAACTTCCAGGTCTTCGTGCTGGCGCTCTGGGGCATCTTCCGCCTGGGCGAGAAGCCCGGGGCGCGCTTCTTCGCCGGGCTCGCCCTGGCCATGGCCGGGCTGTTCGCCATCGTGGCCCCGGCCTGGGCCACGGCCGGGGAAAACTACCAGCTCGGCGTGCTCTACGGCCTGGCCACGGGCCTCTTCTACGCCGGGTTCATCATCACCCTGGGCCGCAGCATGGCCGTGTGCGGCGAGGGCAGCCAGCTCGCGGTCACGGCCACGAACTCGCTCATGACCGCCGCGCTCATCGCGCCGGTGCTGCTCCTGCGCGGCGACACCATGGCGCTGGACCTCGGCATGCCGCTCCTGCTCATGGCCGGCTACGGCCTGTCCTCGCAGCTCATCGGCTGGGTGCTCATCAGCCGCGGCCTGCGCGAGACGCGCATGTCGCTGGCCGGGCTGATCCTGCTGCTCCAGCCCGTGCTCGCCTACGTCTGGGATCTGACGCTCTTCGCCCGGCCGGCCGGCGTGGCCGAACTCGCCGGCGTGGCCGCGACGCTGGTGGGCATCAGCCTCGGCGCGCGGAGGAAGTAGGCCGGAGGGAAGGTGTCGGGGTATGCCTCCGGCGGCCAGAGGGGGGCTGCGCGCCCCCCTCTGGACACCCCAGCGCCCCTTTCAGGGGGTGAATTTGGCCCCCGGCAACCCTGCTGGGAGTCCAGAGGGCAAAGCCCTCTGGCCGCCGGAGGCATAAACACAAACCACCCTCCCTCGGGGGGCTTCCCTGCCAGGCCGGGGCGTGCTATGGGCTTGCCACTACGTATTTCGTGAGGAGTCTCCAACAATGTCCAACAACGTCATCCTGCGCCCTGTGCGGGCGTTCCTGCTTCTGGCCGGCGCGCTGGCCCTGGCCCTCGGCGCTTCCGGCCTGGTTGGCCCGGGCGCTTCCGCAGCCCAGGCCGCCAGCCCGGCCTACGCCGCGCCGGCCCCCAACGCGCCCGGGGCCTGGGCGCCCGGCGCGCCCTGGGACTACCGGACCTTCCAGGAGGCCATGCGCCAGTCCGGCCGCAGGACCGCCCTGCCGGAGAAGGACTTCCAGCAGCTCCAGGCGCGCAAGGCCCTGGCCATGGACTCCATCGAGCGCTACCTCAAGCGCCGCTTCGGCAAGGCCGACCGGAACGTGCTGCGCGCCTTCCGCGAGCTGCCGCGCGAGTACTACCACTACGACTACCAGCAGAAGAAGCCCTTCGCCAGCGCCTGCTACGAGGCCCAGCCCAAGCCCTGGGCCATCGGCTACGGCTCGGCCCTGTCGGACTACCTGGGCCAGGCGTACATGACGCAGCTGGCCAGGCCCCGGCCCGGCGACACGGTGCTGGAGATCGGCACGGGCTCCGGCTTCCAGAGTTCGCTTTTGTCGCGCATCGTCAAGGACGTGTATTCCATCGAGATCATCAAGCCGCTGGGCGCGGAGGTGGCCAAGATCTACAAGCCGCTGGGCCTGGAGAACGTCAAGACCCGCGTGGGCGACGGCTACTTCGGCTGGCCCGAGGTCGCGGGCGGCTTCGACATCATCATGGTCACCTGCGCGGCGCGCTACGTCTCGCCCGAGCTCCTGAAGCAGCTCAAGCCCGAGGGCCGGCTCATCGTGCCCATCGGCCAGCCCTTCAAGAAGGGCCAGGTGCTCTACGTGTTCACCAAGGACAGAAACGGCAAGGTGCACTCGCGCAAGGACATGGGCGTCTTCTTCATCCCCATGACCGGCAAGATCATGGAGAAGTCCTAGGGCCGCCATGCGCGCGGCGCTCCGCCACCTCCGGCGTCTGGCCCTGGCCGGGCTGCTCGCCTGCGCCCTGGCCGCGCCCGCGCCCGCGGCCGAAAACATGGCCCAGACCCTCATGGACGCGGTGACCAAGTCCCCGGCCGCGCGGCAGAGCGGCGCGCAGGCCCCGGCGGGCAGGTCCGGCCCGGTGGCCCCGACCCCGCCGGTGGTCCCGGTGACGCCCGGAGCGCCCGGTCAGGACATTCAGGGCGGCGAGCAGCAGTCCCTGCGCCAAAAGCTCCAGGCCACCCAGCCCCGGCACATCCAGCCCGCCCCGCGGGCCTCAAAAATGCCCGCCGGGGGCGACGCGCGGCCGCTCCTCCTGACCATCGAGCACGACGGCCTTGAACGCCGGGCCCTGGTGCGCCTGCCCAGGCCGGCGAGCGCAAAGAAGGGCCAAACCGCGCCGAAGGCGCCGGCGCTGATCTTCCTGCACGGGGCCGCCGGTTCGGCCAGCCAGGCCATGCGCCAGACCGGCCTGGCCGAGCTGGCCACGCGCGCGGGCTTCCTGGCGGTGTTCCCGGAAGGCCTGGGGCCGGCCAACGGCGACGGCCAGACCTGGAACGCCTGGATGTGCTGCGGCTATGCGCGCGACCAGAAGATCGACGATGTGGGCTTTCTCGCCGCGCTCATCGGCCGGCTGAAGAGCGCGCACAACGCCGACCCCCGGCGCATCTACCTCGCCGGCTTCTCCAACGGGGCCATGCTGGCCAGCCGTTTCGCCCTGGAGCGGCCCGGCGCGGCCGCGGCCATCGCCGTGGTGGCCGGCACCCTGCCCTGCGACGCCGAAGCCCCTTCGCAGGCCCTGCCCGTGCTGCTCATCCACGGCGGCCAGGACCGCGTGGCGCGCTTCGGCCCCACGGACGCGCACCCGCGCACCGGCCGCTTCTGCGAGGACTACCCGGCGCGCGCCCAGGCCGACTTCTGGGTGCGGACCATGGGCCTTGGCGCCAAGCCGCAGGTGCGCGACGGGAAGAAGAGCCGCGTGCGCATCGAGGACTACGCCCCGGCCAAAAAGGGCGGGCGCGGCTCCCTGCGCTACGTGGTGGTCAAGGGCGGCGGCCACGCCTGGCCCGGCGGCGCGCGCGAGCGCTACCGCTACTG
>Ga0209467_1000809_pt1 | contig 34957 bp, 28 predicted proteins | sample Higcelwee11metaG_FD_187175 | JGI IMG/M metagenome (GOLD analysis project Ga0209467, IMG submission 187175) | Freshwater pond sediment microbial communities from the University of Edinburgh, under environmental carbon perturbations - High... | ecosystem: Environmental > Aquatic > Freshwater >... | reverse complement strand
GTTGTTATTTAGGGAAAAGCATTTTCACCTGAAATCCGAGTCCTGAGGGACAGTCGGAAGTATCTGCAAGTGAATGTGTACAATTTATTAAATTTTAAATAATAGCTTACCCGGTTCACCTGTTCCTGTTCATTTTAATAAAAAATGGAATAAGCAGCCTGAACCAGACGGTGTATTCGTGAGGATTATTGCTGAGCATATCCCCCAGCGCGTTGAGAGATACCCATCTGACGGCGGCGACCTCTTCAGAATTCGGAACAGGATCGCCTTCATAAAAAGCACGGTAGATGCGGTCGATCTCATTTTCGAAAAGTCCGCTGCCGAGATCGGCCTGATAACTTTGTGTGCCCATATAATCAAGGGGTGCGTCAAAACCCATTTCAAAGACAAGACGTTCGTGTACCTCACTTTCGTCGAATTCCGTATTCTGCGGATGACTGCAGCAGGTGTTTGTCCAAAGACCGGGTGAATGATACTTTGTATAGGCTCTTTTCTGTAATAATAATTGATCCCGACTGTTCACACAGAATACCGAGAAGGCCCGGTGTCTGACATTTCTTCTGTGAGCCTCCATTTTTTCGAGAGTGCCGGTCACGTTGTCCGCCTCGTCGACGGTTATCACATGGCTCATTTGTCAATCTCCGTTGCGAGAATATGAATTAATCGTGACATATTGATATCGGTAGGAATTCCCGATTCGCTCCAGTGGCCCTTGCATCCCCCCCAATCGAGAAAGACGCACTGTGACGGAATACCGAGCGCTCGCATTTCGTATCCTCCTCTGAGAAGATTGAGAATACAGGCGATACCGACAAGGCCGTAGCGTTTGTCGTTTTGCCAAATTCTGAGCGTGTCAGAAAAATCAGAAGAGTGGGGGATCAGCCGCGTTTCGGCCCCGCATTTTTCGCACTCTTTGGTGATACGGCAGATAGTGCAGTCGGGATCGCATTTTGCGCATATTTTTTCACGTCCGGGCGCGGCCATGCACTTTGCCTCCGTCTTTCTCATGCATGTGGGAAGCAGAACAATTTTTTTGCGTGCATTGTCAAACTCTTGACGATATGACCGGTTGAGTATTTCCGCACAGACGATGTTGAGATGATATTCGGCCTGGGGCCGTGTGCAGAAGAGGATATCTTCGCGGTTATGGTAATATGCGCCGCGCGCTTCAATGTATTCGTCTACCGATGAGGTATATTCTTCAAAGACAGATGATGTGTGTTTCGAAAATCGCGCGGCTGTCTGTGTGCAGACAGTGTAGTACTCCATGACAGGGGTATGCGTCGATTTGAGAAAGCGGCACCATTTTGCCAGTCGGGAGGATTCCTGTGAGAAATCCCCTGTAGCTTCCAGATATCGAATCATTCTTCTGAAGAGATTCTGCGTCAGTTCGCCGCCATTACCGTCAGATTGCCGGCGTAAAATGCTTCTTGTTATGATCTTTCCGCGAATAGTGTCAATAATACTTTTGAGCGGGCGGAAGTTCCTGGCTTTTGTCAGCATAGTGAGAAAGAGGAGGCTGATTTCATCAGTTTTGCGTGCGAACGCGAGGTATCGGGCAAAGAAAACCCCACCGATCACGATTTCAATGAAATATTCATCTTCAGACCGTAACGGCTCGATAGTATTACTCCTGAGATACGACATATAATTTTGCAAGAGGGGGTAACACTGCGGTTTGAGTGTGCGTTGACAATAGTCAGCACAAATCTCGGCCTTGCGGTAAAAATCATCAGAATCATCCGGCCTGCGAAGCATATAGGGAGTTAATTTTGAATTCTTTGCGGTCATAATTTTCTCTCATGAAACAATTTCCCGACATTTTTTCGGTGAGAAACGTATTCATAGTATGCATCAAGGAGAGTGTGTACTATGATTACAACAGTGAATCTTCCTGTCCGGCTGATTTTAAACGTTATAAATATAACAAAAGAACTCGCGTGCAGCGGCAATATAAAAATGTCAAGGGGAGATTTTATTGCATTGTGCCTGATGCGTAAAATTAAAAAACTTTCAACGAGCAGTTATGAATTTGAAAGAAAGGCGGTTAAATATCAACCGGCAAAAGTCTGTGTCTACAAGAAAGTCTTGATCGGGTTTTCCTGGGATGAGTACGATGCTAATCTTCTTTGCCGGTTTTCAAGAAAATTCTCTGTTTCCTTATTGACAGCTGACGCTATTCGGGAATTTGCAGAAGATATTAAGAACGAGCTGTTATCGGATTGTAAGATTTTATATAACTATATTTCACGCCCAGTTGAAATAATAAAATTAAAATTAACAAAAAACAATATTGCGGATAACAAAATTGCCGTTTATGTTACCGAAATCAAAAAAGAGCAACAGAATGCAAACATACACAGTAAAAACCCTCGGCTGTAAGCTGAATCAGTACGAATCCAACCGAATAGCGGCAATACTTCGCCGCGAAGGATGGAAACTTCTCCCCTTCGGCGATGAGGCCGACCATGTCATCATCAACACCTGTACGGTCACCGATTCAAGCGATCACAAGTGCCGCCAGTATATCCGCGCCGGAGCCCGCAGTTCGCGAAGCGGACAGGTAATCGTCACCGGATGCCTTGCAAACCGGGCACGTGATGATCTTCTGCGGATGAGCGAGGTAGCGGCTGTCTATTCAAGCGATGAGATGCCCTTACTCATACATACGCTTACGGGTCATGCCTGCCGGGAAGCACTGGGCGAGCTGCCGGTCAACCGCTCACGAGCACAGATAAAAATCCAGGACGGGTGTGACGGCGAATGTGCCTACTGCATCATACCGGCGGTAAGAGGTGTGCCGCAAAGCCGCGATCCTATTGAAATTGTTCGTGAGGCCGAATATCTGATCGGCAGCGGCTTCAGAGAGCTTGTGCTTACCGGCATCACCATAGGCAAATATCACCAGGGTGATGACGATCTCGCATCACTCCTGCGCCGACTCGTTTCTCTTCCGGGAGATTTTCGAATTCGTGTTACTTCCATAGAGCCTGTTCATGTCACTCCGTCACTTCTCGAACTCTACCGTAATCCCATGATATGCCCGCATATCCATCTGCCGCTGCAGGGTGGGGATGATTCTACGCTTCGTTTGATGAACCGCCCCTACACGACGGCTCTATACCGCGAGAGAGTCGAAGCCCTACGGGCGGTAAATCCGGACATTTCCATCGGCACCGACGTAATCGTCGGCTTCCCCGGCGAGGGTGAAGAGGAGTTTGCCCGTTCGCTCTCATTCGTCGAGTCAATCGGCTACTCATATATTCACCAGTTTACATTTTCGCCCCGCACGGGAACGCCCGCCGCTTCAATGGAACCCACAGCCTCGCATGAACAGGTTGCCGCCCGTTATAAGGCGCTGAAGCGGGTCGCCTCTGTGTCCCGTGCATCCTACCTTTCGAGGTTCACCGGCAGAATTCTCCGCTGTACAATAGAAAGGCGGGGGGATGCGCTATTCGCAGTAACTCCCCACTACCTTCGTGTACGGATCTCAAACCCGTTGCAGCAGATACGCTCCGGAGAGTTTGCTTTCGTAAAAATCCTCGATACCCACGATAATCAGATTGTTGGTGAATTGACCCCCGGTCTTTGATACAGGTTCCAAAAACCATTCTCATGCAAAATATAGCCGCAGTTAAAATCTGTTCTCTTAAAGTGTGAATTGCATACTTTTCATGGCGAAACCCGTTAAAATACTCTTTTGACCTTTAGAGCGGTTTACTAATTGTTTAGAACACTTTTCTTAAATTTTGTTTGTTAATCATTCTTTCAGAGCGTATAAACGGTTTAATCATTTCGCAAACCGCTATAAGTCGTAGATTTACTCGAATGATCGATCAATATCCCCCGCGTTCGGTGCGGGCGGATGCAAGCAGTTTTTTAGATTCGCAGTAAGCCTATTGTGTACTTTGATATATTAGACCTGTTGCAGAACTCAATAAAAACAATGCGCTTGCCCCGCCTGAGGCGGGGCAAGCGCCCGGAATTTCAGATTCGCAACAAGTCTATTATTCTTGGGGTAAGAGAATGGAGGGCGGCAGTTATACGTGTTCAGACTCGGCGCTTTCCGTTAATGGTGAATGTTTACACAATTTTGGAATAAGCTTATAACAATTTCCTCGCCCGAGCTGCAATTTGGTTGCCAATATAATTTCGATCCAGGTAATGTCCGGTTGCGGCCGCTCCCCAGTCGGAAACTGAATTCCCCATTGATCTATGGTCTTTACGTGATAAGTGTGTGCCGTGGTTTTGCCCTGGTGATGATAATTTCCACAAGCTGCAGAATGAACGGGTACGGGAGGGGCAGCTGTTTTGTACCGGACACTGCGTATCGCGGCACTTGTTGCGGTCCGCAGTATTATCAGGTCTTTACATACATTTCGAGCATAGTCATCATGGCAAAGTTACGAATGAGTGTTCCGGACAAATAGTAAACTGCTCTACATGTGATACAATATCCGATTATCATTGTAATCTGATTCCAGCGAGGTTGGTGAGTGCGCCGAAAAAAAAATATCAGTATGCTCCTGCGGCTGCTTTCGATCAGGGCTTTTGTACTGTTTTCCTCTGTTTTTCTCGTTTGCCAGATACGCGCGGAGGACATTTCGCTGCTCCTTATGGGTGATCTGCTTCTTGCCAACGGCGTTGAGAAAAGAATGATAACGAAGGGACCCGAGTATCCTTATGCAAAACTCCGTCCCGAGATGGCCAAATATGACATTGTATTTGCAAATCTCGAGACTTCTATAACTGAAAGGGGAACTCCTCATACTTCAAAGGAATGGACCTTTCGCATGAGCCCGCAGAGTGCCCGGCATATTAAGACGCTTCCGCTGCATGTTGTATCAATCGCCAACAACCATATGCTTGATTACGGCGTTGATGGTATGAATGACACTATAGCATTCCTGCAGAGCACCCCAATACTGTACACCGGCGCAGGGAGAAATCTTTCTCAGGCAAGAATGCCCGCAATTTTGACTAAAAAAAACCATACATTTGCCTTTCTGGCCTATTGCGAGCGTCCTCCGGCAGATTTTTACGCTACCGAGATGACTCCCGGAACAGCCCCGATCCGGATTGATTATATAAGGGAGGACATTAAACAGGCTTCCTTTCAGAAATCAAGGCTTGTCATGGTCTCATTGCATTGGGGTATCGAAATCGATCAGTATCCGCGGCCCGATCAGATCCAAACCGCCCATGCGCTCATAGATGCAGGCGCGGATGTTGTAATCGGCCACCATCCGCATGTTCCGCAAGGGATCGAAATTTATCACGGCCGACCGATATTTTACTCCCTCGGCAATGCTATTATCGGTTACTATAACAAGAGATATATTTCAAATATAATGGCTCTTCTCCGGTATCGGAATAATGAACTCATAAGCGTGGAAATAATTCCCATTTCCGGAGACAATTATAAAATTGAATTTCAGCCCTATGTAGAGAGTGGAAAGGAATCCGCCGAAACACTGTCTCGTGTTGCCCAGATCTCCAAACCCTTCGGTACCAATATACGCATAGACAGTGCGACCGGGCGCGGAGTGATTGATATTGTTCCTTAAATATTGATTTCTTGTATTGTGCGTACCTGAAGAGGCGTTATCACTTACTGTTTTCGGCCGGTCTTGTGATTATCAGGCAAATTTTCAGGCAGTGCGGATATGACTCTGACCTGTCCATATTGAATAACCTAATGGAGAATTGAGGAATATAGATGTCAAAAACGGCATTCTTCTGATTTTGCAGCCATTCTTTTTTTGAAGCATAAACTTTTTTGCAAAATAATTCAGCAAAACCAAATTAATCTTGAAAAAATTGTTAAGAGATCAATTCAATGATCTTAATCTGGGTGTGATGGCTATCACTTTATCAGGCAAAGCAAACTAATCCGGCGTGTTTTGTTTGTATCGCGTTTTTTTCACTATTGCGATGTAAAACAAGGTTGTTTCCGAGTCGTAGATCTCTCCGGCAATAAAAGTGTGTCAGGCTTTTTTTATACCGAAGGTTTGCAAAACCTTTCACTTATTAAAAGTATTTAACTTGACATTCATTCTGTTTTGCTTTATGATGCGCCTGTGCCTTTTTGCACTGTTTTGTCATTTTGAAGGAGTTTTTTATTATGGAAATAAACCAAAGGGAAAAAAACGATATCATCATTCTGGATATTACGGGTGAGATCGATTTGTACAATGCCCCTGAGATCAAGGACATTATTAACACGTTGATTGAAAAACAAAAATATAATGTAATTATCAATCTTGAGAAGGTGACTTATATTGACTCGTCCGGTATCGGCGCCTTGATTTCCAGCCTTTCAAATTTGAAAAAATATCAGGGGGGATTGAAAATTATCAATGTATTCGCCTCTGTGCGTAAAGTTTTTGAACTGACTAAGCTTACTTCATTCTTTGAAATATTTGATTCAGAAGATGAGGCTGTTGCTTCTTTTTAGTGTATTAGTAATTAAAAAACCAGTGAGATACTCTCTGGAATGCAGTATTGCCGCCTGTGCGGTTGCAGATTAATTCAGGAGAAATATATGAATAAGTTCAGGTTTGTCTTTATCTCTGCTATTGCCGCAATGTTAGTTGTTGCCGGTTGTACAGAACCTATACCGGTCAAAGAGATGGCGCGTGCAAAAAGTTCGATCTCTTTAGCTAAAAGATTCAAGGCTGATGTTTACGCGGCTGAGAAATATCAGGCAGCACAGGATAAGTTGCTTGCTGCTCATGCGTCTGTAAAGGACAGTAAATTTGACGTTGCCGCAGCAGAAGCAAATGAGGCGAATGAGCTGGCAAAATCTGCTTATAACGTTTCAGCACCCAGAATAATAAATGAACAGCTAGCAATCGCAGACCAGAGTCTCGAAGCAGCACGTGAGGCCAATGCTCAGGAATTTGCTTCGGCAGAGTATTCAACTGCCGAACAGCGCCTTACTCAGGCACGTTCTGCTCTTAACGCTAGTGATTATGCTTCAGCAATGAACTTCGCAGTCGGTGCTGACGACAGTGCTAAAAATGCTCGAAACATTGCGCTTAGCAAGAAACCGGTTGTCTTTGACGCGATCAGTGAAGTACGTCAGACGTTAACCACCGCGCAGGAGTACGGCGCAGAGCGGGTTGCTCCAAATGAATTCGGACTGGGAAAGAGCAAGTTAAACGAGTCAATTGAGGCGTATCAGGTTGATAAACTGAAAGTGAGTTACGATGCGATTCGTGTTGCGAAGACAAATGCTGATGCAGCACTTTCGAGAGTTATCGCGAGAGCAGCTCAGGATAACCTTACGAGAGCTGATGCTGAAGTTGCCCGTGCCGCGTCTTCATCCGGTGCAGAAGTGGCTTCTGATGAGTTGAATGCAGCACGCGAAATGAATGCACGAGCACGAGCTCAGTACAATGAGGGATCATATCAGGAGTCATTGACCTCCTCTAACGAAGCTATTCGTCTGGCCGGTCTTGTCGTTCAGGCGGGTCGTGACGCGCAGACCGCTTTGGCAGGAAATGGCGGCCCGGCCCCGCAGGTTGTGGGTGTTGACGAGGACAATGCAGACTATGTTGTCTATCGTGTGCGGTACTTCAGAAATGGTCCCAAGGATTGCCTTCGTTTCATTGCAAAAAGATATTACGGCAATGAAATGAAATGGCCTGTTATTTATCGTGCAAATGTTGATTTGATAAGAAATCCAGACTTGATTTATCCCGAGTGGCGTTTGAAAATACCGAGAAGGGAGAGAGTGAGTCCTGAAGAGTTTAATCGTGGTTATCGTGATCCTGCACCTGCGTCAGCTCCCGCAGATCAGGCTGTGCCTTCGACAACAGAAAGTGCAGTTCCGGCAGCAGCACCTGAAGAAGCTCCCGTGACTGACGATTCAACCTCTGATGATACTTACAGCACTGACGGTAATTATGACATGTCAGATGAGTGATATTGTAGAATAGCAACTCTTAAAAAGTGTTGAATGTTGACCCTTGGTTTTTCAACACCGATTGACTTTAGAAGGGGATTGTTCACAGAACGATCCCCTTTTTTTGTTGACGAAGAACTCTCCGATTCCTAATCGTTATCCCCTTATAGGAGTCCCTTATTATCGGCGTAAAGCGGTATCCCTAATTGTGTAATTCAAGAGCATGGGGAATATTCTCAAAAGTATTCTTGATGCTCCACAAAAATTTTTTGTAACTGAACACAGTCATTCATTGACTGCAGTAGCGTGTTTCAAACTATTTATATTACAGCAAAAATAAAGGAATGCTGATTTTGTTGCTGCTTGCGACCATTGATTGGTGTGAAGCGAGGTTCGAGCACATCAAAGCTATTTTTCTAAGATCCCTTTATTTTATCTTTTGGGATGTCGTATATTTTTGGAGGAATTATGGATTACGTTGAGATTGAGAAAATCACCGAGAAAGTTAAACGGGAGAATGTAGTAATCGGTCAAATTCTTACCGAAATGAAAAAGGTTATATTCGGACAGGATCAGTTGATTGAACGATTGATGATGGCTTTTCTCTGTAACGGGCATATACTTCTTGAAGGACTTCCCGGTCTTGCAAAGACTCTTGCGGTTAAATGCTTTTCCCGAATTCTGGAGACTTCATATAATCGAATCCAGTTTACTCCCGATCTTCTTCCGGCCGACCTGATTGGTACGCAGATTTATAATCCAAAGGATATGCAGTTCTTTACAAAAAAAGGACCACTTTTTACAAACTTCCTTCTTGCAGATGAGATTAACCGTGCCCCTGCAAAAGTTCAATCAGCGCTTTTGCAGGCGATGGAAGAACGGCAGGTTACTATCGGCGATACGACTTTTTCACTCGATTCCCCCTTTATGGTTCTTGCTACCGAGAATCCGATTGAACAGGAGGGGACTTATCCCCTCCCGGAAGCACAGCTGGATCGTTTCTTTATGAAGTGCATTATCCGTTATCCTGATAAAGAAAGTGAAATCAAGATTCTGCGCAACTATGAAAACCTATCATCTGCTGTCATTGATCCGGTTATTACTTCAGATCGTCTTATGCAATTGCGCTCAACGGTATCAGAGATTTACATGGATGATAAGATCGTACAGTATATTGTCGATCTTATCGCACAGACAAGAAACCCGACAAATAGTGATCTCGCATCGTATATTGAATATGGCGCAAGTCCGCGCGCATCAATAGCGCTGATGAATGCTTCCCGATGCAGTGCATTTATCAAAGGCAGGGGCTTTGTCACTCCTGAAGATGTGAAAGAAGTAGGTCTCGATGTGCTGCGACACCGCATCATTCTCTCTTATGAGGCGGAAGCGGGAAATATCGATATTGAACATGTGTGCAAGATGGTTTTTGATACTGTTGAGGTTCCCTGATGAGCGCCTCCGCCGCATTGCCGCTTCTTCGTAAGATAAAGCTAAGCGTTTCACGTGCACTTAATTCTGATTATATCGGACAATACCGTTCTGCTTTCAGAGGAAACGGACTGTTGTTTGACTCAGTACGCGAATATCAGTTCGGAGATGAAGTAAAATCAATTGACTGGAAAGTATCCGCAAGGATGAACCATCTGTACGTCAAAGAGTATTCGGAAGAACGTGAATTAAATATCGTTATAGCCCTCGATGTGTCTTCTTCGATGAATTTCGGAACTAACAGAACGAAGCGGGAAGTGATGCTTGAGTTGACAGCACTGTTTGTCGCTCTGGCGCAGTATAATAATGACAGAATATCAATTCTTCTTTTCACTGACAGTGTCGAGTGGTATTTCACTCCGCAGAAAGGCAGAAAGTTTATGCTGAAGGTTCTTAACGATATCATGACATTCAAACCGAAAAGACAGAAGACTGATATTTCGGCGGCACTTGATTTTATAAAGAAAGTGGTGCGGAAACGCAGTATTATTGTTTTGATATCTGATTTTATGTCAAATAATTATATTGAAAAACTCAAACCGTTGCGCAGGCGTCATGATTTTATTCCGGTTGATATCAGTGACCCTACAGAAAAAAGTCTCCGCTTCTTCGGATTGACTGCATTCTATGATCTTGAGACGGGTGAGAATTTCTTCTCCGGACTTCCTGCGGCTCGTGACGATTCTATTCCGGGCTTTGATGTTATGAGAATATCCACCGGCACACCCGTTGAGAAATCGGTTTTGACCTACTTCAAGATGCGTAATAGAAAGAGAAGCCATGCATAGATTATTGGTTATAATTATTTCACTCTTTTCAGTGCTTTTCTCTCAGACACAGCAGCCTGAAGTTACGGTAAATTGCGATATCACGCAAAGTACAGTCGGTGTCCCTGTCGAGTATACCGTAACTGTGCGGCACACCTCTGATCTTTTTCTCACATTACCCGATGACCGTGAATATCTCGATATCAACGGCAAAAAAGTGCCCCGGTATATTGTTGCCGAAAAACATATCAGCAAAAAAGAATCAGCCGGGGCGATTCAGTGGAATGCAGTCATTTCAGTAATATTTCTTAAACCGGGAAGCTGGGCTCTGCCAGTCGTTTCGATCAGGGATATCGATTCGCAGGAAACGGTTTACGTGAATAAACAGATCGAAATAGTATCAGTAAACATCGACAACAAACAGGAGGATATAGAAGGCCCGATTGCATTGCAGGGTAATTATACCCGCTTATTCCTTCTTTTATCGGGGGGAATAGCTCTTCTAATTACTATTATCTGGCTGATCAGGTTTCTTCGAAAACGGGTTAAGCGAACCGTCGTTGCCGAAGAAGATCCGTATGAGATATTTAAGAGGGATGCGATTGCGTTGTATGCAGAGGATCTTATCGATAGAAATAATATCGAAGAACACATGCAGCGGCTTTCCCTTGTTTTCCGCAGGTTTGTATCTCAATCCTACCGTTGTAATGCGTTGGAATCCACCAGTGACGAAGTTATCACAATGCTTACTTCGTCAGGAGTGAGTACGGAAATAATCGGTCGTACTCAAAAGATAATATACCTGTGGGATCTTGCGAAATTTGCGGAACTGCGTCCCACACAGGAAACAGCCCGCATGAATTTCAAAGATACGCTTAAATTGGCTGATGATCTGGTCAGGAGAGAGTCAGAACATGAGTGATTTTCAAAATCCATATCTGCTGCTTATGATCATCCCCCTGTTCATCTATATGGGGTTCTATTTCTTTTATAAAATAAATACACGGACAGTCGCCGTACCCCTCTCTTCACGACAGCTTGTCAGACCGGGAAGCGGTATTGTATCCCGTTTTTATAATCTCCTGCCCCTTTTCCGTTTTGCATCAATTACACTGCTCATTCTTTCGCTTGCGCGCCCCGGAACTCGTGTTGAGTACGCAGATGTGACGTCACAGGGAATTGACATCATGATTGTTCAGGATATTTCAGAGTCAATGTTGAGTATTGATTTCAACCCGAATCGACTCGCTGTAGCAAAAGAGGTTGTGAAGAATTTTGTATTGAAGCGAGTCAGTGACAGAATAGGCATGATAATTTTTACGGGTAAAGCATATCTTCAATGCCCTCTGACGAATGATAAAGAAATTATCAGTGAATTGATTAACGAGATTGAGTTTGACAGTATTGACGCTAATGAGGGGGGAACGGCTATCGGTGAAGCATTAGGACTGGCAGCCGCACGTCTTGCAGATTCTACTGCCGCTTCAAGGGTAGTACTCCTTATAACTGATGGAGCAAACAACAGAGGAACAATTCTTCCGGAAACCGCCGCCGAGGTTTGTGCAAAACTTGGAATAAGAGTATATGTTGTCGGTATTGGTTCTGAGGGTGAGGTCCCGATGGTAATTCCGAGGGGACCAAGACGTGGAGTGAGTTCCGGACAGATAAATTTTGATGAAAAAGTAATGAAAACAATCAGCGATACGACTGCCGGCAAATATTATCGCGCAAAATCTTCAGAGGTCTTTATGGGGACGATGGATGAGATTGATAAGCTGGAGAAGAGCGAGTATAAGATCAGGACGTACAGTGAATTTTCTGATAATTTTTTCCCGTTTGTGATTTGCGCTGCATTGCTGTTCATGATAGAGTTTATACTGCGGGCTTTTGTTTTTCGAAAAATTCCCTGATGGTTTTTAATGGAGTTTCTATGAGTTTCGGCAGCAGTGAACAAATGATATATATACTACTCATCGGAGTATTCTGTATTTTCCTGTCAGTATGCTATTTCATACTGCGAATCTACGCGGTTAAGAGATTTTTTTCCCGAATGGTTAACCTCCGCCGTTACTACATCCATCTCGCTCTCCATTTTATTTTGATAATATCAATAATTGCCGCCTTTGCATTTCTTCTTCTTCGTCCCCGATGGGGTTCACATCTTCAGGAGGTAAAATCGAGAGATGCCGATCTGATCGTTGTACTGGATGTTTCCCGCAGCATGCTTGTGAAAGAGGGGGATTCATCACGTCTCGACCGTGCGAAACAGGCGGCAATCTTTGCCGTGAATAATTTCAACGGCCGGGCCGGGCTCGTTCTTTTTGCCGGGGACGCATTCATGCAGTCACCCCTGACATCAGACAAGGGGGCCTTTATGCTGTTCCTTGATGCCGCATCAGCCGACTCAATTTCGCTGCAGGGAACCAATATTCTGGCGGCAATAAGCGAAGCCGCCAGAATTTTTGACAAAAAAAGCATAACAAAACGGGTAGTGCTTCTGATCACCGACGGTGAAGAGCATGAGGCGTCGGTGCAATCAATAATTGCTCTGGCTAAAAAAAATAAAATAGCGATACATACCGCCGCTATCGGCTCCGACAGCGGGCAGCCTGTTCCGTTTGACTCCGCGAGTGATTCGGCCTACCTCGAATTCAAATCCGGTGAGGTCGTCAAATCCGCAAGCAACCGTCCCCTGTTGAAATCGCTGGCCGCAGCGACATCGGGAACATTTATTGATCTTGATAAATCATTTGCCGGTCTGCGTAATTTGCGCGGCGAACAGGGAACAAAGGATAACGAATCATTGACTTCGCGATATATAGAGGTTCCCGATGAGAAATATTATGTTTTCGCGGCAATTCTGATATTGCTTCTGCTCGCAGAACTTGTATTCACATCACGCAGGGTTCGTTTATGAAAAAAGTGTTATTGTATTGTGTGCTTGTGTGCTTCTGCGCATTTCTTGACCCCTATGCCGACGCTGTCAACAAGGGTAACGCAGAGTATTCGTCAGGCAAATTTGAAGAGGCGCTTGAATCATATTCGGCCGGTGATCGCTATGCACCGTCAGAGAAAGAGCGTGATCGACTCGCGTTTAATCAGGGAACAGCTCTCTACAAGGCCGGAAAATATGATGAATCAATTACCCGCTTCGAACGCTCAATTAAAAGCGGTGATAACGATCTTCAGAAAAAGGCGTTTTTCAATATAGGCAATGCCTACGCGGCAAAAGGCGAGTATGAGCATGCGCTCGAGGCTTACGTTAATGCCCTTAAGATAGATCCCGAATACACCAAGGCAAAAAAGAATATTGAATATATCTTTTCAGAGCAGGAGAAAAAAGAGGATCAGAAAGAAGAGGAACGTCCTTCTGAATCGAAAGAAGATAATAAGGAGCAGGGAAAAAACCGGCAGCAACAGCAGAATGGGCAGCAACAGCAGAATGACGGGCGGGGGGAGTCGTCACAAAATCAGCAGCCGCAGCAGAGTCAATCTCAGGAGCAGATTGATATGGCACAGGTGATGAATCTTCTTAACTCGCTGAAACAGAAGAGCGTTGAACGCCGGAAGGGCGCGTCAAATATGGAGAGAAGACTTGAAAAAGAGTGGTAATGATTGCAGGATGCTTCTTTTCGGCTTACTTCTTGTATTTAATACAAACTTGTATGCCAGTCTTCAGGTGGATATCTCTTCTGATGTAATCAGTGTAGACGAGAGTGTGATGATTCAGGTTGAGGCAAAGGGGGCTCGCTCGGCAGTGCCGATTTCGCTTCCCCCTCTTGACGGAGGTGAGATCTCGTTTTCGGGAACAATGATCTCTTCTCAAAGTATTAATGGCAGATCTTCACACTCCATCGTTCTTCAATTTACTGTAACGGCTCTTAGAGAGGGAAGCCTTGTCATCCCCCCCCTTCGGATAAGTGTAGACGGTAAAGAGGAGTCGACGCCGTCAATAACCATAAAAGTCGAGAAGCGCGCACAAACTGCACGCCGCCGTTCGAGCGGAGCCCGCTCTCTTATCGATGAAATGTTCTTCGAGGATCAGGAGCCGGAAGCGTTTTTTCTCAGTGAAAAAAGTGTTTCTGCAACGGATGTGTATGTCGGCGAACCGGTTGTCACAAGATATTATCTTTTATGTGATAAGCCGATTGCGATAAATCAGGGAGATAAGGCGACTCAAAATATAGAACAGCGGACCGATTTTATTGTCCAACCGACCTCTGAAACAATTCCGCAGTTTACCGTGCGCAGAGAGGAAAGAGATTTCAACCGTGCCCATATCGGAACATGGGTTCTTCTTCCGTTAAGACCGGGGACTTATCTGATCAAAAACGAGATTTTCGATTTCATTTACCGTGATCGCTCTTCATTTATTCCTGATTACACTCGAAAGAGTATTTATTTCGAAGACAGGCCGCTCCGTGTCCATCCGCTTCCTGCGGGAGCACCTCTGGGGTTTTCAGGATCGGTCGGAAGCTATACAGTTTCAATCTCTCCTTCTGCAGTCAGCACAGCCGTCGAGACACCGGTCGTCGTTGAGGTGACTGTCGGGGGCAGCGGCAACTTTTACGGTCTTACCTCTCCGCAGTTTGCGCCTAACGCTGATGTGCAATTTCTTCCGCTCGAAAGGAAAGAGTCTTTCCGTGTCTCTGGAAACAGCCTGAGCGGTTCGGTCACTTACAGATGGCAGATAGTTCCTCTCAAGGAGGGGGATATCTCGATAGAGGGGGTAACGCTGGCCTTTTTTGATCCGTCGAAAAAAATCTACCGCGTCGAGCGGTCCCCGCGCCTTAATCTTTCCGTCAAATCTGCGGCGGCGCTTGATGATGTGCCGGCTGATGCCCCGGTCTCAAGATACCCGGTCCGGCCGCTCATCTTCGTCGGTATCGTATTCTTTATTATCTGCGCTGCTGCCGGATTCGCTTTCTGGTATCTGGTGCGACGCGACAGACAGAGATTGGAAAATCCGGATGAGCTTCAGAGTGAAAAGAAACGCAATAATGAATTAAAATTAAAAGGCACTGCTGAAGCATCAGCTGAGAGCGAACACGCCTTTCTTGCCAGAATGTACATCAGAACAATCTTCACTGCATTTGCTGAAGGCGAGGCAAAAAAGAAGTTCGCTTCGCTTGAGAAGGCTCTGTGCTATCTTCGAAAAGAGCATACGTTCAAAAAAGAGATTGTTCAAAAGCTTGATTCGATTCAGGAGTATCTGAACAAGGCCCGCTACGGTGGGGCTTCCTGTTCGGATGAGCTTATTGACAACATGAAGTCCTACATCATTGCCGCGCTCAAGAGCGTGAAATGATTCCTGATTCTGTTATCGCTCTTTCATTTTCGCCTCGTCCCAGAATTCATCCAGTTGTTTCATAGAGAAATCCGTAAAATCTTTTCCGCTGGCATGAGCCTTTTTTTCGACCTCTTTGAATCTTGATGAAAATTTGTGTACCGAGTTCTGCAGCGCCGCTTCGGGGTCAAGTTTCATGAATCTGGCGACGTTGACAAGTGAAAACAGAATGTCCCCGAATTCATCAAGAATCCTCTCTCTGTTTTCCGTCTTTACAGCTTCTTTCAGCTCAGCTATCTCTTCGTCGAGTTTCGCGAGTGCCCCGTCTGTCTGTTTAAAATCAAAGCCGAGCCGCGCTGTCTTCTCCTGTACGCGGAATGCCTTCAGAAGTGCGGGAAGGTGGCGGGGAATTCCCTCTAGAATCGACCGTGAGGGATCTTTCTCCTTTTTCTTAAGCTTTTCCCACTTAACCAGCACCTCGTCTGAATCGGCAACAGTTTCATCCGCAAAGACATGCGGATGCCGGTAGACGAGTTTCTCGGCGATACGGTTCGCTATGTCATTAATCGTGAAGCGTCCCTCTTCTTCAGCAATTTCCGCATGCGCATAAACCTGATAGAGAACATCTCCGAGTTCCTCGATTATCTCAGCATCATTTCCCGCGTCAATTGCGTCGATCGCCTCGTAAGTCTCTTCAATAAGATATTTCTTCAAAGACTCATGGGTCTGCTCCCGGTCCCAGGGGCAGCCGCCCGGTGCGCGCAGGCGGTGGGATATTTTTTTCAATTCATACAGTTTATGCTCTTCCATAATTCCTCTTTGGGTAATTTCATAAAAAATCTCAGATAAATAACTTTTCCTGCTTTACTTCGACTTTTAAAGGAGTACGAATAATGGTTTCTCTACCGAAAGCAAAAATGATATTTTTGTAACTACCTTAGTAAAATATTAGTTCAGATCTCGTCGGCTTCCCGTTTGGTTCGATCAATTTAATGACACCAGTTAATTTCTAATCACTCCGACGGCATCCAGATCGAACCCGGCAGACTCTTTTTGCGGGTAGGGGTCATAGATGACATTTCCCCCCGAATCCATTGTGCTGCCGTCACCGATTATATCTGTTATCCGGATATGAGTAATGGGCTTTCCGGTGAGCTCTGCGATGTCAGCAATATCGAATAGCGTTCCGTACCCTTGCGGATGTACACCGGCAAACCCTGTATAGTCGATTTCCTCATCATATACGGATGAGAACACAACAGTTCCGTATTCACCTACCGGTTCAGCAGTTTCAGCAAGCGTGGGAAAAGTATAAAAATTTTCTCCGTCATTACTCACCCCGATAAATGCGAGTTCAAGAAAATTCTTGCTGAATGAATTTTCAAAAACGGCAAAATCTGCACCGTCACCATCCGCAATCGCTTCGTCGAAAGTGAGCGTTATGCTGCCGCCTTCTCCGAGGCATACGATGTCATACGATGTTCCCTCTGCCGCCCCCAGGGCCTTTGCGGGTGTCTGCCACTTTGTGTCGCAGTTCGTTCCCGGGGTATATTCTGTATATCCGGTTGCCCACGCCCCGATTGTCCTGCTTTCCATGTGCACCGCACCGGCGTAGTCAGTATCGTGATTTTCAATTTTTTCTTCGGCAGATTTCGATGGTTCATCACAAGCGGTAATAAGCATTATGAGAAAAAGTGAAAGAAGAAGCGGCTGTCCGGTTCGGGAGGGAGTCGTGTGCATGTCCGGTGTGGTTTTTCTTAATTGTGCACGCGCAGTCAGCTTTGTAATCGACTTCATCCGTTTATCCTCATGAGTGTCCTGGGCAACAGAATTTACCGCTGTTCTTTTTTGGCAAGGATTCTTTCTCGAGCTTGAATTAATCCTGAAGTGCCCGCAGAGAATGAAAAAATACTTGACCGCAACTAAACTTATGTTTAGTATATAGGGGAATTTAGAATAATTAGCAGATGATGCTCCCTTGTGCTCACAAATGGCGGTAAAATCAGCATTTTCCATTTGAAGTTAAGTGAAATGCTGATTTTTCGAGGTGACCATAAGTGATTTCGGGGGGATAGAGGGTTCCATCCCCCGTCAGAAGAGGTATAAATGGAGATGTGCGGACTTCGTTCCTGCGACCAGAGAGTACACGCTGCGATACCGCTGTGTGAGAGTAGTATAAAAGCCGGCTTCCCGTCGCCGGCGGATAACTATATCGAGAAAAGCCTTGATTTCAACGAGTACCTTATCAGACATCCCTCTGCAACCTTTTGTTTACGGGTTTCGGGTGATTCCATGATAAATGCCGGTATCTTCAGCGGGGATATTCTGGTTGTTGACCGTTCGCTGCGGCCGCTTCACGACAATATCGTGGTTGCGATTCTCGACGGCGACATGACCGTGAAACGGCTGGCCGTCCGTCGCGATTCCCTGGTTCTTATGCCCGAAAATGACCAATATCCCCCCATAATCATTAATGACCCCGCTTCGTTACAGATTTGGGGGGTGGTCACATACGTGATTCACCGCCTTTGACAAACCCGGGAGATCTTTTGTATGATTATCGGCATTATAGACTGCAACAACTTCTATGTCTCTTGTGAACGGGTGTTCGATCCCTCTCTTGAAAATATCCCCGTGGTGGTTCTGTCTAATAATGACGGCTGCGCCATTGCGCGCTCCAATGAGGCAAAGGCGCTTGGTATTCGCATGGCGATGCCGTTTTTTCAGTGTAAGGAAATTCTTCTGAAAAATAACGGGCAGTACCGTTCGAGCAATTATGCGCTTTACGGCGATATGTCGCGTCGTGTGATGAATATTCTATCAGAATTCTTTGCTGACATTGAGGTCTACTCAATTGATGAGGCGTTTGTATACTTTCCTTCGGTACAGTCGTGCCGTGAATATGCGTTGAAGGTCAAAGCATACATAAAGCAGTGCACAGGTATCCCGGTATCGGTAGGTATTGCCCGCACGAAGGTGCTCGCCAAGGTTGCCGGCAAAATTGCCAAAAAGAATAAAGACTCTTGCGGTGTATATGAGCTGCTTGATGATGATCTTGTTGAGCGTAATCTCTCCTGTTTTCCTGTTGAAGATATCTGGGGGATAGGAAGTGCCTACGCCAGATTTCTTTCAAGACATGGAATACGTGTTGCGGGGGATCTTCTTCGTCAGGAGGATTCCTGGATAAAGAAAAACCTTACCATCAATGGACTTAGAATTACCGAGGAGCTTAGGGGGCGCCCCTGCATTGAATTGCAAACAGACTCTTCGGCAAAAAAAAATATTTGCTGCTCTAAATCTTTCGGAGCACCCGTTGCCACTCTTCAGTCTCTTCAGGAGGCAATAACCGAGTATGCCGCCACTGCTGCCGGTCAACTCCGCACTCAGAGGAGCGTGGCGGCTCTTGTTACCGTTTTTATCTCAACAAACCCGTTTTCTTCTACCCCGCAATACCATAATAGTGCAAGTGCCGCATTTGATGTGCCTGTCGATTCAAACGGCAGAATAACCCGGCTTGCCGTCAGCCTCGTGAACAGCATTTTCCGATGCGGATACACATATAAAAAGTGCGGGATTATTCTGGGAGGGATACAGCCGGCAGAGGAAGCACTTCAATATTCGCTTTTTGAGTCTGTCGGTGAGCGGCAAAAGGATGACAAGGAGGATCGTCTCTCACGGGTTTCCGATGCAATTTTAGATCGTTATGGAAAGGGCGCAATCTTTTATGCTTCTGAAGGTGCATCAAAACAGTGGGCAATGCGCAGAGAATTCAAAAGTCCGTCATACACAACAGAATGGAATGAACTGAAAACAGTATTTTAGTGTTAATTGAATTAACGAAAGCGGATCAATGTGCGGGCTGCTCCGCCGATTAAAGCTGTCGAAGGTGGAGAGAGGTGCCAGGATAATCGCAGCCAGTACAGAAAATATGAAACTGAAATCCCGCTCGCAATTAAAATCCCAAAATGTAATTTCCACCCGCAATTGAAGAGAGCGAACTATTTTTTTTGCAATACAAGTGTTCAGGAAAAAATTATCCGAGAAAATCAGAGAATGTACTATATAATGCCTTGGGTATTAATTCGTTGTTTTCGAAAAAATAATTTGACAAAAAGTCTTGCGGTCGAAATAAAATGTGTTTGCGTGAACATTGCTTGATTACCCCGTTTTATTGAGTTAATCGCGTTTAGCCTTTGGGCTGAGCGTTTTTTAGGAGGGCGTCAGATTTCGGTCTGTATGAAATTGCCTCCGGTTCAAAATCTCTTGTATCATAAAAACAAAAAAAAGAGGAGGAAAAGGTGAGAAAAATTCTTATCGTTCTTGCCGTGCTTGTTCTTGCAATTAGCATGAGCGCATGTGGCAAAAAACAAAATGCAAAAGCATCAGGAACACTGGTAGTATGGTCGTTTACAGATGAGTTGAAGAAGATGTGTGACAATTATTATGGTCCTTCGCATCCGGATGTAAAAATTGAGTATTCACTCACACCGACAGACCAGTTCCCGAATAAGCTTGACCCCGTTCTTGCGTCAGGTCAGGGAGCACCGGATGTATTTGCACTTGAAGCCGCATTTGTACGCAAATATGTAGAGTCAGGCCTTCTGCTTGACGTTACCGACATTGCAGACGAAGCGAAAAGCAAAATGCTTGCATACCCTGTAGAAGTTGGAACATATAACGGAAAAGTATATGGTCTTTCTTGGCAGGCATGCCCGGGCGCATTGTTCTATCGTCGCAGCCTTGCGAAGAAGTACCTTGGAACAGATGATCCTAAAGCAGTGCAGGCGATGATTTCAGATTGGGATAAGTTCCTTGCTACTGCAGAACTTCTCAAGACTAAATCAGAAGGCAAATGCGTAATCCTCTCTTCAACCGGTGACTTGAACGAGCCTTTCAAAGGCGGAAGAAAGACACCTTGGGTTGTAGACGGTAAGCTCAACATAGACCCTGCAATGCTCAAGTACATGGAAGTTGCAAAGACCCTCAAAGACAAAGGTTTTGAAGGTCGTCAGGGCCAATGGTCAGAGGGCTGGTTTGCAGGTATGAAGGGAGCACTCAAAGACGAGAAGGGCGCAGACGTAGAAGTATTCAGCTACCTTCTTCCGACATGGGGACTTCACTACGTATTGAAACCCAATGCACCTGATACAGCAGGCGACTGGGCAATGTGTGCAGGTCCTGCTCCTTATCGTTGGGGTGGTACTTGGGTTGGTGCATACAAAGGAACAAAGAACGTAGCAGCAGCTAAAGACTTTATCCGTTATGTAGCAACAGATGACACATTCCTCGAAGCATGGGCAAAAGACACAGGTGACGTTGTAGGCAACATGAATGTAGTAAACAAAATCAAAGATACTTACACAGAGCCTTTCCTTGGCGGACAGAACCACTATGCAGAATTTGCTGAAATGGCAAAAAGCGTAGATGGAAAACTTACTCAGGGAACAGACCAGGCAGTTGAAGGCTTGTTCGGTGAGGCGGTAACCGCATTCATCAACGGCGAAAAAGATCAGAACAAAGCTATTGAAGATTTCAAAAGCCAGGTCAACGCTCAGCTTGGTTTATAATCAGGTCTGATGTTTAATAAAAAGTGCGGCTGTTTATCGCCGCACTTTTTTATAACCTAAAATAATCTTTGAAGAAAGCATTTTCAGATAAAGCTTCAAAAAACCGGCTATCCGGTTTTTAACGTCTATCTGCAGTTTGATTGTTTCGGTACCGGCAGAAATTGGTGGGCAACTGATTTCACCGGTTTTGAAGTTTAATATGAATTTGTATTTAAAGGGGAACCAGATGGCTCAAAAGAATATTGGAGCAGAGACCCGGATTAATCGCTGGGGCTACTTTTTTGTATTTCCGTTTGTTCTTGTGTATGTTCTTTTTTCGCTTTATCCGACGCTTTACACCTTCATGATCGCATTTACGGATCTTAAAGGGTTGAAACAGACGTATAATTTCGTCGGTTGGGCAAATTTTATCAGGCTTGTTCAGGATCAATACTTCTGGGGTGCGGTTTTCAACACCTTCATCATGTGGGGCTGGAACTTTGTACCGCAGTTGGGTGTGGCCCTTATTTTGGCTATTTGGCTGTCAGATATCCGCTTGCGCCTGAAGGGTAAGGGGATATTCCGCGCAATCATTTATATGCCTAATCTGCTTACTGCCGCCTCCGTCGCGATGCTTTTCAGAAGCCTTTTCGCATATCCGATTGGTCCTGTGAATCAGTTTCTGCAGAATTATCTCGGCATGTACGATGTGGTGGTACGGGATGGCGCGACAATCAATGAGGCATTTCAATTCTTCCGGGATGTAACGATGTCCCGCGGAATCGTTGCGTTTATTCAGTGGTGGATGTGGTACGGTCAAACGGTCATCTTGTTGATGGCGGGGATCACGAGTATTTCCAATTCATTGTATGAGTCGGCAGTCGTTGACGGCGCAAACAGCTGGCAGACAACATGGTATATTACTTTGCCGATGCTTCGCCCGATGATGCTTTTCATTCTTGTTACTTCAATGATCGGTGGTATGCAGATGCTGGAAATTCCATTCCTGTTGACAGATATGCGTGGTGGTCCGGATTTTAAAATCAGGACGACATCGGTATACTTGTATAATATGGCTTTCCAGGGCGTAAACGATTATGCGTATGCGGCCGCTATTTCGATCGGCATGTTTCTGATTACCATCGTTTTCGCGTTGATAATCTACTTTTTCATGCAGGATCGAACCGAACCAAAAAGTGCGAAGTAGGAGAATAAATGATGAAAGGAATTAATAAAGACGGATTGCTTTTTAAGCATACGTTTATACATATTATTATGATTTTCCTCGGGCTTGTTGCCATTGTTCCCATATATATCCTTCTGATTAACGCTACGCGTTCAACGGAACAGATTAATTCGGGAATATCATTGATACCGGGGATGAATGTCGCGTATAACTGGCGGGCTCTTACATCAAGAGGATTCCAGATAACTCAGGGGTTCTTCAACAGTTTGTATCTGGCTGTGTTGATGACAGTTTTAGGCGTTTATTTTTCTTCGATGACCGCATATGGCCTGCATGTATATAAATTTAGGGGGAGAAACTTTCTGTGGGGTCTGATTCTTCTGGTAATGATGCTTCCACCAACCCTTTCTTTTATCGGATTTTATCAATTCGTAGCACGTTTGCACATGCTTGATAATTATATCCCCATAGTAGTTCCTGTTATCGCAGGTGCCGGTACAGTATTGTTTCTGCGGCAGTATCTTTCATCGATTCTTCAGATGGATCTGATCGATGCGGCGCGAATTGACGGAGCAGGTGAGTTTCATATTTTTAATATGATTATTCTTCCCATCATGACCCCGGCATTGGCGGTGCAGGCAATATTCTCTTTTGTCGGATCTTGGAACAACTTCTTTACCCCGTTCGTCTTGATTTCAAGCACCAAGAAATATACTCTTCCGATGCTTGTGCAGATGCTTCGTGGTGATATCTACCGTACAGAATACGGTGGAATTTATCTCGGTATTGCAGTTTCTATTGTGCCTATTTTGCTTTTTTATGCCTTCATGTCAAAGTATATCATATCAGGTATAATGATGGGAAGTATAAAAGAATAAGCAGTTCTCAGAAAGAATTGCCGCGAGCACTATCCGGTTCAACTAGGTTATTTAGGTTTTGAGAATTTCGGAAAATATTTCAGGGTTATATGCCGGTTGTCGGCATATAACCTGTCCTTTTACTACATATTGAATCACCGGTCAGATCAATTACTTCCAGAAAAAATTGCTGATAGTGTTTTAGATATTTTTTACAGAGCACTGTCGGTATTAGTTATCTTCGGATTAAAAAAGCAGGAGATCTTATGAGTGGTATAACTGTTGCAATGCTTCGAGATAACCGTCCAAAACAATCATCAGGAGGGTTTGAACATTTTCTTGATGAACCGTTTTACAAGATCAGCCGGTACGATGCATTACCGGCATTTTTTATGACAATCGTAAGTTCATCTGATATTTGGAATTATATCTGGTCAAACGGTGGTTTGACTGCAGGACGCATCGACTGTGATCATGCGGTTTTTCCCTATTATACCGCCGACAAAGTCTCTGACAATCGAAATAACACAGGATCATATACCGCAGTCAAGGTTTATACCGGTGATGATATTCTTTTCTGGGAGCCGTTTCAGGAGGCCCAGAGAGGGCTATGGAAGATTGAGCGCAACCTGTATAAAAATACCAGCGGTTCAAAATTATATTTTGAAGAAATCAACAATGATTTAGAACTGACCTTTCAATACGGGTGGACGTCAAGCGACACCTTCGGCCTTGTTCGCCATTCGCGTATACTGAATACCGGCCCGAAAGAAGTAAAAATTTCTATTCTGGACGGATGTCGCAATATTCTTCCGGCTTGTGTCACCTCATCTTTGCAAAATGACAATAGTGTTTTACTTGATGCCTATAAAAAAACCGATCTGGATTCCGATGCAGATATTGCTTTATTTTCTGTAACATCAATAGTTACGGATAAAGCTGAGCCGAGCGAAGGACTATTCGCAAATGTCAGCTGGTTCTCGACCAATAAGGATGAAGGTACGGTTCATCTCTCTCCTTCAACACCTGATGCGTTTCGCTTCGATGAACCGCTTCCGGCAGATACTGTGGTGAAGGGAGAGCGCCCGGCGTTTTATCTGCACAGAGAGTTGAAATTTTCAGCCTCTGCTTCAGACGAATGGTATCAGGTATTTGATACATCACTCGATCTTACTGCAATAGTTAATTTGAAGCACAAAATAGCTGATCGCTCAAAAGCCGCTGCGGACTTGAAGAAAGATATTACAGCGGGGGTTGAGCGTCTCGACCGTTTTATCGCCGAAGCAGACGGAATGCAGCAGACGGCCGATGTGACCGCATGTGTTCATCATAAGGCAAACGTGATGTTCAATATTATGCGCGGCGGCTTTTTTATTAATAATAACGAAATTGACAGTGAAGATTTCCTGTCATTTATTATAGCGAGAAATCGCAAACTGTTCTCAAAATTCGAAAAAACGGCGGGGGGATTACCTCCAAAGATTCTGTACCCGGAGTTGCACTCTATCATCATCTCGGCTAACGATCCGCAGCTTGAGAGGCTTTTTCTTGAATACATGCCGCTGTCGTTTTCCCGCCGGCATGGAGATCCAAGCCGCCCATGGAACCGGTTCTCTATTGAAATTAAGGACAAGAGCGGTAATCCCCGGCTGAATTACCAGGGAAATTGGCGGGATATATTTCAGAATTGGGAAGCCCTGGGGATTTCTTATCCTGCGTTTATTCCCGGTATGATTGCCAAATTTCTCAATGCCTGCACTGCTGACGGATTCAATCCCTACCGGATAACCCGTCAGGGTATCGACTGGGAGGTTCAGGAACCGGAGAATCCATGGTCAAATATCGGTTACTGGGGTGATCACCAGATAATCTACCTGGCAAAACTGATGGAGTGGCAGAGCCGTTTTAATCGTCAGTATTTTGAAGAGACGCTTAACAGGGAGCTCTATTCGTCGGGCAATGTGCCATATCGCCTTAAGTCCTATGCCGATATTATCAAGGATCCCCGTTCGACAATCATCTTCGATTCCGCACTTCATTCAAAAATTGAAGAGGAGCAGCAATCAGTCGGTTCCGATGCGAAATTGACCCGCGATAAGAATGGCGATGTTGTTCTCGTCACTATGACCGAGAAGCTCCTGGTGCTCGTACTCGCGAAAATGGCCAACTATATACCTTCAGGGGGAATATGGCTTAACACCCAGCGGCCAGAGTGGAATGACGCCAATAATGCTTTGGCCGGTTACGGTCTTTCGATGGTAACTCTTTATTATCTGCGGCGTTTTCTCGTGTTCTTAAAGGATCTTTACGCACAGAGCAGTTGTGAGAAATTTACTCTGACTAGCGAATGTGCGGATTTTTTTACCGGTATATGTGCACTGTTTACCGGTCAAACTCCAGCGGCAATAGATACCCCTGTAAAACGAAGGTCATTCGTAGACAGCGCAGGACTCGCGTTTGAGAAGATGCGTGAGCAGATTTATTCAAATGGATTCTGCGGAAATAAAACCTCAGTAAGCCGCGTTGAATTAATAAACGGCCTATCCTCATTTCTGGTGCATCTTGAGCATACGATCCGCGTAAATAAGCGGGCGGACGGTTTATATCATTCCTACAATACTATGTCGGTTGCCGGTAATGGCGGAATTGAGCTTCATTACCTCTACGAGATGCTCGAGGGGCAGGTTGCTGTTCTCTCGTCCGAAATTCTTGATGAGAATGAAGTGTTGCAGTTATGCAGATGTTTAAAGGCCGGCCCTCTTTTCAGACACGACCAGTACTCATACATTTTATACCCGGACAGGGAACTGCCGCATTTTGCAAAGAGGAACATAGTCCCGCAGGAACAGATTAAGGCAATACCTCTGTTGTCTGCGATGTGCGCTTCAGGGGATACCTCTCTTGTTCATATTGACCGGGATGGTGACGGGCATTTTAATCCGGAGTTTCGCAATGTTCGCGATGTAAAACAGGAAATAGCGCATTTGAAAAAAACAGGTTCCTACGATAGTGATGCAATTGATCAGAGTTCGTCGGCGGTGTATGAACTTTATGAGAAAACCTTTAATCATCAAAGTTTTACCGGAAGGTCGGGTACATTCTATGCATACGAGGGATTAGGCAGTATCTACTGGCATATGGTGACCAAGCTGCTACTGGCTGTCCAGGAAAATGCCCTTCTTGCGAAAGACAAAAAAATCAAAGAAGCACTCATAGAAGTCTATTACGATGTTCGAAAAGGTATCGGTTTTAACAAGACGCCGGAGAACTATGGCGCATTTCCAACCGATCCTTATTCACATACACCGGCCGGTCAGGGGGCAAAGCAGCCGGGGATGACCGGACAGGTCAAAGAGGAAGTTATTACAAGATGGGGAGAGCTCGGCCTCCACATTTCAGCCGGCCGGCTTTCAATTCAACCCGAGCTGCTTTTAGAGAATGAAGTCTTTGCAGACGGGCACCTGTCTTTTACATGGTGCGGTGTTCCCTTTTTCTATTATGCCGCATCAGGATTAAAGAAGCGTGTCGCAACCAGGATCACTGTTACCGGTTTTATTAACGGTAAAGATCAATCGGTCACACGAGAAGGAAACACCCTCTCTTCCGATGAGTCACGTTTGATATTCATGAGAGGCGGTGCGATAAAAAAAGTCGAAGTTTATATTGAGTGAAGTATATGCCGTCCTGACTCAGATATAACGGACAAGTATCCAGAATTACATTCATGAGGGCAAGATGATTAGACGGATATTCATTATTGTGTGTTTGTTTGCCGCGGTATCCTGTAACAGGGAGCCGGTGTCACAAATACCGGATGGAATGAATCTGGTATGGGCGGATGAGTTTGCCGTGGATGGTGCGCCCGATAAGGACAAGTGGGATTATTGTCTCGGAGGCGACAGTCAGTGGGGATACGGCGAGGTGCAGGATTACACGAATGAGCGCGGTAACTCTTTCGTAAAGGGCGGTAAACTTCATTTAGTCGCATACAACGATGACGGGTTATGGAAAAGTGCCCGCCTCAAAACACAGTATAAGGCTGATTGGACATATGGGTACGTCGAGGTTCGCGCAAAACTTCCCAGAGGGGTAGGCACCTGGCCCGCAATCTGGATGCTTCCCACTTTTGCAAAATACGGAATATGGCCCCGTTCCGGTGAGATTGACATCATGGAGCATGTCGGGTATGACCTTGACAAGATTTTTACCACCGTACATACCGAGGCCTATAATCATACTATCAATACACAGAAGGGGACTACTAACATCGTCAAGGATGTTACAAAAAAGTACCATACTTATGCTGTCGAGTGGACCGCCGAATACATTCAATGGTATGTTGACGGCAAAGCCCTCTTCCGCCATGAAAATGAACATCTAACAACGGCAGAGTGGCCGTTTGACATTCCGTACTATCTTATCATGAACATCGCAATTGGCGGTATTCTAGGGGGGAAAGAAGGAATCGATCCAAAGATGAAACAGGCAGAGATGATCGTCGATTATGTCCGGGTCTATCAGTGAATTGTCGGAAACAGCGGAAATGGATCATGAATGGTGAACTGATATGGTTAGTCAGGAAGATGTCGCAAAACTAGCCGGAGTCTCTTCCATAACGGTAAGCCGGGTCATAAACAATAAAGGCAACGTGAAGGATGATACAAGAGAGCGGGTTCTCTCCGCTATCAATCAGCTTAGTTATCATCCAAGTCAGGTAGCTCGTGCGTTGAACAGCAGTCGTGTCAATACGATCTGCGCAATCTGGCAGCATCCGACTGATGTTCAAATAGAGGGAGATATCCATTTTTCAAAGCTGCTGAGCGGACTCGAGGCAGCTTGTTTTGATCATAATTATGATCTCCTTATCACAAAATACCGGCCCAATTCAAATCTGTTAAGCGTCTATCATCAGCGTAAAGTTGACGGAATCATTCTATTGATGGTTCCTCTATCAGCAGATCAGATTTGTGAAATCTCCCTGAAGAATATTCCCTGCTGTTCCGTTAATCTTGATTTGCACGATGAATCGATCTGTTATTTTGACGCAGACAATGAACAGGGGATGTATGACGGGACAATGCGCTTGATAAGCAAGGGGCATCGGAGAATTGCGTTTCTTGGATATCCGGTTCCCCATCAAAATATTGATGACCGTTTTCGCGGATTTTTGCGTGCTCTCAATTCCGGGACGATTGAATTCGAGGATGAGTATTTTTTTCAGGGCAATATTTCTGAAAAGACGGGGGCCGAGGTCTTAAAAAAAATAACTACCATGAGCAATCCCCCTACCGCGATTGTATGTTCAACTGACAGAACAGCTGCGGGGCTTATAAGGGAAGCCAAGGCGGTAGGGTTTTCGGTACCTGATAAGCTGTCGGTTCTTGGCTTTGACGGGTTTGAACCGGGGCAGAATATGATCCCCCCACTATCAACCGTGCAGCAGCCGGTTTACCAAATGGCATACGACTGCGTACTTGAATTGATAACAAAAATAGAACACGGACAATTTGTGCAATTATGTCATATATATCCCGTCAAACAAATTGAAGGTAAGACAATTTCAGAATGTTCGGGCTAAATCCATTTCGAAACAAACCAAGATACGATTCTTACGGTATTGAGAGCCGAAAGGCGGTCCGGAAAAGATCTTAGAGTGCTTTTCTTTGATTTTATGAAAAGTGCGAATGGTGATTTCACCGCCGATAGTTAAAATGATTAGTTTTGCAGCTGTCCTTATGCCCCGTGACCACTTGCCAGTGCAAAGTGCCATCAGGCTTATTCAATGGCAATATGTTGAAGTAATCGAAATGCCATCTCTTTTGAAAAGCTTTAGTTCCAATTTGTTCTAAAAAGTTACTTGTTACGGTGATAGAATTCACGTTTTTTTAAAAAAATATATTTGACAAATGGTAAATTTTTATCAGGATCAATCACGAAATTGAATAGCCTAATTGCAAAAAGCGGTTTGCTATCCATAATTTCTTGATTTTTTTGAGCCCGATTGCTTCATTGTCTTGCTTTTTTAGTGGAGTTCCTTAAATACCGCCCGGCGGTTTAGTATAACGGGAAACTTTATCCGTTATGTTCGGTTGTTGGAAGAGAAATTTTTGTGTGAGTCAATTAGTTAACAGCGAAAACTTATTTGACATGAGACGTTGTAGTGTCAGATTAGTTATACAAACAAAAAAAGAGGAGGAAAAGGTGAGAAAAATTCTTATCGTTCTTGCCGTGCTTGTTCTTGCAATTAGCATGAGCGCATGTGGCAAAAAACAAAATGCAAAAGCATCAGGAACACTGGTAGTATGGTCGTTTACAGATGAGTTGAAGAAGATGTGTGACAATTATTATGGTCCTTCGCATCCGGATGTAAAAATTGAGTATTCACTCACACCGACAGACCAGTTCCCGAATAAGCTTGACCCCGTTCTTGCGTCAGGTCAGGGAGCACCGGATGTATTTGCACTTGAAGCCGCATTTGTACGCAAATATGTAGAGTCAGGCCTTCTGCTTGACGTTACCGACATTGCAGACGAAGCGAAAAGCAAAATGCTTGCATACCCTGTAGAAGTTGGAACATATAACGGAAAAGTATATGGTCTTTCTTGGCAGGCATGCCCGGGCGCATTGTTCTATCGTCGCAGCCTTGCGAAGAAGTACCTTGGAACAGATGATCCTAAAGCAGTGCAGGCGATGATTTCAGATTGGGATAAGTTCCTTGCTACTGCAGAACTTCTCAAGACTAAATCAGAAGGCAAATGCGTAATCCTCTCTTCAACCGGTGACTTGAACGAGCCTTTCAAAGGCGGAAGAAAGACACCTTGGGTTGTAGACGGTAAGCTCAACATAGACCCTGCAATGCTCAAGTACATGGAAGTTGCAAAGACCCTCAAAGACAAAGGTTTTGAAGGTCGTCAGGGCCAATGGTCAGAGGGCTGGTTTGCAGGTATGAAGGGAGCACTCAAAGACGAGAAGGGCGCAGACGTAGAAGTATTCAGCTACCTTCTTCCGACATGGGGACTTCACTACGTATTGAAACCCAATGCACCTGATACAGCAGGCGACTGGGCAATGTGTGCAGGTCCTGCTCCTTATCGTTGGGGTGGTACTTGGGTTGGTGCATACAAAGGAACAAAGAACGTAGCAGCAGCTAAAGACTTTATCCGTTATGTAGCAACAGATGACACATTCCTCGAAGCATGGGCAAAAGACACAGGTGACGTTGTAGGCAACATGAATGTAGTAAACAAAATCAAAGATACTTACACAGAGCCTTTCCTTGGCGGACAGAACCACTATGCAGAATTTGCTGAAATGGCAAAAAGCGTAGATGGAAAACTTACTCAGGGAACAGACCAGGCAGTTGAAGGCTTGTTCGGTGAGGCGGTAACCGCATTCATCAACGGCGAAAAAGATCAGAACAAAGCTATTGAAGATTTCAAAAGCCAGGTCAACGCTCAGCTTGGTTTATAATCAGGTCTGATGTTTAATAAAAAGTGCGGCTGTTTATCGCCGCACTTTTTTTTTAAGTTCACATCGGAGAACTACCGTTTTCTTTTGTAATAAATTGATTAGTGGTTTTACCGCTGTTTGTGACCGCAATGTGGCGGGCAGACCGTCGATAGGGAATATTTGACTTTTATCAACTGAGATTCCCTCATTTTAGGTACTTCGAAATTCACATCAATTCCTCAACTTCCGTTTATTTATAGGTTAAGACGGGCGGCTTGCCGAGGTTTCATTTGATTGACAATAGAAAAACAAATTTCACTCAAAAGAAGCGGCAGCAAAATCCGGTGAGGATGGTTTTACTTTTCTTAATTATCTCCTGCCTTTGCCCTGCGACTACCTTATCCCAAAAGGCAAGCTCCAGTATCGTGGCCGGGGAGCAAAAGAAAGCTGAAAAGGGATTACATGACAACAGACTTTTTATTTACTATCTCGATTCCACAATAGTTAATTGTGCGAATAGCGAAGAAAATGCGATATTCAGTGAAGCCGTAAAGCATGATCTTGTTGCTCAATTCTATTATTTGCGATTTTCTTTTACTGATTCTTTCAGGGAAATCCGAAATGCTCAGGAATTGTTAATTTCCCTCTATATGCGACTGATTGATTCAGAGCATAAAAATACTGAAAAATTTTTAAATTCGCACGCATCTCTTGTTATTAATTCCTCCCAACAAAAATCAGAAGCCTATCTTCGCCTGGCATACCGCAATCTAGCCGAGAGTGCGAGAGAAAAGAATATGGCGGATCACTATAAGAAAACACTGTATTCACTGCGGCTGCATAAATATGTAAGATCGATGATAGCACTAAAAGAGGCAAAACGATACGGAGTAATCGCGTGTTTGCAGTCAATCGCTCCGGAGAGACTTCGCACTATTGAGGGGAATTATACTTTTGATCAGTTAAAAAAGATAATTGATGAAAATGCTGCTGATAATGATAAAGAAATGTTATTGTTGATGCATCTTGATTCTTATTACATGTTTAAAGATAATGAGTCGGCTCATGCAAGAATTTGGGGAGATCCCCAACTGGATGGGTATCAGCCTTATATTGAATATCTTGAAAAATCAGAGTGATCTTCCTGTTTTTTTGCAGTATGCTCCGGGTGAGATTTTTTTTATCAGTCCGGTATGAGTTTAGATTAATGGATCAGGGTAATAATTGATGCAATGCATAAATGGGGTTCAGACAAAAAGAAATAGGTGTTCTAGTCCGAAACGAAATATCAGTCATTTTTTTGTACTTGTCATTTTGATATCTATTTCGGGTTGCGCTACTAAAAATGTAGAAACTCACCTGGATGGTATACGTTTCTATGCTGATACTGACCGAGTAATAGAAGAACTTTCATCGAGAAATAAATTAAATCCGGCTGAGCACTTTTGTTTGGCGCAAAAATATTATGAAAAAAGTCAGTATAAGGCAGCGTTGCCTCATTACATTTCCTCCGCCTTCCAAAACAAACGACCTGACAAACTTGTCCTTTATCCGGGACCGGTTTTGAAATACTTGAAGTCTATGCTTTACAAACACTCCTCTTATTATGATTTGGCTGTTTTGCGGATAGCAGAGATTTTCTTCAGTATGAATGAGCTCGAGTCTATACCGCATTTCATCGCGCTGGTTTCTGATGATGACCCTGTAGTTTTTTATGACTCTGTCCGTCTTTCCGAGCAGGCATATGTGAAAGCCGGCAAATATGAAGAGGCATTAAGGCTGCTTGATGTTTCGATTCCGCTTATTGCGAATACTGATCAGGTCACGATTTTAAGAATCAGACGTGCGTCAATTTACGAAAAGATGAACGTCGATTCGCAGGCTGTAAGTGATTATCTGGCGATAATACGTGATGACCCTGCGATATGGCAGTCAAAGAGCGCCGCAGAAAGAATTCGAAGCATATCTGAAGACATGAGCCTCAAGTTGTCCAATTTGGATCGTCTTCTTGTTTCGAAAGCTTTTTTGATGAATAAAGAGTATACTGCTTTCACGGATTTTTTTGAACCGTTAACTGCCGATCATTCGGCTATACCTGATGAGGATTTTTTTGTTCTGGAGTCTGTTTACTACGTTGTTAAGGGGCAAAGTCCAGATCAGATAATCGAGAAGAATCGCGAAAAGCCTTTTTTGAATGATATTCTGTCTTCAGTCGGAGATTATTATTATGATTCTGGCAAGAAGGCAATTGCAGCCAGGTATTATGAACAGCTGGTTATGAAGGACAATGCCCGGCAGTACGAAAAGCAATTTCAGCGACTGGCCTCATATTACTATTTCAGCAGTCGGATTCTTTCCGAGAAACTGGTCGAAGATTTCAGCAAAATATATTCAGGATCGGATGAGTCCTTCCGTCTTCGCTGGCTTTTGGCCAGAAGCTATATTATTAGATCCCAGTGGGAACAGGCGTATCCTCACCTTGTTATCCTTCAAAAGAATACCAAACATCAATTTTACGGTAATGCATGTTTCTGGCTATATAAATATTATATTACAAAAAAAGATGAGTCAAATGCATCTGCTGTAGCCATGGACGCAGCAAATTATGCGCCCGGTTCATGGTATACGTCTTGCCTGATCAAAATTATAACAGCAAAATCAGATCCTGATGAACTTCGCACCATGTTCACCTCATCAGTTGAATCCGGTGATATTCGCCGTGCAATTTACGCTAATTTGCTGTTATATTTTATGGATAATGACATGAAATCTCGTGAGGATCGCATCGATCTTCTGCGCGAAAAGAAAATGCATCCTTTTGAGGATCTTCTTGTTTACTTGGAAAGTGCACAGTCGTCACCATACGGTCTTATCTTGAATAATTATTTCGACGCTGGCTATGAAAAGGGTATTTCTTCATTTTTCTCCGTAATAAGCGAACGGGATGACCGCTTAAAGTACTGCCTCATGACAAACTGTGGTGATACTTACGGACATTATTATTATGCATATCTCGGGATGCGTAAACTGTTTGAGGAGTTTTCTGTCAGTGAAAACATCAGTCTTATTCCCTCTAAATATGTGAAACGTCTCTTTCCCCGTGCGTTTGAGCCGGCGGTAAATGAGGTTTCAGAAAAATATCCAGATGTAGATATCAATCTTGTATTCAGTATCATCAAGGCTGAATCCGCATTTCAAAACACTGCCGTCTCCTGGGTTGGCGCAACCGGTCTGATGCAGCTGATGCCTGCAACGGCCAAGGGAATTGCAAAAGAGTTAAAGATCGAATCATATGATCTGAAGAATTCTCGTACATCCATTTTATTCGGAGTGCATTATCTCGACTGGCTTCGGAAAAATTATGATAACAAATTCAATTATATGCTCGGGGGTTATAATGCGGGCCCTGGAAATGTAAATAAGTGGAGAACTTCAATCTCAACTGAAGATGAGTATTTTTTTAACGAGAGTATTCCCGTTGTTGAAACACGGAATTATATTTTCAGTAATCTCAGGAATTATTTTTGTTATAAAGCAGTATATGGTGAGTTGTGAAAAGGTTATTATTCGCAGTAACATCCGGCCTGTTCATTTTTTTTTCTGCATGTCAGAGTTCTCCCTCCTTGCGAAAAATGAATGAGCGGATCGACCTGTGTGAGGCGCAATATGCTTCATCGTCATGGACGGAACGCCAAAATGCGGTAAATGAGGTAGCAACGTATAAGATTCCTCGCGCGCAGATCTTTTTACTTCGTGCAATCAATGATGATAATCCTGCAGTCCGTATTGATGCGATGAGAGGCATCCAACTCAATTTTCATCAGCAAACTTCTCCTCTGATTTTCTCGGGAATTGCACAAAGCGATTCCTCATTAAAAGTGCGACTTGAGGCAATAAATATTCTTACTTCATACAGAACACCGGAATCATTTCCGGTATTTGTTGATGCTTTCTCGAAGGATGACTGGCTTTTCAGAGAGGCTGCAATCAAAGGTATTGCATCGATAGAGGATAAGAACATTGAGATGCAATCGATTCCGTATTTGATAAAGGCAATTCGCGATCCCGATCAGAATGTCAAAATTGCAGCATTGACCTCGACGAGAATAAAAGACCCCTTGATATATGAGGAGATACGGCAGCTTTTTTATGAGAAGGGATATGAGAAAAAGGTCACTCTGTTGACAGCCTCTCTGACAGCACTAAAGGGGTACGATCTTGATATCCGGCTGCGGGAACGGGTGCGACAGCTGATAATTCACGATAATGAAGAGGTACGTGTCCTTGCGTTGCGAGTGCTGAAATCTGAACCCGCCTACAAGAAAAAATGATGAATAATAAAAATATAGTAACTACTCAGCTCTTTAGTAGGAAAATTTCAAATATATCTGATTACCTGTCATAATCTGGTATATTGATTCAATGACATTGAAACCCTGTTTTTTTACTGTTGAGATGAAACTTC
>Ga0209467_1000807_pt1 | contig 34993 bp, 29 predicted proteins | sample Higcelwee11metaG_FD_187175 | JGI IMG/M metagenome (GOLD analysis project Ga0209467, IMG submission 187175) | Freshwater pond sediment microbial communities from the University of Edinburgh, under environmental carbon perturbations - High... | ecosystem: Environmental > Aquatic > Freshwater >... | reverse complement strand
CCTACACCCTGGGCAACTTCTATTGCGGCGTGGCCGGGGCCATCTTCGCCATGATGCTCGGCTTCATCGCCCCGTCCAATTTCACCTTCGGCGACTCCCTGATCCTCATCTCCATCATCATTCTAGGCGGCCTGGGCTCGTCCTGGGGGACGATGGTCGCCGCCTGCATCGTCATCCTGTTGCCCGAGAAGTTCCAGACCATGCAGGAATACCGGTTCCTCATCTATTCGGCCCTGGTGATCTTCATCCTGCTTTTCAGGCCGCAGGGGATATTGCCCAGGGGCGTGCGGTCATTCGGCCTGGAGGGAGGCGCCCGGTCATGAGCAAGGACGTATTGCTGGCCGTAACCCGGCTGACCAAACGTTTTGGCGGGCTGGCCGCCCTGTCGGAGCTCACCCTGGACGTGGAGCGGGGGAAGGTCCTGGGGCTGATTGGTCCCAACGGGTCAGGCAAGACCACCTTTTTCAACGTGATCACCGGCCTCTACGAGCCGACATCGGGACATGTGGTCTTCGACGATTCGCCCATAACCGGGCTTTCGGCCCAGGAGGTCCACCACCGGGGCGTCTCGCGCACCTTCCAGCGGTCGCGGCTGCTTCTGCCCCTGTCCATTTTCGACAACATCGCCCTGGGCATGCACCTGCGCCAGGGCAAGGGCCTGTGGGGCAACCTGTTCTCCCGCACCCGCCTGCTGGCCCAGGTCCGGGAGTTCGCCCACGAGGCCGGAGAGCTTTTGGCCGTGTTTGATCCGGAGCTTGCCCGGGACATGTCGCGGCCGGTGGAAGGGCTGCCCATGATCAGCCGCAGGCGTGTGGAGATCTGCCGGGCACTGGCCTCGCGCCCCAAGCTCCTGCTTCTGGACGAACCCTCGGCGGGCATGACCCACGACGAGACCATGCGTCTGGTGGACGACATCCTTCTCGTGAAAAAGCGTTCCGACGATCTGGCCATCGTGATCATTGAGCACGAGATGAGCGTCATGGAACGCATCACGGACCATTGCGCCGTGATGAACTTCGGGACCATGATCTGCGAGGGGACCTACCACGCCGTGGCCAAGGACCCCCGGGTCCAGGAAGCCTATCTGGGAGGCGAATGATGTCCGAACCCATCCTGACGATTTCCAACCTCTACGTGGGCTACGACAAGGCCGACGTCATCGAGGACGCCAGCCTGAGCGTGGCGGCCGGGGGCATCACCTGCCTTCTGGGCTCAAACGGCATGGGCAAGACCACCCTGATCCGGGCCATCCTCGGGCTGACCCCGGCCAGGCAGGGGGCCATCGTCTTCAAGGGCCGGGACATCACCCGCCTGCCGACCCACAAGATCGTCCGTCTGGGCATCGCCTCCATCCCGGAGGGCCGCAAGGTGTTCCCCAAGATGAGCGTGGCCGAGAACCTGCGCCTGGGGGCCTTTCAGGAATCCTCCGCCGCCGTGATCGACGGGCGCATGCAGCGGGTGTTCGAAATCTTTCCCCGCCTGCGCGAGCGCATGGACCAGACGGCCGGAACCATGTCCGGCGGCGAGCAGGCCATGGTGTCCATCGGACGCGGCCTCATGGGGGAGCCGGCCCTGCTCATCGTCGACGAGCCGTCGCTTGGCCTGTCGCCGCTTTTCGTCAAGGAGAATTTCAGGGTCATCAAGCACATAAACGACACGGGCGTGTCCGTGTTCCTGGTCGAGCAAAACGTGAAGCAGACCCTGGCCATCGCCCACACCGGATACATTCTGGCCAAGGGCCGGGTCGCCGCATCCGGCACGGCCCGGGAGCTGGAGGCCGACGCGGTGGTCAGGGAGGCGTACTTTGGCTAGGTCCGGGACGGCTGACGCCGCCTGGGCCGTGGACCCGGTCCTGCTGACGCAGCGTCTCGTCGGGGCCGAAAGCGTCAACCCGCCCGGAGACACCTCGGGCGTGGCGGCGATCCTGCGCTCGGTTCTGGAACCGGCCGGGTTTGTCGTGACCTCGGTGGACACCCCGGAGGGCGGGGAGAACCTGCTGGCGGTCCTGCCCGGGGAGGGCTGCCGGGCGCCGCTTTGCCTGACCGGCCATATGGACACCGTCCCCCTCGGGGCCGCGCCCTGGCGCCAGGAGCCCTTCGGCGGCCGGATACGCGGCGGCCGGATGTACGGCCGGGGGGTCAGCGACATGAAGGCCGGGCTGGCGGCGCTTTCGGCTGCGGCGGTCGGGCTGGCCGACATGGATCGCCGGGCTGGGGACGTGGTCCTCGTGCTGACGGCGGCGGAGGAGACGGGCTGCCTGGGGGCCAAGGCCCTGGCCCAATCGGGCTTTTTGCCGCCCCGGGCCGGGGCGCTGGTGGTGGCGGAGCCCACGGCCTGCCGCCCCCTGGTCGGGCACAAGGGGGCGCTTTGGGTGCGGGCGCGGTTCACGGGGAAGGCGGCCCACGGCTCCATGCCCGGGTGCGGGATAAATGCCGTGGATATGGCGATTCGGGCCGCCGGGGAGCTGCCGCGACTTCTCTGCGAATATTGTCCGCATCCGCTTTTGGAGAATCCGACGGCGAGCATCGGGACCTTTCAGGGCGGCGGCAAGGTCAATGTGGTGCCGGACTGGGCCGTTTTGGAGGTGGACCTACGCACCCTCCCGGGCATGGACCACGCCGGGCTTCTGGACGGGCTGCGACGGCTCTGGCCGGAGGCGGCCATTACCGCCTTCGCGGACGTGCCGCCGGTTTTGACCGCGCCGGATGATCCCTTCGTGACTTTGGCCCTGGACATCCTGGAACGCCAGGAGGGGGCGCGGCCCACGCTTGGCGCGGTGAGCTACTTCACCGACGCCTCGGTGCTGGCTGCGGCCCTTGGGCGGCCGCCCGTGCTGCTTTTCGGCCCGGGGGAGCCCGGCCAGGCCCACCAGACCGACGAATCCTGCCCGGTGGCGGCCATCACCCGGGCCGCAGCCTTCTATCTGGCGCTGGCCCAGGACTGGCTTCGTCCGGAGGCGTAGGGACACGCGCTCCGGCTGGCCATGAAGACGCTGTAGCGCCGCCGCCTAGGCCCGGGCGCGCCGGGCGCGAAACGCACGACGGCCGGGAGGGGGAGTCCCCGTTCCCGGCCGGTTTTGTCTGTGTCCGCCGCTGGCGGCCGTCGTCGCCTGGCGTTTAGAGGTCGTGGCCGCACTCGTGGCCGTGGTGCTGGCACAGCTCGTCGCGGTCGGCGAGGCTGCCCGCAAGATACGCGGCAACCGCCGCATCCACCGGCCCCGCGGCCCCGCGAAAGACCTGGATGCCGCCCTGGCGCAGCCGCATAACCGCGCCCTCGCCCATGTTCCCGGCCACCAGCACCGACACGCCCATGGACAAAAGGGTGGGGATCAGGTCGGACTTGCAGCCGCACTGGGGCGGCGGCGTGAAGGACTCGCTGCCGGTCACGGTTTTGGCCTCGTCAATGGACACGATGGTGAAGGACTCGCAGTGGCCGAAGTGTTCGTCCACCATGCCGCCCTTGGTTGGAATCGCGATTTTCGTCATTAAAAAACCTCCCGGATGATGTCTTTGGCTGTGTAGCCCAACATGTGAAAAACCGCCAGCGGCGGCGGGTGAATTCCAGGGCCGCGCCCGGCCGGGGCCTTACTCGAACGTGATGCGCGCCGCCGTGGTCAAAACGGTCTTGCCCCGGCTGGCCGGTCCCGTAAACAGGCACCACAGGGCGGCGGCCTCGGTATAGGGGTCTTCGGCCGAGACGCCGTCCACGGGCACGACGAGCCGCAGTCCCCGCTGGGCCGCGCCTGTGGCCGTATGCAGCACGGCCCCGTGGGCCGCCGTGCCGGTGACGATCACCGTTTCCGTCCCGTGCCCGGCCAGGGCCTTGTCCAGGTCCGTGCCCAAAAACTTGTCCACGCCGGACGCCGCCGCAAAGTCCGTGGGCAGGCGCCCCATGGACTCGAAGATGTCCTCGGGCCTGCCGTTTCGGGTCAGGCTGTAGATGACCGGAACCCCGGCCGCCCTGGCCCGGGCGGCAAGCTCCGCCACCACGGGGAGGGTGTCCAGGCAGCGCGGCCTGCGCTCGGCGTTGCAGGTCTGGGGCTGCATGTCCAGGATCAAAAGGGCCGTCTTGGCCCTGGGCAGGGTCACGTCCTCAAGGGCCGGGGCGGGCGGCGGGACGATGCGCGGCCACATGTCAAGCGCCGACTCCGCAGCCTGGGCGGGGCGCGTCGAAAAAAGGGCCAGGATCATCCCCACCGCGCCAAAAAGCGCCATGCGCCACAGGCCTAGCCGTCTCGTTTCGCCATCCATGTCTTGCTCCTTTCCCGGGATCAGGTCCGCCCGGACGGCGCCGCCTGGGCCAGAACCGCGCGCAGTTCGTCCATCTCGAAGGGTTTGGCCAGATAGGCGTTCATCCCGGCCCGCAAAAACTTCTCCCGGTCGCCGGTCATGGCGTAGGCCGTGAGCGCCACGATGGGGATGTCCGCCTTGGCGGCGAAGGCCGGTTCGCGGCGGATGCGCCGGGCGGCGTCCACGCCGTCCAGGACCGGCATCTGCACGTCCATGAGAATGAGGTCGAAATCCTCCCTGGTCAAGGCCTCCAGGGCCTCCTGGCCGTTGACGACGGCCTCGGCCAGATAGCCGAGCTTATGCAGCATGTGCACAAGCCCCATGCGGCTGACGGGATCGTCCTCGGCCACCAGGACCCGCCGGGCGCCCTGTCGGGCCGGGGGCCTTACGCCGGGGGCTGCGGCTGCCTCGGCCGTCGGCCTCACGGCCGCCTCCGGCAGGCCGCATTCCACGCAGCAGTAAAACGTGGTCCCCGCCCCGGGCTGGCTCACCACGCAGACCGAACCGTTCATGGCCGAGGCCAGACGGCGCACGATGGACAGCCCAAGCCCCGCCCCCTGATGTCGGCGGGTATAGGCCCCCTCCACCTGGGTGAAGGTCTCGAAAATGCGCCTGAGCTGGTCGTCGGCGATGCCCGCGCCGGTGTCCTCCACGCTGATGAGCAGCATGGCCAGATGGGGGGCGCGGCCGGGCAAGACCGCCGTCTCGATGCGGATATGGCCCGTGGCAGTATATTTCACCGCGTTTCCGGCCAGATTGGTGAGGATCTGGCGGATGCGCAGGTCGTCGCCCACCAGCCGCCTGCGGCCCGGGGGCGCGGCCATGTGCAGGGCCAGGCCGTGTTCCCGGCAGGCCGGGGCGATGCTGTCGCGCACGCCGTCCAAAACGTCGTCCAGGGAGAAGGGGGCCTGGGCCATCTCCATCTTTCCGGCCTCGATGCGCGACAGGTCCAGGATGTCGGACAAAAGGGCCGTGAGGCGCTGCCCGGATCTGACGGCCATGGCCACGTATTCGTCCTGCTCCGGGGTGGGGTTGGTGAGCATGAGCAGTTGCAGCATGCCCAGGATGCCGTTTAGGGGGGTCCTTATCTCGTGGCTCATGTTGGCTAGAAATTCGCTCTTGGACAGGCTGGCGGCGTCGGCCTGGAGCTTGGCCGCCACCAGGGACTCCTCGGCGGCCTTGCGGGCGGTGACGTCCATGGCCATGGTGATGCGTCCGGGCCTGCCGTCCGGCAGCGGCCCAAGGGGGGCGCAGGCCACCTCCCAGATCCGTGTCGCGCCGTTTTTGCAGACGATGCGGCACGGGGCCGTGCGGCCGGGTTCGGACGGACAGGGCGGAAACCCCGTGCTGCCGGTGATGCCGGGGTCCACGCAGGCGACCATGGGCGCGAAGACGTCGAGGTGCGGCAGGTCGTCCAGGCCATAGCCGCTTTGTTCGGTGAAGGCCCGGTTGATGCTGAACACCCGGCCGTCCTCGGAATGGATCATGATGGGGAAGGGGGCCTCGCGCACGGCGGTGCGGAAGCGCTCCTCGCTCTGGCGCATATGCTCCCGGGCGGTGTACTGGGCCGTGACGTCGGAGAAGACCAGGACCACGCCCATCACGGTCCCGGCCGCGTCGTGGATGGGCGCGGCGCTGTCCGCGATCTGGTGTTCCTGGCCGTCTCTGGCCAGAAGCGAGGTGTGGTTGGCCAGCCCGATCACCTCGCCGGTGCGCATGACCCGGGCCACGATGTCCGGACAGGGCGTGCGGCTCAGGGTGTCCACGATGGCGAAGACCGTTTGCAGGGGCCGCCCCAGGGCCTCGGCCTCGGACCAGCCCGTGAGCCGCTCGGCCGTGGGGTTCATGCGGCTGATGCCGCCGGTCGCGTCCGTGACCATGACCGCGTCGCCTATGGAGCGCAGGGTCACTTCCAGATTCTCGCGGCTTTCGCGCAGGGCCTCCTGGACGGCCTTGATCCCCGAGATGTCGGCGTGGGTGCCGATGAAGCGCAGGCCCCGGCCTGTCTCGTCCCGGGCCACGATCCGGCCCCGGTCGAGTATCCATTTGTACGAACCGTCCTTGCAGCGCATCCGGAATTCTGCGGAATATTCGGGCGTATCGCCCTGGATATGGGCGGTCAGGGCGGCCTCGGCCATGCCCAGATCCTCGGGATGCACCAGTTGCGCCCAGGTCTGGTAGGTGTCTGCGAGCTCGTCTGCGGAAAACCCCAACATCTCCTTCCAGCGCCGTGACAACGCGACGGCGCCGGTTTGCACGTCCCAGTCCCACACGCCGTCGCCTGCGCCCTCCAGGGCGTACTGCCAGCGCAGTTCGCTTTCGCGCAAAAGCGCCTCGTTTCTGCGGCGCGCGATGTTCGCCGTGCCCATAAAGGCCGCCAGAAGCAGCAGAAAGCAGATCCAGGCGACCAGAAGCGAGGTGGTGAAGGTGTCCTGCCGTTCGGCCAGGGCTGCAAATCCCGCCCGGGCGTCGCGCTCCATGCCGTCGCCCAGTTCCTCCAGGGCGGCGTAGATGCTGCGTAGCTCCAGGGCCAGGGTCTGGTCGTCGGGGCCTGTGGGCAGGGTTCGCCTGGCCGAGAGCCGCCCCATGTCCGTGATCAGGGACGCGAAACGGTTCAGTTTGTCCCCAAGCGCGGTCTCGTCCCGTGATCCCGGGCGGCCGCCTGCCCCGTCCAGGCCTTCCGAAATCTCGCGGATGCGATGGGCGGCCTGCTCGAACAGGGCGTCCCGGACGGCCAGGGACACCCCCTGCTCCCCGGCCAGATGACGCTGGGTGATGAGCGCCCCCTTGAGGGCCTCGATCCTGGCCCGTTGCAGGTTCTCGATGACCGGCAGATAGCCGCGCCGGTTTTCCCGCCAGGATTCGCCAGCCAGCCAGAACAAAAATCCGGAGAGGATGGTGACCAGGATGATGGCGTAAAACGGGACGTCGCCGGAGAGGAGGGCGGCTTTGAGCCTTGCGGGGATGGTGCGTTTCGGGGCCACGGTGTTCTCCGCCGCACGGCGGTGCGGACCGCAGAAAGAGGTTACGGGAAAAGGCCGCTACTTCCGGAGGCGGCCTTCTCCTCCTGGCCCAGGCGCCAAAACGCCAGGGCGGCGAGGAGGCCAAGGATGGCCAGGGCGGTGAGCGCCATGGAGGCTGTGCGTTTCATGCGTCGGTTCCCTGCCGCCGGGGCTGGCCACGCGGAAAAAGGCGGCGGCGCATCCCAGCGGTCACTACGGGGACACGATACCACCTATCGCATCATATGAACAACCTGCGGCGGGGAAAAAGAGGGGATCGGGGCCGGAAGCGAGCGGGAAAAAAACCGGGGGCAGGAACCTGTCCGGCCCCCGGGGGGAAACCTCGTTATCGGAGGGCCTTTTGGCGGGGCTTTCCGGGCAGGCCCTTCGCCGCCGCGCCCGATGCGCCGCCGCCGTCGGCCTGGAGCTCCTGCACGAGCAGGGCCAGCTCCCTGGCCTGTCCGGCCATGTCGGCCACGGCCCCGGAGGCCTCGCGCATGGCCTGGGAGGTGTCTGCGGAGATGGTGTTGATCTCCTCGATGGAGCGGTTGATCTCCTCGCTGGCCGAGGATTGCTGCTCCGAGGCCGTGGCGATGGAGCGCACCTGATCCGCAGCCATCTCCACCAGATGCACGATATCCTTCAAGGATTCCCCGGCCTTGGTGGCCAGTTCCGTGGCATCCTCGATGGTGCGCACAGCCTGCTCCACGTTTTTGACATTGGTCGAGGCGCCGGTCTGGATGCCCCGGATGGCGTCGCCCACTTCCTTGGTGGCGGTCATGGTCTTTTCGGCCAGCTTGCGGACCTCGTCGGCCACCACGGCGAATCCCCTCCCGGCGTCCCCGGCCCGGGCGGCCTCGATGGCGGCGTTTAGGGCCAAAAGGTTGGTCTGGTCGGCGATGTCGGAGATCACGTTCATGATCCGGCCGATGCCCTCGGCCTGACGGCCCAGGCTGTCCATGTCCTGCTTGAGGCCGAAGGCCTGGGTGCGCACCATGCCCACCCCGTCCACCACGCGCCCCACCACCGTGGCCCCGTCCTCGGCCTTGCGCTTGGCGGAGTCTGCGGTCTCGGCGGCCTGGGAGGCGTTTTTGGCCACCTCGAGCACCGTGGCGTTCATCTCCTCCATGGCCGTGGCCGTCTCGCCCACCCGGCGGGCCTGATTCTCGGCCCCCTGGCTCGACTGCTCAATGCGCGAGGTCAGTTCGTCGGAGGCGGCGTTGACCACCTGGACCACGCCGTCGATCTTGTCGGCGGCGTGGAGCATGCCCTCGGCCTTGGCCCGTTCGGCCTCATCCTTGGCGGCCTGGGCCTCGGCCATGGCCTGCTGGGCCTTATTGGTCTCGGCGGCGGCCGTCTCCAGGGCTTTTCCCGCCTCGGTGATCTTGTCTTTGAGGGCGGCCACCATGTTGCCCATGGAGGTGGCCAGATCGCCGATCTCGTCGTTGACCTTGACGTCAAGGGCGCTGGAATAGTCTCCGGCCTCGACCTTGCGGGCGAACGCCGCCAGCCGCAGCACCGGGGTGGTGAATTTTTTGGAGGCCAGAAAGCCCGCCGCCGCCAAAAGCGCCATGGATCCGAGGCAGACGTAGAGGATGTGCAGGAAGACGTTGACCTGGGCGTTTTTGACCACGGACATGTCCTTGCCCAGGAAAAACATGCCCACGGCCTTGCCGTCGGCGTTTAAAAACGGCCAGTACGCAGCCATGTACGGCTTGCCGAAAAGCGGCAGCTTGAGCAGGTGCACCTCTTTGCGGCCGAGCACGCTGTCCAGGACCGCCTTGTTGTCCATGGTGGTGCCGATGGCCCGCTTGCCTTCGGTCATGATGGTGGTGGACTCGCGCACGTTGCCGAAAAAGATGGTACACTCCACATTGAGCAGTTTCTTGATGGCGTCCACGAAGGCGTTGTCCTGCGAGATGTTCATGCCCACGATGACCGCGCCGATGGTCTTGCCGTCTTTTTGCACCGGGGCCGAGGCCCGGAGCGAGATCTTGACCACCTTGCCGGGTTCGAAGGTGCTGCAGCTTGATCCAGACAGGGCCTTCACCACGCATTCCTGCTGGGCGATGCTGTCGCCGTGGTTGTCGTCGTGGCCCCGGGCCAGCACCGTGCCCTTGGCGTCCACGAAGACGATGAAATCCGATTGTCCGGTCTTCATCAGATCCTGCCCCATTTTTTTGAGCAGGTCGTGGTCCGCCGTGGCCACGCCGTTTATGACGTTGGGACGCACGGCCTGGGACTGGGCCAGCCCCACGTAGTCGGCCATCATGCGCGCCACCCGGTCCTGGACCACTTTTTGGTCCGAGCGGATGGAGTCGGTGAAGGCGCTCTCAAAACCGTCGCCTACGGAATAATAGGACGCCACCAGGGCCGAGGCCCCGCTGACGATGACCGAGGCCATGACCAAAAAGACCAGCTTGAAGGATATGTTGATGCGCACGTCAGGTCTCCCGGGCTGCTGGTTTGAGGGGGTGTCCCGCCGTTATGGCGTAGACAGGGGAAGCGGCCCATCCATGTCGCGACGGTTACAGGAAAGCCTCAATATCGGCAACGAAAAATCGGAATTGTAGCAATGGGCAAGGGCGCCGGAAGGGGCATGCGGCAAAAGGGCCGGGAAAAAGCCCCGCAGCACGGGAGATGTGCGGGGCTTCATGGCGACATGGCGGATGGACCAAAAGCGTGCGGCAATGGTCGGCGCGGATTAGTAATTGATGATGCGGTCCGCCTTTTTGATCTGCTCGTAGAGATATTTCATATTCGAAAAAGACACATGCTCGATGGCCTCCACACCGTGGATGCCCATGCACTTGCCTCAGGCCGCAAGCGCGCCTTCGCTCAAGGCGAAAAGTTTGGCCTGCTCCGCAATGGGGAATTGCGTCCCGTCTCCGGCATACAGCTCCACAGCCGGACCGTTGAGGAAGATGGCCACCTCCTCGCCCTCGTTTAAGAGAAAATTCCCAAAGCGCACGGCGTTCCACTTGATTTCCGGATCGGCGCTCGAAAGGATGATAAGTATTTGCATTTCTGATCCTCCAGGCATGTGTGTATAGAAATACACAATGACTTGGTGGGCGTAAAGCCGGGGGGGGGGCGGTTTACGGCAGGGCGCGGGGCATGGCGGGACCGGAGGCCGGGAAGAGATCAGGGGCGGCCCTGCACCCGGGAAAGGACTTGGCGGAAGGCGGCCAAATCCACGGGTTTGGGGATATAGTCGTCCATGCCGGCGGCCAAAAACGTCTCCCTGTCGCCATCCATGGCGTAGGCGGTCATGGCGATGATGGGGATGCGGGCGTTCTCGCCCAGGGAGGTCGAGGCGCGCACGGCCCTGGTGGCCGCGACCCCGTCCATGACCGGCATCTGCACATCCATGAGCACCAGATCGTAGTGATGCGCCGCCAGGTGGTCCAGAACCTCCTGTCCGTTGCCGACCGGGGTGACGGCGTACCCGTAGATTTCCAGCATGCGCCGGGCGGCGGTCAGGCTGGCCTCGTCGTCGTCGGCCAGCAGGATGCGCAGGCGTTTCGCCTCGGGCGTCGGCGCCGTCAGCCCCTGGGGGAGGGGGCGCGCCGTGGCCTTGGCGGGCAGGGCGAACGGCAAGACGAGATATATGGCCGTTCCCTGGCCGGGGGTGTTGTCGATGGCGACCTCGCCGTGCAGAAGCGCCGTCAGCTTGCGCACGATGGATAATCCCAGTCCCGCGCCCTGGAAGCGCCGGGAATAGGCCCCCTCCGCCTGGACGAAGGGTTCGAAGATGCTCTTGAGCTGGTCGTCGGAGATGCCGATGCCCGAGTCGCTGACGATGAAAAGAACCCGGAGTCCGGCCGTGTCGGGATGGGAGAAGGGGTAGGCCTCCACCCGCACGCCGCCTTCAGTCGTAAACTTCACGGCGTTTCCCACCAGATTAAACAGTATCTGGCGGACGCGGGCTTCGTCACCCACAAGTCGTTGCGGCATGTCCCCGGACAGTTGGAAATCCAGGGTGAGGCCCTTTGCCCTGGCGGTTGGGCCGAAAAGCTCCAAAATGGCCTCCCGCAGGAAGTCCATGGAGAACTCTTCGCTTACGATTCGCATCCTGCCAGCCTCGATTCTGGAGATGTCCAGGATGTCGGAGAGCAGGCGGGTCAGACGGTTGGTCGAGCGGATTGCGGCCTGGACGTACTCCGCCTGCTGGGCTGTTGGGTCGCACAGTTGCAGCAGTTGGAGCATGCCCAGGACGCCGTTTAAGGGCGTTCTGATCTCGTGGCTCATATTGGCCAGAAATTCCGATTTGGCCGTGTTGGCGACCTCCGCCGCCTCCTTGGCCTCCATGAGGTCGGTGACGTCGATCTCCACCCCGTCGAAAACGACATGCCCGTTTTCCAACGTTCGCGGGGCCGAGGCGAAGTAGCGCCATCGCTTCTCCCCGGAGGGCAGGTTGAGCCGGGCCTGGGTGTTGAAGGTGGACATGGCGGCCAGGGCCTGGGCCTCCAGGTCGGCCAGGGCGCCTCGCTGCGATTCGGGAACCTGGTCATAGATGACCGAGGCGTCCGCAAGGGCCTGGGCCACGGTCACGCCGTGGAGCCGTTCGACTCCGGCGCTGACGTAGGTGAAGCGGCGCTGCGCGCCGTCTTTTCCCGCGTCCAACTGATAGACCATGCCGTTTGGCAGGTTGTCGCTCAAGGAGCCCAACTGGGCCTCCCGCTCGTGCAGGGCGAGCTCGGCCCGGTGACGGTCCAGGACTTTCCATACGGCGTCCATGAGCAGGGAGAGCTGATAGACGTCGGTGTTGGTGTAGCCGTCCTTCTTGTTGGCCATGCCCACGACGGATACGATCCTGTCATTTATGAAGACGGGGATGGTCATGAAGGTGCGCAGGGGGGCGTGCCCTGGCGGATATCCCCTCTTCAAGGGGTGCCCGGCCTGGAAATCGTTGACGATCAGGGGGGCGCGCTGTCTGACGGCCTCTCCCCACAGGCCGGTTTCGTCCAGGTCGTAGCTGATCTCCCGGTTGACGATGGAGCACTCCTGCATCACCCCCTGCGACCAGGCGTTGAGCGTAAAGCGCCGGGTCTGCTCGTCGTAGTGGTAGATGTATCCGAGTTCGCTGCCGGTCATGGCCAGGGCCTTTTCCAGGGCGTAGTCGAGGAATTCCTGGGAGGTCGTGAACGGGTGCTGCAGGATGCTGATGAGGCCGAGCAGGCGGGCCTCGTTGAGGCGGAGCGCCTCCTCGCTGCGGGTGCGCTGGGTGATGTCTCGGGCGATGCCCAAAACCCCGATGAGATGGTCTTTCGAGTCCCGCATGGGGGTCTTGACGGTCTCAAACAGCCCCCGGTAGCCGGTTTTCGCGAAGGTGAGCCATTCCTCGTTGATGGACGGCTTGTTCAATTCCAGGGCCAGCCGGTCCTTGGCCCGGAAAAAGTCGGCAAGCTCCCGCTCCACGAAATCGTAGTCGGTCTTGCCGATGATGTCGCGCTCCGCTGTTCCGAAGAATTCCTCGAAGACGGGGTTGCAGTTCAAGTACCGGCCCTGGCTGTCCTTGAGCCAGACCATGTCGGGGATGGTGCGGACCAGGGTGCGCAGTTGGGCCTCGGAATGGCGCAGGCTGGCCTCGATCTGCTTGTGCTCCGCCACATCCCAGGCCATGTCCGCCAGAAGGCTGACGGAATCGATGTCCGTCTGGGTGTACGCGCCGGGTTTGTCGCCCAGGCCGAGTATGGCCACGATCCTGTTTTTCCGGAACACGGGGACCGCCAGTCCGCAGGCAGGCAGCCACGTGGTGTGCGGCGGCGAGGGAGGATCGTTGTGGATGACGGGTCGTCTTTTACGAATGCATTCGACAAAGATTTCGGATGTTGCGATGTCGCAGCAGTTGCTTTCAGACTCGTCGCTGGACATGCCCTGCGGCGTGGCCGTGGACCTGGCCGCGAGGGACAGGGTTTTCTCGTCCGGATCGACGAAGTGGTAAAACCCGACCTGGCTGCCGGTCAGCTTTACCGCCTCGTCGATGGTGGCGGCCAGCAGTTCCTTGAGGGAGTGCGTCACGGCAAAGTGCATCAGCCGAAGCCGCGTCTGCAGGATCACTTCGGAACGCTTTCGTGTGCTGATGTCGGTAAACATGGCGAAGGACCCGGCAAAATCGCCGTGGGCATCCATGAGGGCCTTGGCCGAGACCATGGCCCACAGTTCGCCGCCGTCCTTGCGCCGCAGGCGTCGCTCGTAGCTCGCGTCGACGCCCGCGTGGCGGTTCTCCATGTGCCGGGCATGCGACGCCAGATCTTCTGGAAAAAGGAACGCCTCGGCAGGCTGGCGCCGCAATTCCTCGGCGCTGTACCCGAGCATGTTCGACAGGCCCTGGTTGACGAAGCTCGTCCGGTCCTGGGCGTCCATTGCCCAGATGCCCTCGTTGGCGGTCTCGACGAGCAGTCTGTAGCGCTCCTCGCTTGTGCGCAGTTCCTCGCCGAACCGTTCCTGCCTCAGGCGGTTGGCCAGCAGGGCGCCCATCAAGGCGACGCCGACGGGATAGATGAGAAGCACGGGGAGGGTGATGTTGGCGAGGACGCGCCGGGCGATGTCCCATGGCAGGGTGAGCATCAGACACAACATGGCGACATGGATGGCCAGGCCGAACAGGTAGAACTCCCGCCAGGACGCCTGATGCAGGGGTTTTTTCCTGAGGCCGCGCCAGAAAAGCCCGATGGCCCCGGAAACGACAATCACGCTGACCCCGGTCAGGGCGCCCTGGCCGCCCTGGTGCAGTCGGAAGGCGGCGGTCATGACCACGGCGACGGCCGTGGGGAGAAGGCCGAAAAAGAGTCCGGAGATGCCGATGAGCACCGAGCGGGTGTCGAAAACGACTCCCGGCATGAGCGTCCAGGGGGTGAGCATGACGCTGATGCCGATGACGCCCAGGGCCAGGCCGACCAGGGCCTGGACGACCCAGGCCCTGCCCATCCGCCAGCGGGTCGCCATGACGTCGAAAAGCAGGGCGGCGGCAAGAAGCAGCGATATATTCTGGCACAGGCCGACGAACGAGTCATCCATCCTATTTGCCTTATGCAGCCATAGGGGGCTTGTTGCGCGCGGGGAGCACGCCTGATGCAACGTCTACGGCCAACCCTGCGCGCCGTCAATCGAGGCCATCATCCGGCCATGGGCGGCATGCGTCTTTTTCCATGCGTTTGGACGTGTTTTGCATATGCCATGCACAAACCCAGATCGTTTGAAAGGGCAGGCCGCGCCCTTTCCGGACGACGGCGTCAGGGGGGCGCGACATGCGTCCCGGCTTGTCAGCGGCCCGCCAGGAAGGCTATAACCCCGGGACGGCCTGCAATCCGGCCGACGACATCCCCGGCGGCACGCCCGGGGCAGGGAGGACCGCATGATCAGCACCACGCTTTTTCCCGGACGCTACGTCCAGGGGCCAAACGCCCTGGCGCGGCTTGGCCGGGAGCTGGCCCGCCTGGGCGACCGGCATCTTGTCATCGCCTCGCCGCATCCCCTTGAGCGCCTGGCGCCGCCGCTTCTGCCCTCGCTGCGCCAGGCCGGGGCCGTGCGCCTGGAGCCCTTCGGCCGGGAATGCACCGACGAGGAGATCGAGCGCCTGACGGCCGTGGCCCGGGAGTTTTCGGCCCGCACCGTGACCGGCCTGGGCGGCGGCAAGACCCTGGACGCGGCCAAGGCCGTGGCCGCCAGGATCGGGGCGGCGGCCGCAGCGGTCCCAACCATCGCCTCAACTGACGCGCCGTGCAGTTGCGTCTGCGTGGTCTACACCCCGGATGGGGTCTTTAAGCGGGTGGACGTCCTGCCCCGCAACCCGGATGTGGTGCTGGCGGATACGCAGGTCATCGCCCGCGCCCCGGCCCGGTTTCTGGTGTCGGGCATGGGCGACGCCCTGGCCACCTGGTTTGAGGCCGAGTCCTGTCGCATTTCGCGCGGCAAAAACATCGCCGGGGAGGCGGGCGCCATGGCCGCCCACGCCCTGGCCCGGCTGTGCTACGAGACCGTCCGGGACTACGGGCTGGCCGCGCGCACGGCCTGCGAGGCCCAGGCGGTCGTCCCGGCCCTGGAGCGGGTGGTGGAGGCCAACACGCTTCTAAGCGGCCTGGGATTTGAGAGCGGGGGCCTTGGCGCGGCCCATTCCATCCATAACGGCTTGACGGCCCTGCCTGGGACGCGGGGGCTTCACCACGGCGAAAAGGTGGCCTTCGGGGTCCTGGCCTCGCTTTTCCTCACGGACAAGCCCATGCCCCTCGTCGACGAGGTCTATGGCCTGTGCGAGACGCTTGGACTGCCCACCACCTTTGCCGACCTGGGCCTGGCCGGGGTGTCGCAGGAGGAGTTGCTGTGCGTGGCCGAGAAGGCCTGCGCTAAAGGGGAGAGCATTTACAACGAGCCGGTTGAGGTGTCGCCGGAGGTGGCGGCGGCGGCGCTTACGGTCGCCGACGCCCAGGGTCGCCGCCGCAAGGCCCTGGGCTAGCGTCCCTTACATAATACGGCGGTCGCGACACGAGGGGCCGCCGTGGCCCAGGCGGCTCACCAGACGGGCCACCATGGGACCGGCCAGCACCACGGCGAAAAGCCGCAGGGTCTGCACGGCCAGCACGAAGGGCACGTCGCAGCCGCTGCCCACGGCGATCACCGTCACCGAGTCCAGGCCGCCGGGGGTGGTGGCCAGATAGGCGCTTAGGGCGTCGATGCCGGTCCAGGCCGAAAGCAGCCAGGCCGTGGCCCCGCACAGGGCGATGAGCGTGAAGGTGGCGGCCAGCAGCCGGGGGATGGCCGCGAGGGCGTGGCGCACGGTGCGGGCCGTGAAGCGCAGGCCGATGAACCAGCCCAGCAGCGCATAGGCGCACCACAAAAGCCAGGGCGGCAGGGTGATGGTCATGATCCCCGCCCCGCCAAGGACCGCGCCGCACAGCATGGGCGCAAGAAGCGCCCCGGCCGGGATGCGCCGCCATCTCCCGGCCAGCACGCCGCAGGCGACCAGGGCCAGGGTCTGGGCCAGGGGGAGAAGCGGGGCGTCAAACCCCGGGGAAAAGCCCACGGGGCCGGTTTGCGGCATCTCGTGCCCAAGCAGCAGGCGCGAGACGCCAGACGCCGTCAGCACCACCACGAACACCCGCAGATATTGCATGAAGGCCACCAGCCGCACGTCCGCGCCGTAGGCCTCGGCCATGGCCGTCATGGCCGCCGCCCCGCCGGGGGACGCGCCCCAGGCGGCCGTATTTCCGGGTAGCGCCCCCGAGCGCACAAGCAGATATCCCACCAGCCCCCCGGCCGCGACGACCAGGACGATCACCGTCAGGATGGCCAGCCAGTCCCGGCCAAGGGCGGCCAGGGTGGAGGGGGTGAGGGTCATGGCCACCAGACAGCCCACCACGGACTGGGCCACGGCGAACCCCAGGCGCGGCGTCGCCAGTTCGGCCCCGCACAGGGCGAAGGCCATGCCCGCCAGCATGGGGCCAAGCAGCATGGCGGCCGGAACGGCGGCCCGGTTGAGGGCCACGGACAAGATGGCGGAGACCACAAGCAGCGCGACCCACTGGCCGCCCCGCCGCACAGCGGACATAGGCGCTCCGGGCGGCCCGCGCCGCCCCAGGGACTTGCCGACGGCGCGACTGCCGGGGCGGCGGCATGCTACGCAAGGCCGCCCGGGAAGTACAGACCGGGCCGGGACGCCCGCCAGGGCCGCCCGATTCCGGAAAAAGGGCGCGGTCATGGACCGCAGGGGGGGGGCGGCCTTGCCTTGCCCCGGCCGGGACGGTAATGACGGCCACGACAGAAAGTAACGCCTAACGGTCGTCCGGACCGGGACGCGCCGTCCGCGACACGCCAGGATGCCTGAAATGCCCCATGTTTTCCCCGCCACTGGCGCCGGGCGCCGCCTGCCGCGCGTCTGCTTCGTGCAGCCGCGGGTCTATCCCTGTTTCGACAGCGCCTCGGGCAACGCCCGGGGCGGCGGCGCGGAACGCCAGATCCATCACCTAAGCGCCGGGCTTGCGGCCCAGGGCGGCTTCGCGGTCTCGGCCTGCGTCGCGGACTTCGGCCAGCCCCTGGAGACGACGTTTCAGGGGGTGCGGCTGCGCCGGGCCTTCTCCTTCGACAGCCCGAAACCCAAGGCCCTGCTCGACCTTTTGCGGGCCATGCGGGACCTGGATGCCGACGTGTACGTCTTTCGCAGCGCCGACCTGGGCGTGGCCGCCGCCATCACCCTGGTCAAGACGGTCTTGGGCAAAAAATGCCTGTACATGCTGGCCCACTGCGACGAGCGAAACCTGGCCTCGCTGCGGCGGATGAGCGGCGGCGCCGCCGCCGTGGCCATGGGGCTGGCCTACCGCCTGGCCGATGCGGTGACCGCGCAGTTCGCCGAACAGGCAAGGATGTTCGAGCAATGCCGGGGCATTGTCCCGGCGGCGGTCATCCCCAACATCTATCCGGCGAGTCCCCAGGCCCCGGGCACGGGGGCGCGGCGCGGCGCGTTGTGGGTGGGGCGGTGCGAGCGCTGGAAAAATCCCGAGCTTTTTTGCGAGCTGGCGGCGCGCCATCCGGCCGAGACGTTCACCATGGTCTGCCCCATGGCCGAGGGCAAAAAGGCCTACTGGCGGGAGATAGGCGCTGTGGCCGCCGGGATTCCCAACCTGACTTTTCGCGACTATGCGCCGCCAGACGAGCTGGCCGTCTTGTACCGGGAGAGCGCCCTTTTGGTGATCACATCCCTGGCCGAGGGGTTCCCCAACACCATGCTTGAGGCCATGGACGCGGGCTGCCCGGTGCTCAGCCACCGGGTGGACCCGGACGGGGAGCTTGGGCGCGGCGGCTTCGGGCTGTGCGCCAGGGGCGACGACGCGGTTTTTTTCGAGATGTTCGCGGGGCTTGCCGGGGATGCCTCCCGGCGCGCGGCCATGGGGGAGCGGGGGCGGGAGATGCTTCGGGCAAGGCACGCCCCGGGGCCGGTGGTGGACCGGTTCGCGCAGGTGCTGCGCAGCCTGCTGTAGGCCGAGGCGCCCGCTCCCGGGACGCGCCCGGGACGCGCCCGGAACGCGCCCGGAACGCGATGGGGTCCGCGCCCTGGTTTTCAGCCCGGGGGACGCCGTGTCTGTCCCAGAAACCAGCACATGTAGGCGCACAGGGGCCAGAGCACATATTGCAGGGTGGCGGCCTGGCCGTCCTCGAAGCGCCGCAAAAGCCGCTCCACGCCCCGTACGTCCAGGTCCGCGCTGCGCAGGTGTTCGGGACACAGCAGGTCCAGGGTCCAGGCCCGCATGTCGCCCATGAGCCAGGACTCAAGCGGCACCCCGAAGCCCTGCTTGGGCCGCTCCACCAGTTCGCGCGGCACATGCCGCCACAGGATGCGGCGCAGCATGCGCTTGCCCTGGCCCTGGCCCCAATTGGCCTGGGGCGGCAGGGACAGGGCCATGCGCACCACGGCCTCGTCCAAAAGGGGCACGCGGGCCTCAAGCGAGCAGGCCATGCTGGCCCGGTCCACCTTGGTCAGGCAGTCGCTGGGCATATAGCCCGTCAGATCCGCAAGCTGCATGCCCTGCATGAGATTGGGGGCGTTTTCCCCGGCCTGGCGGGCCAGCCGGTACATGTCGCCTGCGGCAAGGTCGCGCACGTTTAGGCCGCACAGCCAGGCCGCCACGTGGGGATAGGCGTTGTGAAAGAAATGGAAGTAGGCGTCTTTTTCGTCGCGAAAACCCAAAAGCCCCAGTACGGCGCGGCCGACAAAGGTGTCGGGCCGGTGTGCGGCCAGGGCCGTGGCCACGCGCCGCAGCGGACCGGGCACGCAGCGGGCCGGCCTGTGCCAGCGGGCCAGTTGGTGGTAGCGCGTATAGCCGAAAAATAGCTCGTCGCCGCCGTCGCCGGACAGGGTGACCGTGACCGTTCGCCGGGCCAGACGGCTCACCAAAAAGGTGGGCACGGCGGAGGCGTCGCCGAAGGGCTCGTCGTAGGCCTGCCAGATGTCCTGCAGGGCCTCCTGGAACTCTCCCGGTCCCACCCGCAGGCAGTGGTGGCGGGTCCCCAGGTGTCTGGCCACCGCCTCCGCATGGGGGGACTCGTCGTAGCGGGGGTCCTCAAAGCCGATGGAGAAGCTGTCGAGGCCGCCTGCCTCGCGCCGGGCCATGGCCGCCACAAGGCTCGAATCCACGCCTCCGGACAAAAAGACCCCGACTGGCACGTCGGCCACCATCTGGCGGCGCACAGCCCCGGCGATGCACTGCTCCAGGGCCTGCTCCGTGGCCGGGGAGTCCGGCAAGGCCTGGGTGAAGCGCGGCCGCCAATACATCTGCGCAGAGCACGCGCCGTCGGCCTCCACCCGCACCACCTGCCCCGGCAGGACCTTTTCCACGCCTTCATAGATGCTGCGCGCGCCGTACACGCACTTGGCCGCCAGCATTTCAAAGCGCGCCACGGGATCGATGCGGGGGGTAAAGCCCGGGAGCAGGCTAAGGGGCGTCAGCGTCGAGGCGAAGGCCACGCCGTGGGGGCCACGCGCCCAGTACAGGGGCTTGACGCCGAGCCGGTCCCGCGCCGCCAGCACGGTCCCGCGCGTCAGGTCGGCGTAGACGAAGGCGAACATGCCCTCCACGCGCTCCAGGGCGGCCTCGCCGAAGTGGCGCAGGGCCAAAAGCAGGACCTCCGTGTCCGAGGTGGTGCGCAGTCGGCATCCCAGGGCCTCCAGGTCGGCGGCCAGTTCGCGGAAGTTGTAAATCTCGCCGTTAAAGACGATGGCATGGTCGCCCTGGGCGTCGAACATGGGCTGATGGGAGCGCGCGTCCAGATCGAGAATCGACAGCCGCGTGTGCCCCAGGCCCAACCGTCCAGACAGCACGCCCCGGTCGACCACCAGGCTGGCCTGATGGTTCGGGCCGCGCAGCCTGTGGCAGGCGTTCATCCGCGCCAGCAGCGCCGGGTCCGCAGGGGGCGCGCCAGGCGGGGTCAGCCAGGAAATGATGCCGCACATGTCAGACCTGCCCCCCTGCCGGATGGGTTAGCCCCAGGACGTCGCAGTACATGGCGTCAAAGGCGTCGGCCGCCTGCTGCGCATCGGGGAGGGCGTCGGCGAAGGCCACGGCCGCCTGGCCCATGTCCTGCAACCGGGTGGGTTCGAGCATGCCGCTAAGGGCCGTGGCCAGGGCCGCCGCCTCCTCGTCCAAGGGAACGAAGCGCCCGCACTGCGCCGCCTCGAGATCGAAGTGTTCGGGCAGAACAAGGCGGAATTTCACCACCGGCGCGCCAAGCTTCAAGGCCCAAAGCGAGGACCGGTTCACCATCTCGTTGACCGACCCCTGCACGCAGACGTCCATCACCGACCAAAAGCGCCGCAGATTGCGGACAAAGCCGCAGAAATAGACCATGTCCGAGACGCCAAGCCCGGCCGCGAGCTCACGCAGTTCGGTTTCATAGGCCCCGGTCCCGGCCACGAACAGGCGCAGGCCCGGATGCCCGGCGCGAAGCCTGGCCAGGGCCTTTATGGCGTACTGGTGTCCCTTGTCCGGGTGCAATCTCCCGGCGCAGGCGAGAAACGGCCCCTTGCCTGCCCCGGCCAAAAACCGTTCGAAGGCCTCGTCCACGGCCTGCTCCTGCTCGAACACCATGCAGACCGGGTAGCGGGCGACCCGCGCCCCGGCCCGCCGCAATTCCTCCATGTTGTCCTCATAGACCGCATACAGGAGATCCACGCGAGGCGCCGCCTGGCGCACGAAGCCGCAGTACCAGCCGGGGTACTGGCTGAAGTGGCCCTCCAGGCCGAAGATCAGGGGAATCCCCAGGAGCTTGCCGCACACGAATCCATAGAGCTGCGCCGCCGGGAGACGGCAGACCAAAAGATCCGGGCGCAGGGAGCGCACGGCGCGAAAAAGGGAGAACAGATGCCAGGGAAGCCGCGTGTACATGGAGGTCACGGGCCTGGGATCGACGACGACGTGCGGCAGGTTCAGGTCGCGGATGTGCTTTTCAAAGACGTTGTCGGGCGTGATCTGGACAAGGGTATGCCTCAGGCGCGGATGTCTTGAATGCGCCAGCGAGCACATCACCGTCTCCTGCGTCCCGCCGCCGGCCATGTCGTCGACGATGTGCACGACGGTTTTCACGTCAGCAGCACGGTTGGTCATCGTTTCTCCCGCATGGCCGCCTTCTGGAAATAAAGGCTGCCCGAAAGCAATGCATCGCCGCAGACCGGGCTGCGCTGCGGCCGCCGTGCTGCTCCAGGAATCGGCCGACGAACCCGCCCCGGGCGGCCCTAGCCCCTCTCGCCCACGGCCTCCAGAACGCACCGGCTGACATAGGCCGCCTCTTCGTCGCGCAGGCCGGGATAAAGCGGCAGGGTGACGGTCCGCTGCCCGATGCGCAGGGCGTTGGGAAAGTCCTCGGGCGCGTGCCCCATGGTCTCCCGGAAAAACTGCAGGGTGTGGATGGCCCTGTAGTTCACGGCGACGCCCACGCCCTTGTCGTGCAGGCTGTGCAGGATGTCGTCCCGGCGGGCCGGGTCCACCCAGATGGTGTACAGGTGCCGGGCGCTTTTGCCGGGTACGGCCGGAAGCTCGATATCCGGGCAGCCGGAAAAGGCGGCGTCGTACTGGGCGCATATTTCATTGCGCCGGGCAAGCTGGGCGTCGAGACGCTCAATCTGGTCCACCAGCAGGGCGGAATGGATATCGTTGAGATTGTACTTCCAGCCCTCGGCGATCATGTCCCAGTGCTTGTATTTGCCGCTGTAGCGGGAGATGGCGTCTTTGCTCATGCCATGCAGCCGCAATACGGTCACGGCGTTTGCGACGGCGGGATCGTTGCAGCTTAGGGCGCCGCCTTCGCCGCAGGTCAGGTTCTTGGTGGCGTAGAAGCTGTAACAGGCGGCGTCCCCCAGTTGTCCCGGCCGCACGCCGTCCCGCTGCGCCTCGATGCAGTGGGCGCAGTCCTCGACGATCCCTAGAGTATGGGCGTCGGCCACGGCCCGCAGGGCGCGCATGTCCGCCATGGCCCCATAGAGGTGCACGGGCAAAACGGCCTTGGTGGCCGGGGTCAGGGCCTGGCTTATGCGCGATACGTCCAAAAGGCCGGTCTGCGGCTCGACGTCGACAAAGACCGGCGTGGCCCCGGTGTGCAGGATGGCCGTGACCGAGGCGATGAAGGTCATGGGGGTGGTGACGACCTCGTCGCCAGGACCGACGCCCAGGGCCAGCAGGGCCAGATGCAGCGCCGCCGTGCACGAGTTCAGGCCGATGGTGTGTTTGAGGCCGGTATACTCGCAAAACCGCTTTTCGAACGTGGCGGTGACAGGGCCTGTGGTGAGAAAAAGGGACCTGAGCACCTTGCAGACGTTCTCGATGTCCTGCTCTTGCAGGCTGTGCCGATGGAATTCAACTTGCATGGTCTTAATGCATCTCCCGTTTTCCAGAGGCCGCAATGATGGGGATTTCGCGCATCCACAACTGCTTCTTCCACCAGTCCTCATTGTCCCAGTACCATTTGATGATCTGGCGCAGGCCGTCGTGCCAGTTGACGGTCGGCGCCCAGCCCAGCACGGACTTGATCTTGGCGAAGTCGGCCGTGTGCCGCATGACCTGCCCCGGCCGGTCGCCCACATGGATATGGCACTGCCCGTTGTGGCACATCTCGCGGGTGATGTCCTCGGCGATGGACATGACGGTGCGGTGCTCCCCGCTGCCCACGTTGAACACCTCGCCCACCACCTTGTCGGCCGGGGCGTGCAGGATCATGTCGATGGCCCGGCAGGTGTCCTCGGTATGCACGAAATCCCGGGCGGCCTGGCCGTCGCCGTGGACGCGCAGTTTTTCCTTGAGGATGACGCTGGTTATGAACCGGGGGATGACCTTCTCCAGGTGCTGGCGCGGGCCGTAGTTGTTGAAAGGCCGGATGATGGTCACCGGGATGCCGTACGTATGCCAGTAGGAGTAGACCAGACGATCCGCTCCGGCCTTGGCGGCGGCGTAGGGGCTCATGGGATTGAGGGGATGGTCTTCGCTGATGGCCGGGGTCAGGGCCGTGCCGTAGACCTCCGAGGTGGAGATGTGGATGAACCGCTCCACCTTGTCCCGGTACTTGCAGACGGCGTTGGCCAGTATCTGCGTTCCCAGCACGTCGGTGCGGAAAAACTTGGTGTTGTCGTAGATCGAGCGGGTGACGTGGCTCTCGGCCGCGAAATGCACGATCATGTCGGACTGGGAGACCAGGGTGTCCATGAGCTCGCCGTTTTGCACGTCGCCGTACCAGAAGGAGAGACGGTCATGCTCCACCTCCCCGATCTTGACCGGGAGGTTCTCGATGCTCCCGGCGTAGGTCAGGGCGTCTACGATGACCAGCCGATACTGCGGATATTTTTCGAAGATGTAATGTGCAAAAGAAGAACCTATAAATCCGGCCCCCCCAGTGACAAGAATCGTTTTCATGTGTCCCTCGTTGTATTTTGGCGAAGAAGGATATCCCTGCTCTCTGGCCCACAGTTGAAAAGAAGGTCTACGACCGACAGATGCGAGATGAAGTCCCCGTAAAGCTGCGGATAGACGGGATGCATGTAGTCCTGGAAGATCACGGTGATCCCCTGGTCGAGAAACTCCTGGGGATCGATGTAGTTTTTCCCGGCGGCGCCTTCATAAAAGGCGTCTCCGCCCAGATGGCGGATGATCCTGATGAGCCGCTCGGTGCGAACGCCCGGGATGTCCAGTTCCGAGGCGAGGACCATCTCGGTGGCGATGCCCATCTTCCCGGCCAGCCATCCGATGAGCTCCAGGTTCAGGTCATGCAGTCTGTCCCAGTCCCGTTCCAGGATGGAGAACAACTCTGGCGCATAGTCCTGAAAATAGGGCGCCTTGCCGTAATTCTGGCGCAGGGACTTGACGTGCTTGCCCCCCCAGGCCTCTTTTCGGTTTATGCACACGTCGCGGATAAGCGGAAAGCCCTCGTTTTTGGTCAGGACCGGAACGCTTAGCCACTGCGCCCCCTGCGGGGTCTTGATGCGGTTGCGGTTGCGCCAGCCGCCCTTTTCGAACTGCACGTCGTCGTAGACCACGAACACGTCCGCCCGGGCCAGTTGCTCGAAAAAACCCAGCCAGGGCAGGTAGCCGGGCTGGAGGATGCCGATGGTCCTGCCCATCAGCAGACCCCGGCCCCGGCCGGGCGGCCGTCATGGGGACGCACGGCGGCCTGCCCGCCGCGACGCCGCCGAAAAGGCCGCCGGAAGATCCGCGCCATGGGGTTATTCCGTCCCGCCCTTGCGTCCCGTCTCGGCATCTTTGAGCACCTTCCAGTAATTGTAGTTCCAGGAACGGTACTGCCAGTCTGGACAGGCGGCGCAGATGGGGATGTCGTGTCCCTTGCGGGCCAGGTGCAGCTCCCGGAAGCGCGTGAATTCAGGCCCGTGCCAGATCTCCTGGATGGAGCGCTCCATGATGTTGGCGAACTTGCAGGTGAAGGCGATGTCCTCGCCGCACAGGGTCACGTCGCCCCGGGAGTCCACGTTGAGGCGCTCGAACAGCCACGGGCAGGGCAGCCGCTCCTCGGGAGGCAGATAGGGCGAATCGTCGGCGGAATGGTTCTCGTTGTAGCCCCAGGTCAGAAACTTCCGGATCTGGACCTTGTCTACGCGCTTTTCCCAGTAGGCCTTGGCCTGATCCACGTCCACGCCCTGCTGGTTGATGATGCTGGTGACGACGCGCGTGGGGCTTTGCAGCTCGTTGCGGATGGCGACGGCCATCTCCACGTTGCGGTTGAGCGTCTGCCAGTCGAGCCTGGGGCGCACCACGCGGTAGGTCTCCTCGTCGCCGGCGTCCACGCTGAATTCGATGGCGTCGATGCCGGAGGCGATGATGGTCCGCAGGTCTTCTTCGCTGAACCGCGAGCCGTTGGTGATCAGGCCGATGCGGCATCCCTTCTCGCGGGCGTAGAGGATGTGCTCCACGGCCTTGGGATGCAGCATGGGTTCGCCGCCGCCGGACAGGCGCAGGAGGCTGCCGTGGGGACCGCATTCGTCCGCCAGTCGATGAAAGACCTCGTCGCTCATCAGCATGGCGTCTTTGTATTGGCTGCGGATGTCGGAATTGTTGTAGGGGCAGTTCGGACATCCCGCGTTGCACACGTAGACGAACGACAAAACCACCATCATGGGAAAGGTCTCGGCTTCCGGGCGCAGGCCGTAAACCTCCTGGGTATGCGTGCTGGCGGGATCAGTCATGGCAGGTCTCATTTTTGGGTTTGGGATCATGGAATTCGGCGTAACCGGACTGCCAGTCCGTGCATTGGCGGCACATTTCCGGCAGTTCGTCAAACTTGCCGTCCAGGTGGAGACGGCGGTACTTCTGCAACAGGCCGTTTTGCCACAGCTCCTTGATGGAGGCGGTGCGCACGTCGCCGCTGGGCACCCGGCAGTGCACGTCCACGGAGCACAGGGCCACGCGTCCGTCCGCACAGATGTTGATGGTGCGCATGAGCCAGTAGCAGGGCTTGCGCGCAACCGTCTCGTTGGCCCGCAGGTTGGTGGCCTCAACCAGTCCGGCCCAGCTCAGTTTCGGGCGGATCTTCACGGCCACCCCGGCGTCGCCCCAGAAGGCCTTGAAGTCCTCCACCTGATCCTCATTGATGTCGCTGACGACGAACTGGACGAAGAGCTTTTGCCCTGCGGTTCCGTATTTCTCCAGGTTATCGCGATAGGCCAGGACGTTGGCCACCGTGACGTCGTAATCGCCGCCCACGCGTATCTGCTTGTACGTTTCGGGATTGTGGGCGTCGACGCCCACGTACATGGCGTCCAGTCCGGCCTCGATGACCGCCCGGCTCTTTTCCGGGGTCATGAGCACGCCGTTGGTGTTGAGCACCACGTCCGTCAGGCCCTTGTCCTTGGCGTATTTTATGCGCTTGGGCATGTCCTTGCACAGGAAGGGGTCGCCGAAGAATATCTCCCAGATTCTGGCCCCGGGGTTCTCCACGGCGACTTCGTCGATGATGCGCGTGTAAAGGTCGAAATCCATCGTCTGTACCTTGCGATACTTCCGCATGTTCTTGTGGTCGCACATGCTGCAACGCAAATTACAGGCATTGGTGTTGTCGATAAGAACAACCTGAGGGAAGTCCTTTGCTTCGGTAACTCTGGTAACTTTGCTCAGATCACTTGGATTTGTCATAGTCGCTCCTGAGAATTCCCATGGTCATGATGTCCATGTAGGAACCTCGGATATAGTAGTGTTCACGCAGGATTCCTTCCTGGAGAAATCCGTGCTTTTCGTAAAGGGCCATGGCTCTCCGATTTTCCATGCCCACATTCAGATAGATGCGGTTCAAATTAAGAACCAGAAAGCCGAATTGCAGGATGCAGGACACAATTTCGCTGCCATAACCATGGCCATAGTGGCTCTTTTCTCCGATAAGCACCCAGAATTCCCCCCTGCGGTGCAGGAAGTCCAGGTGATACAAGCCTGTATTGCCGATATGCTCATCCGGGGCGATGGTCTTCACCGCCCAGACGAGCCTGTCCGAGCTCTGGACAAGCCGCGCGTACCACTGTTCCTGGGCATGCCGGGTCACTGGCAGGCTGCGCAGGATGGCCGCATTCAAATCCGGGTCGTTGGCCCAACGCCTGGTGTTGTCCAGGTGCTCCGGGCCGATGGGCTCAAGCTGCAGTCTGTCCGTGGTCAACATGAAATCACCAGCCGGGATGGGGATTCAAACGGGTCATGCCCGCGCATGGGCGTGCTCGTGCCACAGGCCAAAACAGGCCAGATTCCATATCTTCGCGTTGACGCTGGCGTCTCCCGCCTGGAAGCGGTCGCGCAACCCCGCGACAGTCTCCGAGGCGACGATGTCCCAGGGCAGTCCCTCCAGGCGCTGCATCGTCCACTGCCGCAGCGGCCCGTGCATCCAGGTGTAGATGGGCTGCACAAAGCCTTCCTTGGGCCGGTGGATGATCTCCGGCGGCAACAGGTCCGTCAGCGCCCGGCGCAGGACGGACTTGGTCCGCGCCCCATCGACCTTGAAGGACCCGGGCAGGCGGTTGACGAAGCGCACCAGCCGATGATCCAGAAAGGGGCAGCGGACTTCGATGGAGTGGGCCATTGACAGCCGGTCCACAAACGGCAGGACCTGGTTGGCCAATAGCTCCTTCTGGTCGACCTCCAGAACCTGGTTCAGGGGGTCCGTGGCCGAAAGCCCCGATTCCAGGGCCTCATACGGATCAGTGACCGGGCCTGCAGCGCTCAGGAAGTCGGGGGTGAGCAGCCGGTCCCGCTCGCTGCGGGGGAATACGGCCAGCCGGTCCCGCCAGACCGATTGCCGCTCGTGGGCGATGCGGCACAGAAACTGGAAGCCGTCGGCCGAGTCAAACGGAGCCAGACCGGCCTTCGCCTGCTCGTCCAGGCTCTCGTAGGCGGCTTTGCGCGATGGTTCAAGAGACAAAAAAAACTGCATCGGACGGGCCAGCCGGTGGGCGAGATAGGACCCGAACAGCTCGTCCGCGCCGTCTCCGGACAGGGCCACCTTGACGTGGCGGTGCATGAGGATGGACAGGAAAAAGGTCGAAACCGTTCCGGAAAACGGCTCGTCAAAGGCCTGGATCACCTCGGGCATGGACTGCGCGAAGTCCTCGGCCGTCAGGATGCATTCGTGGTGCTCCGACCCCAGACGCCGACTCATCTCTCTGGAATAATGGATGTCCTGGGCCTTGCCGCTGAACTGTCCGGTCTGGTCCTCGTCGTAGCCCAGGCAGAAGGTCTTGAGGGGCTTTTTTTGAAACCGGGCCATGAGCGCGGCCACGGAGGAGGAGTCCAGCCCGCCGGAGAGATACGCCCCGTACGGGGCGTCGCAATCCATGCGCAGGCGCACGGCGTCTTCCAGGATGCGGCGGACTTCCGCCGCCGCCTCGTCCTGGGTGATGTCGGACAGGGGAGTAAAATCGGCCTGCCGCCAGGGCCGGATGTCCAGGCGGCCATCCTGCCAGATCAGGCAGCACCCCGGCGGCAGTTGGCGGATCTGGCGGTAGGCCGTGGCCGGGGCCGAAATGTTTTTTAGGCTGAAATACTGGGCGATGGACGCGGCGTCCAAATCCCTGGACACCTCGGGGTGCAGGAGCAGGGCCTTTATCTCGGAGGCGAAGGCCAGATTTTTTCCGATCTGGGCGTAATACAGGGGTTTTTTGCCCATGCGGTCCCGGTAGAGATGCAGCCGCCGTTGCTGCGTCTCCCACAGGGCCAGCCCGAACATGCCGTTGGCCTGCGCGGCCTCGGGCCAGGGGAAGCCATGCTGTTCGAAGGCATGGACCACGGTCTCGGTATCCGAATGGCTGGTGCGGAACTGATGGCCCTGGCGGGTCAGGTCGCGGCGCAATTCATGGTGGTTGTAGATTTCGCCGTTGAAGACGACCCAGACGGACCCGTCCTCGTTGGACATGGGTTGATGTCCCGAGGTCAGGTCCACGATGGCCAGACGCCGCATACCCAGGGAGGCGTCATTTGATTCGTGGAACCCCTCGTCGTCGGGACCGCGGTGTCGGATGGAGGCGCACATGGCGCGGAGCACGGCAGGACGGGGAGGGCCGGTAAAGCCGACAATTCCGCACATTTTTTGGAAATAACCCTACCCGGCGCGCCACGGCTGCCGGTTTTGACGCCCCGCGCCGCTGTCGGAGGCCTTTTAGCCCAAACAACCTGAACACATGGCGGCAACCACTCAGGCAGGAGGACGTATCGCGTGAATATTGACCATACACCACAGCCTATGCGCCATGTCAAGTTCTCGCGCCGGACGCGGGATTTAAGGCGCGGCTAGGGGCTTGCGCCCGAAGGCCGTGGCGTTTCCTCCGAGCCGTAAGGACCGATGCCGGACACGCCTGAGCGCCGCGGCCGCGTGCGGGGCCGACAGCCATGAAATTCGCCAAGGGCGGGGGGGCTGGCCTTTGGAGAGAATTCGGTGTAAGCGCCGTCTGTCCAGGATTTTTTGCGCAGCATGTCCCAGTTTGGCGCCATGCAGCGTCTGCATACCCTGACAGAGGCTGCATAGCGCTGGCGACGTGAACGAAGCATGCCGACGACGCGGCGGGCGTCCTGCGCTTCAGTGCGCCAGCCCGAGGCGGACCTGTCGTATCTATCCTTAGCATGTCGGACTTCTCATGGCGCGGCGGCTATGGGATTTTTTTTAGGCGTGGGCGGCGTAAAGGGCGGCATCCTTTGGCCTTAATAGAATCCATGCGTGTTTAATTCTTTCAATAGGGCGGGGCTATGCAAGTTGAAATCATCGGGAATATTGAAAAAAATACGTATGACCGCAGACTCAAGGCGGAGATGTCTGACGAGGAGAGGGATTTTCTCATTCATGTATTGAAGAAATTCTCTCCTCGCAAGATTGTCGAGATAGGCGTTGCGGAGGGAGGAACCTCCGTAAACATCCTCAAGGCGGCGCCTTCCGATGCAACATTGTATTCCATTGATATCTCTGAGAACCTCTATTGTGATAGCACAAAAAAGACAGGGTATCAGGTGGCGCAGTTTTGCAGTGCGCAAGAGGCCGGTCGGCAGCGGTGCTATTACGGACGAGATGTCATAGATTGCATTGAGGCCATTGGCGGCGAGATTGATTTTTGCATTATTGATACGGCGCATATCCTGCCCGGCGAGATTTTGTCCTTTCTGGCCGTCAGCAAATACCTGAAAGACGATGCGGTTGTCGTCCTGCACGACGTCACAAGCAATCACATCGGGGATAGCCATGATTCCGTGGGGCAGACGAATCGTCAATACGCGACGACCGTCTTATTTTCTTGCGTCAAGTCCCAAGTCAAGATGAAGCCGAGCGTGTTCGCCAGCATCGGGGCGTTCTTGTGTAGCAAGGAAACGATGGATAACATCGAAGATGTCGTCATGTCCCTGTCCATCAACTGGGAATATTATCCAGAGGATTTGATCGAGAAGTACAAAAAATTTATTAAGAATAATTTTTCTTCTTTTTGCTATGAATATTTCACGGCGCTTGTTCCCGGGCAGAAAAGACTCGTCGCCAGGACGAAAAAAGGGCGCTATATTCTCTATATTTTGTTGAAATCAACGTATGACGCCATGCCGAATGGTGTGAAAAAGTTGATGGCCAAGGCCTATTCGCTGCTATTTGGCGAAAAGATCCATATCTAACCGCGCGGGGGACGGCATGCCGCAAGCCGGGTAAGACGCAAGCCGGGTAAGACGCAAGCCGGGTAAGACGCAAGCCGGGTAAGACGCATGCCGCGTAGGCCGCATGCCGCGTAGGCCGCATGCCGGGCAAGACGCAAGCCGGGTAAGCCGCAAACTAGGTAAGACGCATGCCGGGCAGGCCGCAAACTAGGTAAGACGCATGCCGGGCAGGCCGCATCCCGGGCAGGCGGCTTGGCGGAGAAGTCGTTTTCGACGACCGCTGGGCGCCCGCCGCCTTGGGCCGGGTGGTCGCGCCCCTGGGCGACAGGGCCTTAGTACCGTGGCCGCGTGCGGCTTGCGGCCAAAAAGGCCTCCGGACCCATTTCCCGCATCTTCTGGTTGTTCTCCAGCCACCGGGCGTGCAGCATCTCCGGAAAGCCCGTGTGGTCGCAGGGGAACTCCCCGCACTCGTAGCAAAAATCCACGCCGCGTTCCTTGACGCAGGTCTGCACGATACAGTGTCCCAAAAGACACCTCCCCGTACGGCATCCGGCGCAGTCGGCGGCGGCGAACCGTTTGGCCACCGCCTCAAACGCCGCGTAGCTCTCGAAGATCGGGTCTATGCGGGCGAAAAACGCCGCCCGGGCCGCGAAACCCCCAAGCTCCGTGAGCAGTCCCTGGGCGTGGCGGCTGATGGGGCTTTGCGGATGGCTCAGGCAGCGGCCGCAATCCAGGCCGCAGGCCGCAAGGCGGGCCGTGACCCCCTGCCTGTCCGACGGGAGGTCCGGCGCGTCCGGCGTGTCTGGCCCATTTGGCGTGTCCGGCGTGTCCGGCCCGTCTGGCCCATTTGGCGCGTCCGGCGTGTCCGGCATGTCCGGCGCGTCTGGCACATCAGGCATCCTACACCCCCATGATGTTGTAGCCCGAATCCACGAACACCACGTCGCCCGTGGTGCCGGACGACAGGTCCGAGGCCAGGTACAGGGCGCATTTGCCCACGTCCTCGATGGTGATGTTGCGCCGCATGGGCGACTTGGACTCGATGCGCTCCAGGATGGTCTTGAAGCCGCTGATGGCCGAGGCGGCCAGGGTCTTGACCGGGCCGGCCGAGATGGCGTTGACCCGAACCCCGCGCGCCCCAAGGTCCACGGCCAGATAGCGCACGCTGGCCTCAAGGGCCGACTTGGCCACGCCCATGGCGTTGTAGTTGGCCACCACCTTGCCCGCGCCGTAATAGCTCAGGGTCATGACCGAGGCCGCGTCCGAGAACTGGTCTTCGAAGGCCCGGCAAAGGGCCACCAGGGAATAGGCCGAGACGTCAAGGGCGATGGAGAAGCCCTCCCGGCTGGTGTCGATGAACCGTCCGGCCAGGTCCTCGCGCCGGGCGAACGCGATGGAGTGGACCAGGATGTCCACGTGGTCCCATTTCTCTTTCACGAACGCCGCCGCCCGGGCGATCTCCTCGTCGCTTGAGACGTTGCAGGGCAAAACGAAATCCGCCCCCAGCTCCTCGGCGATGGGCGTGATGCGCTTTAGGATCGGCTCGGCCGCGTAGCTGAGGCCCAGGCTGGCCCCGTGCTCCACAAAGCACTTGGCGATGCCGTAGGCGATGCTGCGTTCGTTGACCACGCCGAAGACCAGGGCCTTTTTTCCTTCCAGAAGCTTCATGACGTCTCCTTATAATCGTGAATAGACGCCCGACAAAAGGGCGTCCACGGCCTTTTCGATGCGGGCCAGATCGGCCGGGTCGTTGGGGTCCAGGCCCCCGAAATGCCCCCCGAGCCTGGACCGGGTCGCGAAAAAAAGTATGGCCGCGCCCATGACCGCGACGATCCCCGTCAGCCCCGCGTCGTCCGGGACCTCGCCCGTGAGGCGCTCGAAACACTCAAGCGCCACCCGCACCCGGGCCTGCTCCAGCATCCGCGACACGGCGGTGCGCTCCATCATCTCGTGGGCCAGGATGTCCAGGGTCTGGGGCCTTTTGAGCAGCGCCCGCAGAAATCCCTTGTGGAAGGCCGCAAGCTGTCCCTCGGGACCCTCGCCCGTCCCGGCCGCCTCCATCCCGGCCCGGATCTCCGGCGTGGTCGGCCAGAACTCCGGCGACCGGGCGAATTCCGCCACCAGCTCCGCAAGACCGGCGAAATAGCGGGAGATCACCCGCCGGTCCACCCCGGCCTCCAGGGCCACCCTGCCAAGTCCAAACCCCTTGAAGCCGTCCCGGGCCAGCACCCGGCCCACGGACTCGATCAGCCGCCGCCGCGTGCTCGCGGTGCGGCCGATGGGAATCACCTTTTTTTCCGCCACTGCGCCTCCGTTGGCCGCCAGCGGCCTGAAATCCGGACACATCCGGCCCGCTTGTCAACCCGCCTGGAATCCTCTACAAACCCACGTTTCACGATCACGACGTTTCAGCGAGGATTTCATGCGGCACTACAAACACCTGGACGCCATCACCGCCCTTTTCGTCAGCGTCCTTCTGATCTCCAATGTGGCCTCGGCCAAGATCCTGGACCTGGGGCCGTTCACCTTCGACGGCGGCACCATCCTTTTCCCCTTAAGCTACATCTTCGGCGACATCCTGACCGAGGTCTACGGCTATTCCCGCTCCCGCCGCGTCATCTGGATGGGGTTTATGGCCTCGCTGCTCATGTCCGCCGTGTTTTTGTGCGTGGGCGCGCTGCCCCCGGCCGTGGACTGGCCGCACCAGGAGGCCTACGACGCCATCCTGGGCGCCACCCCGCGCATCGTCCTGGCCAGTCTGGCCGCCTATTTCTGCGGCGAGTTCGTCAATTCCTACGTCATGGCCCGCCTGAAGGTCAAAACCGAGGGCCGCTTCCTGTGGCTGCGCACCATAAGCTCCACGCTTTTCGGCCAGGTTGTGGACACGGTGGTCTTCGTGGTCGTAGCCTTCGCCGGGATCATGCCTCTGGAACTCGTGGGCACGCTGATTTTGTCCAACTACGTCTTCAAGACCCTGGTGGAGATCGCCTTCACCCCGGCCACCTACGCCGTGGTGGGCTACCTCAAGCGCACCGAGAACGAGGACTACTACGACCGGCGCACGGACTTCAATCCCTTCCGTGTGGGGGCCTAGGCCGCACCTTCCGATTCCATGCGGCCGCCGTCCCCTCCCGGCCGCCTGCGGGAAGGCCCCGGGCGGACGGCGGCCGCTTCACCGCCAGCCGCAGCAAGGATCAGCCATGCAAAGCGCCTCCGTGGCCAGCGTCAACCGTCTGGTGTGGACCGCCATCCTGGCCGCGCTCACGGCCGTGGGCGCGCACATCCAGTTCCCCATCGGCCCGGTGCCCTTTTCCCTGCAAACGTTTTTCGTCATGCTCTGCGGCCTGATCCTGGGGCCTGTGCGCGGCCCCGTGGCCATCCTGCTCTACATCGCCGCCGGGGTCCTGGGGCTGCCGGTCTTCTCCAAGGGGGCCTCCGGATTCGCCCACCTGCTGGGGCCAACCGGCGGCTTCCTGCTCGGATTCGTGCTCCAGGCCGCGGCCTACGGCCTGGCCCCCAGGCGCCCCCACGACGGCCTGCCCGGCGAGCTGCCCTGGCTGCGCGGCGTGGCCTTCGGCCTTGCGGGCTCCGTGCTCCTTTTCACCCCAGGCGTCCTGCGGCTGGCAGCGGTCATGGACACCGACCTGGCCCGGGCCGCAACCGTGGGACTTTTGCCGTTTATCCCCTCCGACATCCTGAAAATGATCCTGGCCATCGCCTGCTACCGCCACCTGCGCGCCAAAAGGCTGCTCCCGGCGTGATCGCCATAACCGACCTCACCTTCGCCCACGAAAAAAAACGCCCCATCCTGCACGGCGCGACCGGCCACGCCCCCGCAGGCGTCCTGACCATCCTGGCCGGACAAAACGGCGCGGGCAAGTCCACGCTGCTGTCGCTTCTCTCCGGCATCCTCGCCCCGGACGCCGGGACCGTGCGCGTGGGACCATGGACCTCGCCCGGCGACGAGGACCGCATCCGCCGCGCCGTGCGGCTCGTGCTCCAGGACCCGGACATGCAGATACTTGGGGCCACCGTGGCCGAGGACCTGACGCTTGTCGGCGACCCCCGCGACCCCCGGTTTCTCGCCGTCGCCAAGGACGCCGCCGCACGCATGGGCCTTTTGCCCCACTGGGAGACGCCCGTGCATACCCTGTCCTTCGGCCAGCGCCGCAAGCTCTGCCTGGCCGCCGCCCTGGTCCATCACCCGGACGAGCCGCCGCCCCTGGCGCTTCTGCTCGACGAACCCCTAAGCAACCTCGACTATCCCGGCGTGCTCGAAATGCGCCGCATCCTGCGCCAAAACGCCGCCGCCGGACTCACCCAGATCGCCGCCGCCCACGAACTCGATCCCCTGACCGATCTGGCCAGCCACGTCCTCGTCCTGAGCGACGGCCGCATCGTTCTGGAGGGCGCCCCCGGGGCCATCCTGCCAGCCGTGCGCCCCTACGGCGTGCGGCCGCCCTTTGGGGCGTGGGAAGAGTAACCGGGAGATGGAAGAATAACCGGGAGATGGAAGAATAACCGGGAGATGGAAGAATAACCGGGAGATGGAAGAATAACCGGGAGAGGGGAACCCCTTTTGTGAACAAAAGGGGTTCCCCTCTCCCGGACCCTC